>Ga0302319_10000289_pt1 | contig 109841 bp, 100 predicted proteins | sample Bog_T0_2_FD_203319 | JGI IMG/M metagenome (GOLD analysis project Ga0302319, IMG submission 203319) | Peat permafrost microbial communities from Stordalen Mire near Abisko, Sweden - Bog_T0_2 | ecosystem: Environmental > Terrestrial > Soil > Wetlands > Peat | place: Sweden: Abisko, Stordalen...
TCCTCGACTGGGGTCGTTGGGTCCATGCCGTCGTGCTGCACGGCGCCGGCCAGGACGCGGCGGCCACCGAGGAGAGTCTGGAGGTAGCCGGCGATGCATCCGCTCCGGGCGGCCTGCGCGCAAGGTGCGCCCTTGTTGCAGCCGAAATCCTGCGCAAAACGGAGCCGGACAAGGCGCTGGCGGCACTCGATCGCGTCCTGCGGGCCTCCTCGGACGTCCAGCCGGACCTCTATGCGATGATGGCGCACGTGCTGCTGCGTGAAAAAAGAGTCCCGGAGTTGCAGCGCCGCTTGAAGGAGCTGGTGCAGGCTCAGCCGGCGGCCCTCGACAATTTCTTCTCCCGCATCGCGCGCGACTCCCGGGACTGGACTGATCCTGGCGACGAGGCCCTGCAGACGGAGCTCTTCGGCCTCGTCAGGGAGGTTCTTCCCAATTTGGGCCCAGGCCTGGTGTCGGCTTTGTCGGATGCGCGAGCAGACCGCGAAGGCGGGCAGGCGTTTTCAAGGATGCAGACCCGCCTGGCCGAGGCGTTCGCGAGGAAGCCGCTAGCCGAACTCCTGAAGGACCGGGGCGGCTTTGGCGGGAGGAGCGACGAGGATTTTGACCTGGCCATCAGGAACGCAAGTTCGGGCGGCGACCTGGAGCGCTGCGTGCAGCTGAGCGTGCAGGCCGTGCTGACGCTGCCTGTTGGCCCCGCTTTCCCGATGCGATGGAGCCGCGCGGTGGCCATTGCGGACTACAAGGAGCGAACACTGGGCCATGCCGGAGACGACGGAGTGCTCGCTGCGCTCCTGGACGCCTGCGACGACATGCCCCGCAGCCAGAGCGCCTACTGGTCCGGGCAGCTCATTCTCGCAGAACGCATGGAAAGGAGAAAGGAGCTCGTCGACCTGAAGCTACGCCTTGAGGGGATGCTCGGGGACAAGTCGATGCCCGAGCAATCCAGGGCGCCGGTCCTTGTCCTCTACGCGAAGAGCCTCGAGGAGACGGGCGACTACGAGGGAGCCCTCAGGGTCTATTCCTCGATCGAGCCCTACGCCTCCGCGGCCCCGGCCAACGCCGGCGCGCTGCTTCGGTCGGTCTTCCTCTACCTGGACTCGGACAGGCCGACCGAGGCCATCCGCGTCATACAAATCCTCGAGGCGGTGGATCCCGACGTGATCACCAAGGCGGACGGTGCCGCCCAGATCCGCGAGTTCATCGCACTGCACCGCTCGGGAACGATTCCGGATTTCTGGAAGCGCCGCCAGAAATGGTGGCCCGAGTGGAAGGGATTTTCAATCTATGCCGACGGCGATGAGACTGCCGTGCCCGTGATTTCAAGCAAGGCCGAGTGGGGCGCACGGATCGGGGCGGCCCTGAGGGCCGGTGATGCCAGCTCCTTCTACAGTGAGCTCAGGAGAGGGATGGGCGCGGCGCGCTGGCTGCCCAGCTTCGCCGCAGACCTTAGTCCCTTCGAGACGATCGTGGGTCAAATGAGCATCGACACGGGCGAGTATCGCATCCTGCTGATACACATCCTGGAGGGCGAGCAAGACGAGCTCGGCGATCCGGCTAACCGGCGGGAGCGCGAGCTGTGCCTTGCCGCAAACCGCTTGGACAACGCGGATCCCAACGGAGCCATTGAGGTGGTGGAGGATTTCCTGAAAGGTCCGAGGGTCGACGACGTCACCAACCGGACTATGAACATCGTCTGGGGGGCGTCGGAGCTTGCCGTGTCGAAACCCAGCGAGGATTGCGTCAAGGCCATCCAAAGAGACCTTGAGGGCTCTCCGCTGAGCGGAAACTTCGATAATCCCGGGCTCTTCAGGGCCCGAGAGGTTGTAGTCCTTGCAGGACTGATGGGGGCCACCGGGCACCATGCCGAGATGAGGATCCTGCTCGATAACGAGAAGAGGAACCCCCGAATCGCGAATGATTCGGCCGCACGGTCCATGGTGGAGTCCATGTACCGGTTCGCTGGTGTTGCGCAGGGCGATGAGACCCCGGACACGAGATCCGCCGAGGGAGGCGCCGCTGACGACTCGCCGCCCACGAGATTGCAGCCGGACCTTCAGCGCGACCCTTCCGCGCAAGCGCGGATGACGGCCCGCGCCGAGGAAAGCCGCGACGAGCAAATCGCGATCCTTGACAAGCGCATCGCGGAACACGGCGACAACGCCGCGTCCTTTTTCGTGCGTGGATCGCTTCGACTCGAGAAATCCGACCTTGAGGGGGCGATCGCCGACCTCACGACTGCCGTGACTCTGGACCCCAGCTACTCCCACGCTTTCGACAAGCGCGGGATCGCGAGAATCAAAAAGGGGGACTTCGAGGGGGCGATCGCCGACTTCAACTCGTCGATTCGGCTCAATCGCTTCTCCTCAGAGGCGTTCAGGGGCAGGGCCGACGCAAGGATGCTCCAGTCAAGGTTCGACTTGGCGCTTGCGGACTACGACAAGGCCATCGAGCTGGATCCGGTCGATGCATTGGCCTACCAGGGCCGGGGTGACTGCAGGACGCGTAGGGGCGATGCCACAGGCGCGAGCGTCGACTTTGCCTCCGCGGCCAGATTTGGAGTCTTGCGAGGCGCGGGGACAGGGGGCGCCGCCAAATGACCGCCCGGCCTGAGGCGGCAGCATCCTAAGGCGGACGAGACCCCCCTAAGACAGGCCGCAGGCCTCCCTGCGCAGCCAGATCTGTCCTCCACCCCCCGCGGCGCACATCGGCATGTGTTCACGCAGGAAATCGCGGTGGTGGTTGTACATCAACGCCGAGGAAAGCATCACCTTGAAGGCCCGGTTGTACATCAGGAACGCGCGGAGGAGGTAGAGCTCATTCCAGGCCCGCCCCTCGTCGAACCAGTGGCGCGGGTACTCAAGATTGCCGGTGACGTCATGGATGTGCACCCAGACGCCGGGTTTGAGCGCTGGCAACACTTTGAAAAATAGATGGTTAACATCGCTGCCGACCTTGCTCACGTGGGACGTGTCCATGAAGAGGATGTCGTTGGCCTCAAGGGATTCAACGACACCGATCGGTACCTCCTGCACGGGCTGCTCGATGAGCGTGGCGGAGCTCACTTCACCGGGAAGGAGGAGGCGACGGAGCTGGGCCAGGTCCGGATCAATGAACGCCAGCTGCATGCGTCCCCCGAGAACCCTGTCGTTGATGTCGAGGATGGCGGCCGAGCTGTAGCCGCAGCCGACCTCCACGAGGCGCCTGGGCTGCAGGTGCCGCATCACGGCGTAGAGCAGGAACGCATCGTACGGGCCGTACGAGGGATTCGAGAGGTGGAATCGCCAGCCCGCCGTAGGCGTTTCGGGGAACGGCATGTCCCCATAGTAGACGGCAAGGCTCTTCAGGAGCGCGAACTGCCCCTCCTCGCAGAGGTCGACGGCCTCGATCGGGGGCGCGCAACCGCCCCGGGCAAAGGCCGCCTCCACCTCGGCCCTTGAGGGAAGGGGGGAGTAGAAATGTCCCAGGGGGCAGAATCGCTCCCACTCGGCCTTCTCGGCGCGCAGGCGTGCGCCGTCGGTTTCCAGCCGGCTTCGCTCCGTGTTCACGTCCAGCAGGGACTGGTCCTGTTTCCTCAAGCGCCGCTCCAGGCCTCTGACGTAGCTGAATTTTCGAAGGAGATGGGTGACAAGATCCATGTCGGTGCCTTTACCCCGATTTGGCGATGGATGCCAACTCGGTGGACGAGCTTAACCCCCGCCTCCTCGCGTTACAAGCGACTCCCGCGTCCACGGTATCCGGTCGCGGGCTTTGGGGTTTCAGGCCCCTTGACTCGCCCGGATGACTGCGCTCACTCAATGGACATGCGCGCCAGCGCCCCGTTCATCCTCGCGGCGGCCGTCCTTGGGGCGGCCGTCAGAGCCGGGGAGGGCCCCCAGCCTGCCCCACGGCCTGTCCTTGACCCGGACATCCAGGGGATTGTCGACGGCATTTCGTCCGAACGCATCCAGCGCACGATCTACGTCCTGGCCAGCTTCAAGACTCGGCACACGCTCTCCGACCCCCTGCCGAGCGGCGACGGCATCGGGGGTGCGGCTTCCTGGATCCGCGCCGAATTCGACCGGGTCTCCAAGGAGTCGGGAGGGCGCCTGACGGTGGAGCTCGATTCGTTCGACCAGTCCCCTGCGCCCCCCCGGATACCCCAGGCGGTGCAGATCACCAACATTGTGGCGACCCTCCCGGGCACCGACCCCCAGGGCCGGGTCCTTGTCGTCAGCGGCCATTACGACTCGCGGGCGACGAACCCGCTCGACTCCGCGGGGGCCGCTCCCGGGGCCGACGACGACGCCTCGGGCACCGCTGCGGTGCTCGAACTCGCCCGGGTGATGTCCCGGCACCCGTTCAGGGCCACCCTGGTCTTCATGGCTGTGGCCGGCGAGGAGCAGGGCCTGAACGGGTCCACCCACTGGGCGCAGGCTGCGAAGCAGAACAACCTGAAGATCGAGGCGATGCTGGACAACGACATCATCGGCAGCAGCCGCTCCGAGGACGGGCAGGTGGACCGTTCCACGGTGCGCCTCTTCGCCCAGGGTGTCCCGCCCGTGGCCGCGCCCGACGACGCGCTCCTCGCGCAGCTGAGGGCCGGGGGCGAGAACGACACGCCGCCCAGGCAGCTCGCCCGCGCGGTCCGGGATGCCGCCGCCGCCTATGTGCCGGCCATGAAGGTGAGGGTCGTCTACCGCGCCGACCGATACCTGCGCGGGGGCGACCACCTGCCGTTCCTTGAGCGCGGCTATCCCGCCGTCAGGTTCACGGAACCGGCCGAGGACTTCCGCCGGCAGCACCAGGACGTCCGCGAGGAGAAGGGGGTGCGCTACGGCGACACCCCAGACGACGTGGACTTTGCCTACACGGCCGACGTCGCCCGCGTGAACGCCGCGGCGCTGGCCGTCCTGGCGCGCGCCCCGGCGCCGCCGCTCGGCGTGCAGATAGAGACCGCCCGGCTGGAGAACGACACCACCCTGCGCTGGGACCCGAGCCCCGAATCGGATCTCGCCGGCTACCGGATCGTCTGGCGGGAGACCACGTCGGCGTTCTGGGAGCATTCGCTGGATATGCCGAAGGCGACGACCCGCACCACGGTGCGCGGCGTGTCCAAGGACAACGTCGTGTTCGGCGTTGAGGCCTTCGACGCCGCCGGCCATGCGAGCCCTGCGGTTTTTCCCAGCGCCCGGCGGACGCTCTAGAGGTTCTTCTTGAGGAACTCCTCGACCTGGGAATACCACGATTTGGCGTCGGCCGCGTGGGTGAACCCGTGTCCCTCGTCGCGCGCCACAACAAAGGCGTAGTCCTTGTGGAACCTATCCAGCTGGGCCTTGAGCTTCACCCATTGCGCGATGTCGACCCGTGCATCGTTCTCGCCGTAGGCGTTCAGGAGCGGCGCGCGCAGGCGCTCGACAAAGTTGACCGGAGAATGATCGTGGAGGAACTGCGGGTCCTCCCCGATGCACTGCTTGAAGAAGCTGAGCTCCTCGGGGCTTTCCTCCCCGTATTTCCTGCGTGTCTGCTCCACGAGGTCTGAGACCCCGACATAGTTGATGCCGCATTTGTACAGCTCGGGCGTATACACGAGGCCCGCCAGCGTGGCGTAGCCTCCGTAGCTTGCCCCGAAGATTGCGACGCGCTTCGGGTCGGCGTAACCCTTCTCGATCGCCCATTTGACGCCGTCGGTGAGGTCGTCCTGCATCTTCCCGCCCCATTCTCGGTATCCCGCCTGGAGAAACTTGCTGCCATAGCCGCCCGAGCCGCGGAAATTGACCTGGAGCATGGCGTAGCCCCGGTTTGCCAGGAACTGCGCCTCCGGGTCGAAGCCCCAGTTGTCCCTGGGTCCGAACGGACCGCCGTGGGGATGGAGGACGAAAGGCAGCGGGCCGCCGGCGGCGCCGGCCGGAAGGGTGAGGTATCCGTGGATCAAAAGGCCGTCCCGGGCGGTGAACGAAATCGGCGTCATCGGCGCCATCTTCGCCGGGTCAATGCCCGGGGCCACGGTGGTGACGAGCCCCAGCGAACCCTTGGCCTGGTCGTAGAGGTAGTAGGCGCCAGGGTCGCGATCGGAAGCAGTGCGAAGAAGGAAGCGGTTCTCGTCATCCGACATGCTTGAGATGTTCACCATGTGGCCGGGAAATGACTTTTCGAGCCTCGCCTGGAGCAGGGCGTATTTCGGCTCGAACCACTTCACGTGCAGTCGGTCCGTCGTGTAGCGCACGCCCATCAGGCGCTTGCGGTCGGGTGAATAGATGAGTCCGGGGTCCGGCGGGTAGTTGACGCCTATCTCGCCCTCCTCGGGGGTGAACAGGGCGGGGCTGAGCGTGTTGGTGTCGGGATCGTAGATGCGAAGGGAGCCCGCGTCGGCGTTCTCGTAGTCGTCCACATAGACACCCCTGTTGTCGCCGGTGAAGCCCAGGACCTTCATCGTGATCGACTGGGCCTTGAACTTGCGGATGGGCTTCCAGAGGCCCTGCGAGTTCTCGCGATAGAGCAGCTCTGCGTCGTCCCCGTGGTAGCGCACCGCGGTCCGGACCTGACCCTGGTGGTCGAAGCCAAAGTCATCGTAGGCGTTGGACAGGTCCCCGTCGCTCGCGGGGCACAGCTCGGTCCTCCTGCCGGTCAGGATGTCGATCTTCAGGATAAGCGGGGCCGCGACATCCTGCTGCTGCAGCGTATGGTCCGCATTGGCGTAGTTGGAGTCCGTCGTGAAGCCCTCCACGATGATATGGGTGGGGTCCTCCCGATTCATCGAGAGCAGCTGGCCCGAGTAGATGGAGCCCTTCAGCTTGGTCTTCTGGGGCTCGATGAGGCTGAACACCTTCGTGCCCGCGAGGTCGGTGCAGGCGATCTGGGGCACCTCGATGCCGCCGATCTCACCGGTGAAGACGATGTGGTCGTTGCCCTTCCAGGCAAAGGACTGGATGCTTTCCCCCTCGATGTGGACAGGGATGGTCACCTTGTGGGTCACGAGGTCCAGCAGCGCCAGTCCGTAGGTGTCGCCGGATGGCGCGAGGAACGCGATCTTCGTGCCGTCGGGGGACAGCGCGGCGGACCGGACGAACTTGGTCCCAAAGAAGGTTTCCACGGGTAGCAGCGGCACGGCCGCGGCGGAAGACGCCCATGCGAGGGCGAGGAGGAGGGCGCACTTCATGCGCCGAAGGTAAAAGGCACGGCGAGCCGCAGGCAAGCAGTGGCTGGCTAGAGAGTTGCCTAGACACAGCCCTTGCTTCAGCTCAGTGCGATGCACATCGAGCCCCTCGAGGCCCCCGTGCCTGGGCCGGACCTGGACGCCCTCTGCGGGCTCCTTTGCGCCTGCGTGTGCGGCGGCGCCTCGATCGGCTTCGTGGAACCTCTGGGGTCGGCCGAGGCGCAGGCGTACTGGAAGGACGTCGAAGCCGAGGCGCGAAAGGCCAGCCGGCTCGTGCTCGTGGCGCGCGAGGGACCGGGCCTGCCGATAATCGGCAGCGCCCAGCTGGCCTTCGTGTCCAAGCCCAACGGCCGGCACCGGGCGGAGGTGCAGAAGGTTCTCGTGCTGCCGTCCGAGCGGCGAAGGGGGATCGCCTCCCTCCTAATGCGCGCTGTCGAGTCTGAGGCTTCGGGGCGCGGCGTCAGGCTTCTGCACCTGGACACGAGCGAGGGCAGGAGCGGGGCCCGGGAGTTTTACGAGGCGCTGGGCTACGCCTACGTCGGCGGCATCCCGGGGTTTGCGCTCGACCCCGGCGGAAGCCCTGCCAAGAACGCCATCTACTACAAGACCCTCCCTTGACGGACGAGCAACAGCAGGACTGGTTCGGACAGTTCACGCCCACCGCGGGCGTGCACCACGCGCCCCCCGCCCCCGCGGAGGGGCCCAGGGAGTCGATCATCTTCAAGAGGAGCGCCCAGGCGCGCAGCTACAGGCTGTCGCTGGGCCGCGACGGCGTCGCCATCGCGACGATCCCCGCCCACGGCTCCATGAAGGAGGCCCAGCGCTTCGTCGAGCTGAACCGCGACTGGCTCAGCCGCGCCCGCGAGCGCCAGAGCCGCCGCCCTCGCGCGGCGCAGGTCTGGACCGTAGGGACGCAGATGCTCTGGAGGGGGGAATTCCACCCGATCCGTCCCGCTGCGACCGGCGATAGGCCTGCGGTGAGCCTGGGCTCCGACGTCTTCCGCGTGCCGCGCCTCGAGGGGGACCTGCGTCCCGCGCTCGAATCCCGGTTCGTGCGGATAGCGAAGGTGGAGCTCCCGGCCCGCGCATGGGAACTGGCGGCGCAGACCCGCATGAACGTGACCCGGGTCTCCGTCCGCGACCAGCGCTCGCGATGGGGCTCCTGCACCGCGGCCGGGGCCATCTCGCTCAACTGGAGGCTCGTGCTGACCCCGGAGAGCGTCCGGGACTACATCATCTACCACGAGCTCATGCACCTGCGTGAGATGAACCACTCCCCGCGCTTCTGGGCGTGCGTGGAGGAAGTCTTTCCCCGTTGGCAGGAGGCCGAGGCCTGGATCAAGCGCAACGGCGGGCACACCGGCCTGTAGCGGAACGAAACCTGCTTAGGGGTGTCCGAGGTGCGAACGCCTCTCCGGACATGAAACGCAGACTCAAGAACACGGGCAAACGCCTGAAGGAATCCTCGCGGCGCCTGCTGGCCGCCGGCGGCAAGGGACGGCGCGTGGTCCGCACGCTCGCCCAAAGCACGCTGCTCGCAGCCGGGATCGCCGCCACGCATATGGTCACCCCGGAGAGGGACCCCAGGTTCCATATCTTCAGCCCGACCCTGCTCGACCGGCTTCAGGCGCCGATCACGCGCTACCACGAGTAGCGCTCAGTGGAATTCCACGAGCTCCACGTCGATCACGAGCGTGGCGCGCGGCGGCACGAGCGGGGGCCGTCCTGGCACCCCGTACGCCAGCCAGTAGGGAATGATGAGCGTCCTCCTGGCCCCCTTCCTCATCGTGCGCACCGCTTCATCCACACCCTTGATCATGGCGCCCGAGCCCACCTCGCCCACGAGCGGGCGTCCGGACTTGTGCGAGCTGTCGAACGCAGTCCCGTCAAGGAAGCGGCCCGCGTAGTTCACGGTGACCGAGTCGCCGACATGAGGCCTGGCGGTGCCGGTGCCCGGGTCCCGGTCGACGAACATGAGGCCCGAGGCCGTCGTGTAGGCCGTCGGGTACTTCCGGGAAATCTCGAGGGCGTCCTCTGTGGTGAGCTGCGGCGAGGTCTCCGCCATTGCGGAGCGCATCGCGGAGTTGATCGGCTCGCCCGGGTTCTTCCGGGCGAAGATCCCCGAGCGCACGACGATGGCCAGTGTCAGCAGGCTGGCACCGAGGAGCACGAGGTAGACGAAACTCCGCATGGGGTTGCCTGTGGACCAAAGTCACCGCGCGCGCGATGGCAACACGCCTTTTCAAAAAAGACGCATTGCTTTCGGCCCGCGGCTGCCTTTCACAAGCGCGGTGACCGCGGAGACCTCCCCGTCCCCAGAACAGCTTCCCGCCGCCGTCGACGTCCGCGCCCTCACCAAGAGCTACGGAAAGGTCGAGGCGCTGCGGGGCGTCGACCTGACGGTGGGGTGCGGCGAGATGTTCGCGCTGCTCGGGCCCAACGGCGCCGGCAAGACGACGCTTTTCTCGATCCTTGCGACGCTGCGTGCGCCGAGTTCGGGATCGGCCCGGGTCATGGGGCACGACGTCGTCGGCGAGCGCGACGCGGTCCGCCGCGAGATGGGCATCGTCTTCCAGGAGCCCGCGATCGAGCAGCGCCTGAGCGGAAGGGACAACCTGCTGCTCATGGGCCTGCTTTACGGCCTGTCGATCGCCGGGGCCCGCCGCCGGGCGGCGGAGCTTCTCGGCCAGCTCGGGCTGGCTGACGCGGCGGACCGCCGCGCCCAGACCCTTTCCGGCGGCCAGCGCCGCAAGCTCGAGCTCGCGCGCGCCCTCGTCACGGACCCGCACATTCTCTTTCTCGACGAGGCGACCCTGGGCCTGGACGTCGATGCGCGCCGCCTCTTCTGGGGGCAGGTGCGCGGCCTGGCCGACTCGGGCCGCACCGTGTTCTTCACGACCCACTACATGGAGGAGGCCGAGGTGGCGGACAGGATAGCGCTGATCGACTCGGGCCTGATCGTGGCCCTCGGGACGCCGCGCGAGCTCAAGGCACGCCTGGGGGGCGGCATCGTCAGCCTCACGACCGACGACGACGCGAAGGCCCGGGCATGGCTTTCCGAGAAGGGCTTCGAGCCCGAGCCCGGCGGCAAGGTGATCACGCTGCTCCACGCCGATCCCGCTGCGGTGCTGCCCGAGCTCCTGCGCTACATGCCGGTGAAGGTGCGGCGCGCGGAGGTGCACCAGCCCAGCCTCGAGGACGTGTTCCTGAAGCTCACGGGCAGGGGCCTGGAGGGGGAGAACAAGCCATGATCCACGGCATCATCGCCATCGTCATCCTGGACCTGAAGCGTTTCTGGCAGGATCGTGCCAGGCTCGTCGCAGGGCTCGTCCAGCCGCTGCTGTACCTCTTTGTCCTGGGGGCGGGAATCGGGGCCAGCTCGCGGATGGGCGGGGGTGACTACCGCCGGTTCATCTTCCCCGGCACAATGGGGCTGTCGCTCCTCTTCTCCGCGACCTTCGCGGCGATAACGATCGTGTTCGACCGCCAGATAGGCTTCTTCAAGGCCGTGCTCGTCGCTCCGGTGCCCAGGCCGGCCATCGCGATTGGCAAGATAGTCGCTGGCGCGCTGCAGGCACTGACCCAGGGCCTCGTGCTCCTTCCGTTTGCGCCGCTCGCGGGGGTGTCCTTGGATTTCCTGCAGGTGGTCGAAATGATGGGAGCCATGGCGTTGGCCGCGCTCACGTTCTCGACGATCGGGGTGGCCTTCGCCTGCCGGTTCAACTCGACCACGGTGTTCCCCATCGTGAGCAATGCCGTGCTCCTGCCCATGTTCTTCCTCTCAGGCGGCCTTTACCCGCTGAACGGCGCGCCTGCCTGGATGCAGGTCGCAGCCCACTTCGACCCCGTGGCCTACGCCGTCGACCTCATGAGGGGAGCCGTTCTCGGCACGTTCTTCTTCCCGGTGGCGCTGTCCCTGGGCGCGCTCGCGCTCACGATCACCCTGCTCGTGTGGGCGGCGGTGAGGGTGTTCAACAGGGGCGAGGACGATTCGAGCCTCGGGGCCACCCGGTTCAACTGGAGGCGCTAGCCGCCGGCCTCCTCACATGTGGTAGGTGATCGTCCGCGTGCCGCCGACTCCTGTGACCGTGATGGTGATGGCCTGCGTGTAGTACGGGGGATAGGCCTCGCTGGCGACCGTCTGAAGCGCCTTGATGTACGAGGTTGGGCTCACCAGATCGGTAAGGGTGACCGTGGAGACGCCGGTCTCCAGGAAGTACTGGTCGGCCGCGGACGAGAGCTGCCGCGCATTGTTGAGGACGGCCTTGTCCTGCGAAGCCGTCGTGACCCTCTGGAAAGCAGGGATGGCCATGGTGGCCAGCAGCCCGATGATCACGACGACGATCATGATCTCGACCAGGGTAAAGCCCCTGCAAGCGGCTCTGTGGATTGGGGTCACTTATAATTGGCTGCGCTAATTGGCCATTAGAGTCTTATGACAAATCGGTTTGAAAGGCACGCGGGAAGCGGGCCAAGGGGAATTCGAATGGGAAAAAAAGGTAAAAGACCCCAATGCTTTCTTGGGGAACCTAGGGTAAAATCCTAGCAAAGAAGAGAGACCGAAAGTGTGTGGAGGCACCCTGGTTTCTGGCCGCTTATGTAAGTGGCTTATCTGTTACTAGGTTGTCAATCAATAAGTCGAGCATGGCATCGACCGACACCTTGATTTGCTGCCCCTGTGTTTGTAAAAGATTTGGTAAAGCCGCCTTCGATCGTGCTGCGTAATCGGCCGCCCGAATGCGCGACTCTGCAAGAAATCGTTTTTTTGCAGCTTCGAGAAGGTCGTTTATTGCAAGTCCTTTGGAATTACTGGTGCCTCCAATGAAGGCCCTTTGGAGGGGAGGGCTGATCTCCAAGACCCACTGGTCGCGGTCGGCAAAGTAGACGGCAAGCACGCCGTCCTCCGAAACGCCCAGCTGGCGGGCCAGCTGGGAAGCCCGGCCTTGCGGTGTCTCCACCCCTGCGCCCGCCTCAAACCTGGGCAGGAGGCGGGCAAAGATCCGGATGCCCGTGCAACGGTCGACGTTGCCCAGCTTGAAGTTGAAGTTCTTTGCGCGGGGCGGGTCCCCAGGCAGGAGCTTGCCCGGATCGTCAAAGTGGGACTTCGGACCCGGTTCGGCCTCGAAGGAGTACCGCCGCGCCTTTGCGCGCAGCGCGGCGAACGAGGTCTCGTCGGCGCGGAATGCCTTGGCTGCCGCACCCACCCGAAGGATGCGCACCTGCATGGTGTCGCCCTGCGCCACCTTCGCCAGCACTTTCATCCCTCCAACAGTCCGCCCGAAAACCGAATGGAGGAAATCGAGCCGGTCCACGGGTGCGAGGGTGATGAAGAACTGCGACCCATTGGTGTCGGGCCCGTCGTTCGCCATCGAGAGCACGCCTGCGGAGTCATGGCTGAGTCCGGGGACGAACTCGTCCGGGAAGGAGTAGGAGGGGCCGCCCTCTCCGGTGCCCAGGGGGTCGCCCCCCTGGATCACGAAATGGGGCACGACCCGGTGGAACTTCAACCCGTCGAAGAAGGGCTTGCGCGGCGAGGGGCCTAGGGTTCCTTCGGCCAGCCCGACAAAGTTTGCCACGGTCATCGGAGCCTTCTGGAACTCAAGACGGCACGTGATGACGCCCTTCGGCGTTGTTATCTTCGCATACAGGCCGTCGGGCAGACTTTTCTCCTGGGATGCCGAGGCCAGCGGCACCGCAAGGATCGCGAGGGCGACCAGGCTCAGACGATGAAGGAGCAGATGTATTGGCAAAGCCCCTTGCCGACCTCGATCTGGAAGCCGGAATTTCCGGGCACCCTAAACTGGGTGCCCGCGGCGTAGAGCCGCGACTCCTTGGCGCCGTCGAGCGTGACGCTACAGTCCCCGTCGACGATCTCCATCAGCTCGGTGGCCCCCGTGTTAAAATGGTAGGATCCCGGGCGGATGAGCCCCAGGGTCTTCTTGGCCCCGTCGGCCATCAGCACGGTGTGGCTGATGACATTGCCGTCAAAGTAGACGTTGGCCTTTGTGAGGGCCGTTACGCCGTTGAGCTGGGTGGGGATGGAGGTCATGCGCCGGAGCGGTGATTGCTAAGTGCCGCCGCACAGGCCGGCAACAATCTATTTGGGGCGCCGGATCCGCCGGGCCGCCTGCTCACGGAATCTTCAGGGTGCTCCCCACGACGAGGCTCTTCTCGTCCTTCAGGATGTCCCTGTTGGCCTTGAGGATGTCCTCCCATCGGTTGGACGTGCCGTAGAACTTCCTGGAAATCCTCGTCAGGGTGTCCCCCTCGGCGACCACATAGGTCTTGGCCTCCGGTGCCGGCGCCGCCGTCTCGGGCGCTGCCGCGGGCGCAGCGGACACCTGGCTCGGCCGTGTCGGCACGGGCTTGGTGGAGCCGGGACCGGGGGCCTGCAGGCTAAGGCGCGTGCGCAGGTCGTGGTTTTCCGTCGCGAGCCGGCTCACCTCATCCTGGGAATTGCGCAACTCCTGGCGAAGGGGCTCGATCTGCGAGGTGGCCGCGGCCTGGACCTGGAGCGAGGCGATCTGGGAGCGCGCGATCTCGAGCTGCTGGCTGAGCGACGCGTTGTCGGCGGTGAGTTTGTCCAGAGACGCCTTCAGGCTCGTGTTCTCGTCCTGCACGACCGTGTAGCTGCGAAGCGATGTCGCGAGCTTGTCCTGCACGTCCGCAAGCTGCGAGGCGGCATCCGAGGAGGTTCCGGCCGACGGCTTGATTGCGTCGAGCTGCCTCTGCAACTCGGCGGCCTGGTCGGTGCTCTTGGCCGAGGAGGCCTGGGCCGAGGCGAGCTCTGCCTTGAGCTTTTCCGATTCCTTCCATGCCGTCGCCAGCTCATCCGAGAGCTGCTTGTTGTCGGTCTTGAGCGTGGCGGCTTCGTCCGGGGCCGGAGCAGCCTGGTCAGCCGCCTTGAGGGTGCCGGAAAGGGCGATAACTGCCGAGAGCAGGCCGAGTTGTATGGAGCGTTTCATGGTACTCGTTGGCTCCGGTCCATCAAAACGCCTTTCACACGGGACACAATCCGCAATTCCTGGCGGGTCCTCTACGACGGCGACGCGGCCCAGTGGCGCGCGGCGCCCACGGCCCGCGACCAGCTCGCGCGCCTGCCGTTCAGCGAGGCGCGGCTGTCCCTCGGCGCGAAGGTCCGGTCCCTGCCGGCCAGGTTTTCGACCGCATCAAGGTCCTTCCAGAAACCGACCGCCAGGCCCGCGAGGGAGGCCGCCCCCAGGGCGGTCGTCTCGGTGATCCTCGGCCGCAGCACGCGCGCGCGAATCAGCTCGCTCTGGAATTGCATGAGGGCGTTGTTGACGCTGGCGCCGCCGTCGACGCGCAGCTCGCGTATCCTCCTGCCCGAGTCGGCCTCCATTGCCCCAATGAGGTCGGCCGTCTGGAACGCGATGCTCTCAAGTGCGGCGCGCGCCAGGTGGGCGGCCGTCGTCCCGCGGGTCAGCCCAACGATGGCCCCCCGCGCCGCGGGGTCCCAGTGCGGTGCCCCGAGTCCCGCGAACGCGGGTACGATGGCGATCCCGCCGTTGTCCGGCACCTGCGCCGAGAGGGCTTCGACGTCCGATGAGCGGGAGATGAGCCCGAGGCCGTCCCTGAGCCACTGGATGACCGCGCCCCCGATGAACACGCTGCCCTCGAGTGCGTACTCGGTCCTCGTGCCGATGCGCCATGCGATGGTCGTCAGGAGCCGGTTGCGCGACACGACGGGCTTCGTGCCCGTGTTCATGAGCATGAAGCATCCGGTGCCGTAGGTGTTCTTCGCCATTCCCGGCTTGAAGCATCCCTGCCCGAAAAGCGCCGCCTGCTGGTCGCCCGCCATCCCGGACACGGGCACACCCCTCAAGACGGAGATCGAGTCTATCTCGCCGAAATGCCCGCTGCTCGGCAGCACCCGGGGAAGCACCTCGTGCGGGATCCCGAGGGCCCGCGCAAGCTGCGGGTCCCAATCGCCGTCCCTCAGGCCCGCGAGAAGCGTGCGCGACGCGTTCGAGGGATCCGTTGCGTGGACCCGGCCGCTGGTGAGCTTCCAGAGAAGCCACGTGTCGATGGTTCCGAACGCGAGCTGCCCGCGTCCCGCGCGCCTGCGCGCCCCGGGAATGTTGTCGAGGAGCCACGCCAGCTTGGTCCCCGAGAAGTAGGGATCCAGGAGCAGGCCGGTCCTTTTCCTGAAAAGGGGGCCTAGTCCCTTGCGCTCGAGCGCCGTGCACGCGGGCTCGGTTCGCCTGTCCTGCCAGACGATCGCCCTGTGGAGGGCGCGGCCGGTGGACCTGTCCCAGAGCACGGTGGTCTCGCGCTGGTTGGCGATGCCGACGGCGGCGACGTCGCCGCGACCGGCGCCGGCCCGGCGCAGCGCGGAAAGGGCCACACGCTCGGTCGTGCGCCAGATCTCCTCGGGGTCATGCTCCACCCAGCCCGGGCGGGGAAAGTGCTGGGCGAACTCCTCCTGCGCGGAGGCGGCCACGCGGCCGCGCCGGTCAAAGAGGATGGCCCTCGAGGAGGTCGTTCCCTGATCAAGAGCCAGGACGAAGCGTGTCATGGGGCTTTGTGGGGTGGCCCACATTCGCAGGGCGCAGGGCCTTGTGCAAGCGCGGCTGCCCGCCGGGGACCCGCCACAAACGATTGACGCCCCGGCCAGGACGAATAACTGAACTTCCTCGCGGCGGGGAGGTCACAGCCCCTACCTTAGACACCGATGCCTCTCATCAACACCCTCAGACCTCTCGCGGCGCTCTGCATGGCTGCCGCCGTTTCGGGGTGCGCCTATATCGGGCCCTGCAAGCCGCCCCAGGAGACGACCAAGTTCACGGTCGGCAACACCGAGCGCTTTGTGGCGCTGGACTCCGTGGCGGAGGCCGCGGTGAGCTGCACGGGCCTGCAGGAGCGGACGTTGGCAGACGGCAAGCTGGACGTGGTCGCGAACGTGAAGAACCTGGGGCCGGCGGCGGTGAACGTCGAGATCAGCTGCGATTTCCTGGATGAGAACGGGACGCCCGCGGGCGAGCGTCCGTGGAGGACGATCAGCATCGCGGGCAATGCGACCGAGGTCGTCCGTTTCACCGCCCCGTCGACCGCCGCGAGGCGGTACTCGATCCGGGTGCGCCAGAGGCAGTGATCACTTCTTCGTGGGCGTAGGCTCGCCGGAGAAGGTGACCGTCCTCGATGCCTCGTCGATCTCCTTGAGCGCGGCCTCCATCCTGGCCTTGTTTGCGGCGTCGTCCTTCACCACCGGCGACCCCCCCGAGAAATCGATCGTCTTGCCCTCCTGGATGGGGACCGGTTCAGCGTGGTCCCTGCGGGCCTCCTGGCGGCGGGCCGCATAGATCCAGATTGCCGCCGCGGCCAGAGCGACACCCAGTGCCAGGGAAGCGATGCGGCGACTTTTCAACGAAGTCATCATGGACTTTGGCGTCCTCCCCGCAATAACACTTCCCGGTGAAACACGTCCTCCGCGAACTCAGGCCCACGCTGATGCTCGCTATCCCGATCATCATCGGCCAGGTGAGCCAGATGCTCATGGGGCTGACCGACAGCGTGATGATCGGCCGCACCGGCACCGTCCCGCTCGCGGCCTCCTCCTTCGGCGTGGGCGTCTTCAACGTGTTCTTCATCATCGGTGTGGGGCTGCTTACCCCGATCGCCATCTTTGCCTCGAGATCCAGGGGCGAGGGCAGGCACGACGAGGCGGGGGAATTCCTCAGGCACGGTTTGTTCATCGCCCTGGTCTCCGGCGTGATCGAGTTTGCGCTGATCGTCTTCATTGGGATGCACCTCTCCTGGTTCGGCCAGCCGCCGGAGGTGCTGGCGGCGGTGAACCCGTTCTTCCAGCTCATTGGATTCTCGCTTTTCCCGGTGCTCGCCTACCTTGCGCTGAGGCAATTCGCGGAGTCGATGGGGCGCCCGTGGGTGTCGATGTTCGTGATGCTCTGCGGCGTGCTCCTGAACGTCTTCCTGAACTGGGTCTTCATCTTCGGGCACCTTGGGGCTCCGGCCCTGGGGCTGACCGGCGCCGGCATCTCGACCCTCATCTCCCGCACGCTGGGCTCGGCCGTCATCTTCCTGTGGCTGAGGCTGGATCCCTCCATGAGGCAGGCCTGGCCGCAGCGATGGCTCGCCCCGATCTCGTGGCCGCGCGTGCGCCGCATGATGGGAGTAGGCCTGCCGACCTCGGGCAGCCTCCTATTCGAGGGAGGTGCGTTTGCCGCCGCGACCGTGATGATGGGCTGGCTGGGCGCTGCTCCATTGGCGGCCCACCAGATCGCGATCTCCTGCGCCGCGCTCACCTTCATGATCGCGCTCGGCCTTTCGATGGCCGTCGGGATGCGGATCAGCGCGACCGCAGGCGCCGGGGAGAACTCAAGGTTGCTTCCCATCTGGCTGGGCGGCGCAGGCATAGGCCTGGTGATCTCCGCGACCGTGACCGTGGTTTTTCTCACGTTTGGCCATGCGATCGCCGGTTTCTTCATCCAGGACCCGAAGGTCGTATCCACGGCGACGCTGCTGCTCGTCGTCGCGGCCGTCTTCCAGATCTTTGACGGCTCACAGGTGATCAACTCCGCCGCGCTGCGCGGACTGATGGACGTCAAGGTGCCCGCCCTCATCACCTTCATCGCCTACTGGGTGATCGCGCTGCCCCTCGGCTACCTGCTCGGGGTGCGCGGCCCCATGGGGGCCGCCGGAATCTGGATCGGCCTGGCGGCCGGCCTGGCCGTGGCCGCCATCATGCTCGGCCTGCGGTTCGCAAGGCTCACCCGCCGCGGCGGGGTCCATCATCCCTGACCGGCTCAAAGGCCGTCGAGGGCCTCGGCAAGCACGCCGATGATCTCGTCGGACGGCTCGGTTCCAACGCAAAGGCGCAGCAGGTTGGGGTCCAGGCCGTTCGCCCGCAGCTGCGCCCGTCCCTCGTCGGTCGTCACCAGGTCGTAGTGGGCTAGGAACATGAAGGGGCAGATGAGCGTTGTGCGCATGCCGAAGCTCGGGCCCTTCGGCAGGCGGAGGCGGTCATAGAAGGCCTCAAGGGGCCCTCGCACGCTGAAAGAGATGATGCCGCCAGTCGCCCCGGGCGACCGCGCGATCCGGAGATACGATTCGCGCGAGGACGGCTCCAGGGCCCAGTGGACCGAGCGGACCGCGGGATGCGACGAAAGGAACGCGGCCACCTTGGGCGTGCTCTCCTCGATTCGGGCCAGCACGTCAGGGGTGTGCCCTATCTGGGCCGCGAGGCGGGCCATGTCGCGCGCGTAGGGCTTCTCCACAGCGGCGAGTGCCGCCGCCCGCAGCGCCTTCGCGTCGGGGGCCGCCGGGTTGACCGCCACGAGGCCCGCGATGATGTCCCCGTCGCTTGCGGTGTACTTGGTGAGGCTCGTGCAGATGAGATCCGCGTAGGGCAGGCAGTCCACGCTGTAGGATGAGACCAGCGAGGGGTCGAGGACGAGCATCACGCCGTGCCTCCTGCAAAGGGCCGCCATCTCCCTCACGTCGGGGGTCTGCACGAGCGGGTTCGTGGGGATCTCGGCCATGATCCCGGCGATCCGGTGGCCCTGCTCCTCGAGCACCCGGCGCAGCGCATCGATGGCGGTCACCTGCGCGACGTGGATGTAATCGGACTTGCCCGGGGTGTGGTTCTTCAGGAGAGCGATCGTGTCGAGGTACAGCCACCCAAGCTGGACCCACGCGGTCCGGCCCCGCTTCGCCTGGACCTCGCTCACAGCGCGGAACGCGGCGTGCACCGCGTTCATGCCGCAGTTCGAAAGGATCAGGTCGGCGTCGCCGGCCCCCGCGAAGAGGGGCCGCAGGACCCTGCGGATCTCGGCGGCCGCGTCGCTCTTGAAGAGCTCCTCGGCACCGGGCACCGGTCCCAGCCCGAGTTCCGCCAGCCTGTCCTCGGCCTCGCGAGAGGACATGAACCCGCCGATGTTCTGAAGGTAGAGTTTCGCAATGCGCGCGGCCTCCGCGGAGGGACCGTGAGAGACGCCGTGGACGGCGGACTGCGCGAACGGGGCGGCGCCCTGGATCCCCGCGGCCGAGAGATGCGCAAGGAGCGCGTCCGCCATCTTGGCCGACGAGGTGAGCCAGAGCGTGCGGCCGCCGAGGCCGTGCCTGCCGGCCAGCGCCTCCGTGAGGCGCTTGGCAAAGGGATGGACCACGAATCTGGGGTAGCCGGTCGCGAGCCTGCGTGTCACCTCGGGGTCCTTCTCCTCATACCCCCGCACCGCCGCCATCGTCGGCAGGCTGCAGGACACGGCGTGCGGGCAGTCGGGTATCGGCGCGCCGAGCGGAATGTGTGAAAACGCCTCCATTAAGGCTGCGAGTCTCGGCCTTGCGGCGGGGATGGCAACCGGAAGGTGGCCCAAAGCGTGTCATGCGCCGCGCAACGAAAGGGCTTTTTTTCGCGGGCATCCTGCGTTATCCCTATGGATCCCAGGGCCCCGCCAGGTGCGAGACCGTGGGCTTCCACCCCCCATCCACATGATGCACGCAATCACGGTCCTGAATCCCTATGCGGTTGCTGCTGCGGTCCTCGCTGCGATCGCGCTGGGCTTCGTCTGGTACATTCCCCTTTTTGGAAAAGCCTGGATGGCCGAGATGAAGTTCACGCCGGAGACGATGAAGGAGGAGGCCGGGAGCGTGCCCCGCATAATGGCCGGCGCGCTGCTTCTGACGAGCGTGTCGACCGTGGCGCTTGCGGCGCTGCTTTCCGTCCTGCACGTGTCCGGCGCCGGCGAAGGCGCCGAGGTGGGCCTCCTCGTGGGCGTCGCGCTCGTCGCGGCGCGCCAGGGCAACACCGCGCTGTTCGAAAGGCGCACCTTCAAGCACGTCATGATCGTGTCGGGATACGACGTCGCCGTTTTTGCGCTGCAGGGCGCGATCCTCGGGGTCTGGCGCTGACCCGGATGAAGATCATCTCCTGGAATGTGAACGGCGTGAGGGCCGCTGTCCGCAAGGGACTCCTCGACTTCCTCGGGCAGTGCGACGCCGACGTGGTCTGCCTCCAGGAGACGAGGGCTCACCCGGGGGACGTGCAGCACATCGCGTGGCCGTCGGGCTACGAGGTCCACTGGAACAGCGCGGAGAAAAAGGGCTACAGCGGCACGGCCGTCCTGACCCGGGTCAAGCCGCTCAGCGTGGCCCACGGGATCGGCAGGGCGGCGTTCGACGGGGAGGGGCGCGTGCTGGCCCTCGAGTTCCCGGATTACTGGCTCGTCGACGTCTACCAGCCCAACTCCCAGCGGGGCCTGACGCGCTTGGACTACCGCACCAACGAGTGGGACCCGGCGTTCAGGGCCTTCCTGAAGCGGCTCCAGTCCAAGGGCAAGCCGGCCGTGTTCGGCGGAGACCTGAACGTCGCGCACATGGAAATCGACCTCTCCAACCCGAAGTCGAACCGCCGCAACGCGGGATTCACGGACGAGGAGCGCGCGAACTTCACGCGCCTCCTGGACGGCGGCTTCGTCGACACCTTCCGGGAGTTCGAGAAGGGGCCGGGCCACTACTCGTGGTGGAGCCAGATGGGGGACTGCAGGGCGCGCAACATCGGGTGGCGCGTCGACTACTTCGTCGCCTCGGAGAAGCTCCTGCCGGCGCTCAAGCGCGCATGGATCAGCCCCGGGGTGATGGGCAGCGACCATTGCCCGGTCGGACTCGAGCTGCGCTGACAGCGCCATTTATCGGTTCGCAACCGGGCCGCCCCGCGCCATGCTCCGCGCCGTGAATCGGAACGCACACTCCGCCAGGGCCCCCCTGCCGTGAGCGAGCTCAAGGAGGTCATGCTCGCGCGCCCCAGGCGCACCCTCGCGCTCGCGGAGAGCCTCACGTGCGGGCGCCTCCAGGCGAGGGTGGGTTCCATCTCGGGCGCTTCCGAGTTCTTCCTGGGCGGGATCACGGCCTACTCGCTCGACGAGAAGGTGCGCCACCTGGGCATCGACCGCGCGGAGGCCGGCCTTGTGAATTGCGTCTCCGCCCACATCGCCGAGCAGATGGCCCGCGGGGCCTGCGTGCTCTTCGGCAGCGATGCGGGGGCGGCGACGACCGGCTACGCGGAGCCGTCGGTCGAGTGGAAGGTCGACGAGCCCTTTGCGTGGTGGGGATTGGCGCAACGCCAGGCGGACGGCGACTTCACCGTCTGCAGCGGGCTTGTCTCACTTGAGGGTCTCTCAAGGACCGAGGCCCAGGAGCGCGCGGCCAGCGTCACGCTGGACGCGCTCGTCACCTGGCTCAGGGAGCTATCTGCTGGACATAGGAGATGAACGGCTGGATCTCCGAGGGCGGGGTCACCCAGTCGCTGTAGAGCAGCTCGGGCATCGTGTAGGCCGTGTTGTAGAGGGTGAAGTTGGCGCTGTCGTTGCGGCTCACATGGCCCGCCTTCACCGTCGCGCCCGCGTAGACGCCGACCGTGTGCGTGTAGACGAGCACGGGGGCGACAAAGACCGTTCGGGCGTCCCTTTCGACCTCCGCCGCGCTCGGCCCGATCACGGCCTTCGCGTCGATGCCGATATTAAAACGATTGGCGAACAGCAGGCGTGGCGTCGCGTCATCGGTGATGACGATCACGGTCTCGACCGACTTGGCGCCGATCTGGAAGCCGAGGCTCGCCTCGCTGGCATCCACCAGCACCGGCAGGCTCCAGCGGCCGTCGGGCTTCTTGACCATCAGGGTGCCGTACCCGGCCTTCACGCCCAGGATGAACCCGGCCTTGAACTGGTTGAGGATCAGCAGGGCGCGGGCCCTCTGGAGGACGGCCACGGGAACGGCGGTCTGGGGGTTCGCCTGGAATTCCCGGATGATCGCCTCGCAGGTTTCCACCCGCACGACGAGCTCGGAGCGAACCGTATTTGAGTCGTCGGCGCGCGCGCAGGCGGCGCCCAGCAGCGCCATCAGGCTGAAAGTGAGTAGTTTCTTCATGGAGTTCATCTTGTGAATTGGGGGCGCCGAATCACGGAGCCACCGGATCGTTTAAAGCAGGCCGATCACGAATTGGAAAGCGCGGATTGGAGCCTGTTCCGCGCCGGCCATACGCACAAATCCTCATTCCAGGCCCCTTTCGGCCACCTGGTCCTCATCCCAGCCCAGATAATGGCCCAGCTCATGGAGGTAGGTGAGGCGCACCTCCTCCCGGTACGTCTCCACATCCTCCTCCGCATAATCCCACAGGTTGCCGGTGTACAGGTAGATCCGGGGCGGGTCCATGGCGTTGCTCGAGAGTTCTGTGCCCACGGGGTTGCCGCAGAACAGCCCCAACAGGTCCGGCTCCATGCCTTCGGCCAGCAGTGCGGCGCCGGGGGCCTGCTCAAAATGAACCGGTACCGCCTTCGCCGCGTCCCTGACGTCGGCGGGGAGCCTGCGCTGGGCGGCGGCCACGACATCCGATGCGATCTGGGTCAGGCGGGAGGCCTTCATCTTTCGGCTGAGAGGTCGAACTTCTCAATTCTCTCCCCCAGCCACCACAGGGCGATGACCGCCTCGCTGCCCAGGATCGCCAGCACCGCGGCGAGCGCGAGCACCAGCGCGGCGCCGACGCCGAGAATCCAGTGGGTGGAGAAGATGACGAGACCGGCTGCGAAGACGGCGGGGGCGGCGACAAGGAGGGCGATCAGGAGCTGGCCCACGCCCAGGATCAGGCGCTGGCCCATGAGCTCGATTCCGCCCCCGCGGGATCGGGACGCTTGGTACCACCCCGGCATGAGCACCATGATCGTGTTGGGGACCAGCAGCTGCAGGAAGCACAGGACCGGCGCCGCCGCAGCCAGGCACAGGGCCGCGATCACCCGCACCGCAGGCGTCAGCCAGTCCAGCTGCCCCCGGGAGTCGGCCGTGAACGCGGTGGCGATGATGCAGAGCCAGAGGACGCCCGAGAGCACCAGGGTGGGGGCGAGGAGCTCCCCAAGCGCCAGCCTCCAGCCCGGGATGGGGTAGGTCTTCAGGATGTCCATGCTGGGAAGGTCCGTCCTCAGGTCCTGGCGCGCGATTTGCGGGCCTGCGAGCAGGGTGTAGCCGGAGAGGACCGCGCAGAGCATGACGATCCCGGGCCCGTAGTAGTCGATCCCGTTCGAGCGCGCATTCGCGGCCAGGATGGGCTTGGTGGCGATCGAAAGGCAGAACATGACCCAGAGGCTCAGGATCAGGGTGCGCCGGTTCATGAGCGAGCTGCGCATCGAAAGGAGGTTCTTCCAGAAGAAGGCGACCTCCGGCGGGGCGGTGGGAGGCAGCGGAAAGGGCCCCGGCAGGGGCCGCGGCCTCGACCCCGCCTGGATCGGGGAGTCGCCCCGCAGCATCGCCGAGCGCAGGGCGGCGCGCTTCTCGGCCATCGTGATGGACCCCTCCTCGAAGCGCACCTCGGAACCCGCGACCCACAGGTAGTGCGCCCCCACCAGGACGAGGGCCGGGCCGATCGCGAGCGCAAATTCCTGCGCGCCGGACGCGAAGTAAGGGGCGAACAGGACGCGGAAGGGCAGGAGCAGCCAGTGCAGGGGCGCCCAGGCCAGCATGTCCTTGAGGAAGCCCAGGAACTCCCGACTCCCCGAGACGGCGGCCAGGCTGGACGGGTGGGACTTGAAGTAGGCCACCGAGAGCCATGCGACGGCGCCGATATAGGCGGCGATGACGGCGACCGCGCCCAAACGCCAAAGCCCGTAGCCGCGGCCCCTCTGCTTGAGCCGTGCGAGGGTCAGGTTGGTCCCGTTGACGTGCAGGTCCAGGGTCGAGAGGATCACCCACCAGCCCACCGCCTGAATGAGCCGGCTGCCACCCGTGTTCCCGAAGCGCCGGAAGAAGAAGACGATCAGGAGCGAGGTGAACAGGATCGCAACCTGGGCGCTCACGAGACGGAAGTGGATCAGCGTCCTGCGCGTGGCCGGCGCGGGGAAAAGGAAGGCGATCTCGGCCTCGCTGAAGCGAAGCCCGGGGGTCTCCGGGGGCGCGATCCAGATGTACGCGATGCGCATCAGCCCGAGGAGGGCCCCCACGGCGCAGAAGCCCCCGACCATGAGGATTCCCGCGTCGGCCAGGGCCGGCGCGGAAGCGACCTGCACCCGAACCGCGCCGACACGCCGGAAGAAGACGAAGTAGAAATAAAGCACGGCAACGACCAGGCCGAACAGGTACTTCGGCTGGCGCAGCCTGCTCACGCGGTAGGCCACCAGGTTCACCAGCGACGTCAGCCTGAGGTAGAGGAGTGCCCTTAGCATGGACGGAGAGCCTCGCCCGGCCCTAGCCCTCGGTTCCGCCCGTTGCGCGGATGAAGACCTCCTCGAGGCTCACGTTGGGCTCGCCATTGCTGAACCGGGCGGCGACTTCCGCCAGCGTCCCGTCGGCGACCTTCAGGCCCTTCTTTAGGATGAGGACATGGGTGCAGACCTCCTCGAGCAGGTGCAGCAGGTGCGAGCTGAGCACGATTGCCGCGCCGTCGCGTGCCCTGCGCACGATCGAGTCCTTCATCCGGCGGATGCCCAGCGGGTCGAGCCCGGTGAGCGGCTCGTCGAAGAACATCACTTTCGGCGAATGCAGCAGACCGCAGGCGATCACGAGCTTCTGCTTCATGCCCCGCGACAGCTCGACGGGCAGGACGTCGGCCTTGTCCGCGAGCTCGAGCTCCTCCAGCAGCTGGCGCGCAGTGTCCTCGTAGGGGTGCACGCCGTAGATGCGCGCGACGAAGGCAAGGTGCTGGCGAACGGTGAGGTACTCAAAGAGGCGGGGCTCGTCGGGAAAGAAGGCGAGCGCGCGCTTGGCGCCCACCGGATCCTCCTCGAGGACGCGGCCGGCGATGCGCACCGTGCCCTCGGTCGCCGGGATGATCCCCGCCATGCAACGCAGGGTCGTGGTCTTGCCGGCCCCGTTGGGGCCGACCAACCCCAGCACTTCACCAGGGCGCACGCAGAACGAAAGGCCGGCTACCGCCGTGAAGCCGCCGTATCGTTTGGTAAGCGCCTCAACCTCAATCATGCGCGAAAACCTGTAGGCAACTCACACGGAGGGCAAGTGCGGCGGGCGGGCCCCGTCCGGATTCGTGCTCGCGCCGGCCCCCGCGGAAAGCCAAAAAAAAGGGGTAACAAAAGCCCCTGCGCCGCGTCTAATTGAGGCAGACACTCCCCCACGACAGCATGAAGACTCCATCCCTGATCGCTCTTTGCGCCCTTTCCCTGGGCCTCGTCCTCTCCACGGCGCGCGTGCGCGCCGACGATCCGTCCGGTCCGCCGCCTCCTCCCCCCCCTCCGGGGGACACGAGCCCTGAGAACGGGGGCGAGGGCCCCGGCGGGCACCATGGCCGCCGGCACGAGCCGGGCTATTCGCTTGCCGAGCTCACGAGCAAACTGTCCCTCACCGCCGACCAGCAGACCAAGGTCGGGGCCGTGATCGATTCCGCAAAGGAGCAGTCCAAGCAGCTGCGGGGCGATGACTCGCTCTCGTGGGACGACAAGAGGGCGAAGATGAAGGCCAATGCCAAGAGCACGCATGACCAGATCCGCGCCCTGCTCACCGCCGACCAGCAGAAGGCGTTCGACGCGCTGCCGCCCCCCCACGGTGGCCGGCCCCCGCACAATCCGGACTCGAACTAGCTAGAGCTTGTCCCGGATTTCAGGCGCTGATGGGGCCCGAGGCATAAGCGGCTGATGGGTCATTGATGGGGTAGATCAAAGAAGTTAAAAACGGGCGAGGCGGAACGAAAAGAGGGTTTATAGTGGGGGTGGGCGCTCATTTCTTGGCGGCCCGGCGGCTGGTGGTGGGCGGTTCGACTGCGGGACGGACCAGGTGCAGTTCACTGCGATCGAGCAATTCCCATTGGACTTCTTCGCCTGGCTCCAGTCCGATCGCGGTGGCGAGCGCCAGCGGGAAGCTGATGTAGAGGCGCGGCTGTTGGCCCTTGGAGCGGATGGCCTGGATCTTGAGCGGATAGGTCGTGGACACTCTCAGTGCTCTATTTTTTTCGGGCTTGCGTGTCAAGATAAGCTATCTTATAGGATAGCTTATGGCGGGAACCCTGATCCCCTTTCCCCAATCGCTGCGGCCCGCTTTACCGACCATCGTGGGCAATGCGGATTACCGGCAACTGCGCAATCAGCTCCAACGCATCGACGAGCTCCTTAAGCGTTCCGGCATCGAGGAACGCTTCGTCGCGAGCTCGGTCGATCAATGGCAGCAGCGCCAAAGACGTCCCTCTCTTGGCAGGCAATTAAACCACCAGCTTCACTCCCACCGAGCCCTGCGCTGCAACATTCTGCGCACTCTCTTGCAGGAGGATTTTAGGGGATTCGCCGTCCGTCTGGCCGACAGCCCTCTTTTCCAGCACTTTTGCGAACTGGGTGAGATCGACCGCATCGTCGTGCCGGGCAAAAGCACCCTCCAGCGCTATGCCCAATGGGGCGATCGCGCCACGGTCGATCAGATCATGCAGGAGCTGATCGGCCGCGCCCATGAGCAGCCCAAACGCTTGCGTTTGGCCGAAGCGGTGGATCTGGATGCGTGCTTCCTGGATACCACCTGCCTTCAGGCCAACATCCATTATCCGGTCGACTGGGTGCTGCTGCGCGATGCCACGCGCACCTTGATGAAGGCCGTCAAGCTGATCCGCGCCCAGGGCTTGCGCCACCGGATGGAAGAACCGGCGCTCTTCATCACCCGCATGAACCGCCTCTGTATCGAGATGACTCATTCTCCCAAGCGGATCGATAGCAAGCGCCACAGGAAGCGGGTCCTTCGCCAGATGGACCGGCTGGTGCGCTCCGTGCGCGATCACGCCGCGCGCTACCGCCAGCTGCTCGATTCACAATGGCAACGCACCGACTGGAGCCGGCCCCAGGCAGACCAGGTGCTGCGCCGGCTTGACGCCATCCTCGGTCAGCTGCCCGCCGCCCGCCGCCAAGCCCGCCAGCGCATCATCCGCGAAGAACCCGTGCCTAACGAGCAGAAGATCTTAAGCCTCTACGAACCGGACGTCCGCGTGGTGGTCAGACACAAAGCCGGCGCCGAAGTGGAGTTTGGCAACAAGCTGCTCCTCGGCGAGAGCCGCCAGGGCCTGATCCTCGACTGGGAGCTATTCGAGCACACGGTCCCGCAGGATTCCCGACTGCTCTGCCAGCGGCTCGCCCGCATCGAACGCAACCTCCACCTGGAGATCAAGGAGGTCGCGGCCGACCGCGGATTCGACAGCGCCGACAATCAGGGCCGCCTCGCCAAAAGGAAAATCTACAACGGCGTCTGTCCCCGTGATCCCCATCAACTGCGCCACCGCATGGATTCCTGGAAGTTCGCCCGCTTGCAGCACCGTCGCTCCCAAACCGAGGGGCGCATCGGAATCCTCCTGCATAATTTCCTCGGCCAACCCATCCGCAGCAAGGGCTTCGCCCGCCGCCAACTCGCCGTCGCCTGGGGCGTGCTCACCCACAACCTCTGGGTCCTCGCACGCCTGCCGCAACGCCATTCCAAACTACGCCTCGCCGCCTGATCGTCCGTCCCGGAAAGCCTCCTCCGCGCCTTTTCCCAGGCCCGGGAAGTATTCGACTCGAGGAAACTGGCGCCTGATCCGGCCGCCGGGCCCCTTCACGGCCCACGACCTGCAGACTCTGCTGCCGATTCAATGCTTCCTCGCAAAAAACCGGCTTTTCTGGGACAAGCTCTAGCTAGACGGGCGCCCGAGCCCAGGCGCCCTCCTTTTTTCGCGTGCGTTCACGCGCGAAAACGTCATCCCTCGCGTCTGCGAGATGACCATTCGGGAGCTTTTCATCCTCATCCTTCCCGTCTTTGCGGTGATCGCCGTAGGCGTTGCGATTCGCCGCGTGCGCTGGATCGAGGAGACCTCCGAGCCGAGCCTGATCCGGCTCGTGGTCAACGTGTGCATGCCGTGCCTGGTATTCGACACGATCGTGGGCAATCCGGCGCTGCGCGACCCGGGCAACCTCCTGCTGCCGCCGCTCGCCGGGTTCGTCACGACCTCGGTGGGCTTCGCGGTCGCGTATTTTGCGGCGCGCCGCATCGGGCTCACGAAGGGTGACGGACTGCGGACCTTCGCGCTGTCCGCGGGGGTCTGCAACTACAGCTACCTCCCGTTCCCCATCCTCGGGGGCCTCTGGGGAGCCCACACGCAGGGCGTCATGCTGGTGCACAACCTCGGGGTCGACACGGCGATATGGTCGGTGGGCCTCCTCGTCCTGACCGGCGCATCGCCCGTTGCCGGGTGGCGCCGCCTCATCTCGCCGATGCTGATCGCGCTCCTGATCTCGGTGGCCATCGATCTCTCGGGGGCCTCGGAGCACGTCCCCGAGCTCATCCGAGACATGGCGCACAGCCTGGGCGTTTGCGCGGTGCCCGTCGGGCTGGTGATGACGGGCGCGAGCCTTGCCGACTATCTGGACGAGCCGCTGAAGCTCCTGCACCGGAACGTGGCGCTGGCGTCCTGTGTCGTGCGGCTGGCGATCCTCCCGATGGTCATCCTGTGCGTCGCGCGCTGGCTGCCGTGCCCGGAGGAGCTCAAGCGCGTCCTCGTTGTCGAGGCCGCGATGCCCGCGGGGGTGATTCCGATCATCATCGCGCGCCACTACGGAGGCCAGCCTCTCACCTCGGTGCAGGTGGTCCTCGCCACTACGGTGGTCGGGCTGCTGACGTGCCCGCTCTGGATCCGCGCCGGGCTGGCCTTCGTCGGTCTCTCCTAGGCTTCGCATTCGGGCCGAAATGTGCCATGTTGGGACGATGCTCCGACGCCTGATCCTTTCTCTCATTGCCGCGGCGGCACTGCCCTGCGCGGTGCGGGCCCAGGAGGCTCAGGTCCCCTCGGTGGAGGAGCAGGTCGCCGCGGCGACCCGCTCGCCGAAGGTGACGGTGGTTCACTTCTGGGCACCCTGGTGCCCCAACTGCAAGGCAGAGCTGGCGAGCGGCGGCTGGAGCGGCTTCATCGCGGCGAATCCCGACGTCAACGTGGTCTTTGTGACGATCTGGAACCCTGCGGACGGTCGAGAAACCCTCGCCAGATACGGCGTCGGCGGGCAGAAGAACTTCCAGCTCCTCCTCCACCCGAACGGCTCGAGGGCCCGCGGCGAGAAGGTGACCGAGCTCCTGGGCCTCCCAATCTCCTGGATCCCTACCACCTGGGTCTTTCGCGACGGAAGGCTGCGCTACGCGATGAACTACGGGGAGCTTCGCTTCCCGATCCTGCAGCAGCTGGTCAAGGACTCGTCCGGCACCTGGGAACACTGAGACGCCTCATGACTGAAAAGACCTCGATCGCATTCGTCGGGACGGGGGTGATGGGCCGCAGCATGGCCGGCCACCTTCTGGCAGCCGGCCACGCCCTTCACGTTCACAACCGCACCCGCGAGAAGGCCCGTTCGCTCCTCGACTCGGGCGCGCACTGGCACGCCTGCGCGGGCGCGGCCGCCGCGCACGCCGACGTGGTCATCACCATGCTCGGCTTTCCGAAGGACGTGGAGGAGTCCTACCTCGGGACGGGCGGCATCATCGAGAACGCGCGTCCCGGCGCACTGCTGATCGACATGACGACGTCGAGCCCGCTGCTGGCGCGCAGGATCTCCGAGGCGGCAGCGACAAGGGGCCTGCAGGCGCTCGACGCGCCCGTCTCCGGCGGCGACGTCGGGGCGCGCGAGGCGAGGCTCGTCATCATGGCGGGCGGCCAGCCCGACGCCTTTGAGCGGGCGCGCCCCCTGTTCGCGGTCATGGGCAAGAACATCGCCCTCCTTGGCCCGGCCGGCTCGGGCCAGCACTGCAAGATGGCCAACCAGATCGCGTGCGCAGTGGGTATGGTGTCCTGGTGCGAGGCGCTGGCGTATGCGCGAAAGACGGGACTGGATCCGGAGCGGGTGCTCGGCAGCATCAGCGGCGGCGCGGCTGGCAGCTGGGCGATGACGAATCTCGGGCCCCGCGCCCTGAAGGGCGACTTTGCCCCGGGCTTCTACGTGAAGCACCTGCGCAAGGACATCGGGATCGCCCTCGCGTCGGCGCAGGAGATGGGCCTGGAGCTGCCGGGCCTCGAGTGCGCCCGCAGGCTCTACGAACTCGTCTCGGCAAGGGGCTGGGACGAACTGGGCACTCAGGCCCTCTACAAGCTCTACCTCTCCTCCTAGTCCGTCTCCTTGGGGGGCGTGAAACCGCGCCGCATGACGTTTTCCGCGATCGCCCGCGCGAAGAGGAAATTTTCAATGTAGCCCTTTCCGCCCGCCTTCGTGCCGCCGCCCGACATCCTGAAGCCGCCGAAGGGGTGGCGCTCGACGACCGCCCCGGTGATCCCGCGGTTCAGATAGAGGTTGCCGACGAGGTACTCGCGCTGCGCGCGCTCGAGCGAGCTGGGGCTGCGCGAGAACAGCCCTCCGGTCAGCGCATACTCCACGTCCATCGCGATCCTGAAGGCCTCGTCCAGGTCCCGCGCCCTGAGGATGGCGACCACGGGCCCGAAGATCTCCTCGCGGGCGATCGAGGCGCAGGCGGGGACGTCGATGAACACCGTCGGCGGCACGTAGGTCCCGACCTCGGCGAGCGCCGGGTCGAGCTTCGCCTGGTAGGCCAGCTTGGCCTCCTTCTTGCCGCGCTCGATCATGGCGAGAATCTTGTCGCGGGCCTGCCGGTCGATCACCGGGCCGACGACGGTCCCCGGCTCGGCGGGGTCGCCCACCGGCAGCGCCACGCATGCGGCCAGGAAGCGCTCCACGAAACGGTTGTAGACCTCGTCCAAGACCACGAGCCGCGAGAGAGCCGAGCATTTCTGGCCGGAGAAGCCGAACGCGCTGTAGAGCGCCGCGGGGATCGCCTCGTCCAGGTCGGCGTCGTTGTCGATGATGAGCGCGTTCTTGCCACCCATCTCGCAGACCACCTTCTTGAGGTTCGCCTGGCCGGGGTGCGTCTTGCCCGCGGCCTCCCAGATCCTGCAGCCGACCGCGCGGGATCCCGTGAACGCGACGAAGTCGATGCCGGGGTGCGCGACCAGGTGCGCTCCCACGTCCTCGCCCATGCCGGGCAGGAAATTGACGGCGCCGGCCGGCACGCCGGCCTCCGTGAGGATGTCCATGAGGGCCGCGGCGATGACGGTTGTCTGCTCGGCGGGCTTCATCACGACCGCGTTGCCCGCGGCGAGTGGGGCCACGGTCATGCCACAGAGGATGGCCATCGGGAAGTTCCAGGGGGCGATCACCACGCCGACGCCGCGGGGCGTCCAGACCTGGGTGTCCCGTTCTCCGGGCGCCGCCTGCGTCACGCGGGGCCTGTCGAGCCCGCGGATCTCGCGGGCGTAGAACCTGCAGAAGTCCACGGCCTCGGAGATGTCCGCGTCGGCCTCGATCCACGGCTTTGCCGCCTCGACCACCTCGAGCGCGGACAGCTCGAACCTGCGCGACTCCATGATCGCCGCTGCGCGCTCGATGACTGTGGCGCGTTCGTCCCCGCTGCGTGCGGCCCACGCGGGCCATGCGGCCCGTGCCGCCACCACCGCGGCGTCCGCATCCGCGACGGTTGCGCGCGCCCAGCGCCCGATGACCTGAGCGGGCCGGGCCGGGTTCACGGAGGCGACCTTTTCCCTATCGGAGATCCGCCTGCCTGCGATCACGATCGGGTGGTCCTTGCCCAGGCCCCGGTCGACGGCCTCAAGGGCGGCGCGCATGCGGGCCCTGTTGGTCTCGAGATTGAAGTCGGTATTGGGCGCATTCCTGAAGGATGCCGCCGCGGGGTGCTCCCTTGCGGGGACGGCCTCGGCGACCAGTTCCGCGGGGTTTTTCAGGAGCACGTCGCGCGCAACCCCGCCGACGTCCTTGGCCCGCAGGAAGCCCTCGTTCGAAGTGTTCTCCAGGAGCCTGCGCACGAGGTAGGCCATGCCGGGCAGGAGGTCGCCGACCGGGCAGTACTCGCGCACCCTGCGGCCGCTCGCGATCATCGCGCCCTTCAGCTCGTCGGCCATCCCATAGAGGGCCTGAAACTCGTAGGCCCTCGGGTCCACGCCGAGGCGGTCGGCCTGCGCCATCGCATGGGCGCAGGAGCGCACGTTGTGGGATGCGAAGGCGGGCGCCACGATGTCGGCGTTGCGCAGCAGGAGCACCGAGAGTTTCTCATAGTTCGCGTCGCTTTCGGCCTTGCGGCCCCAGACCGGCACGGGCCAGCCGCGCTGGACTGCGAGGGTCGTTTCGTAGTCCCAGTAGGCCCCCTTCACGAGGCGCACGACGAGCGGGCGGCCGGCGGCGCGCGCCCAGGCGATGAGTTCCGTCAGGTCGCGCTCGCAGTCGCGCAGGTACGCCTGCATCGCGATCCCAACATGGGGCTGTTGGCGGAACTCCTCCTCGGAGAGGATCGACCTGAAGAGGCTCAGGGTGAGGTCCTTCAGGGCGTAGCTCTCCATGTCAAAATTGATGAACGCGCCGAGCTCGGCGGCGCGCCGCAGGATCGGGCGCAGCCTCGCCTTGAGCGCCCGCACCGAGCTCTCCGGGTCCGCGGGGTGCACCTCGGGCGTCAGGGCCGACACTTTCACCGACAGGTTGAGGCGGGGCAGGGGGCCCTTCGGGCCGACGTCGCTGAAGCACGGCTTGGCGTCCTTGGCGAGTGCGGCGGCAACGGTCTCCAGGACCTCCATGTTGCGGCGCAGGAAGATGTCCGCCTCGTCGCCGCTGACGACCGTCTCGCCCAGCAGGTCGATCGTGGTGGCGATGCCCGAGGAGGCGTTACTGAGGAGCCTCTTGACCAGGTCGTCGGGCGTGGCGCCCGCGACGAACTGCGAAGCCATCGAGGTCACGTTGGCCTTCACCGGCCCTGCGACCAGCGCGGGGGCGAACGAGGCCGCCGCCAGGCCCGTCTTCAGGGCGGGGCTCAGCTCGACGGCCTTGTCCCCCAGGTACTCCCTGAGGTGGCGCACGATCTCGGCCGACGAGTGGAGCGAGGGCAGGACGTCGACGAAGCGGAACAGCTGGGTCTTGAACACCGGGTCCTTCATGGACCACTCCATGATGCGCGCATACGCCCCCTTCTTGGAGAGGATGCCCGGGGTGGGGTGTTCCTCCATTAGGCGGAAAAGGTCGGCGCCGATGGTGCGGACGGAGGCCTCAATTGCTGGATCAGGCTGCAGGATGGGGGTGGAGTTTGACATGGTCCCGACTGTTCCTCGGACAGTTTGGCGAGTGTCTTACGCTCTGTATGAGTTTGCAAGGGGAGCGCGAAGCGTGCGAGGGATTGAAGGCGCATGTTCAATTCGGGCGCTCCGCGGCTGAAAACGGGCTGCACACAAATTCATAACCCCATGATAAATAGTAACTCATGCAAGAAATGGCTGCGGATGACGCTCGCAGCCCTCGCCTTTGCCTGTCTTGCCGTCGTCCCGAGCCTCCACGCCGTGGCGCCCAAAACACTTCCGCCCCCGACCCTTGAGCAGCGGGTGGCCGACCTGGAGGCCTATGTGAACAACGGCGCGAGGACGCCGGACGTTGAATCCAGGGTCTCCGGGCCCGGGCCGGGCCACAACGCATGGATGATGACCAGCTCGGCCCTTGTCCTCTTCATGACGCTGCCCGGCCTCGCCCTCTTCTACGGCGGGCTGGTGCGGCGCAAGAACGTGCTGTCGGTGCTGGCCCAGTGCCTCGGGATCACGGGCCTCGTGACGCTCCTGTGGTGGGCGGTCGGCTACAGCCTGGTGTTCGCCCCGGGCACCCCGTACATCGGCGGCTTCAAGTACGCCTTCCTCAGGGGCGTCGGCTCCGCGCCGAACCTCGACTACGGCCAGTGGGTCTCCCACAGCGTGTTCGCCGTGTACCAGCTGATGTTCGCCATCATCACGCCGGCGCTGATCGTCGGCGCGATCGCCGAGCGCATGAAGTTTTCGGCGCTGCTCGTCTTCGTCACCCTGTGGATGTTCCTGGTCTACTTCCCGCTGGCCCACATGGTCTGGGGGGTGGACGGCCTGATGAACGGCGCCGGCAACGACGCCGCGCAGATCCCGGCCATCGACTTTGCGGGAGGCACCGTGGTGCACATGTCCTCCGGCTGGTCCGCGCTCATCCTGTGCCTCATTCTCGGGCCCAGGATCGGATTCAAGAAGGAGATGATGCCTCCCCACAGCCTGGTGCTCTGCATGGTCGGGACCGGAATGCTCTGGGTCGGATGGTACGGGTTCAACGCGGGCTCGGCCCTGGGGGCGGATGGCAACGCCTCCACGGCATTCATGGCCACCACGCTGGCGACCGCGGTAGCCTCGTTCACCTGGGCCGTCCTGGAATACATCATCAAGAAGCGGGCCTCGGTGCTCGGCTTCTGCTCCGGCGCCGTCGCCGGGCTTGTCGTCGTGACCCCGGCCTCCGGCTATGTCGACCCCAATGGCTCGATCATCCTCGGCCTTGTGGCCGGCTCGGTGCCGTTCCTCTTCTGCAACAAGCTCAAGGCCGTCTTCGGCTACGACGACGCCCTGGACACGTTCGGCGTGCACGCCGTGGGCGGCACCCTCGGGGCGTTCCTGACCGGCGTCCTGGCGACGGGTTCGGTCAACCCGAACCTGACCAGCGCGAACCCGGCGGCGAAGGCCAACGGGCTGGCTGACCTGGTCCTCCACGGCGGCCTCTGGAAGGAGCAGCTGGCGGCGATGGGGGCCACGCTCCTGCTCGCAATCGTGGGGACCACCCTTATCGGATTTGTGGTCCGGGCGTCCATGGGCCTGCGTCCGACGATCGAGGTCGAGCGCCAGGGGCTCGACGTAAACGAGCACGGGGAAGAAGGTTACATACTCTAGGGCCGTTCCTGACCCGGAACCAAAAGCCCGCTCGAAAGAGCGGGCTTCTTTGTGGGCCGGAATTGTGCGACTTTGGGGGCCTCAAGGGTGTTCTGGACATGAACGATGAAACTCCAGTGCAAAACCAACACCCCGGGCTAGGGCTGCCCGCAGACTTTACGACATTCATGCGTAAATATCAGGACATGGTCTTTACCACCTCCGCTCGCCTGGTGAAAAACGACGCCCAGGCCGAGGACATCGCACAGGAGGTCTTTATAAAGGCCCACGAGCATTTCGACATGCTCTCTACCAGCCCCTCTGCCGGGGGTTGGCTCAAGACCGTGGCGACCAACCTCTCACTCAACCACCTGCAGCGCTACCGCAAGCGCTGGCGATTCTTCTCGGAGATGGGCGGCTCCGGTGCCGAGGGCGACGACGCGCCGCCGGTGGAGTTCGCGGCGCCGGACACCTTCTTCGACTCCGTCAACTCCGAGGAGAGGCGCACCATCGTTGACGAGGCGCTTGCCAGGCTGCCGGAGCACCAGCGCGTCCCGCTCGTCCTTTATCATTTCGAGGAGCTTCCCTATGAGGAGATCGCCCGGCGCCTGGGCGTCTCGCTCGCCAAGGTGAAGACCGACATCCTTCGCGCCCGCACCGCGCTCGCGAGGATCCTCTCCTCCGGCGCAGCCGCCAGGGAAACCATATCAATCTGAGAACGCCATGATCCCTCATACCCCCGACAATCTTGAAGCCTCGGTCAACCGGGTCCTGCGGTCGCTGCCCGACCGCAGGGCGCCCGCCGGCCTCGAGGCCCGCGTCCTCGCCGAGATCGCACGCCGCGCTTCCCTGCCGTGGTGGCGGCAGTCCTTCTCCCACTGGCCCTCCTCAGTCCGCACGGTCTTCTTCGTGGGCTCCGCCGCCGCCGCCGCCTTGATCGTCTCGGCGATCTTTGCGTTCGGCAACAATGCGGGAGTGGCCGGGGTTGCCTCCGAGCCCTTTGCGTGGCTTCGCGCCTTCCCCAATGCGCTCTCGTCCACGAGGCACACCCTGGGCGAGGTCGCCGCAGCCGTTCCGGCCCTGTGGATCTACGTCGGGGCCGCGGTCATCGCCTCCCTCTACGGCATCCTCGGCGCCATCGGCGCCACCACTTACCGCGTGCTCTCCACGACACGCGCAACCCCTTAAAAATCCGCACTCACATGAATTCCCAAACCAAGATGCTCCGTGCATGGCTATTGCTCGCGGCGCTGATCCCCTTTTCGACCGGCGCCCTGATCGCCGATCCGGCCACGACGCCAACCCCCACAATGGCGCCGGAGACGCCGCTCCATGAGATTGGCGCCTCTGCGGCCGCTGCAGCTGCCGCGCCTGCGGTGGCCGCCGCTCCCGAAACTCGCGCGCCGGCGCACGTCTCGCGCAACCACAACGGCGAGGACGACCGCGTCACAGTGGGAGACCCCAACCACATCAAGGCCGACGAGACTGTCCTGAACAACGCGGTCTCCGTCATGGGGCCGCTCACCGTCGACGGGGTCGTCTACGGCAACGCGGTCTCGGTGATGGGCACCAACACCATCAACGGCAAGGTGAGCGGCAACGCCGTCGCCGTCCTCGGCGACTTGACTCTCGGGCCCGGTGCGGAGGTGAGCGGCAACGCCGTTTCCGTGGGCGGGCACGTGCACAAGGACCCCGCCGCCATCGTGTCCGGCAACATGGTGCCCGTGAACATCGGCATCGCCGTCAGCGAGAACGAGGATGGCGCTGTCTCCTCGTTCTGGAAGCACGGCCTGAGGTGGGGACGGCCGGTCGGCTTCGGGCCGCACATGCACCTCTTCTGGATGGCGAACATCGTCCTCATCGCGCTCTACATCGCCCTGGTCGCCGTTTTCCCGGGCGGGATCACCAAGTGCGCAGACACGCTCGAGCGGCGCCCGGGCATCACCTTCCTGACGGGTTTCCTGGCGATGCTTGGCATGCCGGTTCTCTTCATCCTGCTGCTGGTGACGGTGGTCGGCATCCCGGTCGCCCTTATCGTCCTTCCCCTGGGTGCGATCGCATGCACCCTGTTCGGCAAGGCGGCGCTCTATTCCTTCATCGGCCGCTCGATTCTGGGCAGGCAGAGCCGCCTGGTCCTCGCCACCCTGGTCGGCATCCTCGTGATCCTGGCCTTCTACCTGGTGCCCTTCCTCGGCCTCGCGCTCTGGTTCCTCGTGGCCTTCCTCGGGTTCTCGTGTGCGCTGGCGACTCTCTTCTCGCCCGGCGCCTCGGTTGCCCCCGCCCCTGCCGCGGCAGGCGCCCCTGCCCCGGCCCCCGCCGGGTACCCGGCGGACGTGGCGACCGCGGCCCTTGCCGTCCCGGTGGCGACGCAGACCGCCTTCGGCGCCAATCCGCCGCTCGTTGAGCCCCCTCTCGCCGCCGCGCCTGCTGCTGCACCTGCGCCTTCGCCGGTCGCATCCGCGGTCAGCGCGGCGTCCGAGACCTCGCTGCCCCGGGCCGGCTTCTGGATTCGCATGGTGGCCCTCCTCATAGACCTCGTGCTGATCTGCATGGTCTTTCACTTTCCCCCGGTGTTCCTGCCCGCGCTCGCCGCGTATGCCGCCATCCTGTGGAAGCTCAAGGGCTCGACCATAGGAGGGATTATCTTCGGGCTGAAGGTCGTGCGCCTCGAGGCCAAGCCCATGGACTGGGTGACGGCCGTGGTCCGCGCCCTTGCGTGCTTCCTGTCCTTGATCTTCCTCGGCCTGGGCTTCATCTGGATCGGATTCGACCCGCAGAAGCAGGCCTGGCACGACAAGATCGCGGGCACCGTGGTCGTTCGCCTGCCCAAGGGCGTCTCGCTTGTGTGAAAGAAGGCGGTTGAAGTCCGCACGCGGGGCGTTGCAAGGTAGGGGGCGCCCCGATGCCCGCCCGACGCTCCCAACCTAGACACACGCGCCCCAGGCCCCTGGTCGGGGTCATCATGGGCAGCACCTCCGACTGGGAGACCATGAGGCACGCCGCCGAGGCCTTAGAGGCCCTAGGGATCCCCTTCGAGAAGCGCGTCGTGAGCGCGCACCGGACACCGAGGCTCATGGTCTCGTACGCGACCCGCGCGGCCTCACGGGGCCTCAGGGTGCTGATCGCGGGGGCCGGTGGCGCGGCGCACCTGCCCGGAATGACCGCTTCCCTGACGGCCCTTCCCGTGCTCGGCGTGCCCGTCGAGACCGCGGCGCTCAAGGGCATGGACTCGCTCTGTTCCATCGTGCAGATGCCGGGCGGCATCCCCGTGGCGACCTTTGCCATCGGCAAGGCCGGCGCCATCAACGCGGGCCTCTTTGCCGCCGCGATACTCGCACTCGGTGACGCACGGATCGCAAAGAAGCTCGCCGCCCACCGCTCGGCCATGGCGGCCAGGGTGCTGGGCTCCCGGCTCCCGTGACCGGCCCGGGGAAAGCGATTGGCGTCCTGGGCGGCGGCCAGCTCGGGCGGATGTTCGCCCAGGCCGCGCAGGGCCTGGGCTACCGCGTTCATGTCTACGAGCAGTCGGGCCCCAGCCCCGCGGGCGCTGTCGCGGACCGCGAGACGGTGGCCGCCTTCGACGATCTCGCCTCCCTGGAGGCGTTCGCGCGCTCGGTAGACGTCGTGACCTACGAGTTTGAGAACATCCCGGCGGGTCCGCTCGAGGCGATCGCGCCGCTCGTGGAGCTCCACCCGGCGCCGTCGATCCTGGGCATCTGCCAGGACAGGTGGAGGGAAAAGGCGTGGCTCAGGGCGAACGGATTCCCCCATGCGGGCTACGTCGAGGCGCTTGATGGCGACATCGCTCCAGCGGTGGAGCAGCTCGGGCTCCCGTGCGTCGTGAAGACCGCCGACTTCGGCTATGACGGGAAGGGGCAGATGAGGATCTCCACCCTTGACGAGCTTGCGCGCGCGGCCGCGATCTTCCGAGGCCGGCGCTGCGTCGTGGAGCAGTGGGTGGACTTCGAGAAGGAGATTTCGGTCATCTGCGCGCGCACCCAGGCGGGCGAGTCGCGTGCGTTCCCCACAGCGGAGAACCTCCATTCCAGCCACATCCTGGACGTGTCGATTGTGCCGGCGCGGGTCCCCCCCGGCGTCGAGGCGCGCGCGCAGGACCTCGCGGTGCGTATCGCCGAGAGGCTCGGCGTCGTTGGACTGGTCGCCGTCGAAATGTTTCTTACGCCTGGCGGCAAACTTCTCGTCAACGAGCTCGCACCCCGTCCCCACAACTCCGGGCACTGGACCCTCGACGCCTGCGAGACCTCGCAGTTCGAGCAGCACGTGCGCGCCGTCTGCGGCCTGCCGCTCGGGCGCTGCACCCGGAAGTCGCCCGTCGTGATGGTGAACATCCTCGGCGACGTCTGGATGCGCCCGGGCGGGCAGGTGCGCGAGCCGGACTGGGGGGTCATCCTCTCGGAACCGCGCGCGCGCCTGCACCTCTACGGCAAGCCGGAGGCAAGGCCCGGCAGGAAGATGGGCCACTTCACGGTGCAGGGCGGGGATCTCGAGGAGACCCTCGCCCTAGCCCTTGAGCTCAAGTCCCGGCTGGCCGGGGCTATTTCGGGATAAGCTCCGAGACGAGGACCTTCTCCTCCTTAAGCTCGTTCTCGGTCGCGACGATCTTGGCCTTTGAGAACTTGTCCAGGGTGAGGCCCTGCACGACCTGCCACTTGGAGCCGTCGCTGCGGATGGGGAAGGAGTAGATGAGCCCCTTCTCGATGCCGTACGAGCCGTCGGAGCAGACCGCCACGCTGAACCAGCGGCCCTCCGGTGTCGGCGTCGTGAGGTTGCGCACGGTGTCGACGACGGCGTTGGCCGCCGACGCCGCCGAGGACAGTCCGCGCGCCTTGATGATGGCTGCGCCGCGCTGCTGGACCGTCGGCAGGAAGGTGTCGGTGAACCAGACCTCGTCCTTGATCACCTCCGTTACCGGCTTGCCGCCGATCTTCGCGCTGTGGAAGTCGGGGTACATGGTCGAGCTGTGGTTGCCCCAGACGGCCAGGTTGGTGACCGCCGTCGTATCCGAGCCCGACTTGATCGCGAGCTGGGAGACCGCGCGGTTCTGGTCGAGCATGGTCATCGCAAACCAGCGATCCGAGGGGATCGAGCGGGCGTTGTTCATCGCGATCAGGCAGTTCGTGTTGCAGGGATTGCCAATCACCAGGACGCGCACCCCCGGCGAGGCGTGGGCCGCGATTGCCTGGCCCTGGCCGATGAAGATGCGCCCGTTGATCCCGAGCAGGTCTTTGCGCTCCATGCCCGCCTTGCGCGGGACCGACCCCACGAGGAGGGCCCAGTCGACTCCCTTGAATCCGGCCTCCAGGGACGACGTGGCCGTGATCCCCTTAAGCAGTGGAAATGCGCAGTCCTGGAGCTCCATGACCACGCCGCCCAGTGCGGGCAGCGCCGGCTCGATCTCGATCAGGTGGAGGATGACCGGCTGGTCGGCGCCGAACATCGAGCCCGATGCGATTCGAAAGAGCAGGGAATAACCGATCTGTCCGGCGGCGCCGGTGACGGCGACACGTAGTGGAGTTTTCATCGTCCCCAAGCCCTATCATGGCCGGGGCCGAGAGAACACCCAAATTCGCGGGCTCCGGGCTAGGCGAAACGGCAGGAAAGCGCTGAGTGGACCTCGCGGACAAGGGCCTCGGTCGTCGGCCAGTCGATGCATCCGTCGGTTATCGAGACCCCGCGCTGCAGCTTGTCCAGCGGCTGCGGGAAGCGCTGGCTTCCCGCAAACAAGTTGCTCTCGATCATGGCCCCTATGATGGAGGTGTTGCCGGCCTGGATCTGGGCCATGAGGGCGCGCATGACCTCGGGCTGGAGCTCGGGCTTCTTCAATGAATTGTCATGGGAGCAGTCCACAAGGATCGACTTGAGGAGCCCCGCCGCCGCGAGCAGCCGCTCCGTCTTGGAGATGTGCTCGGCGTCAAAGTTGGGCCCCGCCGATCCCCCCCTGAGCACGATGTGGCAGTTGGGGTTGCCCGCGGTCACGACCGCCGAGGCCTGGCCCTCGATATTGATCCCCAGGAAGGTCTGGGGCTGGGACGCCGCCTTGATGGCGTTGATCGCGGTCTGTACCGAGCCGTCGGTCCCGTTCTTGAAGCCAATCGGCATGGACAGGCCGGACGCCATCTGGCGGTGGGTCTGCGACTCTGCGGTGCGCGCCCCTATGGCGGACCAGCAGACCAGGTCGGCGATGTACTGGGGCGTCACCGGGTCCAGCAGCTCGGTCGCCGTCGGAATCCCCAGGTCCAGGATGTCGCGCAGGAAGCGCCGGGCGATCCTCAGCCCTGAGGCGATGTCATTGGTTCCGTCGAGGCGGGGGTCCATGATCAGGCCCTTCCAGCCCACGGTGGTCCTCGGCTTCTCAAAGTAGACGCGCATCACGATCATCACGCGGTCCGAGACCTCGCGGGCCAGCCCCGCCAGGCGCTCAGCATAATCCCTGCCGGCGTCCACGTCGTGGATCGAGCAGGGCCCTACGACCAGCAACAGCCGCCTGTCGTCCGTGAAGATGAGCCGGTGGATGTCCTGGCGGGAGCGGGTGACAAAGTCGGCCTGCGACACGGTCTTTGGGATCTCGGAAAGCAGCGCCGCCGGCGTGGGCAGCGGCCGTGTCTCGACGACATTGATGTCGGAGGTTCGTTGCATGGTCCCCTGTCAGGAAGCTGGCAAAGGAGGAAGCCGCAAGGGATTTTGGCTCGGACTCCGGGAGGGCCCTGGAATTTGGGCAAAAAAGTGGCGGGCCGCCTACCCCTAGACGGCCCGCCTTTGCTTTCTTAGTTACCCCAAAACTCCCGCTATGCGGGAGAAGTGAGAAAGTGATGCTCTATAGCTATCCGGTTTGACCCTTCCGTCAAGGAAGGGTGCAATTATTTGCAGGTATTGATATTTAACCGTTTTACCATCAATATCTTATTCGTGACAAAATTTCCCCTGAAAATTTCCATATATCCCTTCCACCCTGCATGTCTGCTGCATGTGGAAGGCCCTGACGCGGCCGACTTTCTCCAGGGGCAGTTCTCGAATGATCTCAGCGGACTGGGTGCGGGACAGGCGCGCTATGGGCTGTGGCTCGACAGGAAGGGCCGCGTCATTGCCGACAGCCATGTGGTCCGCGACCCATCCGGGGGATATTGGGTCGCCAGCGAGTCGTCCCCCGGGCCCGTCGTGCTCAAGCGACTCGAGGACTTTGTGATTGCGGACGATGTGGTCCTGCGTGACGAGACGGCGGGCTGGAGTGGATTGGCCCTCGTTGGAGAAGGAGCCGGCAGCTGGCTTGCGGCCGAGCCCAGGCAGGGGTTCTGCTTTTCGGGGCGCAGGTGCGGCGGCGAGAACTGGGCATGGCTTCTTCCGGCTCAGTCGGCCGCGTCAGCGGACGCCGCAGTCGACGGGGCGCCGAGGCTCTTGCAGGGCGACATTGAGCGGATGAGGGTGGACGCCCTCATCCCCTGGATCCCCGTGGACATCGGCCCCGCGGATCTTCCCAATGAGGGCGGCCTCGAGGCCTCGGCCCTCTCGTATTCAAAGGGTTGTTACCTCGGCCAGGAGGTCATGGCCAGGCTCAAGACAAGGGGCACCCTGCGTCGCCGCCTCGTGCGCGTGGCCGGGGCCGGCGATCCGCCGGTCCTTCCCGCGGGCCTCTGGGTCGGGGACGCCCTCCAGGGGCAGCTGCGCTCGGCAGTGAGCGACCCCGACGGGCGCGGCTACGCAGGCCTCGCGATGCTCTCCGCGTCCTCGGCCGGGGAGGGCACGCAGCTTTCGCTCTCCAGGTCGGTTCCCCCGTCGCTCCGGGTGTCGCGCGTGCGCTGAAGGTGTGGTGCCTCCCGGATTGCGTTTGACCGCAATAGCCCGAGTCCCTTGCCTAAAAACGGTTACCCATGAACAAGACCAAGCTCATCGAAGAGGTGCAGGAGCTGCTCGGTGAGGGCACCTCGCGCGCGGCGGCCGAGCGAGCGGCCGACTCAGTGCTTCGTGCGATCAAACGCGGGCTGAAGCGGGATTCCTTGGTCCACTTGGTCGGTTTCGGGACGTTTTCAGTGGCGCAGAGGTCGGCGAGGAACGGGTTCAATCCCCATACCCGAAAGCCGATGAAGATCCCGGCCATCAAGCTCGTTCGCTTCAAGGCGGGCGCAAACCTCCGAGCGCTGCGTTAGGGCGATGAAGGAAACCCTCATCGCGAACTTTCGGGCGGCCTTCTTGCGGGATCCCGAGATCATCGCCCGCGCCCCGGCGCGCATCGAGTTCATCGGCAACCACACCGACTACAACGGAGGCACGGTGCTGGGTGCGGCCATCAACCGCGGGGTGTGGGTTGGCCTGGCCCTCAGGCCGGATTCCGTGAGGCGGTTCGCCAGCGAGGGGCGCCCGGGGTGCGTGGAACTTCCCGCCGGGACCGCTGTGCGGTCCCCGGGCAAGGATTCGTGGGTGAACTACCCGATGGGCATGCTCTCCACGATGGCTGCGGCGGGGATACCGATGCCCGCCGGATTCGACTACATGGTGGCGTCCGACGTGCCGCAGGGCGCGGGCCTGAGCAGCAGCGCGGCGATCGAACTCTCGTCTGGCCTCGCATTCCTGAGCGCCGCGGGACAGGCCGTGCCGCGCGAGAGCCTCGCTGCCATGGGGCGGAAGGCCGAGAACGAGTTCGTCGGGGTTCCGTGTGGAATACTCGACCAGGGGGTGTCGTGTTTTGGCCGCAAGGACAGCCTGGTGCACATCGACTGCCGCGGGCCCCGCTTCGAAAACGTTCCGCTTCCTGCGGGATCCAACTTCTGGGTGTTCAACACCCACACCAAGCACGCGCTCGTCGACGGCCTCTACGCCGAGCGCCACCGGGAGTGCATGGAGGCGGCGCGCGGCATCGGCGTCGAGCTCCTCGTCGACGCTACCCCGGCCGCGCTTGCCGCAGCCGAGCCACACCTGTCCCGTGCGGCCTACAAGCGTGCCCGCCACGTGATCGACGAGATAGGCAGGGTGGAGCAGGCGACGGCCGCCCTGCGCGCCGGCGACCTCGCAGGCGTGGGCCGCCTCCTCTTCGCGTCCCACAGGAGCTCGCGCACGTGGTTCGACAACAGCCGCGCGGAGCTGGACTTCCTCGTCGACTGCCTTGAGTCCGAAAAGGGCGTCTACGGGGCCCGCCTGACGGGCGGAGGCTTCGGGGGCGCCGTCATGGCCCTCACGTCGGACGGATTCGGGCCCGAGGGGGCGCACCGCGTGGAGGAGGCCTATCTGGCCAAGTTTGGTTCCAAGCCCGACGTGATCCACGCCCTCACCGACGACGGGGCGTCGCTCGTCAAAGAAGGTCGGTGAGCTGGGAGAACCAAGCGTCGACCCAGCCCCGCAGGAAGATGAAGTAGGCGGCGCCCGAGATCGCAAGCATCGGGCCGAAGGGGACGTGGACACCGAGGCCGATATCGGCGGGCTGGCCCTCGGGTGTCTCAACCCGCGGGGCCCCGGCTCCCTTCTTGCCGGAAAGTTTCTGGAGGGCCAGGGCGGCCGCCAGCCAAACGGTGCCGACCGCCGCTCCCCCGAAAATCGAGAAGAGCGCGCCGCGCCAGCCGCAGAAGGCCCCGATCGCGCCCACGAATTTGACGTCGCCGAAACCCATCGCCTCCTTCTTGAGGAGGGCCTCGCCGACAAGCGCTATCCAAAGGATGACCCCGGAGCCGCAGACCATTCCGACCAGCGCATCGGAAACGGACCTGACGGTGTCGACCGCCATGTAGCCGCTGTGCTGGCCGTGAAGGGCAGGGACCAACGCCGAAAGCAGCACGCCCTCGACGGCCAGCCCAATCGTGAACCCGTCGGGTATGATCATGTGGTCTAGATCGATGAACGTCCCGCAGATCAGCGAACCGAGGAACACCCATCCGCACACAGCCGCGGCGGGCGGCATGCGCAGCCAGCACGCGAGGAAAAGGGCTGACGTCAGGAGCTCGACGAACGGGTACCTGATTGAGAACGGCCGCCCGCAGCAGCGCGCGCGTCCCCCGAGGATGATCCAGGAAAGCACCGGGATGTTGTCGTGCCACGCGATGGGCTGTCCGCAGGCGCAGGTCGAACCGGGCCGGACGATGGACTTGCCCGCCGGCACGCGGTAGATGACCACGTTAAGGAAGCTCCCGATGCAGGCGCCGAATACCGCAGCAACCGTCGGGAAAAACCACGGGTGCTGGACGGCGACTTCTGCCAGATTCTGGATCATTGGGCTCATTCTGGAGCGACGGGGGCCGCCTAGCCAAGAGCCTTCGCCGCGGCGGCGCCCATAAGGGGCGCGGTGAGGGAGGCGGGCACGCCCGTCCATATCTCGAGTGATTTTGCCCCCTGGTGGACAAGCATCCCCAAGCCGTTTGCGTGGGGAATGCCGAGCTGGGCCGCCTGTTCCAGAAGCCTGGTGCGCGGCGGATTGTAGATCATGTCGTAGACCGCGGCTGGGGAGGCGAACGCGCGGAGGTCTGCGGGGGCCCCGTCGTCCGGGCGCAGTCCGGCGCTGGTGGCGTTGATGATGAGCGCTCCCCCGGGGGCGCCCGCCGCATCGGGGCCCAGGCCGCGCAGGGTCGCCTTCCCCGCGAGCGTGGATACCTGGGCCATGAGCGCCTCCAGGTTTCCTCGGGTTCGGTTCACAATCCAGATTCCGGCGCATCCCGCGCGCAGGCACTCGACGGCGGCCCCTCGGGCCGCGCCCCCTGCGCCCAGCAGCACAATGCGGGCGCCCCGAAGGTCGAGGCCGAGGCTCTCGCGGATTCCTGACGCCAGCCCGTAGCCGTCAGTGTTGAAGCCACGCCACGACGGGCCGTCCGCCAGCAGCGTGTTGACGGCGCCGGCCTGCTGCGCAGCCGGGTCGAGGTCCCTCACTATCCCAAGGGCGAGCACCTTGTGGGGAACGGTCAGGTTCACGCCCCGGAATCCCCTGGCGGCCATCAGCCCCAGGGCTGCTTCCAGGCTAGCGGGCTCGATGTCGAAGCGGTAATACCTCCAGTCCGCGAAGCGGGGATTGTCGCGTGCGAGGAAGTCCAGCGCCGCCGTGTGCATCTGCGGGCTGATCGAGTGGCCGATTGGATGTCCAATCACGGCGAGCCCTGTGCCGGCGTGGGACCAGCGCTCGAGGTCAGTCAGGTTGAATGCGGTGTTCAGGACTGCAGGTACCGCTCGTGCGTGGCCTCGAACTCGTCCGCGAATTCCGCAAAGATCTGGGCGCGGGCCAGGTCGCTCGCGGCGGAGTAGTGGTTGGCCAGGTTGCGGCAGCTGCGACAGAGAACCTCGCGGACCGTCGTCGGCGCAAGGTCCGAGGCCTTCGGGGAGATGTGGTTCGAGCGCAGGAGGGCGAAGATCTCCTCGGCGTCCCGGAACAGCCCCTGGTCGAAGGGATCGATGAAGAAGGGGGACTCGTCCGCGTAGCAGCCCACGACGAAGTGGCCGGGCAGGCCCACGGGCTCCAGCGCGACCCCGAGCCTCTCGGCCACGAGCAGGTACAGCACGCTGAGGGAGATCGGGATCCCCTTCCTGCGGGCAAGCACCTTGTCGATGAAGCTGTTCATCGGGTCGGTGTACTGCTCGACGTTGCCCCTGAAACCCCACTCGTGAAAAAGGACGCGGTTGATCACGCGGCACTTCTCGCGGTTCGAGGAGGGTTCCGAGATCAGCTCGCGGCAGCGGGCCGCCATCTCGTCGAGGCCCGCCCTGCATTCGGTGACGTCGAGCTGGGGGGTCACGGTGCGGGCGAGGAGGAGCGCCCCGGTCTCCAGCTCATAGTTGAGGGAGCGTATGAACGAGCGGAACTCGCTCACCGGGTCGGTGAGCTTGAGCTCGTCGATGAACCAGGAGGCGTGGCGCGCGAGCACGCGGTTCGAGCTGTGCGCGATCTCCTGGAGAAGCATCGCGGCCGCAGCGCCGTGGGTGGTGAACCTCGCCAGGAGGGCTCTTCGGACAGTGGGGCTCGGGTCGTCGAGCAGACTCAACAGCGCCTCTTTCTCTGCAGAAGGCATTGTTTCCATTTCCACGCCCAAAATTCGAAGCCCGTTTGCGAGTGCGTGGCAACAACGGAACAAGAATTTCCGCTCAAATAGCTATCGACACCTTATTGCCGCGCTCCGAAAAGCGCGGAACCCACCCGCACCAGGGTGCTTCCCTCCGCGATCGCCTCCTCCATGTCTGCGCTCATGCCCATCGAGAGCTCGCGCAGCGTCGCGCCCGTCGAGGCGCTCAGCCTTTCCCTTATCGCACGCAGGTTTGCGAACGTGCGCCGGGCGACGCCGGGGTCGGGGGACAGCGGGGCGACCGTCATCAGGCCCTCGACTCGAAGGTGGGCGCGCGTGAGGGCCGCGGCCAGGAGCGCCTCGGCGCCCTCAGGCTCCACACCCGACTTTGCGGGGTCCATGCCCGCATTCACCTGGAGCAGGATCGGCAGCTTGCGGCCGGCTTCGCCCGCGGCTCGGTCAAGGAGCTCGAGAAGCTTCGCGCTGTCGACGCTCTGGATGCGGTCAAAGGTCTGCGCGGCGACCCGGGCCTTGTTCGACTGGAGGTGGCCGATCAGCTCCCACGCGATGGGGGCTCGGGTCTGCGCCCGCTTGTCGACGGCCTCCTGGACACGGTTCTCCCCCACGGCCCGCAGCCCGTAGCGGGCCGCGAATTCCACGGCCTCCGCGGAGTGGGTCTTGGTGACGGCGAGCAGCTCGACACCCGAGGGATCGCGACCGCAACGCGTGCAGGCCTGGGCGATGCGGGCGCGCACAGCGTCGGCGCGGCTTTTGAATGGCTCGTATTCCATCGGAATAATAGCTGTTAGAAAAACTACTTCTTGGTTTACCCGAGGGTTCTCCTCCGTACTCTGACCTCAACAACGCGAGCTAATCATGCAAATCGAAAACTTCAAAATCTTCGCGGACCTCGTGGAGACCAAGAGCTTCTCAAAGGCGGCCAAGCTGAATAACATCACCCAATCCGCTGTGAGCCAACAGGCACGGGCAATGGAGCGCCACTTCAAGGCGCTGCTGGTCGACCGCAGCCAGAAGCAGTTTCAACTGACCCGCGAGGGCCAGCGCGTCTACCAGTCCGCGAAGGACGTGCTCCACGCGTACGAGACGCTCCTGTCCGAGCTCCAGGAGATGAAGAAGGTGGTGAGTGGAACCATAAGGATATCAACGATCTACTCAATCGGGCTCCACGAGCTCCCCTCGTACATCAAGCGGTTCCTGCACGACTTTCCCTCGGTGAATGTGCGCATCGAGTACCGCAGGTCCAACCTCGTGTACGAGGACGTCCTGCACAACTGCGTGGACTTCGGCCTCGTGGCCTTCCCGGCGAAGGTCCGCCAGACCGAGCTTATCCCATTCAGGAATGACCATTTGGTCGTGATCTGCCACCCCCAGCACCCGCTGGCCAAGAAGGGCGAGATCACGATCGAGGAACTCGAGGGTCAGAAGTTCATCGGGTTCGACCCCGACATCCCGACGCGCAAGGCGATTGACCTCATCTTCCGCGAGCACGGGCTTGAGATCGAGCCGGTGATGGAGTTCGACAACATCGAGACGGTGAAGAGGGCGGTCGAGATCGACCACGGCATCGCCATCGTCCCCCAGGCCACGGTCACCCAGGAGGTCGCGCAGGGCACGCTCTGCATGCTCAAGTTCAAGGGGGTCCAGTACACGCGCCCCCTGGCCATTCTGCACCGCAAGGGCAGGGTCCTGACCCCGGCGATGAAGAAGTTCATCGAGACGCTCGGCCTGGAGCTACCCGACGGCGGCGTCTAGGGATTTGCGCGGGGGCCGGTCACGTGCCACTTTCCCCGAACCCCCCTTCCACCGCATGTCCCTCATGAAGCCCGCGATCCTCGCCGCCGCCGCAGTCGCCCTTTTAATCGCGTCCGTCTCGAGCCTCCGCGCCGAGGCGGTGCAGCCCAAGCCGGCTCCGGCCTGGAAGCTGAAGGACGTCGACGGCAAGACCGTCACGTCGGAACAGTTCAAGGGCAAGGTGGTGGTGCTGGATTTCTGGGCCACGTGGTGCCCCCCCTGCAAGGCGGAGATCCCCGGTTACGTTGTGCTGCAGAAGAAGTACGCCGATGACGGCCTGGTGATCGTGGGCGTGTCGGTCGACGACGACGGCCCCGGCCGGGCGGCCATGGTCAGGAAGTTCATGACTGAGCGCGGGATGAATTACACCGTCGGATTCGCGACGGACGAGGTCATCGCCTCCTTTGGCGGCATCAACGCCATTCCGACCACCTTCATCATCGACCGCGACGGAAACATCCGGAACAAGAAGGTTGGGGGTGAGGCAACGGCGGACTACGAGAAGGAGATCCTCGCAGTCCTAAAGCCCGCGTCCTGAAAAACAGGCGCGGGGCTGGCGATAACCCCTTAACGCCAGCCCCGCTATTTGTCTGACCGACTCAAAGAGCCGGATTCACGCTACCCAAAACCCTGCTTGGTGCAGGTTGATTTCTTAAAGCATCGGGCGTGCCAGCCCCGTCAGTCTTTTGCAAATTGCAGCGCGCCGCCCAGGTCATCGGCAATGGCGCGGTCGCTGCGGCAGCGGGGCATTTTGTGGCTGCCGCCCCATTTCCCGTTGAAGCGCATCCAGTGCTCGAACACGCCCGGCATCACAAGCCTCACAAAAGGGGCCTCGAGCGCGCCGCTCGCGCGCTTGGCGGCGTAGCCGGCGTTAAGCTTGATCAGCTCCATGTCGATCTCGGGCGCGATGACGGGACCGGTCGGCGTCAGCAGGGTCCCCGCCTGCAGTTCGACCCACCACTCGTGGCGGCCCCTGGAGGTGCGCGAGACAATGTCGCTGAAGAACGGCGCGACGTGGAAGTTGACGATGGTCCAGGCGTTGCGCCGGCAGACGCTGAGCAGGGCCTCCGTCACATCCCTCTCGTTGACGTTCTCCCCGAAGGCGTTCAGGCGGAGGTTCGTGCGCCCCACGTGGACGATGCGCGCCGGGCGCGTGGAGACGAAGCGCACGATGTCGCCGAGGAGGTAGCGTGCCAGCCCGGCCGCTGTCGTGAGTACCAGGGCGTAGTCGACGCCCGTCCGCACGCCCGAGATCGGCACCGCCTTCGTGCCGAGGGAGGGAAGTCTCGCCTCCTCGAATTCCGACATGGGCAGGAACTCGTAGAACACCCCGGCGTCGGTCATCAGGCGAAGGCCCTCGCTCGCCTCCGCGTCCTGGGCGGCGATGAACGCCTCGGGGGCCACGTAGATCTCCTGGAAGGCCACACCGGGCCCAAGCACCTCGCGCAGTGCGTCCTGGAACGGGCCCACCGGCACGCCCCCGTGCATGTAGCACTCGAGGTTGGGCCAGATCTCCTTCAGGTTTGCCACACCGGAGGCCCGGATGGCCTGGGCGAGGGCGAGCGCCCAGCGGGGCATTCCGGAGAGCAGCGTGATGTCCTTGCCGGGGGCGCCCTCGGCGATCGCGGCCAGCTTCTGCTCCCAGTCGGCGATCTGGCCCACCTCCGGGATCGGCTCGCGGAAGGCCGCCTCCGCCCAGCGGGGCAGGTTGAGCGCCGCGATCGCGCTCATGTCCCCGACGTAGGCCTCGAACGGCTCGGACTCGGTGATCCGGGTGAGCGCGGTCGAGGCGCCCAGGACGAGGTGGCGGCCGCGGAAGACGGTCGTGCGCCTGGCCCGCACGGTGTACCAGAGGAGCGAATCAAGGTAGGCCCGCCTGAAGTGGTCCAGCATCGCCTCGGTGACCGGCACCTGCTTCGGGTGCGCGGTGGTGCCCGCCGTGTTGGCGTAGATCTGGCAGCATCCCGGCCACAGGACGTCGGGCTCGCCCCGCATCATGCGCGCGATCTGCGGGGCGTGACCCTCGTGCCTGGTGATCGGCACGATCTTGCGGAAGGACTCGTAGGCCATGCCGGGCGCTATGCCGGCGCCCCACCAGGCGCTGCCCCTGGACAGGTTTTGTATCAACGAATGAAATACATTTTCCTGCTGGCGCGCGGGTTCCGGGGCGGACCTCAATCGCATGGCGGCGCGGGCCGAAAGCAGGCTCGCTCCAATTTCAATGAGAACTCTAGGGACCGCGGGCATTCCAACTCGCTGAGACTCCACAGGAGCCTCATGCGCGGAGGTCGCAAGAGAATTCAGGAGGCGCGCCGCGAATCTAACCCGCTTTTGACCGCCATGGCGGGCGGCCACAACGGTGCTGGCGGTCGCGCCCGGGACGCGCTTGGATCGTGCGCCCTTCCCCTGCATGGACCTTCCCGAGATCGTTTTTGAGGACAACAGCCTGCTGGCCTTCGACAAGCCGGAGGGCCTCTGCGTAGCCCCGGACCGCGCCGACCGGGGGGGGGTGAGCCTCATGGATCTCGTGCGGGAGCGCTTCGGCCGCCAGGTCGCCAACGTGCACCGGCTGGACGCGGATGCGAGCGGCGTCGTCCTGTGCGCAAGGACCAAGGAGGCCCTCGACTTCCTCAGCGGCCAGTTCCAGTCGAAGACCGTGCGCAAGACCTATCTCGCCCTGGTCGGCATCCTGCCCCAGGCGACGCCTGCGGGCTCGGACTCGAGGGACGCGTCGGGATCGCTCCTGGCGGAGTTCTCCGTCGACGCCCCCATTGGCGACGACGAGCACAGGCGCGGCCAGATGCGCGTGGTGCGCGGGAGGGCGGGCAAGCCGAGCCTCACCGAGTTCCGCGTCCTCGAGCCCTTCGGGCGCTTCGCGTGGGTCGAGTGCCGGCCGCTCACGGGCCGCACCCACCAGGTGCGCGTCCACCTTGCGGCCTGCGGCGCGCCGGTGCTCAACGACAGCTTCTACGGCGACCCTTCGCTCGTCCTGCTCCTGTCCGGGCTGAAGCGCCGCTACAAGGGGCGCGAGGAGGAGCGGCCGCTCATCTCCCGCCTGGCGCTCCACGCGTCCTCGCTCGGTTTCATCCACCCGGTCACGCGCGAGTCGGTCGAGGTCCGCGCACCCCTGCCGAAGGAGTTCGAGGTCGCCCTCAAGTACCTTCGCCGGTTCCCTCCTGCGCCCGCTAGGCGTGCCCCGCCGGGGCCCTGAGGCTCAAACGGACCCTTCGGGTCCGGCGCAGCCGCCGTTCTTCCTGTCGAGGGCCTCCCGGAGCACGGGAAGCGCCAGAAGGTAGACGAGGAGGATCCAGAAGGGGGCCACCGCAGCCCACGCCACGATCGCGTGGAGGGCGGTCATGCCGAACCGCTCGAAGAAGTCCTTAGGGTCGTCCCAGAGCATGTGGTTCATCATCCGTATGCCCAGGTGGGCGGACTGGACGCTGAACATCCAGCTGCCGAGGCGCACCAGGAAGAAGATCACGGGAAGGTGGAGCGGCGTGCAGAGGGCGTTGACAATCTGGATGATCGGCTGGTTCAGCCTGAGGATGATGCCCGCGATCAGGCAGAGGATCGTCGTCGTGCCGAGAATGGGAAAGAGGGCCAGCGCGCTGCCGACCGCCAGGGTGAGCGAGATCTTCTCGGGCGTGATCCCCTGGGTGAGCTGCACGGCGATCGGGTCGATCACGTGGTGCTTCCAGGAGGCGCGCAGTCGCGCCTTCAAGGCGGGTGTGGGGGTTTCGCTCACCGAACGGGATTCTGGGCTAGGAGGCTTCCCGGCTCAAGCTGCCTTATGGGGTGGGCCCGCTGCTGGCATTGCCAAAGGACTGCACCTGGACGTCGCTATGGATTGCAGTCCCGTCGGCGCGCCTCGGACCCGTGTGGGCCGCGTTGACGGTCGCGACCGCAATGGCGGCCGCCGCAGGCACGATCCGCTTCAGGGACGTGTACTCCGACTGGAGCGCGACCGACCGGCTGGCGGCGGCGACGGAATCGTGGTGGTCGGCGTGCGCACCCTCGGCGAGGACGGACGCCGGCACGGCCTTGAGCCCCCAGATGAGTCCGGTCCACGAGAGGCACTTCAGGACGTAGTAGGTGATGTCGAGTTCCCACCAGAAAAAGCCGTTGCGCGTCGCGCTCTGGTAGCGGTGGTGGTTGTTGTGCCATCCCTCGCCCAGGGTGATGATCGCAAGGATGAAGCTGTTTCGCGAGTCGTCCTCGGTCTTGTAGCGGCGATTGCCCATCAGGTGGGCCATCGAGTTGATGCACGAGGTGCCGTGGAAGAGGGCGGTCGTGCTGATGAAGAAGCCCCAGACGAGCATCTGCGCGGCGTTTGTGTGAAGCGAGGGGGCGTGGACCGCCAGGATCCCGCCCAGCGCCCAAAGGCAGGCGGCGAAGAGGAGGGGCACGATCGCGTCGAAGCGGTTGAGGAAGACGAGCTCCGGGTAGCGCTCGAGGTCGCGCACCTTCGTGTAATCCGTCGGGAAGTTGCGGCGGCTGGTGATCCAGCCGATGTGGGACCAGAGAAACCCGTGGACGTGGGGCGAGTGGGCATCCTCGGGATCGTCCGAGTGCAGGTGGTGGTGGCGGTGGTGGTAGGCCCACCACAGGGGGCCGCGCTGGACCGCCGTTCCGCCGAGCACGGCGAGCAGGAACTGCATCGGCCGGGACGTGCTGTAGCTCTTGTGTGAAAAGTACCGGTGATAGACGCCGGTGACGGCGGCCATCCGGATGGCGTAGAGGGCCACTGCCGCGCCGACCGCGAACCAGCTGGCACCCGTCCAGATTACGCCCAGGCAGCCCAGGTGCAGGATGATGAACGGGATGCAGCGCACCCAGTCCACACGGTCCGGTTCCATGCGCATGGCGGCCGCGCCACCGGGGGCGTAATCGGCGTCGAACCACTGGACGAGGGCTGACAGGGTGCGTTTGAAGCGGGTCTGCATGGGGCTAGCCTGAAGAAATAAACGTTCCAGCAGACCCGTTTGATGCACCCACCGCAAGGATGGTTTGCGCCCGTTGCGTAACAACTTGGGACTCGTGCGCAACGGGAACGTGACGGGGGCTCCCCGTGGCCGTGGCGCCCCGCCGGAAACGGGAATCCAGCCATCTCCTGCCCGCCGGGCTACCTGAGCGTGATGCGCAGCTGCGGGTGGTGGGCGTCCATGCGGGGAACCTCGCCCAGGGGCGTGTCCCTGAGTTCGGCGTCCGCGCAGCCCTGGGGCCGGAAGCGCTGGATCACCCACTCGCGCCACCCTTCCAAGACGAGGCTCTCCGCCATGGTGTCGAGGTCCGCGTCCGAGAGCAGCGCCGGGTGCCACGTGGTGCGGACCTCGCAGGCCACGCGGGAGTCCCGCACGAGCCGCAGGCTCTCGCGGACCCTAGTGCCGTGGCCGCCGCCCGTGACACGGGCGTAGGCGTCGAAGGGGGCCTTGAAGTCGAAGCCCACCCAGTCCACGAGGGGAAGGACAGGCGCAAGCGCCGCGGCCGAGGGTCCCGCCGTGTGCAGGCCGACCTTGAAGCCGAGTCGGCGCACCTCGCGCATGGCCTCGGCGAGTCCGTGCTGGCTCGTGGCCTCGCCGCCGCTGAAGACGACCGCGTCCAGCAGGCCGCGGCGGCCCTCCAGCCAGCGCAGCACGGACGGCCACGAGGGCGCGTTCAGGCGCGTGAACGGGACAAGGTGGGGGTTGTGGCAATAGCGGCAGCGCCATGAGCAGCCCTGGCAGAACACCACGGCTGCGAGTTCACCGGGCCAGTCCGAGAAGGAGAGGCCCACGAGGCCGCCGACCACCAGCCCCGCCGGCTCGTGCCGTGGGACGTGGACAGCGGCCTTCAACGTTCGCTCAGGCGAGCCTCCAGGAAGAAGCGCCGCTCCATGTGCTCTCCCTTCTTGCCGATGTTGAAGCTCGATACGGGGCGGTGGTAACCCATGACCCGCGTCCACACCTCGCAGGGCTGGCGTTCAGAGTCGTTGAGCTTGATGGCGGGGGCTGTGGTAGCGGGCAGGGACTCGATGGTTTCCATGGTCGTGATTGTTTTGTGTTTTTGTTGGGTGGTTAAAAAGGGGGTCAGTTGACGGCGCTGCTCTCCGCGAGCTTGCGCTGGATCAGCTCCTGATCGCACTTGGGGCAGAAGGTGTGCTCGCCGGCCAGGTAGCCGTGGGTGGGGCAGATCGAGAACGTCGGCGTGATCGTGATGTAGGGCAGCGAGAACCGCTCGAGGGCGCGGCGCACGAGCTTCTGGCACGCGTCGGCGTCGGAGATCCGCTCGGCCATGTAGAGGTGCAGCACGGTCCCCCCGGTGTACTTGCGCTGGAGCTTCTCCTGGTGCTCCAGCGCCTCGAACGCGTCATCGGTGTGCCCGGCCGGCAGCTGCGACGAGTTCGTGTAGTAGGGGTTGGCGGACGTGCCCGCCTGGAGGATGTCGTGCCAGCGCTTGCGGTCCTCCTTGGCGAAGCGGTAGGTGGTCCCCTCCGCCGGCGTCGCCTCCAGGTTGTACATGTGCCCCGTCTCCTCCTGTATCTGGAGGATGCGGGCGCGGATGTGGTCGAGGAAGCGCAGGGCGAACTCGTACCCACTCTCGGTGGTGATGTCCTCCTTGTCCGACGTGAAATTGCGGATCATCTCGTTGATTCCGTTCACGCCGAGGGTCGAGAAGTGGTTCCTGAGTGTGCCCAGGTAGCGCTTCGTGAAGGGGAACAGGCCGTTGTCCATGTGCTGCTGCACCACCTTGCGCTTGAGCTCGAGGCTCGTGCGCGCGAGGTCGATCAGCTCGTCGAAGCGGGCAAGGAGCGCGGTCTCGTCTCCCTTGTAGAGGTAGCCCAGCCGCGCGCAGTTGAACGTCACGACCCCGATCGATCCGGTCTGCTCGGCGGAGCCGAAGAGGCCGTTGCCGCGCTTGAGCAGTTCGCGCAGGTCGAGCTGGAGACGGCAGCACATCGAGCGGATCATGTTCGGCTTCAGGTCCGAGTTGATGAAGTTCTGGAAGTACGGCAGGCCGTACTTCGCGGTCATGGCGAAGAGCCTGCGCGCGTTCTCGGACTCCCAGGGGAAGTCCCGCGTCATGTTGTAGGTAGGGATCGGGAAGGTGAAGACCCGGCCCTTGGCGTCGCCCTGGCTCATGATCTCGATGTAGGCCCGGTTGATCATGTCCATCTCGGGCTGGAGGTCGCCGTACGTGAAGGGTTGCTCCTTTCCCGCAATGATGGGGACCTGCGCGGCCAGGTCCTCGGGGCACGTCCAGTCGAACGTCAGGTTGGTAAAGGGTGTCTGCGTGCCCCAGCGGGAGGGCACGTTCAGGTTGTAGATCAGCTCCTGGATGCACTGGCGCACCTCCTCGTAGGGCATGGAGTCCTTGCGCACAAAGGGCGCCATATAGGTGTCGAAGGAGGAGAACGCCTGCGCCCCGGCCCACTCGTTCTGGAGCGTGCCGAGAAAGTTCACGATCTGTCCCACGGCCGAGTGCATGTGCCGTGGCGCGCCCGCCTCGACCCTGCCGGGAACCCCGTTGAGGCCCTCCCTCAGGAACGTGCGCAGCGACCAGCCCGCGCAGTAGCCCGAGAGCATGTCCAGGTCGTGGATGTGCATGTCCCCGCTGCGGTGGGCTGCGCCGACATCGGGGGGGTAAACGTGGCTCAGCCAGTAGTTGGCGGTGATCTTTCCGGAGACGTTCAGGATCAAGCCGCCGAGGCTGTAGCCCTGGTTGGCGTTCGCAGCCACGCGCCAGTCCTGGCGGGTGAGGTACTCGTTGATGGACGACTCGACGTCGATGGAGGTGCGGTGGTCGGCCCGGGCCGCCTTGCGCCGCTCGCGGTAGGCGATGTAGGCCCGGGCGGTCGGGAGGTGGCCGGCACGGATGAGGGCAAGCTCGACCTCGTCCTGGATATGCTCAATTCCGACGGATTCACCCTCGCAGCGCGCAAGGAGTTTGGCGGTGACCTCCGCGGCAAGCCGCGTGGCGACGGGTTCGTCGTAGCTGTGGGTGGCGGCGCCGGCCTTCAGGAGGGCCTGGCGGATCTTTGCCTCGGAGAAGGGGACGGTCTTTCCGTTACGCTTTACGACGACAATGGAGGAGGGGCGTAGTTGTACGCCCAATACTACGGGTAGTGGGTTCATCGGTTGTGGACCACTAGGGGTTGTGTCTGTTTGCTCCGAACGAGCAATACCACGGGGCCGGAAAAATATAATTTTCCTTCGGTCTGATTTGGAGAAAAATGCACCGACACTGGATTGCAGTCTGTAGACTGCCGTGCGCAAAGGGGCCGGAACAATGAAAAGGGCGCCCCCGCGAACGGGGGCGCCCTTGTTGGTTTCTATTTTTTGCTGTCCTGCTTCGATCAGTTCAGGGCCAGGATGTTCGCCGACTTCGGCGCCTCGACAACGCGGACCGGGAGGATGACCTTCCGGGCGACCGCGACGCCGTTAACCTGTGCTGGCGTGAACTTCCACTGCTTCACCGCATCCACGACGGCTTCCGCGAATTCGCGGTCCGCAGGGGACTTGATGCTGATGGCGGACGTGTGGCCCGTCGTGTCGACGACGAACTCCACGTTGACCGACATTCCGATGTCGTAGCCGGAGACCTCGGGTGAGACCACCGATACGGGAACCGGAATGCCGGGACCCTTCTGGGCCGACTCGATGTAGGATTGCTCCAGCGTCTTCGCCGAAGCGGCGAAGGGCAGAAGCGCTCCAATGCTGAGCAGGAGTGCGAGCTTGTTCGTGTTTTTCATGGCTGTCTTTAAACTCCGCACTGGGCGGAGAGTTTTGCTTTCTGGTTTATGTTAAGCACCCCCTGTCCCCGCGTGTTGCCACACTTGGACCGGAGGTGTTTTGCCGCCGGGCGCCGGAAGGCGCCTGACGCCAAAAGTTTAGTTCCGGGGAAACTCACAACCAGAGAGCAAGGCCGGCCTGTCGCCCGCACGGGGGCAAGCCAGCCGAAAGCCTCTTTGTCCCGCCGGAAGGGGCCGGTCAGGACGTAGATCAAAGAACCTTTAGGGCGTTCCTTGAAAGCAATGTTCGAAGCGCTAACTCCGACTGCTGATAGCTAGACTCGTTCCAACCACACAAGTCAAATGGCCGATTTGACGTCAAAAGTAGCCTTTTTGTCACTCTAGAGTAATGATTTATGCAAAAATAGCGTCTTTTGTATGACAGGATTTTTCGGCCCCCAAAAAGGCCCAAAAAGGGGTCATTCCAGCTTTTTGAGGGTGATGTCCCCGTTCAGAGTGGTCGCCTGGATCTCCCCACCTCCCCCGTTCAGGATGCCCGAAACCGTCTTTCCGCCGGTCATCGGAGGCAGCGGAGGCATCTTGTCCAGGGAGCCGGCGACCTCGAATCTGGCCTGCTCTATGCCCTCGCGGGCCGCCTCGGCCGCATCGCGTGCGGCGATGGCGACCTCGTCGGCCGCCACCCGGATCGAGGTCCGAAGCTGGTCGCGCCAATCGTCGTCCGAATCCGATCCCGACGAGGGGCTCGCGTTGACCGTGTCCGCCCCGGGAGCCGGGGGAACCGGCGCGGCGGTGGAACCCGGGGTCGCCGGGACCGGGGGGGCCTTGTGGGGCCTCGTTGAGATCTCAGTCTTCGTGACCAGGACCTTGTCGTCAAAGTTGGTGAGAATCACTCCCCGGTGCGTGCGAAACCGCACCGACGCCTTCAGGTCCGCGGGGACATAGATAAAAACCTCGCCACCCATCGACGTGAACGAGAGGGGCTTGGACGGGGCGAGGGCCCTCACCTTGACCCGGATGTCGCCCTTGACGGTCTCGACCAGCGCGCCGCCGGAGATGTCATCAAGACGGACATCGCCGTGGGTCGTGCGCACGTCGATGTCGCCCGACACCCCCGAGCAGGTGAAATCCCCGTGCACCGAGCTTGCGACCACCACGGTCGTGGAGCTCGGCACCGTGATGTCGAAGTCGGCCGAGCCCTCCGTCCAACCCTCGGCACCGTAGTCAAGCGTGACCACATTGCCCTTCTCCGAGAGCGAGTAGCTCGAGGAGGTCGACAGCACGCGCAGTCCGTCCTTGCGGGGCGTCGGCTCGGCCGCCTCTGCGTCCGCCTTCACGGACACCTCCTTCACGTCCGACCCTCGGACGGTCACGTCGCCGTGCCAGACGCGTATCTTCAGCGTCCCGGGCTTCGAGGGGTCGGAGAAGGCGATGGTGCTGGCCGCGTCGCCGGCGCGGGCGGCAGCGAGCGGCGCGAGCAGCAGCGCCGCGGCTAGGAAGATTTTGGGGCTGAATCCGGTGGCATTCATAGGAAGTGTTTTCTGGAGGTTGTTTTCAGAGGAGATCTATGGCCCGGCGCGCCGACTCGCGCACGTCGGGGTCCGCCTTGTCGTCGCCCACAAGCCGGCGGAACTCAGGCGAGGCCTCGCGGGCCCTGGAGGCCACGAGGAAGTCGATCATGGAGACCTGGACAAGGGGGTTGGGCTCGCGCGAGAGGCAGGCCAGGACGCCGGCGCGGACGACCTCCTGGTCCGAGTGCTGAAACAAGGCGTTGAGCGCGTTCAGCCTCACGTTGACGCTGGAGTCGAAGGCCATCGTGTTGATGAGGCCGTCGATGACGCGCTCGTCGGGCTTGCGCGCGGTCGCGGCCGTCATGACCCGCTCGAGGCGGACGCCCGTCGCCTGCTTCTGGAGCACCGACTGCTCGACGAGCTGGCCCATCGTGTCGACCCGCGCCCTCAGGTCCGCCAGCTGGCGCTGCGAGGCGGAGTGCTCGCCGAGAGCGAAGCCCGCGAAGAGCAGGGCGCAGGCCCCCGCGCCCTGCAGCAGCACGGGCCACCAGCGCTTCGCGTGGCGAGCCGGCGCGCGATCCTGCCGGCCGGCCGGGCCCTCCACGGCCTCGTCGGGCAGGCCGAGCTTCTCGGCCTCAATGTCCCCCATCACCTTGGCCCGCAGGCTGTGGGAGGGCGCCCCGTCGGGGAGGCCGTCGAGCGCCACGAGTGTTCTCCGAAGCGACTCGAATTCGAGCTGGCACTCGGCGCAGGTTTCGAGATGCCCTCGCATCTCCGCCGCCTCCCGGGGGCTGAGGCGGGAATCCGCAAACTCGGCCATCTTCTCACGGCATGTAGGGCAGTTCATGATGGGTTCTCCTTCTGAAGCTTGAGGTAGTGGTCGCGCAGTTCGCGCAGGGCCCGGTGGGCGCGGACCCGGGCGGCGCCGACGGAGCACTCAAGGATCCCGGCGATCTCGGCAAACGAGAGCTCCTGGAAGCGCGAGAGCAGCAGCACCTCGCGGTCTCCCCGGTCGAGGCGGCGGAGTGCCCGATGCAGCAGCGCACGGTCGTCGTTGGACACGGCGGCTTCATCGGCGGTACGGGCCTCATCGGCGTGGCCCTCGAGGTCAGACGGGTCGACGGCGACGGCGGCCTTCGAGGATCTCCGGAAATGGTCGGCGGCGCAGCGGCGCGCGAGCTGGTACATCCAGGCCGTGAAGCTGCCCTGGTCGCGGTAGGTGTGGCGGTACCGGAGCATCCTCTGGAAGACGATCTGGCTCAGGTCCTCGGCTGCGGTCCGGTTGCCGGTCAGCTTCGCCAGGAAGCCGAAGAGGGGGCCGTGGTGGCGCTCGAAGAGGTCGCCCATCCGGTCAAGGTCGCCGTCCCGCACGGCGAGCATGAGCGCGTGGTCTGATTCGTTGGGGCGTGTGTCCACGTCGGTTCGGATGCGCCATTCAATCCCGGCCGGCAGGGGATGCACAGGGATTTCTGCGGCGGAGGGGTTCATGGTGGGAGGGGGGCATTTCGGCGGGGGCGTATGCTCACCCACATAAACCACCTCCGGCGGGTTTTGTTACAGCAAACCCGCTGACGGCGGACACAGCGGTGTTGAACGGCGGGGTGCATTCGCTTAGGGCTTGCACGCAACAGCCGCCCACCCGCCATGAATCGCCGCGAATTCATCCGCTCCGCCCTGATCCTCTCAGCCGCTGCGGCGACCACCCGCAGGCTTGGCGCCGAGGCCCCCTCGGTCCCGGCCACCGTGTTCCGACCGCTCCGGGGCGACGTGGGCATCTTCACGGGCAGGGGTGGCACGATTGGCTGGCTCGCGTCGCCCGACGCTCTTGCCGTCGTGGACACCCAGTTTCCGGACACCGCGCTCACGTGCCTGAAAGGCCTTCCCGGCATCGGCGGACGCACGGTTGACGCCACGATCAACACCCACCACCACCTCGACCACACAGGCGGCAACGTCGTCTTCAAGGCCGCCTCCAGGGTGCTGGTCGCCCATGAAAACGTGCCGAAGCTGCAGTTCGAGGCGGCCAAAAGGGCTGAGCAGGCGGTGAGGCCCGATCCCGCGGCCCTGATCGCGAACCAGGTCTATGCGGACACCCTATTCGGGGACGTGTGGCGCCGGCAGATCGGCAGGGAGATCGTGACAGTCGAATACAGGGGACCCGCGCACACCGGCGGCGACGCCATAGTTATCTTCGAGAAGGCCAACGTGATCCATATGGGAGACCTGGTCTTCAACCGACTTTATCCGGTGGTGGACCGGCCGGGCGGCGCGACACTGCGCGGGTGGATCAAGGCGCTGGAGGATTCGGAGGCCACCTATCCCGCCGACGCGATCTACATTTTCGGGCACGGTGGCGCCAAATTCGGGGTCACAGGGGTGCGCTCCGACCTGGGCGTCATGCGCGACTTTCTCTCGGCGGTGCTCGAGCGGGTCCAGAGGGACATCGCGGCGGGCCGTGGGAAGACCGAAGTCGTCGCCGTGGAGAACCTTTCCGGGTTCCCGGATTTCAACGTTCCCCTGCCCAACCGCCTCGGAAACATCCTGGGGGCCGCGTTCGACGAATTGACTGCGCCCAAGGCCTGACCCATCCTGCAGGATCATGAGCTTCAAAGTCCTTCTCAAGCTGGTCGTCTTCCTCGCGACGCTGTTCATCTTCCTCTACATCGGGGCGCTGAACAAGCAGCCGGCCGATTTCAACTTCCCAATCCTGCTGGACAAGAAGCTCACGACGGACGCGTGGGAGATCTATTTCGGCATGTTTGCGGTCGGTGTCTTCGCAGGCGCCGTGCTGATGCTTGGCGGCGGCAAGGGCCGGAGCGCGCCCAAGTCCGACAAGTAACCCCCTGGATCACGGGAGCTCGTAGATCTCGACCAGCGCCGTGCCGCTTGCCCCGGACGGCGAGCTGACCACGGCGGTGTAGGGTCCGGGATTGAGCGTGAGGACGAGCGGCGCGTCGCCCGCGGCCGCGCCCAGCGGAAACGCCCCCACGAGGGCGGCCGCGCTCGAGGCGTTCGTCGCGTTGATTCCCGCGGCGCTCGAGGCGACCAGCGCTCCCGCCTGGTTGTAGATATCGAGCTGCGCGCTTTGCAGCGGGTTCGACACCCCGAAGGGCGAGAGCGACGGGCCGACGCCGCGGGCGAGGACCGTCTGGGAAACGCCGCCTTCGATCACAAAGCCGCCGATGAGCGTCGAGGTCGGTGTCACCGTCCCTCGCGCGGAAAGGTTGGCGAAGCGCACCGGGCTCTGGGTGTTGGCGGCGGGGATCCCGCGCCTGAGGGCTCGGCCGTCCGTGAAGAAGACGTTGCCCGATGCGTCGAGCGCAACCGCCTGCGGGCTCGTGAGCAGCGCCTGGGAGCGCGCCCCGTCGACTAGGCCCGTCTTGCCGGGCGACCCGGCGATCGTGGTCACCAGGCCCGCGGGGCTGATCTCGCGGAGGGTGGCGTTGCCGGTGTCCGCGACAAACAGGTAGCCTGCGGCGTCGAGCGCCAGCCCGCCGGGGTTGATGAACTGGGCCTGCAGGGCCGCACCGTCCGCCGAGCCCCGCACGTCGGGCTGGCCCGCATAGAGCGAGACCACCCCCGCGGCCGAGAGCTCAAAAACAGCGTCCCCATTGGGAGGGTAGAAGTCGACGAACGAGAGGTACCCGTCCATGGGCCCGACGGAGACGAAGATGTCCCCGAGGGCGTCGATCGCGATTCCTGCCAGGTTGAAGGGCTCGGGCTCGACCGCGTCGATCTCGTGCAGGTACGAGACGGTTGTCACCGAGCCGGTCGGCGTGATCTTGCGGATCGCATGCCCCGGGGCGTCGGGCAGGTTGATGTTCCCGTTGGCTCCGTCGGCGACGTAGAGGTTGCCAGCCGCGTCGAATGCGAGCGCCGTCGGCTGGCAGAACTGCGCCGTGGCCGCGGGGCCGTCGAGGTGGCCGTAGGTGTTCGGGACGCCCGCCACCGTGCTCACGACGCCGGCCGGTGTGACCCTGCGGATGGTGCTGTTCATCTGGTCGGCGACGTAGAGGTTGCCGGCCGCATCCAGGGCCAGTCCCGTGGGCGTGTTGAACTGGGCGAGGTTCGCGGGCCCGTCCAGGCTGCCCCGCACGCCGATCCCCCCGACGGTCATCACGTTGATCCCGGTCGGCGAGAATTTCTCGACAACGCAGTTGTAGGGGTCGGCCATGTAGAGGTTGCCGGAGGGGTCAATCGCGACCCCGGCGGGCCCCGTGATCCCGTCGGAGGGCGGGATCGGGACAAATCCGTCGGTGATCGTCGAGACCACGAGGCCCTGGGCGGGGGCGTGCGCGGCCATGAGCAGGGCTGACGCCAGCGCGGCGCAGCTGCGGGCTAGGCTAGTATTCATGGAAGGATCCTTTCCTTGGGGGCTTGGGGGAGCCTAGGAGGATTAGACGCGTGCGGCTCCCGAAGGTTGTGGCGCTGCGCCCTGGGGCGCCGGGCTCAGCCCGCCCGGCGCAGGTTGTCGCAGACGATGGCGGCTGCGATCGCGGCGTTCAGCGACTCGGCGGATCCCCTGCGCGGGATTGTGACGGTGTAGCTCACGCGCGCCATCACCTCTTCGGAGAGACCGCGTCCCTCGCTGCCGATCACGACGACCGCGTCCTGGAGGTCCGGCAGGTCGTGCACGTCGCGGCCCTCCAGCGCGCAGCCTATGACCGGCACACGCAGGCCCCTGAACGCCTCGCCCAATGGAGCGACCACGGTGCGCACACGCGCAAAGGATCCCATGCTGGCCTGGATCACCTTCTGTGAGTGCAGGTCGGCGCACTCCGGCGAAAGCACAACCCGGTCGAAGCCGAACCAGTCGGCAATCCGCAGGATCGTGCCGGTGTTGCCCGGGTCCTGGACCCCGTCGAGAGCCAGGGTCAGGCCCTTCTCGAGCTCCCCTGGGGCCAGCTCCGCGCGTCGGATCCTCCCGACGGCCAGGACCCTCGACGGTGTGGGAAAATGGCTGGCGCGCGCCATCTCGGAATCGCTCAGCGCGTCCGTCCTGCTCCCCTCCCAGCCGTCCGTTGCGTAGATCCTCTCGAAGGGGTGGCCCGCGGCCAGCAGCTCGTCCACGATCTTCTCGCCCTCCACCGCGTAGAGGCCGAGCTCCTCGCGGTGCTTCTTGTCCCGAAGCGACCTTAGAAGAAGGATTTCCGAGCGCGTGGCCACGCCGGAGCATGGCCCCCTGGCGCGCCGTTTTTCAATTGTTTTGAGCGGCCGGGGACGCGATAGTCGCCGGATGCCGACACCCAGCCCCAAGGCCGCCCACGCCCGCCTCCTCGACGAGGTCGGGGCGGTGGACCAGGTCGGCATCGAGGAACGGGTCGCGAAGTTCACGACCCGCAGCATCAAGAAGGCGGCCAAGGTCTGGGGGCTCAGGACTGCCGTCTCGATGACCGACCTGACGACCCTCGAGGGCAAGGACACCCCGGGCAAGATCGAGTCCCTCTGCATGAAGGCCCTCCGGCCCCACGACGACCCCTCCGTCCCGAAGGTGGCCGCCGTGTGCGTCTATCCCGCGATGGTGCGCCACGCCAAGTCCCACGTGGCCGGCACCGGGGTCAAGGTCGCCTCCGTCGCGACCGCCTTTCCGTCGGGGCAGACCCACCTGCGCACGCGCCTGGCCGAGGTGAAGGGGGCCGTCGCCGACGGGGCCGACGAGATCGACATGGTGATCAACCGCGGAGCCTTCCTCGCCGGCGAGTACAGCCGGGTGCAGGACGAGATCGCGGCGGTGCTCGAGGCCTGCGGGAAGTCCGCCCTCAAGGTCATCCTCGAGGTGAGCGAGCTCGAGACGTACGACAACATCCGCATGGCGTCATTCCTGGCCATGGGCGTCCTCAGGCCGGGTGACTTCATCAAGACCAGCACGGGCAAGACGAACCTCAACGCCACGCTGGGCAACAACCAGGTGATGATCGAGGCCATCCGTGACTTCTACCTGGACACGGGCATCCCGATCGGGATGAAGGCCGCGGGGGGGATCAGGACGGCCAAGCAGTCGCTGCAGTTCCTGATCGCGGTCAAGGAGACCCTCGGCGACACGTGGCTTACGAACAAGCGCTACCGCTTCGGCGCCAGCTCGCTTTTGAACGACCTCCTGAGGCAGCTCGAGAAGGAGAGGACGGGCGCCTACCAGGCGCCGTACTACTTCAGCGAGGCGGCCGAAAGCTACTGACATGCAGAGCACACGAAAAACCCCATCCTCGCGGGCGGCCCTGATCTTCGGGGACCTTTGGGAGTTCGATCCCGCCCCCGAGACGGCCGACCCGAAGCTCAAGGCGCGCTACGACCTCTTCATCGGGGGCGCCTTTGTCCGTCCCAGGACAGGCCGGTATTTTGACTCCATAAATCCCGCCAACGAGAGGAAGATCGCGGAGATCGCCCTCGCCGGGGCCGCCGACGTGGACGCCGCCTACCAGGCGGCGGCGCGGGCCTTCCGGCCGTGGGCGGCGCTGCCGGGCCGCGAGCGCGGCAAGTACCTTTTCCGCATCGCGCGCCTCCTGCAGGACCGGGCGAGGGAGTTTGCGGTCGCCGAGACGATGGACGGGGGCAAGCCGATCAAGGAGTCCCGGGACTTCGACGTCCCGATGGCGGCGGCGCACTTCTTCTACCACGCCGGCTGGGCCGACAAGCTCGCCTACGTCGCCCCGGGCCGCACGGTGGCCCCCCTGGGGGTCGTCGGCCAGGTGATCCCCTGGAACTTTCCCCTCCTCATGCTCGGCTGGAAGCTGGGCCCCGCGCTTGCCATGGGCAACTGCGTGGTGCTCAAGCCCGCCGAGACCACGTCCATCACGGCCCTCAAGATGGCCGAGATCCTTCAGGACGCAGGGCTGCCCCCGGGCGTCGTCAACATCGTGACCGGCGCGGGGCAGACGGGCGCCCTCGTGATGGGCCACCCCGCGGCGGCGAAGGTGGCGTTCACGGGCTCGACCGAGGTAGGCAAGGCGATCATGCGCCAGCTCGCGGGCACCGAGCGGAAGATGACGATGGAACTCGGCGGCAAGGCCGCGAACATCGTCTTCGACGACGCCCCGATCGACCAGGCCGTCGAGGGCATCGTCAACGGCATCTTCTTCAACCAGGGCCATGTGTGCTGCGCGGGATCGAGGCTTTTGGTCCACGAGCCCGTGGCTGGCCAGGTGGTGGCGAAGCTCAAGAACCGCATCCGCGTCCTGCGTGTGGGCGACCCGATGGACAAGAACACCGACCTCGGGGCCATCAACTCCAAGGCCCAGCTGACAAAGATCAGCAGGCTGGTCGCCGGCGGCGTCCGCGAGGGGGCGGTCAAGTTCCAGCCCCCGTGTGCGCTCCCCGACAGGGGCTTCTATTTTCCCCCGACCCTCTTCACGCGGGTCACCCAGAGCCACCGGATCGCCCGCGAGGAGATCTTCGGGCCCGTTCTCTCGATCCTCACCTTCCGCACGGTCGACGAGGCCATCGAGAAGGCGAACAACACCCCCTACGGCCTGAGCGCCGGCGTCTGGACGGACAAGGGCTCGCGCATCCTGAGGATGTCGACGGAGCTCAAGGCCGGCGTCGTCTGGGCCAACACGTTCAACAGGTTCGACCCGTCGTCTCCTTTTGGTGGATACAAGGAGAGCGGCTTCGGGCGCGAGGGCGGCCGCCAGGGCCTCCTCGACTACGCAAAACTCGCATGAAACCGGGCAACAAAGGCCGACTCCCCGTCACAAAGACCCCAAAAGTGTACATCGGGGGCGCGTTCGTCCGCTCGGAGAGCGCGCGCACGTTCAAAGTGAGCGGCGCCGACGGCGCCTTCTTCGCGAACATTCCCCAGTGCTCGAGGAAGGACCTGCGCAACGCGGTCGAGGCCGCGGCCAAGGCGGGTCCGGGCTGGGCGAAGCGCACCCCTTACAACCGGGCCCAGATCCTCTACAGGCTGGCGGAGATGATCGAGGCCCGGGGCCCCGAACTCGTCGACTGCATGGTGCGCTTCGGCGCGCGCGGTGCGGACGCCGCGGAGGGCGTGTCGGTCTCCGTGGACCGCCTGATCCACTACTCGGGCTGGGCTGACAAGTACGAGCAGCTGCTCGGCTCCGTGAACCCCGTGGCCTCGGCCCACTTCAACTTCACCGTGACCGAGCCCATGGGCGTCGTGGGCGTCATCGCCCCCGACAGCCCGCCGCTGCTCGGTCTCGTCTCGATGCTGGCGCCCGTGATCGCCTGCGGGAACACGGTCGTCGCCCTGGCGTCGGAGAAGATCCCGTACCCGACGATCCTCCTCGGCGAGATGCTCGCGACCAGCGACCTTCCCGGCGGCGTGGTCAACATCCTGACGGGATTGCGCAAGGAGCTTGTCCCGACGTTCGCGACCCACACGCACCTGCGGGCGGTCTATGCGGCGGTCGAGGGCGAGGACCGCAGGACGCTGCGCCTGGGCGCGGCCGACAGCATCAAGAGGGTGCGCTTCGCCGATGCGGGCACCCGATGGGTGTCGGACTCCGCCCAGGGCCTCGACGCCATCCGCGACTTCGTCGAGCTAAAGACGATCTGGCACCCTATCGGCTCCTGAGGAGGCGCTCGATCTCGAGGCGGTGGGGCATCGAGGGGGCCGTCCCCGGCCTTGTCACCGAGAGGGCGGCGGTCGCATTGCCGAATTGGGCCGCCTTCAGCAGGTCGCCGCCGTGCCGGACGAGGCCTGCGGCCAGCCCTCCCACGAAGGCGTCACCGGCCCCGGTCGTGTCGACTGCCCGCACGCGGTGGCCGGCGAGCGCGGTCCATCCGGCCTCGGTCGAGACCAGGCAGCCCTTTCGGCCCAGCGTCACGATGACGGTGGGCACGCCGAGCCCGCGCGCCGCCGAGTGGGTGGCGGACATGGAGAAGCCCGGCCGGTGCCCCGAAAGCGCCTCGAACTCCGTCTCGTTGGGGACGAGCAGGTCGGTCAACGCAAGGATGCGGCGGTCAAAATGGGGCCCCATGGGAGCGGGGTTGAGCAGGGTGGCGGCCCCGAAGCGGCGCGCGAGACGGAAGGCGTGGAGGTTCACGGCGTTGTTCGCCTCGCCCTGGCAAATCACCACGCGGGCGCCGCGGATCAGGGAGGCGGGCACATCGCGGGGGGCGAGCACGGCGCTGGCGCCCAGGGCGACGATGATCTCGTTCTGGCCGGAGGCGTTTACCAGGATCGCGGCGGCGGCGGTGGCGTGGCCTGCCTTGGCGGGGAGGCGCGCGTCGATCCCCTCCGAGCCCAGGAAAACGGCGGCCTCCGACCCCAGCGCGTCGCGCCCGACGGCGCCCACGAACCGGGTGGCGACGCCGGCCCGCGCGCAGGCGACCGCCTGGTTGGAGCCCTTGCCGCCGGGCCCGGTGGTGAAAAGACCCAGGACCGTCTCGCCCGCGCCGGGGAACCGGCCGCAGCGGAACGACATGTCCTTAACGTAGCTTCCGACAACGACGACGCTCGATTTCTTCATGGGTAGGGGGTGCCGCATGCATCGTCCAGATGCGCCCGGCTTTGTCGACACGCCATTCATCCGGCGGGGGAGACCGCTTGTCCAAAGGTTGCCGTCGGGCGCCGGGTGGGCTGTAGTCTCCCCCCGTGGACGTATCCGCGGACATAACCCTGCCACCGGCCGACGCCTCCAGGAGGGACCGGGCGAAGATGCGCCTCTACGTGCTGTTTCAGCTGGGAGGCTGGGGCATGTTCATGGGGCTCGAGGTCTGGGCGACGCTAGCATTCCCCGACCACGAATCCCAGTGGCCGAAGGCCACCGAGCTGGCGGTGTGCGTCATCTCCTTCGCGATAGGGCTCCTGCTGACCCATTTCATGCGCCCCTTCATGGAGCGCTGGAAATGGAAGCAGCTGGGCTGGCGAGCCCTCCTGCCGCGCCTGGTCTGCGCCGCAGTGCTGGGCTCCTTTGCCTGGCAGTCCATCGAGAGCCTCTGGCTCCACGGGACGCTCGGGCTTCCCTGGAACACCAAGTACCCGCTGGGCCTCGTGCTCACCCTGCAGGTGTGCGACGGCGCCGTCCTGCTCTTCGCCTGGCTCTGCCTCTACTTCTTCTACCACCTGTTTGACCGGCTGAACCGCTCCGAGATCGAACGCTTCAAGCTGATGACGATCGTCAAGGAGGCCGAGCTGCGGGCGCTCAAGTCGCAGGTCAACCCGCACTTCATCTTCAATTCGCTCAACTCGCTGCGGGCGCTGATCGACGAGGACCCTGAGCGCGCGCGAAGGGCGGTGACCCAGCTGGCGAACCTGCTGCGCTACTCCCTTCAGAGCGGCCAGCTCGAGACCGTCCCCTTCGAGGACGAGCTGGGGGTCGTCAACGACTACCTCGCCCTGGAGCAGGTCCGCCACGAGGAGCGCCTGCGCCTGCGCCTGGACATCGCCCCCGAGTCCCTGAAGCTGCCGATCCCCCCGATGCTTCTGCAGACCCTGGTCGAGAACGCCGTGAAGTACGGGATCTCGCCCAGGCCCGAGGGAGGCGAGATAGCGATCACCGCGCGCAGCTTGGACGGCGAGCTGAGGATTCAGGTCTCGAACCCCGGGGTCATCGACCGGCCCGGAAGGGCGCCGTCGACGGGCGTCGGCCTTCACAACGCCGCCGAGCGCCTGCGCCTGATCTTCGGCGAACGCGCGACGCTCAGGCTGCGATCCGACGAACCGGAGCGTGTCGTGGCCGAGGCCGTGATCCCGTTGCTCACCCATCCGTGAAGGCGCTCCTCATTGACGACGAGCGGCTTGCTCGCAGCGAGCTCAGGAAGCTCCTTGAGCCTTTTGACGAGATCCAGATCGCGGGCGAGGCGGCCAACGCAAAGCAGGCGAGGGAGCAGATGGCGGCCCTCAAGCCGGACCTGCTCTTTCTCGACGTCCAGATGCCCGGGGAGTCGGGCATGGAGCTCCTGGAGTCCTTCGAGCCGCCGGCGCCGCACGTCATCTTCACCACGGCCTACGACGAGTTCGCCGTGAAGGCCTTCGAGCTGAACGCGATCGACTACCTCCTCAAGCCGGTGGACCCCGCGCGCCTGGCCGCCGCCATCGACCGGCTTCCCGCCCCGAGGTTGGCCCGGCCCAAGGGGCCCGCAGCGGGCCGCCTTGCGGGCGACGACAAGGTCTTCGTCAGGGAGGGGGAGCGGTGCTGGTTCGTCGAGGTCTCGCAGATCCGCCTCCTGGAGAGCGAGGGCAACTACACGCGCGTCCACTTCGGTGGCGACCAGCCGCAGCTCTTCCGTTCCCTGAACGCGATGGAGGAGCGGCTAGACCCCAAGTTCTTCTTCAGGGCGAACCGCCGCCAGATCATCAATATCGCCTGGATCGTCAGCATCGAGCCTTGGTTCAGCAGCGGGCTCCTCGTGCAGCTCAAGGGTGGTGCCAAGGTGGAATTGAGCCGAAGGCAGGCCCAGGAATTCAGGGACCGGATGAGCCTCTAGGCGGGCAGCCGACCTGCAGCACCATGATCGAAGCCACGCTCCTAACGAAGGTGTTCCGCGACAGGAAGAGGGGCGACATCCGCGGGGCCGACGGCGTGTCGTTCCATGTGGATCCCGGGACCATCTACGGCCTTCTGGGGGCCAACGGCGCGGGAAAGACGACCACGCTGCGCATGCTGGCCACGCTGCTCAGGCCGACCTCGGGCACGGCGGTCGTGGCGGGCTTCGACGTGGCGAGGCAGCCCGACAGGGTCCGGGCCAACGTCGGCTTCCTCGCGGTCAGCACGGCCCTCTACGCGCGGCTGACGGCGCGCGAGATGATCGAGTATTTCGGGCGGCTCAACGGGATGGGGGAGGCCGCGCTGCGCTCGAGGATCGCCGCGCTTGCGGACCAGCTCGACATGCACGAGTTCCTCGACCGGCGCTGCGAGAAACTCTCGACGGGAATGAAGCAGAAAACCTCGGTCGCCCGCATGCTCGTGCACGATCCCCAAGTGATGATCTTCGACGAGCCGACCGTCGGCCTGGACGTCATGGCCGCACGCTCGATCATCCAGTTCGTCCGCGAATGCCGGGGGCGCGGCAAGACCGTGATCTACTCGACCCACGTGATGAGCGAGGCGGAGAAGCTCTGCGACGTCATCGGGATCATCCACGGGGGCGCGCTGAGGGCCGAGGGCAGCGTTGCCGACCTGAAGGCAAGGACAAGGGAGTCGGACCTCGAGGAGGCGTTCGTGAAGATCGTGACCCAAGGGCCAGCCGCATGAGGGGATCGAACATAGCCACGATCTACGTGAAGGAGGTCAGGGACCTCCTGCGCGACCGGCGCACGCTCATCTCAACGATCGTGATCCCGACGCTCATCATGCCGCTTATCACCCTGGGCTTCGGGAAGGTGGCCGCTATGGTGGTCTCGAAGGCGCGCCAGGAGGTGCCCGAGGTCATGGTGATCGGCGGCGCGGACTCGCCGGGCGTGCGCTCCGAGCTCGCGAAGTCGGGCAAGCTCAAGGTCCGGGACGCGACCCCGGACTGGAGGGCGCTCATCTCGGACAAGAGGATCCGGGCCGCGGTCGAGATCCCCGCCGGCTTCGACGGGGCGCTCAAGCGCGGGGCTGCGCCCGCGGTCGTCATCTACAACTACGAGGGAGAGATGAAGTCGGGCCTCGCCGTCGACCAGCTTGACGGATTTTTCACCAAGCTGAGGGACCGCACGACCGCGAGGCTGCTGGAGGAGCGCGGACTGCCCGCGTCGGTGGCCAGGCCCTTCGAGGTCAGGAGGGAGAACGTCGCGGCCCCCGAGAGGGTCGGGGGCAACCTCTTCGGCGGCATCGTCCCCTATTTCATCATTTTCCTCTGCCTGAGCGGCGCCATGTACCCGGCGATGGACCTGACGGCGGGCGAGAAGGAGCGGGGGACCATGGAGACGCTGCTCTGCAGCCCCGCGACGCGCACGGAGATCGTCCTTGGCAAGTTCCTGACGGTGCTCACGGGCTCCCTCGCCTCCGTGGTGCTTTCGCTCATCTCGATGGCGGCGACGGCGGGCCTCGTCGGCTCCGCGATGGGGCCGATGGCCGCCACGCACGGGATGCCCGCGATATCGATAGACCCGCTGGGCATCCTCGGCGTCCTCGTGATGGTGCTGCCTGTCGCCGTGCTGTTCTCGGCGGTGATCTTCGCGGTGTGCCTTTTCGCGAAGAGCTTCAAGGAGGCGCAGTCGTACCTCACCCCGATCATGATCCTGGTGATCCTCCCCGCCATCGCGGGCATCCTCCCGGGCGTGGAGCTCAACCTGCGCCTCGCGATGGTGCCTCTCCTCAACATCTCTCTTGTCTCCAAGGAGATGCTGTCGGGAGTCTGGCACTGGGGCTACATCGCCGTGATCTTCGGATCGACCGTGGCGTACGCCGCGGCGGCGCTCTCGGCGGCGGTCTGGATGTTCAGGCGCGAGGACGTGATCTTCCGGGCCTGAATTGTAAAGGAATTCATAAAGGGGTCGGGCTACGTGTAAACCCTCTGTGAATAGGGGTCGCACCCGTAGAATCTTGTAATCATCTGTGTTTTACTGGCGTCGGAACAGGGCAGCGGCAGCAAACACCACACACACATGATCACCGACTCCTACGAGAAACAGGATTCATCCGGCCTCAGCCTCAGGCGCAGGGGACGCTCGGCCTTGCAGGCACCCATGGAATCCATGGAATCCGGCAGCGCCTCGCCATTCCGCTCCGCCGAGGCGGATCCCCAGGGTCCGGCGGCGCTGCAGGCGGCCTGGGACAGACTCTACCGCGCGCGCGCAATCCTCGAGAGGGAGCAGGGCCATCTGCGCGATGACAGGATCGTGATCCAGGGCGAGGTGGAGGCCCTGGAGATGCGGGAATGCACCGTCGCGGCGCGCGAGGAGCGCATCCGCCAGATCGAGCTCCAGCTGGCTCTTGAGCTCGAGGAGAAGCAGGAGGCGCAGGACGAACTCGATGAGCGCTCCACCCTCGCCAAGCTCACGCATGCCCCGTTCGAGATCGCGCGCTCGGTCTTTGGGACGAAGAAGTGATTTGGCGTGCCTTGGACGCGTTCCCCCCGTAGGGGAATGCGTATCATGGCGACATTCCTGTTCCCCCAGCATGTCATCGCGCGCAAGCGCGACGGAGCGCAGCTGACCCGCCCGGAAATCGAGGCCTTCGTCAAGGGCGCGTCGGACGGGTCCTGGGCCGACTACCAGCTGAGCGCGCTGCTGATGGCGATTTTCCTGAAGGGCATGACGGCGCAGGAGACTGCGGTATTGACCGACGCCATGATGCGCTCGGGCGTGATCGCCGACCTCTCGGCGGTGCGGATGCCCAAGGCCGACAAGCACTCGACGGGCGGGGTGGGGGACAAGGTCTCCATCCACCTGGCCCCCATGGTCGCGGCGTGCGGCGTGGCGGTCCCCATGATCAGCGGGCGCGGCCTCGGGCACACCGGGGGCACGGTCGACAAGCTTGAGTCGATCCCTGGCTTCCGGATGGGCCTGTCCATCGCGGAGTACAGCGCCGAGATCGGGAAGATCGGGCTTTCCCTCATCTGCCAGACCTCGGAGCTCGCGCCGGCGGACCGCAAGCTCTACGCCCTGCGCGACGTCACGGCCACGGTGGAGTGCATCCCGCTCATCTGCGCCAGCATCCTGAGCAAGAAGCTCGCCGAGGGCATCGACGTCCTGGTCCTCGACGTGAAGCACGGCAGCGGCGCCTTCATGAAGGACAAGGCGCGCGCGCGTGAGCTCGCCGTGGCGCTGACGAGCGTGGCGAAGGCGATGGGCAAGCCGGCCCGGGCCGTCATGACCGCGATGGACGAACCGCTCGGCCACGCCATCGGCAACGCGGTCGAGGTCGCGGAGTCGATGGACTGCCTCAGGGGCAGGGGCCCGCGCGACGTCATGGAGGTGACCTACGCCCTGGGCGTCGAGATGCTTCTGCTCGCGGGGGCGGAGGCCGACGCGGCGCGCGCCCGCTCCCGGCTCGAGCGCAGCATCTCCTCGGGCGCGGCGCTCGTGAAGTTCAGGGAGCTGCTCGAGGCGCAGGGTGGGGACGAGCGGATCATCGAGGACCCGTCGCGGCTGCCCCAGGCGCCCACACGGGTCCCGATACCGAGCTCGCGCGCGGGATTCGTGACCCAAGTCGACGCCATGGGGGTGGCCCTCGCGGCCCTAAGGCTCGGAGCGGGCCGCGCCAGGGCGGAGGACCGCGTCGACCATGCCGTCGGGTTCACCAGCCTCGTCAAGGTGGGCGACCGCCTCGCGGCGGGGGATCCGCTGTGCACGATTCACTCCAGGGGTGGCCCTGAGCATGCCGAGGCCTCCCAGATGCTGGCGAAGGCCGTCGTGATCTCGGACGCTCCCGTCGCCGCCAAGCCGCTGGTGGGCGAGATCATCGGCTGATCCGCTCTACTTCTCCAGCTCCGCAAGCTCGCTTGCCGCCTTCTCCCAGGCGGCGGTGGCCGCTCCCAGCTGGTCGACCACGGTGCTCAGCTCGCGGTTCAGGTGCTGGGCCTTGCCCGGCTCGGAATAGGTCTCCGGCGCCTCGAGGGAGGCAGCGAGCTCGTTCTGCTTTGCCTCGAGCTTGGACACGGATTCCTCCAAGTGGCCGACCTCGATGCGCAGCTTCTTGATGTTGGCCGTGCTCGGACGGGCCGGGGCCTTGGGCGGCTCGGCCTTCCTTTCCGATGCTTGCACCGGGCGGGCGTCGGTGAACCCCGCTGTGAGCGCTGCCCGCTCGTTGGTGGCCCGTGACTTCTCCAGGTAGTAGTCGTAGTTGCCCGCGTACGGGGTCAGGCGCCCGGAGTGCACGTGCAGCACGTTCTGGGCGAGGGCCCGGATGAAATACACGTCGTGGCTGATGAAGATGAACGTGCCGTCGAACTCCCTGAGGGCGCCCACGAGGGCGTCGATCGAGGGGATGTCCAGGTGCGTCGTCGGCTCGTCCATCAGCAGGAGGTTGGGCGGCTTGACGAGGAGCCGGGCGAGGGCGAGGCGGGACTTCTCGCCGCCCGAGAGCACCGACACCTTCTTGTGGACGTCGTCCTTGCGGAAGAGGAAGGCGCCCAGGATCGCGCGGCCCTGCTGCTCGGTGAGCTGGTTCTCGTTCGTGCGCAGCTCCATCACGTTCTCGAAGACCGTCGCGTCGGCCTTGAGGTTGTCGAGTCGGTTCTGGGCGAAGTAGCCCGGGACGACGTTGCTGCCGAGCTCACGCGTGCCCGCCTGGATGGGGATCACGTCGGCGAGGATCTTCAGGAGGGTGGACTTGCCCGAGCCGTTCGGGCCGACGAGGACGATCCGCTGCCCGCGCTCGGCGGTGAAGTTCAGATCCCGGTACACGACGTGGTCGCCGTAGGCCTGGTGGACGTGGGCGAGCTCCACCACCTTCAGGCCCGAGCGCGGGGGCTTCGGGAACTTGAAGTTGATGCGCTTCAGGTCGTCCTGGGGCTCGTCCACGGCGACGGCCTCCAGGCGCTCGATCTGCTTCTCCTTCGACTTCGCGCGGGAGGCCATCGAGGCCTTGGCCCCGAAGCGGTCGACAAAGCGCTGGAGGTGGGCGATCTCGCGCTGCTGGTTCTTGAATGCCGCGGCCTGCTGCTCCTTGCGCGCCTCCTTCTCGGTGAGGTAGTCGTCGTAGTTGCCGGTGTAGCGGTTGAGCGTTCCGCCGCGCAATTCGAGGATGCCGGTGCACAGCGCGTTCAGGAAGGCGCGGTCGTGCGAGATGACGACCAGCCCGCCCGGGTAGCGGCTTAGGTAGTCCTGGAACCAGAGCAGGGCCTCGAGATCGAGGTGGTTGGTGGGCTCATCCAGCAGCAGCAGCGACGGCTCGGCGACCAGCAGGCGGGCCAGGTGAGCCCGCATGACCCAACCCCCAGAGAAGGTTTTGGCCTGCTTCTCGAAGTCGGTCTCGCGGAACCCGAGGCCCGAGAGGATCTTCTTGGCCCTCGGCTCAAGGGTCCAGTCGATGTCGTAGTCGTCGTCGGTCTCGGGAACCAGCTTCTTGCCGCTTGTCGCGATCTGCAGCACCGTCTCGTCCCCGATCGGGGCGCTCTCCTGGGGCAGGAAGCCAAAGTTGGCGCCCCGCTCCCACTCGATCGTGCCGCTGTCCTGGGCCTCCTCCCCGAGGATCAGGTTGAACAGGGTCGTCTTTCCGGCCCCGTTGGGGCCGACCAGGCCGTAGCGGTCACTGCGCGCGATGAAGAGCGACACGTCCTCAAAGAGGGTTCGTGTGCCATAGGACTTGGAGACATCGGCGATCGTCAGCATCGGAACCGGTCATCAAACACATCCCGGCGGGGCCCCGTCAACTGCGAGGATTTTGGGTGGCAACCCGCGGCAGCCCGGCCTACCCTTGCCGCTCACCCACGCAACCCATGAGCGCCCCCTCCAGAAAGCAGCTCCCCGAAGCTCTCAACGCCGCCCTGGCGGGCAGGAAGGGTCCCGTTTCCCGTTTCATCGCGCGTCACTACAGGCACTTCAATGCGGCTTCGCTCCTGGATGCGGCGAAAGGGTACGAGGCCCATCTGAAGGCCGGAGGCAAGATGCTGGTCACCCTCGCGGGCGCGATGTCGACGGCCGAGCTCGGGATATCATTGGCGGAGATGATACGGCGCGGGAAGGTGCACGGCATCGTCTGCACCGGGGCGAATCTCGAGGAAGACGTGTTTAACCTGGTGGCCCACAACTACTACGAGAGGGTGCCGCACTACCGGAATCTCTCGGCGAAGGAGGAGGCGGCGCTCCTGAAGCGGCACATGAACCGGGTCACCGACACCTGCATCCCCGAGATGGAGGCCATGCGCCGCATCGAGAAGGCCGTCCTGGCCGAGTGGGTGGCGGCCGACCGGGCGAAGGAGCGATATTTTCCTCATGAGTTCATGTACAAGATCCTGAGGAGCGGGAAGTTGAAGAATTCCTACCAGATCGACCCGAAGCACTCCTGGCTCCTGGCCGCATGCGAGAAAAACCTGCCGATCTTCGTGCCAGGCTGGGAGGACGCGACGCTGGGCAACATGTACGCGGCCCATGTGATCGAGGGCGATGTTCGCAACGTCCACACGGTGCGCACCGGGATCGAGTACATGGCCAAGCTGGCCGAATGGTACACGAAGACCGCCAAGCCGCTCAGGACCGGCGAGGGCTCCATCGGCTTCTTTCAGGTCGGCGGAGGCATCGCGGGCGATTTTCCGATCTGCGTGGTCCCGATGCTCCACCAGGACCTGAGGCGCACGGGGATTCCGCTCTGGGGCTATTTCTGCCAGGTGAGCGACTCGACGACCAGCTACGGAAGCTACTCCGGGGCGGTCCCCAACGAGAAGATCACCTGGGGCAAGCTGGCGGCGTCGACCCCGAAGTTCATCGTCGAGTCCGACGCGACGATCGTGGTCCCTCTGATCTTCTCCTGGATCCTGGGCGAGTGAGCATGCCCAACCGGCTTTCGGGGGCGACCTCGCCCTATCTCCTCCAGCACGCCCACAACCCGGTGGACTGGTATCCATGGGGCGAGGAGGCCTTCGAGGCCGCCCGCCTCCGGGACTGCCCCATCTTCCTTTCGATAGGCTACTCGACTTGCCACTGGTGCCACGTGATGGCCCACGAGTCGTTCGAGAACGAAGCCATCGCGGCCCTCCTCAACGAGGGCTTCGTGGCGATCAAGCTCGACCGCGAGGAGAGGCCGGACGTGGACCGCGTCTACATGGCCTACCTGCAGGCGTTGACCGGGCAGGGGGGATGGCCGCTGAGCGCATGGCTGACGCCCGACCTCAAGCCCTTCTACGCGGGCACCTACTTCGCCCCCGAGGATCGCAACGGGCGCGCCGGCTTCCCCACGATTCTGCGGGCCATCGCGCGCGGCTGGCGCGAGGACCGTCCCAGGCTCGTCGCCGAGGCCGACCGGGTGGTGCGCTCGCTCGCCGCCAGCGCGGCCGGCGACCCGCAGCCCGGCAAGGGCACCGTCACGTCGTTCGCCGAGGCCGCGGCCAACGCGTTCGAGAAAGGCTACCGCTACTACGCCGAGGGATTCGACCCGCAGTACGGCGGCTTTGGCGCAGCGCCCAAGTTCCCGAGGCCGGCGAACCTGGCCTTCCTGCTGCGGTGCGCGGCGATCCAGGGGCTCGGGACCGAGGCCGGCGACGAGGCGGCGAACATGGTCGCCGTCACCCTCGGCGGAATGGCGCGCGGGGGCATCCATGACCACGTCGGCGGCGGCTTCCACCGGTACTCGGTCGACGAGCAGTGGTTCCTGCCGCACTTCGAGAAGATGCTCTACGACCAGGGGCAGATCGCGTGCTGCGCCCTGGAGGCGTGGCAGGCGACTTCCGATGAGAGGCCGGCATGGCTCGCCCGCGCGACCCTTGAGTACGTGCTGCGCGACATGACCGACGATGCGGGCGGCTTCCACTCCGCCGAGGATGCCGACTCGACCCAAGGCTCGCATGCCTCCGCGGAGGGCGCCTTTTATGTCTGGACGATCGCCGAGCTGGAGCAGGTGCTCGGCGCCGATGCCGCCTTCCTGGCCGACCATTACGGCGCGAAGGCGATGGGCAACGTCAGCCCCGAGCGCGACCCCCACGGGGAGTTCACCGGGCGCAACGTCCTCGCCCAAGTCCGACCGCTCCCGGCAACCGCCAAGTTGCGCGGCATGGACCCGCAGGCCGCGAACGACCTCCTGGTGTCCTGCCAGTCCCGGCTCCTCGCCGCACGCTCCGCCAGGCCCCGGCCGCACCGCGACGACAAGGTCGTCGCGGCCTGGAACGGCCTCATGATCTCCGCGCTGGCACGGGCGTCGGCGATGCCCTCGGAGGCGCTGAGGGACCGCAGGGGCGCCTACCTCCGCGCTGCGCTGCGCGCCGCCGCCTTCGTGGAGAGGAGGCTCATGGACCTTCCCGGCGGCCTGCCGCGGCGCTCGTGGCGCAGGGGCCAGGGATCAGGGCCCGGGTTCGCCGAGGACTGCGCGTTCCTCGTTCAGGCCTGGCTCGACCTCTATGAGGCGACCTTCGACTGGGCCTGGATCGAGCGGGCGGAACGGCTGCAGCGGACGATGGACGCACAATTCTGGGACGAGAAGGAAGGAGGCTACTTCAGTTCGGCCGCCGGGGCGGCGGACGTCGTCGTCCGCCTTAAGGAGGACTACGACGGCGCCGAGCCCGCGGCGAGCTCGACGGCGGCGATGAATCTCCTGAGGCTTTCCGCCCTGACGGCCGGCGATGCGCTGCGCGAGCGAGCGCGCCGGACGATCGCCGCGTTTCGGACGCGATGGGAGGAGGCGCCCCACGCGATGCCGCAGCTCCTATGCGCGTTCGAGCTGGCCCTCGAGCCCCCGAGGCACGTGGTCGTGACGGGCCGGCCGGGCACCCCGGGCTTCGAGGCCCTTGTCGGCGCCTTCCACGAGAAGCTCGGGCCCCGCAGGGCCCTTATCGCCTTGGACGGGGCGCCGGGCGCCCGTGAATGGTTTTCCGCGCGCATGCCGTGGCTCGCGGCCATGGGGGCCTGCGACGCCGCGCCCACGGCCTACGTGTGCGAGGAATGCGTCTGCCGCGCGCCGGCCCGCTCCGCGGACGAGTTGCGCGCAGCGCTGGGACGTCCGGGCCCGGCGTCCTGAGGCCGCAGGGCCTGCTCAGGCGTCGTCAGGGACTCACGTTCACCGTGAAGCAGGTGGAGCCGCAGCCCGCGCAGGCGCACACCGCCGCCTTGGCCGCGTCCACCGGCTGAACCTGCACGAGAGTCGCGCAGGCAACAGCGATGGGACGCCAGCCCAGGCGTTGCATGCGGAGGGTGACAACAAGGGGGCTGGGCGCAGACAACGGTTGCGAGGCGGCCGCATTCAAAAATCAACCCTTTGACCATCAGGGTATTAAAAAATAAAAGATCCCGGATGGGACCGCCCGCACCGGACAGGCCAGGGCCCGCGGTGAAAGACCGGCTCCTTTTTCCTCGGAGTCGGCGCGCAGTTTAAATATGTCCCTACACTGATGAAGGTACTCGCCGTCGACGACGATCCGGTCTCCCTCGCAATCCTTCGGCGGGCGCTGGAGCAGCTGGGCCACGAGATTCTTCAGGCCCGCGATGGCGAGGAGGCATGGGCGCTGTGGCAGGCCGAGAAGCCGCGCGTCGTCGTGAGCGACTGGGAGATGCCGACGCTTGACGGCCTCAGGCTCTGCCGGAGGTTCCGCTCGCTGCGGGACCGCGACTACATCTACTTCATCCTGCTGACGGGCCAGGGCGACTCGGTGCCCAATCGCAGGGCCGCGGCGCTCGCCGGCGTGGACGACTTCATGAGCAAGCCGATCGACCCCACGAAGCTGTGGATGCGCCTGCGCGTTGCCGAGAGGATCCTCACGTACGCGACGCAGATGCACCGTCTCGAGGAGATGATGCCGATGTGCTCGTACTGTAAGAAGATCAGGGACGACAAGAACTACTGGCAGCAGATCGAAAGCTACATCAACGAGCGCACCGGCAGCGAGATCAGCCACTCGGTGTGCCCCGACTGCTACAAGCGAATTGTGGTGCCGGAGCTTGAGCGCCTCGCGAAGGCGAACCGCGAGGACACAAACGCCGAGGAGGCGCGGGCCCGCAAGCCCGTCGCCGTCAAAATCCAGCGGTGAGCTCCAGCTGCGCGCCCGGCTCGACCGTCTGCTGGCCAAGGCCCGAGCATTCCGTCTCGTCGTTCTTGTAGAGCTTGAAGCGCACCGTGGCCGTGGCGTCGTTGGTCTCCCAGCGCCACTTCCCGATCGAGACAAAGGTCAGGGGGACGCCCTTGTCCCAGCTCAGGCCCGGGCCCTCGCCGCGGATGAACAGGCGGTTGCCGATGCCGATGTAGGCGGTGACGATGAGGCGCGTCGCCCCGTCTGCCGATACAGCGGGCTCCGCGGGCTCGGGCGGCGGCGGCGCAGGCTCGGCCGGTGGCGCCTCAAGGACGAGGTTCTGGGGGGCCGGCGCCGTCTCCGCGGGGGCGGAAGAGGGCGGCGCGGGCGGCTTGCGCGGGCTGCGCTTGCGAGCGGGCTTGGGCGCCGGATCGGGGGCCGCGCTGTCGGCCGCAGGGGATTCGGACGCGGGAGCCTGCGCTGAGGGGGACTCGACCGGGGTTGCGAACTCTGCGGGAGCGGGAACGGCCTCGGGCACCGCGGCCGGAGCGATCTCGACGGATGCGGGAGCTTCGAAGGGGGAATGGGACGGAGCAGCGGCCGGCTTGATTTCCACGATGCGGCTCGGGGGGACCGGCGGCACCTCGGGTGCCAGCACCGGCACGTGCACGAGGGGTTGAGCCGCATGCGAGCGCCGCTCGAGCGCGTCCTCGATGCCGGCCGCTGCCGCGGCGAGCTTCTTCACGGTTGCGGCGAGCTCCGAGGCGGCATCCGACCTGGCCTTGCCCGCGTCGGAAACGAGCGCGCGCAGCTCGGAGACCTTCTCCAGGACCTGCTTCGCGCCGGCATCCGACCTGACCTGGCTATCCTGGGACGCCTTCAACGCGGCGACCTCGACTGAGGCGGCGGCGGCGGTGATCGCCTTTGCTGCGGCCTCCAGCTTGTGGGCCGCCTCGTTACCGTCCTTCTTTGATCCGCTGAGCAGCGCCTGGAGCTCCGCGATCCGCTCGTTCATCTGCTTCGAGACCGCCTCAGACTTCGCTAGGTTGTCCTGCGCGGACTCAGACAGTCCCTGCAGCCCGGTGGCCGCGATGGCGATCTGCTCCGCGGATGCGGCCACGGTGACGGACAGCGCCTGCAGCGCGCGCTGGCGGTTGTCGAGAGCCTCGTCCTGCTTGCCGGCATAGTCGGCGACAAAGGGGATCACCCCGATGACGGCCGCGGCGACGACACACAGGGAGAGGGCGAGCAGCGAGAGCCCGGTCAGGGGCTTCGCGGATTGGTTGTAGATGGCCCAGGCGGCCAGCAGCAGGAAGAAGTCTCCCAGCAGGAACATCCATTTGGGCAACCTGGGGGTGTCGCTGGGAAGGTTCATCAGGACGGGGCTTGATTTATGTGCGGCCTAGGGCCTGTGATTTCAACCCGGAAACGCAGTCCGGCGGCGTGGCCTGCGCGAATTTGCAAAAAATCGCGGCAGAGAGCCTGTCCCACTCTGTCGGGTTCAGGTCGAGCTTTCGCCCCGGCGAGGCCTGCCTGTGGTCGGTGATCCTGCCCATGGACCACCCCAGCGGCATCCACCGCGCCTGCAGCCATTCCAGCGCGGAGGCAAGCTGGGCGTCCGTGATCGGGGCCGCGTAGGTGTCGCCCGCAAACGCCAGCCCGAGCATGAAGTCGTTGCAGCGCTCGCGGCCCAGGAAGTGCGAGGCGCCCGCGTGCCAGGCAATCTCGGCGTCGGGGACCAGCGTGCAGCGCGTCCCGTCCAGGTCGATGAGGCCGTGGTAGCTCACCTGGCTCTCCGGGCGCCCCATCCATTCCAGGGTTTCCCGAAACCCCATGACGCTGTGGTGGAACAGGGTCCCCAGGCGCTCATGGACCGCGGGGCCCCGGTTGGGAGACAGTTGCTCTAACTCTCTGAAATGCATGGTCTTGCTATAGCCTGCGCCATGCTGCGATGGCAAGTGCGGCGACAAAGACCAGGCGGATGGCGCCCTCGAACGTGAGCACGACCAAGATCCACTTCAGGCCGCAATTGCGCCGAATGGGGTAGGCTACGGCGGTCGTGGCGATGATGCCGACGGCGGCGCCGCGGCTCGCCGGGGAGAACAGCAGCGACAGGGTCCAGGCGGCGTACAGGACGAGGCTCGCGGTCCACAGGAACGAGACCGGCTCGCTGGGGCCCATCTCGCGGGGATCGGCCCCGCGGGCGATCTGCTTAATGCCGAGGTAGCGCTCGCTCATCACCAGCTGCCAGATCTCGAAGACGACGAACAGCGGCGCCAGGAGGGAAAGTCCGTTCACGCGGGGAAGGTTGGCGCATCCCCCGGCAGGAGACAAACTCCTTCAATTGGGTTGCGCTTGCCCAGCCCTGCCCCGCCGCTACGCTCACTTCCAACGTGCCCGTACGAACAGTCATCATAGACGATGAGGCGGTCTTCAGGCAGATGCTGACGTCCGCCCTGAGCCGTGTGCGCGGCCTTGTGGTGGCGGGCGCCTTCAAGGACGGGCGCAGCGGGCTCGACTTCTGCCTTAAGAACCATCCCGACCTCCTCGTGGTGGACCTTTACCTGCCCGAGATGCACGGCCTCGAGGTCATCCGCGAGGTCCGGGCGAAGCTTCCCGCGACAAGGATTCTGGTGCTGACCGGTCACCCCGACGGCGACCTTCCCGCGAAGCTGATCGCGCAGGGCGTCCACGGGTTCGTGGACAAGAGCGCGCCGCTCAGCTACGTGCTCCAGGCGATCGAGTCCGTCGTCGCTGGAGGCATGTTCTTCGCCGCCCATGTCCCGCCGAAGTCCGCGGGCGAGCCGGACCAGCCCAAGGTGGAGCCGTGCGTCAAGGAGGGCCCACCGACTCCCTCCGTGGACGCAGTGCAGGTGCTGTCAGGGCGCGAGTTCGAAGTGGCCCGCCTCGTCGCGGAGGGATTCTCGTCCAAGGAGATAGCCGACAGGCTCGAGCTGAGCGTGCGCACGGTGGAGAAGCACCGCGCGAACATCATGGACAAGATCAACGTCAAGGAGGTCGCCAGCCTGGTGCGCTGGTGCATCCAGGCGGGGATCGTCAAGTCCTGACGGTCGACCGGGCTAGCCCTTCGCGTACGCCCGAAGGGTTCCGGCGAACGACTCGAACTGGGCCCGGGCGGTGTCGAGCTCTGCGGCGCTGACCGTTGCCTCGCCCTGCCTCGAAAGTCTCTCCTCGATCGAGACCATGAGCCCCGAGAGCGCATCGGCCCCCATGTGAAACGCGCTGGTCTTCAGGCCGTGCGCGATCCTGAGCTGGTCGTCGTGCCCGGACTGGCTGATCTTGCGCAGGGATTCGGGAAAGTCTTCCAGGAACACCTGGACGATCTCGCGCGTCGCCTCGTCGCCGATGAGCGCGGCCAGGCCCCTGATGGCTTCGTTGGGATGTAAGGGGTTCAACGGCGCCATTGGCGCCCGCCTTGGCCCAGGCGGCAACCGGTAAATCTACGCATTCAACCTCCCATGGAACGGCGGCGCCCGGTCCTGGTGTGCAGCCTACCGCCCGCTCCTGCGCCTCGGCTTTGGGGCCTGCGGGGACTCCTGGGTCGGTGCCTGCTCCTCGGCGGCCCTGAGGGCGCTGCGCTCCGCGGCCGCGGTCCCCGGCTCGGGGTAGAAGTGCCACTTGCCGTCCGCCTTGTGGGCATGGATGTCCGGCAGGAAGTGAAGGTCCCACTCGACCAGCATCTGGAAATACTGGCTGCGACCGGTCTTGAGTTCGCGGTAGCGAGCCTCGATGCGCGCCCACATTTCGTGGGTGAAGGAAATTCCCTGGGAGCGTGTGGTTTGGCCCATGCGCAATTGTTGCCAATCGTTGAAAGCGTGTTGACGCATTTCATATGAAAACGATTGCGCGCCATAGACACCCGTTTTCAACGGGTGGGCCCCCCCGCGCCCCTCAGTGCTCCGCGGCCTCGAGGTCCCCGGGCTTCAGGAGCGAGGCGAACGCGGCCTTGTTGGCGGCCTTCATGTAGGCCTCCTTGGGCTCGATCGAGCCGTCCTTGACCCGGTTCATGAGGCTCGTGTCCATCAGGACCATGCCATCGGTGCCCCCGCTCTCGATGATCTGCCGGATGTTGGCGATCTGGCCGGAGCGCACGGTGTTGGCGAGGGCCTCGTGCTGCAGGAGGATCTCATGGACCGCGATGCGGCCCTTCGGCACCTTCTTGCAGAGCAGCTGGGCGACGATGCCGGCGAGGCAGCCCGCGAGCATGACCCGCACCTGGTTCTGGTCGTCCGCGGGGAAGGCGTTGATGATCCGGTCGACCGTCTTGGGCGCATTGTTGGTGTGGAGGGTCCCGAAGACGAGCATGCCCATGGAGGCGCAGCTGAGCGCGAGCTTGATCGTCTCCAGCTCGCGCATCTCCCCCACCAGGAGGATGTCCGGGTCGTGGCGCATCGCGCTCTTGAGCGCCGAGGCGAAGCTTTCGGTGTGCTCGCCGACCTCCCGGTGCACGATCACGCTCTTTTTCACCGGGTGCACGAACTCGATCGGGTCCTCGATCGTGATGATGTGGCGCGAGAGGTTCGTGTTGATGTAGTCGATCATCGCCGCGAGGGTGGTCGACTTGCCGCTTCCCGTCGGCCCCGTCACGACGACCAGGCCCTCGTTGAGGTGGCAGAGCTTCTTGATCGCCTCGGGCAGCTTGAGCTCGTCGAAGGAGAGGATCTTCGCGGGGATCTGGCGGAACACGGCCGCCTGGCCCCAGTGGTTGTAGAGGAAGTTGCCGCGGAAGCGCGCAAAGCCGGCGATCTCGTGCGCGAGGTCCAGGTCCCGGGTCTCCAGGAACTCCTTCCAGCGCCGCTCGGGCACGATCTCCTTGAGGAGCCTTTCCATCGTCGCTGCGTCCAGCGGTTTCTCGGATATGGGCTGCATCCCGCCGGAAATCCTGGCCTTGGGGGGCAGCCCGACGGTCAGGTGCAGGTCGGAGCCACCTCTGTCCACCATCATCCGCAGGAGTGTGTCGATTTCGGCCATGCTAGGAGATCTTCACGCGGAGCACGCGGTTGGTGATATTGCCGAGCGCGGTCTCCTTGGAGATCTTGCCCTCCTTCCAGAGCGCGAAGACGACATTGTCCATGAGGCACATCCCATCGCGCACGCCGGTCTCCATCGAGTTGCGCAGCCCCGTCGTCTTGCCGTCGCGCACGAGGTTCGCGATCGCCATGTTGTTCACGAGGATCTCGCAGGCCAGGACGAGGCCCGCCCCCTGGGCCGGCGGCAGCAGGCGCTGGCAGACGATGCCCCTGAGGCTCTCGGCGACGCTGGCCCGGATCTGGGTCTGCTGCGAGGCGGGGAACACGTCCAGGAGACGGTTGAGGGTCGTGGCCGCGTCGCTCGTGTGCATGGTGCCGATCACCAGGTGGCCGGTCTCGGCTGCGCTGACCGCCATCTCGATGGTCTCCAGGTCGCGCAGCTCGCCGATCACGATGATGTCGGGGTCCTCGCGCAGGGCGGCCTTGAGCGCGGTGAAGAAGGTCTTCGTGTGGGTGCCCACCTCGCGCTGGGTCACGTTGCAGCCGCGCGCCTTCTGGACCACCTCGATCGGGTCCTCGACCGTGATGATGTGGTCCTTGCGGGTCTCGTTGAGGTAGCCGACCATCGACGCGAGGGTCGTGGTCTTTCCGGAGCCCACGGGCCCCGTGATGAGGACGAGGCCGTTGTTGTAGCTCAGGAGCCTCTTGAGCGTATCCAGGTGCGCCGAGAACCCCAGATCGGGCATCGACTTTACGTCCTTCGGGACGATCCGGTAGCAGCCCGCCGCACCGTCCTTGTGGACCATCAGGTTCACGCGGTAGCGCTCGGAGTCCCCGATCGCCAGCGCGTAGTCGAGGTCGTGCTTCTCCGTGAACACCTTTTTCTGTACGGGGGTGAGGAGGGCGGTGTTCAGGCGCAGGGCCTCCTGGGCGCCAAGGACCTTGTCGCCGATGAAGGTGATGACACGGTCCTTCCGCACGAAGGGCCTGCGGCCGGTGCACAGGTGCAGGTCGCTGGCGCCGAAGCCCACCGACGAGGCCAGGAGCTCCTTCAGTTTCGCCCCGATCTGCGCGTCCTCGAGCTTGGCGAGGCTGGCGGTGTCGAGAGTCGGCGCCGGGCCGGATTCGCCCTTCTTCGTCGCCGCCACCGGGATCACGGTCTCGACCAGGTCCTCGGGATTGAGGAAGGGGTCCGCGGGCACCGGGCCCTTCTTGGCCATGGTGGAGGCCTCACCGGCCAGCTTCTCCATGGCCTCGACATCGGTCACGACGTCGTCGTCGATCAGCTTCTGCGCGAAGTCGAGCATCCCCGGTTTTCCCCCAAGGCTCGCCCTTACCCGAGCGCATTCAGCACGGGTAAAGAGGCCTTTCTCGATGCCAAGGCGGACGAACCAGAGGAGATCGGGGGTCATCGGGCTCAGGTGAGCGGAGTCGTATCATGCTGGGGGAACGTAACGTGCCAAGCGAGATTCCAGTTTCCCCTGCCCATTCGGAATGGGGGATTGCAAATGGGGCCGATTGGAGGGAAAGTGACCGTTTCATCCAGATCATGCTAAGGAAGTTCATTGCCAAGCTGCGCGAAACCATAGCGCCAGCGCCCAAGAAACCCTCCCCGGTCGCCTCCCAGACGGAGCCGCGGCCCTATTCGGGAGGAGCCCCGCGCAGGCCGGCCCCGACGGGGACCGGCAGGCCCCAGGGCCAGGGCACCGGCCCGCGTCGGCAGGGCAGGGGCCAGGGCGGCCCGCAGTCGGGTCAGCCGGCAGGCGCCTCGCCCTCCCGTCCCAATGAGTCGAGGCCGAGGAACGAGGGACGCGGGCCCGCGCGCTCCGGCCCCGGTCCCTCCTCCCACGTCCCCTCCAGGCACGGCGACGGCCGCAAACCCCGCCCCGCCCGGGACGACTTCGAGCATCCAGGCCACACGCCCCCCAAGCCCGCGGTCCCGGTCGACGTCCCGAAGATGGACACCCTCTTCTCCAAGCTCGGCCTTTCGGACGCGCTTGCCTACACGGTGCAGCAGAAGGGCTACGTCGAGCCCACACCGATCCAGGTCCAGGCGATCCCCCTCATCCTCCAGGGCAAGGACGTGATCGGCTCGGCGCAGACGGGCACGGGCAAGACCGCCGCCTTTGCGCTTCCCATCATCCAGAGGCTCGGCAAGCACGGCGCGATGCGCTGCCTGATCCTCGAGCCCACGCGCGAGCTCGCGCTCCAGGTCGAGGAGGCCTTCCACAATTACGCCCATTTCACCGACCTGCGTGTCACGATAGTCTACGGCGGCGTCGGTTACGGCAAGCAGACCGACGACCTCAGGCGCGGCATGGATATTCTCGCCGCGACGCCGGGACGCCTGCTCGACCACCTTGAGCAGGGCAACTGCTCCCTGGACAAGATCGACATCCTCGTCCTCGACGAGGTCGACCGCATGCTCGACATGGGCTTCCTGCCCGACGTCCGCAGAATCGTCCAGAAGTGCGCGGCGAACCGCCAGACCCTCTTCTTCACCGCGACCCTGCCTCCCGAGATCGAGCAGCTCGCCAGCTGGGCCCTGCGGGACCCCTCAAAGGTCGAGATCGGGCGCAAGCATTCGGCGGCCGACACGATCTCGCACGCGTTCTACCCGGTGGTGGCCTCGCAGAAGTTTGACCTCCTTCAGCTGCTGCTCGAGCGCACCGACTTCAAGAGCGTGCTCATCTTCTGCCGCACCCGGATGGGCGCCGACCGCATCGCGGCGCGCCTCGTCCAGAAGGGCCACAACGTCGGCGTGATGCATTCCGACAGGAGCCAGCGCGAGCGCGTCGAGGCGCTCGACGGCTTCAAGTCCGGCAGGAACGATGTGCTCGTCGCGACCGACATCGCCGCGCGCGGCCTCGACATCGCGGGCGTGTCGCACGTGATCAACTACGACGTTCCCGAGAATGCCGAGGACTACGTCCACCGGATCGGCCGCACCGGGCGGGCCCATCACACGGGCGACGCGTTCACCCTCGTGACCGAGGATGACGTGAGGGACGCCCGCAGCATCGAGCGCTTCATCGGCGCCTCGATCGAGAGGAAGAAGGTCGACGGCTTCCCTTACGTGTACTCGGCCCTCTTCGACGAGAAGGTCATCGCCGAGGCCGTGCCGAAGTCCTCGAGCAGCCGCCTGCACCGCGGCTCCCGCAGATAGGTCCAGGCCGGATTCCGCTCGCGGGCCCGCGCTTTTTGGAGTTGCGGACGGGGCTGATTCCGGCGTCCTTGCGCCCTCCCATGTACCTACAGATTCCGGAAGGCGACTTCTGCGGCTTCATCTTCGACCTCGACGGGACCCTCGTCGACACGATGCCGACCCACTACATCGCGTGGCAGGCCGCGCTCAGGAACGCGGGTCTCAGGGGCCCGCTGGACGAGGAGTACTTCTATGCGCTCGCCGGTGTGCCCTCGGTCCGCGTCGCCGAGCTGCTGGGCTCCCATCACGGGCTCAGGGTCGACCCGGAGAAGGTGACCCATGAGAAGGAGGAGCTGTACAAGGCGTCGAACGAGGGCCTTGCGCTCATCCTGCCGGTGGTCGAGTTCGCCCGCAACGCGGCGAAGACCCATCCCGTGTCCGTGGCCTCGGGCGGGACGAGGGACGTGGTCGACAGCACCCTCTGCAAGACGGGGCTCCTGGATCTCTTTCCGGTGATCGTGACGGCCGACGACGTGATCCACGGCAAGCCCGCTCCCGACATGTTCCTTCTGGCGGCCGACCTCATGAAGGTTGAGCCCCAGGGATGCCTCGTGTTCGAGGATGGGGAGCCCGGGATCAAGGCCGCGGCCGCCGCCGGGATGAAGTCGGTATTCGTGCCGAGCCGCCGGTCAGCGTGAGCCCGCAGGGCCGGGCTCCTGCATCTGCACGGAGACCGTGTCGCCGACCCTGAGGCCCGCGGTCGCCGCGGCGTTCTCGAAGCTTCGAGCCATGGCGGTGCGTCCATCGGCGTCGGGGAACGCGACCCAGAGCCCGCTCTGGACGTCGCTGTAGTTGTTTCCGTAGAGCGTGCGGTACGTCTTTCCCGAGGCGCCGAGCCGGAAGTACGTCATTGCCGTGATCCCCACCGCGTTGAAGTCCGCCGCCTGGGCCTCCAGGAGCACGGTCCCGTGGATCGCATCGACCTCGGCGACTCGCGTGTCGAAGCCCCGGCCGTCGGCGTGCATAACTGCCGTCGAGGGTCCCGGCTCGGGCTTAACCGTCGCGTCAAAGTAATGCTGGTTCTCCCCCGGGGAGGGGAGCGTTCCGGGCCCCCGCTCGATCCATGCGTCCATGGCGCGCAGGGCCCCGAAGCGCTCCGGCTGGTTGATGTTGGTGTGCCCCTGCCTGGAGATGAGGAAGAGCGCCGGGGGCACCGCAGGGGCGGGTCGCGCGACTAGCGCCGTCATGTAGCCGATCGCCTGTTTCGCCTCCTTCTCGGTCGTGACGAAGAGCAGCGGGATGCGCGGCAGGAGCGAGAGGCCCACGGTCGCGTTCGGCTCGCTCAAGTACAGCGTGGGGTCGAACGCGACGGCGCCCTGGTAGGGACCCGCCTCGCGCTCGGCCATGAGGGCCACGATGAGCCCGCCCATGGAGTCGCCCGACAGGATCACCCGCGCGGGTTCGCCGTAGGTGGCCGCGATGTAGGCGCGCAGCGCGTCGAGGTCGGCCATGGCGTCGGCGACGATGATGCCGTTGCGCCGGTAGCTTGTGGTCGCTACGATCCACCCGTCGCCGAGGAACGCCTTGAGCGAAGGCCGCTCCGGATGCAGGTCGGCGACCAGCGGCGCGGCCTGCGGACGGTAGCCGTGCGCCAGCATGATGACACCGTGGTTCCAGCTCCCCGGGGGGAGCGCGACGGCAAACTCGGCGCCGTTGAGCACGCCCGTGCTCACCTGCGCCTGCGGCGCCGGGTCCGCGGCCGCGGCCCATGGCGTAGGGGCCAGGGCGGACCCGGCCAGGGCGGCGCAGAGCGCAAGGGATGTCCGACGCTTCATATGAGCTTCCCATCTACCGGGGTCGGGCCCGCGTTGGCGAACCCCTTTTGGCTTCATCTGGGAGGGGGGTTCGGCTCCAATGGACGAACCGACCCGTGAAACCCTCCGCACTCGCGAAGCCCTTCGTCCAGTCATTCCCCGCCTATGTGCCGGGTAGGCCCATCGACGACGTCGCCCGGGACCTGGGGCTGGATCCCGAGGGGATCATCAAGCTGGCCTCGAACGAGAACCCCTTCGGGCCGTCCCCCAAGGCGGTCGCCGCCGCCAGGCACGCCCTTGAGCACGGCCAGCTCTATCCCGACGGGGGATGCTTCGCCCTGCGCCAGGCGCTCGCCAGGGCCCACGGGCTCGCCCCCGGACAGTTCGTGATTGGCAACGGTTCCAACGAGGTCATCGAGCTCCTGGGCCACGTCTTCCTCGAGCCGGGCGACGAGGTCGTCATGGGCCTGCCGGAGTTTGTCGTTTATCGCCTTGTCGCCCTCCTTTTCGGCGCCGTCCCGGTTGAGGTCCCTCTCGTCAACTATCACAACGACCTTTCGGCCCTCGCGCGCGCGGTCACCCCGCGCACGAAGATGGTGATCGTCGCGACGCCCAACAACCCGACCGGCACGGCCAACAGCGAGGCCGAGCTGCTCGCCTTTGTGCGCGCGCTGCCCGACAGCGTCATCTGCGTCGTCGACGAGGCCTACATCGACTACGTCGAAAAGCCGCCCGACATCCGGCCGCTGATACGGGAGGGGCGAAACGTGATCGGGCTGAGGACGTTTTCGAAGATCTACGGCCTCGCGTCGCTTCGGGTGGGCTACGGATACGCCGGCGCCGAGCTCGCGTCGCTCCTCGACCGGATCCGCCAGCCCTTCAACGTGAATGCCATCGGCCAGGCCGCGGCGCTCGCTGCGCTTGACGACCGCGGGTTCGCAAAGACGTGCGCCGAGGAGAACCGCAAGGGGCTCAAGCGGCTTGAGGCGGGTTTTTCGGAACTTGGGCTTCAGTACATTCCGAGCCAGGCGAACTTCATCCTGGTGCGGGTGGGGGACGGAACCCGGGTCTTCGACGCGCTCCAGAGGCGAGGGGTCATCGTCAGGCCGGTCAAGTCCTACAACCTGCCCGAGTGGATCCGCGTCACGGTCGGCACCTCCGAGCAGAACGAGAGGCTCCTCGCCGCGCTCACGGCGGTGGTGCGCTGACTAGCGCGCGGCGGCGCGGCCCAGCCGGTCGGCCAGGGCCTCGGCGATGCCGTCACCCGCGGGCCTCTCGGCATGGATTCGCCTGAAGCCCCCCTCGTCCAGCCTGCGCAGCGTCGAAAAGAGCCTGCGCGCGGCGCCCCGCATGTCGCCTCGTCCGTCGAGCCAGAACACGTTGCGCAGACGCTTTGCCCCAGGCGGCCTCGCGATGAAGAGCCACGCGTCGCGGGGGTCGCCGGATCTCGCCTGGCGCATGTCGATCCCGGCGTGGAGGACGATCGGCGTCCTCGGGCTGTAGTGGCGGGCCAGCTGGCCCGGCGCCACCTGGGCGCGGTGCGCGGCGCCGGGCCGCGACCGGCCGGCGACCTGAACCCCCAGCGCCCTTGAGAGTTGCGCGCGGGTGACCGCGCCGGGCCGCAGCAGCACCGGCTTCCCGGGATGGCGCAGGTCGATGATCGTGGACTCGAGCCCGATGCGGGAGGGGCCGCCGTCCAGGATGTGGCCGATGCGCGCGCCCAGGCCGCGGCGCACGTGCTCCGCGGTCGTCGGGCTCACGTAGCCGAAAGGATTGGCGCTCGGCGCGGCGAGCGGCACGCCGGCCAGGCGGATGAGGCGGCGGAAAAGGGGGTGGGAGGGCATGCGGACAGCCACGCTCGGCAGGCCCGCGGTCGCCTCGTCAGGGACCAGGGCGGTCTTGGGGAGCACGATCGTGAGCGGCCCCGGCCAGAACCGGCGGGCCAGCTTGAGCGCCGCGGCGTTGGGAACGCAGATCCTCGCCAGGTCCCCGAGCGTGGCGATGTGGACGATCAGGGGATCGGTGGAGGGGCGGCCCTTGGCCTTGAAGATGCGCCGGCACGCCCGGCCGCTGGTGGCGTCGGCTGCAAGACCGTACACGGTTTCCGTCGGGACCGCGACCAGCTCGCCCTCGCGCAGGCGCCGGGCGAGCAGTGCCAGGTTGCGCGGGGTGCCCCGGTAGGTCCTTGCGGAGGAGGCCATGGACTTCGGAGGGTGATGCCGGCCGGGCTAACCGGGCAAAAAAAGACCGGAGCCTTTGGGGCTCCGGCTTGCTACGGGTTCGCCGAGCCTTTGCTCACTTGGCGAGCAGCATGTTGCGCGAGTGCTTGATCGTGCGCGTGACGGCGCGCTGGTGCTTTGCGCACAGGCCCGTGTACTTGCGGGGCAGGATCTTGCCCGTGTCGGTGACGAAGCGGACCCAGGCCTGGGGCTCCGTGAACGGAATCTGTGCCGGCGTGGGTGTCTGTTGCTTCTGCTCGGTGGTGCTCATGTCGTTGAAGGAGGGGCGATCGTGCGGTTGCCGGGCGCGTTGTCAACCCGCAAAGGCCGACGCCCGCAGCCGCTGGGATCCAGGACGTTGCACAAGTCTAGCCGCCCGCGTTGGCCCGGGCCCTCGTGACCGTTTCGATCACCTCCCGGCTGCTCCTGAGCTGCTGCGCCTCCTGGGAGAGGCCCCCCAGCACGCTGGCGGCCTCGTCCAGGATGGCGCGGCGCCGGCCGATTCCGGCCTCGTCGGAGCTCTCGGTCCTCGACAATTGGAAGAGGGCCTGGCCGAAATTCTGCCTGAAATGGGTGTCGGCGGCGCCCTTTGCCTGGCGCTCCCTGTAGTAGGCAAGCGCCTCGGCGAGCGGCGTCTTGGCCGCCTCCACATGGTCCGAGTCGATCAGGGCCTCGCCATACAGCACCTTGGATCGCGCCCGCTCGGCATCGATCTGCGCCTTCGGATCGAACGCGCTCACAAGGGGGTGCTCGGCCATGTCCTTTGCTACGGACACCGCCTCCTCCGCCCGTCCGGTGCGGAGCGCGGCCTCGGTGATCCAGGTGCGGCTCTCGCGCAGGGCCTGGGTCCTTACGGTCCGGGTCAGGTTGCTCTGCGGCGCGATCTTCTGCAGGCGCGCGTCCAGGGCCACAGCCTTGGCGTGGATGGACTGGTAGTCCCCGTTGGCTGCGAGGATATCCAGCTGGTAGATGTCCTCCCAAATGGCCGACACCTGGGCGAAGGACTCATCCGTTCCCTCGATCCGCATGAACTTCTCGGCGAGTTGGTGCAGGTGGACGAGGGCCTTCCTGGTCTCGTCGAGATGCCCCAGCTGGGCCTCGTACAGCGCGATGCTGCGCCATGCGTCATAGCTGTTGCCGGCCGAACTGGTCACATTGCGGGGGTCTGCATCCAGCTCGGCGGTCCGGCGCCACTGCGCCAGGGCCTCGGCGACGGCGCCCCGGTGCATCATGGAATTCGCGATGAGGTTGCTGGTGTCGGAAAGGAACTGCCAGCCATAGCTGTCGGCGGGATTGAACATCGTGTAGTTGCGGGAGGCCTCGGCCGACTGGGTCTCATAGGCTTCGGCTCCCACACGGTCCTCCCGTGCGGTGGCGACCCGGCCCAGGACATCGGGCGACTGCATCCGGTCCTTCATGGCGCGCAGGTCGGCCGGGCGCCGTGCGAGGACCTTCTCTGCGATCTGGCCCACCGTCCTGGCCAGCGTCTCGGCTCCATCCAGGTTGCCGACATGGAGGTAGAGGCGCGACTCGGTGTCGCACACATCGCCATAGATCGAGGACGCCGTCAGGTCGTCAAGGGTGAGCGCGCCGGAATCGATCAGGATCTTGCGCGACTCCTCACACAGGGGGATCCCCGCCTCGGCCGTGGTCTCCAAAGCGAGGAACTGCAGGGTGTCCGCCAGCGCGAGGCGCGTCGAGCGCGAAGCATTGCCCGCCTTGACAAACGGCCACAGGAGATTGGCCGCGTTCTCGAGGTCGTCCGAGTTCCTGCGGATTACGGCGGCCCCGTTGCGGGTCTCGAGCGACAGGGCGACGCCCAGCGTCGTGGCCTCGCCCATGTCGCCGTCCGCGCGCAGGCCGTCGAAGATGGACTTCGCCTCGTTGCAGATCCGCGTGGCCGCCACCTCGTCAGTCCCGGTGAGGGAGCCCGCCTTGCGGATGAGCGCCATGCCGTGGTACAGCCGCGTCTGCGCGGTGACGAGTTCAGGGGGCAGGCTCTCGTAGTACGCGACCGCCTTGTCGGCGAGCTTGCCCACGATCTCCACCCGCCCCGTCGGCTCGAGCTCCTCGTAGAAATCCTCGAGCAGGAAGCCGACCAGCTTCTCGGCCTCGCTCCTTGCCTTCTCGGTGAGCCGCTGGGCCGTCAGGGTCTTCCTCTCGGCCTCGCGGGCGCGCCGCAGGTTGATCCAACCGAAGATGGCACTGCCTGCGGCCGCCAGCATGAGCGCCGCGGAGACGGCCGCCACGGCGCGGGCGCGCACGAGCGCACGCTGCGTCGCGACCTCGCGCTCCCTCTGCAGCGCCAGCTGACGCTTCGACTCCTCAAGCGCCTCGCGCTCGTGCCGGACCGCCCGGCTTGCCGCGATCACGCTGCAGAGGACGTCGTGGGTGATCTCGACCCGGCGCAGGTCCAGTCGGTCCTCGACCCTCAGGAGCCGGCGGTTGACGAGCGTCGCGAGCGCCTCGGCCGCCGCGCCCGCCGCGGTGAAGGCCTTGCGGACGCGCTCCTCCGCCACGCTCTCGCGGAAGCCGGACTCGGTCAGCATCTCGTCCTCGATGAACTCCCTCACGCCCTGCGGCTGGTCGGCGAGCGCCCGCTCGTAGAACTCGGATAGGATGGTGTCGCGCGAGCCGGCAAGCAGGTCCGCGGAGATCTCCGCGTGGCCCTGCGCGAGGCGCGTGTTGTTGAGCTCGCGGCAGATGAGGCTCAGGAGCGAGGGCTCGACCTCGGCGGTCGCGATCTCGGCGCCGCCGGCGACGAAGCGAACTACCGCCTCGGCCACGGCCTCGCTCACGAGGTGCGGCGCCGGGACCAGCACGGCGGAGACCGCCTGCGCGCCGGTCATCCGTGCAAGGCGCATGCGGTTCTGGGTCACCGAGGGCATGAGACCCTTCAATCCCTCGAGGTGTGCGAGGTAGTCCTCGCGCAGCGAGATCAGGATGCGGTAGTCGGCCCGGGCGAAGTCGAAGCGCGAGGCGTCGGTCTCATCGCGCTCGATGCGGCCCTCAAGCGCCGCCGGCGGGCGGTTTTCGACAAGGTCGGCCAGGTCCGCAAGGAATTCCTGCGCACGGCGCCGGCCTGCGTCGTCGGTCTGGGCGAGGGTGAAGATCTCCTCGAACTGGTCGAAGATGAGGATTGGGATCAGCGTCTTGCCCGCCGGGTCCTTCAGCACGTCGTCGCGGTGGTGCAGGAATTCCCAGAGGGTCTCCCCTGCCACGGCGGCGCCCGACTGCGTCCACTTGCCCGCGGCCTCGGTCTCCCTGAAGAGCGCCCTCTTGATCTGCTCGGAGGGGGGCGGGGCGTGCGGGTCGTAGTCGAGCCGGACGTAGACCGGGCAGAACCCCTCGGGCCTCAGGCGCGGCACGAGTCCCGCCTGGAGGATCGAGGTCTTGCCGAGGCCCGACTGTCCGAAGAGCACCGTGAGGAGCTTGCGCTGGACGCGCCTGCCGAGCTCCGCGGCCTCCTCCTCGCGCCCGTGGAAATAGCCCCGGGTCTCCTCCGTGAACGAGACGAGGCCGAGCCAGGGATTCTGGGAGTCTACGGTGGCTACCGGGGGTGCGGGCTTCATGCGAGCTGCCTGTTGAAGAGGCCCCGCACGCGCTCGGTGAAGTCGGCCGTGGGCTCGCCGCCCTGCAGGCGGGCGAAGTGGACCGCCTTGAACTTCTCCGGGGCGACGGCGTCGGCCTCCGTCGTGGCGTCGATGCACACGGGCAGCAGGAACACCGCGCCGTCTGCCATGCCGCGGGTGCGGTCGACCGCGTAGCTCCACTCGCGGCGAAAGTAGGCCTCGTGCCGGCGCTGCGTGGTGGAGGAGATGACGGGGATGAAGAAGGAGCAGCGCGCGATGTTGCCGCGGATCTTCCGGTCGTAGTCGTCGCCGCTCTCCAGGCGGTCGAGGTCGAACCATGTCCTGATCCCTGCGGCGTCGAGACCCGCCTTGAGCCTCTGGACCGCGGCGAGGTCCTCGCGCGCATAGCTGATGAAGACGGCGTTCTCGGGCATCTCGCGCTCGGGCGGCAGGAAGCGCAGCGGGGCCTCGCCGGCATCCGCCGTCCCGGAGCCCCTGCGGTCCATCCAGCGCCGGTGCAGCTCCCCGACGAACGCCTCGGCCCCGGAAAACAGGCGCGTGCGCACGCTCACCTGCTGCAGGAAGGACACCAGTCTGACGTCGCGCAGGCTGTGGTCGTCGGCCAGGATCTCGCCCACGTCGCGGGGGTCCGATAGCCGGCGGCGCTTGGTCATCCTCAGGAAGAGGCGGGCCAGCCAGTTGGAGAAGTCGCTCCCGATCACGAGAAGGTGGCTGTGCTCCAGTGCGTGAAAGAGCTTCTCCGGGGTCAGGTGCTCGCTTTGCAGCGCGCAGACAAACTCGAGCATGTCCTCGTCCGAGATGACATACGTCGGCGAGGCGGACAGGCGTCCCAGGAGGTGGTACACCACGGGCCTCTGGAGGTCCTCGCGCTCCACCGGCAAGTCGGCGACCCGGTTCGGGGCGTAGGCAAGGACCTCGGTATTCGGGGCGCCCCCGAAGCGGACCTGGTTGATCGCCTGCTCCATCAGCGGGTCGAAGGTCGTGGAGACGTAGAGGTTGAAGTCGGTGATCTCGGCGAGCTGCCTCAGGGGCAGCGGAGCCGCGAACGCCGCCTCGCGCATGATCGAGCGAAGCCTCGTGTAGGCCTCCTCGCGGCGGCCGCGGTTGGCCAGGTAGCTGCAGACGACATCGTTCAGCGTCAGCGGCTTCACGAGGGGGCTGGCGTCCACGCCGAGCCGCGAGGCGAGCCGCTCGGCCAGCAGCTCCATCAGCAGGCGCGGCCCCGACTCCGTCTCCACCGTGAGCAGTTCGGGGCCGATGATCGGGACCACACGCTTCTCCTCGATGAAGTTGAGCAGATCATCCCAGACGTCGTCCGCCATCTGCGTCGGCTCCTGCTCGGTGCTGCTGTCCATGGGCGTGGCTTCCAGGGGGTGTCAGGTCTTGCCGGGAGGCGCCGTATGGAGGGCGTTATCGGGGGGGGAGGCCATCAGCTCGCAGAACAGATACACTAAAAAAGTCATTCGTCAGCAGATTTAATAGGATAGATAAGAGAAAGTAATTCGGCGTGCTGCGCTGTCTTCCTCGGCTCCGATCGTGCCCAGGGCCATGGGCTTCCTGAGTCCATGCGAGGGCCGTTTCGCGTCTTGTTCGACGGCCGCGGCCGCAGGGCTGAAGATTTCCCTCAAATGGGTCGATTTTTCTCCCGCAGACCCCAGCATGAGCGCGCCTTCTTGTCCGACACCCCGCGGACCCCTCCCCCAAACGCCGCTCTTTCACTCGGTTCGCATGCCTGCAGAATTCCGCATAGATCCCGCCAGGCGCTGCGTCTACACCCGGGGATGGGGTGTCCTCACGTTCGCCGACTGCGAGGGGCACATGCTCCGCCTCTTGGCGGACAAGGCGTTTGAGCCCTCGTATGCGCAGCTGGCCGACTTCAGGGAGGTGACGGAGGTCCCGATCACCCATTCGGAAATTTATCAATTGGCTGCACGAAAAGTGTTTGCTCCCGATTCGAGGCGGGCCTTCGTGACGCGCACCCCGGTGCAGTATGGGCTGTGTCGGATGTTTCAGACCTACCGCTCCGCCTACGCGGAAGTGGGGTTGCAAGTGTTTTCGGACATGGACGAAGCTTTAAAATGGCTGGAAAAGGAGGACGCCGAGGAGGCGGCCGGCTAGCGCGCCGGCCCGGCTTCGGACCCGATTCCTGTAATATTTCGGCGGGGAGGCCGATCTTATCAGCACCACGACACTCGAAGGCACCTCTTCAGGACCCCCGCCACGGCGGCAGGGGTTTCGCCGGTATTTTGCGGGATTCAAGGCCTGGATCCCGCTGTGCGGGCTATTGGTCCTTTGGTTCCTGAGCGCGCCGACGCGCACCCCGCTGCACCGCGGCATAGGCGTCGCCTGCGTCACGGTGCTTTACCTGGTCGCAGCGCTGGCGATTTGGAGGAGCGCCCGTCGCGCGGATCTTCCCGAGGGGTTTCGCCTGGGTCTGCGCTGGATTGGCTTCGGGATGGCGTGTGCGGGCGCGGGGGGTCTCTACGTCCTCGGGAGCGCGGTCATCGACCCGTCCAACAAGGCGCCCTTCAACCTGGCGGACATCCTCTTCCTTGGCACTTATCCCGTAACGCTGGTGGGCCTGTTTCTCATGCCGCGGATCGAGCGCACCTCCGTGGGCGTGGGGCGCCTGCTTCTCGACAGCCTCGTGTTCATCGTGGGTGTGGGCCTGCCCCTGTGGTTCTTTGCTGTCCAGCCCGGTCTGGCCGCCTCGAAGGGTTATGCCGCGGCGCTCACCGTCATCTACCCCCTCGCGACCTTTTCCGGGATCACCGGGCTCAACGTCATCATCCTGACGCGGATGCCGCTGCCCGGCAGGGGGGCCTTCCGGCTCCTGCTCGCGGCGATCGCTGTCTCGTGGCTCGCAGACCTGGTCTACATCCTCGACGAGGTGCACGGCTTCACGGAGAGGGGCTTGATCAACTGGACCGACGTCGTCGACACCCTGTCGGCGGCCGTGGCCCTCGTGGCCGCGGACCGGATTGCGCTCGACGAGAGGGAAAGGTCCCGGACCGTGCGACCCGCCGCCTCGAGCCCGCTTCCCGTGGTCACCCTCGTGCTGGTGAGCGTGTGGCTGCTGGTGTTCACCGTCAAGGGACGCCCGGACATGGGCGCGATGGCGCATATCCTTTGGGGTCTCGCGCTCCTGTTTGTCGTTCTCCTGGTGCGCGAGGTTCTGGTCTTCCGCGACAGCGCGTGGTGGTTGTCCTCGGAGATCGAGAGGGAGAGCTGGGCGCGCTTCGAGGCGCTGGTGCGGCACTCCTCGGACGTCATCATGGTCGTGGATGCCCAGGGCTCGATCCGCTTCGCGAGCCCGGCTGCCGCGGACGCCTTCGGAACAGCGGAGAGCGCGCTCATCGGCCAGTCGTTCCTGGACTACGCCCATCCTGAGGACCGGGTGAAGGGGGCCCGTTTCCTGGAGCGCCTCCACGGCTCCCCGGGCACGACGGAGACGCTCCAGTGGCGGCTGCGCCGCGAGGACGGGACGTATGGCGACTTCGAGACGATTGGCAGCAACCTGGCCCACGAGTCCGCCGTCGAAGGTTTGGTCATCAACTCGCGCGACATCACCGACCGTGTTGTCCTCGAGGAAAAGCTCCGCCAGAACGAGAAGCTGGAGGCGATCGGCCAGCTGGTGGGCGGCATCGCGCACAATTACAACAACATCCTCACCTCGACGATGATGAGGCTGGGTTTCCTCCTGGACAACCCGAACCTGCCCGAAACCGTGATCCGCGAGGTGAAGGCCCTGGAGGCGGAGGCGAGGCGGACGGCCGAGCTGACAAGGAAGCTCGTGATGTTCGGGCAGCAGCATTTCCTGAGAAAGGAGCGCTTCGAGCTGACGGCCTCTCCCGACAGGCTCAAGCCGGAGATCGAGCTGCTGCTGGGCAGCGGCATCCAACTGGTCATTAGGAGGAGCCCCTCCCCAGAATGGGTCGAGGCTGATGGGGCGCTGATTGACCAGGTGATCCTGAGCCTGTGCGCCAATGCCCGCGACGCCATGAAGGCCGGGGGCGTCCTTGCTATTGAGGTGGAGGGCATCGAGGCCGACCGGGTGCAAGCACCGCCGGACAGCGGCTTCTCGGGGGGGCCGGTTGTCAGCCTCAGCGTCAAGGACACGGGCAGCGGCATGGATGATGCCGTGAAGCAGCGCCTGTTTGAGCCTTTCTTCACGACCAAAGGCCCTGGCGGAGGCATAGGACTTGGGCTCGCCTCGGTGCACGGCATCGTGAAGCAGCACGGCGGATGGATGGCTGTCGAGAGTGCGCCCGGCATGGGAAGCACATTCACGATCTACCTGCCTGAAGTGCCGGGACCCGGCGCAGCCCGCGCGTAGGATTCTACGGCGCAAACAGCGTTCCACCGGAGGGCGGGGAAGGAACCGGAGCCCGTTTGCGGGCTTCGGTTTCGCCTTGGATTATGCGGGACCTTGGGCTATCCACCAAAGCCCTTTTCCATGGTTGAGGGTCTTCGGATGGCGTTGAACCATGGTGGGTGGTTTGCCTGTCTTGGGGCAAGGTGCCTGGCAAAGGATTGGTGGATAACGTCCCTATAGCTCAACTGGATAGAGCAGCGGTTTCCTAAACCGCTTATCCCGGTTCAAGTCCGGGTGGGGGCACCACTTAGGCGTTCACGACGATTCCCTTCCGGCCGCCGGCACTAGAGGAATGTGATCAGGGGCTAGCTAGGGTAATTGTCGCCGGTTCAAGACCGGCGGCTAACGCCTTCAGCGAAATCGCACCCTTGCTCTCAGTTGACTGAATGATGATCAGCCCGCGACCCTGGAAAGCGCGGTGATTTGTGGCCGTGACGGGCTCGCTGTTAGCCACATCTCCATTTCCCACACCAAGGATCCGAGCAGGGCCGGACAATTCGAAGTGGATCTCCGATTCCGCATCGGGGATTCGCACACCGTCCCTGTCAACGACGTCATACTCGATCTGCGAGACGTCTTGTCCGTCCGCTGCCAACTGGGTCGCGTCGGCATGAAATACGATTCGATGGGGACGACCCGGTGTCCGCAGTTCGAATTCACATGTCTCCAGGCCGCCCCTTTTTCCCACGGCCTTGAGAACGCCTTTGGAGTACGGGAGGTTCCAGCTCAGGATCCCGTCTCGGGCATCGGCTGAAGTCTTCGTGCCCACCGGCAGCCCGTTCAATAGCAAGGCCACTTCAGCGCAATTCGTGAAGCATGACACGGTGATTGGGGTGCCCTCCTGCCAGTTCCAGGACTCCCTGCCGACCGGCCTTTTTGTGTCGGCCGCGGCCTCCTCGGCCTTTCCCGTCTCCTCGGCGCAGAGATAGACCATCGGCTGCTCGCTCCACAGGCTCTGGCGGAACCGCCCCAGGGGCTTAACAAAGCCGCACAGGTCTAAGAGGCCGTCCGGATTGGCCCGGGCCGGCCACGGACGGGCCTCGCCCAGGTAGTCGATTCCAGTCCAAAGAAACTGCCCGCAGATGGCGGGGTTGTCGCGCGTTGCCGCCCAGGCCGAATATTCGTGGCTGTTCTCGCTGCCGTAGATGAACCGCTTCGGATACTTCGCGTGGTCCGAGGCGTACCGGTACTCCTGGTAGTTGTACCCGGCGATGTCCAAGATCTGGGCGAAGCCGACGGCATTGGACATTTCGACGCCAGCCATGGCCGCCGTTACCGGCCGCGTCCGGTCCAGCTGCTTCACGGCGGCAACCAGGGGCCGACCCCATTTGACCATGTCGGTCGCGGGCGGGTTGCCGGGACGGTAATCCTTCCCAAGGGAGGGATCCGTGAAGGGATCGTTGGCGCCGTCGATCTCATTGCCGATGCTCCACATGATGATGCTCGGATGGTTCCGATCGCGCAGCACGATGTCCTGGATGTCGCGCACCGACCATTCCGCAAAATGCTCGCTGTATCCAAAATGGCTCGGGACCCCCACCGTCCAACCCTCGATCCACTTGTTTTTTCCTGGTGTAAACTCGTCGAAGGCCTCGTCCATGACCAGAAACCCGAGCTGGTCGCACAGGTCCAGGAATTCGGGAGAGGGGGGGTTGTGGCTGGTGCGTATCGCATTCACCCCCAGCGCACGCAACGCCATAAGGCGCCGCTCCCACACCCGGGCGGGAATCGCGACGCCGACACTTCCGCCATCCTGGTGCACGCAGACACCCTTGAGCTTCATTGGCACGCCATTGAGCGAGAAGCCGCTGTTGGGGTCGAAGCCCAGCGTGCGGATCCCGAAGGGTGTCGAGACGTCATCCCCGGCGCCGGGGCCCGACAGCCGGGTGAGCACCCGGTAAAGCTGCGGCTTCTCCGTAGACCAAAGCTGCGGCTTGGGGATCTGCACATCCTGCGACACGGCTCCCACGGCCCCGACGTCCACGGTCGCCTGGGTCGTCGAGCTCCCTGCGACCTGGCCGCTCGGATCGACCACTTCGGAAACAAGCGTGAACGATCGGGGCTCGCCCGAGCCGTTCTGCACAATGGTCTCGATGTGGATCGAGGCGGTATCCTGGGTGACGACCGGAGTCGTTATCACCGTTCCCCAATGGGCCACGTGAAGGGGGTTGGCGACGCATAGCCGCACGTGGCGGTAGATCCCCGAGCCGGTGTACCAGCGCGAGTCCGCGACGCGGGAATGGTCAACCCTCACGCATAGAACGTTGTCGGCGTCGCCAAATCTCAGCAGGTTTGTCAGGTCGCACGTGAAGCTCTCAAACCCATAGGGTCGGCCGCCTACGAGAAACCCGTTGAGCCACACTTGGCAGTTGTCGTAGACGCCGTCGAATTCGGCGATCACGACCTTTCCTTTATCCGCCGCGCTGAGGCGAATGTGCCGCCGGTACCAGGCGATGCCTCCTGGAGCAAAGCCGTTGCCGCTTGCCAGACTTGGATCGAAGGGTCCCTCGACGCTCCAATCATGGGGCACATTCACGGACCGCCATCGCGAGTCGTCGAATGCGGGCTCCATCGCGGTCGGAGCGTCTCCGGTGCTAAAACGCCAGCCCAGATCAAGGTTAACGTATACCCTGGAGGAAGGCGTGGCCGTGAGAGAAGGGCCGTGTCCTTCGTCCGAGGCTCGGCAGATCACGGGAAATAACGTCAAGAGGGAGAGGCTGGCTAGAGTGGCTTTGTTCATGAAATGGGGTGCGGCCTTCAGGGGATGGGCAGGAAACGCTCGCAGAATGGGGAGGGGACGGGCACGGGGCCCCCGGTTTGGGTTAGGCTCCCGGAGTTGGCGTCGACCCGGAAGACGATCGCATTGCTGCTGTCCTGGTTTGTGAGGATCATCCACCGGGCGGTCGGGTCGAGGGCGAAGTTGCGCGGAGTCTTCCCGCCGCTCGGTTGAAACTCAACCGGCGAGAGCTTTCCCGTGGCCTGGTCTATGGCGAAAACGGCAAGGCTGTCATGGCCGCGATTGGAGCCATAGAGAAACCTCCCGTTGGGATGGATCTCGATCTCGGCGCACGTGCTTGCGCCTTTGAAATCAGAGGGAAGCGTGGAAATGGTCTGGATCGGCATAAGAGTCCCGGCCACGGGGTCCCAGGTGAAGGCCACAATAGTGCTGGCGATCTCGTTGATCAGGTAGACCCAACGCCCATTCGGGTGGAACCGGACGTGGCGCGGACCCGAGCCAGGGGCGATGGGGACATAGGCCGGAATATTCGGCTCAAGGGAGCCTGCCGCCTCGTCGTAGCGGTAAATGTACAGCCTGTCCGCTCCGAGGTCCGGGACCAGGGCGAACCTGTTGGCCGGATCGAGGACGATGGCGTGGGCATAGGCGTGGGTTTGGCGGACCGGATTGACGCTTCGGCCGCTGTGCTGGTCGAAGGCCGTCCAGTCGCCGATGGAGCCGTCGGGCCTCAGGGCGAAGACGGCGACACTGCCTCCGTCATAGTTTGCCACCAGGACGTGGCGGCCGGCCCTGTCGAGGCTGATGAAGCTGGTGTCGCCTCCTCCGGCCAGGGCGCGATTGAGGAGCCTGAGGCGACCCGTGCGGGGCTCGACCGCGTACGAGGAGAGGCCGCCTGGCGTCCCCGAGTTGCGCGTGTAGAGGCGGGTTCCGTCGGCGGACATGACGAAGAATGCGGGTTCCTTTGCCTCAAGGAGGAACTGGGGCTTGGAGAGCGCGCCCGTGTCCGTGTCGAACCGTGCTAGTGAAAACCCCGCTCCGGGGGATGGGCTGTGGAATCCGAAGTACACGAACATCTCCGCGGCCCGCACTCTCTGCGCCAATAAGGCGGCAAGCATGGCCGCGCATAGGATTCGCGGCCCATACATCCAGGGAATTGCCGAAGGCGCTTTGGGTCGGCTGGGTTTGGAAGAGACGTGCATGGGTATGCGTCCTTCGCGGGCCCCTACGGGGTGTGCTCGGGAACGAATGCAGCGTCGGGCAGGCCGGGGGTCGTGGCCACGATCCGAACGGTGCCCGGTTGGGCCGTCCGCTCGACCGTGGCAAGTATCCGCCCAAGATAGGCGGCACGAGTCGAGGTCTTGAACGACCCGCCATAGCCGAGGTCGCCCGTGTCCAGGCCGATCAGCCTCGCAGCTCCCTCGACCTGCACCGTGATCGGAGGAACGGCGTCCGTGACCGTCTCGCCTGCGGAATCAACAACCGAGATGTCATAGAGAGAGACTTCACCGGCGATTGGCGATGCAAGCGGCGTGATCCTCAGGCTGGCGGGGGCGCCGGCGGTGCGAAGCTCCTGGGCGGCCGCCTTCTGGCCCGCCCGGTAGGCGACGGCGGACAACACGCCCGGGGCGTAAGGGACGGTCCAGTCGCTGGCGTAGACATCGTGCGACACCGGGTGGCGTCCGAGCGAAACCCCGTTGAGAAAGAGTTCGACCGTGTCGCAGTTTGTCACGGCTCGGACGGTTAGGGGGGCCCCTGCGGGCCAATTCCACTTGATCAGGGAGGCTTGGGGCAGCCAAGGCCGGTCGGGCTTTTCGCCTGTGAGGACGCTCAGCTGCAGGACGGGGTCGTCGCGCCAGTAGGAGGCGCGCCGGAAGTACTCGGGCTTCCTTCCTCCGGCGAGGTCGAGGAAGCCTGAACCCGAGCCACGCGTCGGGTAGGCGTGGGATTCGCCGAGGTAGTCGATGCCGGTCCAAATGAACTCGCCGATCACGAACGCATTGTCGCGCACGCCGATCCAGTTTCGTACCAGGTTGGACGTCTCGGTCCCGAGGCACAGGCGGCGGGGGAATCGTTCGCGTTCGGGGGCGTAGGTCTTGTCCCCGTAGATGCGGTCGATGTAGTTGTAGCCCGCGAGGTCGAGCGCGTCCATGAAGCCGTTGCGGGACGAAACGAAAGACTGGTCGCACGCTGAAGTGGCGAGGCGGGTTGGATCCTCCTCATGGCAGATGGACACCAATTCCCGTGCGATCTTCCAGCCGTCATCGTTGAACTGGTCGGGTATCTCGTTTCCAATGCTGTAGAGGACGACGCTGGGATGGTTTCGGTCGCGCCGCAGCATCGAGCGGATATCGGCTTGGTGCCACTGCTCGAAGTACAGATGGTATCCGTACTGCGATTTGCCCCGTGTGTTCTCGGTGTAGTTGTAGGTCCAGTCGCGGGTCCACTCGTCGAAGGCCTCGTCGAATACATAGAGGCCCAGCCGGTCGCAGAGATCATAGAATTCCGGCGCAAACGGATGGTGGCTGGTCCGGACCGCGTTGCAGCCCATCTCCTTTAGGCGCTGCAGCCGCCAAGCCCAAACGGCTGCGGGAACTGCGTTGCCGAAGGATCCGGCGTCTTGGTGCAGGCAGACGCCCTTCAGTTTTGTGGACTGTCCGTTGACGAGGAGTCCCCTGTCCGGATCGAACGTGAGCTGGCGGATGCCGAACGTCGTTGTGGTCTCGTCAAGGGTTTCCCCATCCAGGGCCAGCGTGCTCCGCAGGCGGTAAAGGGTCGGAGTGCGGTCGGACCAGAGGCTGGGCTTCCTGACCGTTACCCATTGCGTGGCGTGCTGGTCGGGGCGCATGTTCTGCAAGCCGAGCCTTGAGACGGTGGCCGCAGCCTCGGACCCGTCAGGGGCAATGACAGTGCTAGTCAGCACAAGCTCGCGGTTTGACGGCTTCACATGCCACGCATCCTTGAGCCACGCCTGGCGCTCCGCCTCGGTGAAGAAATGAGCATCGATGATGGTGTCGCACTCGACCACGGCCTCGTCCGCCGAGATCTGCGGCGTCGAGATCCTGATGCCGCCATCCAGCCTGAAGTGGGTGTATGCCGTGGCGACCAGCCGGACACTCCGGTAGATGCCCGAGCCCGCATACCAGCGCAGGGCCGGCTCGGCGGAGTCGTCGACGCGCACTGAAAGGATGTTCGGTGTCCCGTTGCTCGTCAGGAACTCCGTCAGGTCGTAGCGGAACTCGACGAATCCATAGGGCCTGCGCCCGAGGAGATGGCCGTTGATCCAAACGTCGCTGTTCATGTAGACGCCGTCGAACTCCACCACGACCTTCTTGCCCGCCGCCGAGGCGGGCAGTGTGAAGCTTTTCCGGTACCAGCCGATGCCGTGGGTGAAGTATCCGCCATCCTTGTCGCCTTCCGGAGGCGGGGTGAAGGCCCCTTCGATGCTCCAGTCGTGAGGCAGGTCCAAGACGCGCCAGGACGCGTCGTTGAAGGAAGGTGTCTTCGCCGCTGGCTCGTCGCCTAGCTGGAATCGCCAACCGGAGTCCAGGGGGATGATTTCCCTGGGGCTTGGGGTCGCTCCCGCACCCTGAAGCGCCGAGGAAAGGGCAAGGAGGAGGGCTCCGGCTTGGAGCGAACGGCGGAAAGGTGCTAGCAGGCTGCAGTGGGGCATGGGATGAAGCGTTTGGGGTTGGGCGACGGGCAAAAACCTAGGCCGGCTCGCCCGACGGCCTTTTGGGAGACGGAGCTTAGTCTTTCAGGGTGATCAGACGCGATATCTTCGGGTCGGTCTCAATGAAGATATCCTTGTACCGGACGTCATGGTTGCCGCCATGGGCCTGCAGGCCGATCGGGCCTGGCTTGAAGCGCTTGGGATTCCGATCCGTGTAGTCGAGGACCTCGATTCCGTTCACGGCCATGCGGACGCGGCCCTGGGAGCGGCTTACCAGGATCTCGGCCTGGGTCCACTCGGACCGGGTGATGCCCAGATCCTTGTCCAGATCCCGGCTCAGCCTCATGGTGCCGTTTGCCCCGCGGTTGGTTGTGTAGTCCCATGTCCAGTTCATGGGCGGCATGAAGTCTATGCAATCCCCATACCCAAACTTGCCCGGGGGGAGCCTCTCTCCCCAGAGCCCGATCCCCTGGTGGTTGGTGGGAGAATCGACCTGGATTGTTGAAACGATAATTCGGAAGTCGTCGAAGTCCTCCGCGGTCATCAGGTTCTGGTTGCCATTGATGCCGACGATCGCGCCGTCAACAACCCTCCAGCAGGCAGGGTCCCCGACCCATCCGCTGAGCGTCGTTCCGTCGAAAAGGGGCCGCATCCCAGCCGCTGCCGCGTCAAACGGCGGCCGATAGGACGGCACCTTTGCGAGCGGAGCGACCACGGGCTTAAAGTCGGCGAGCGTCGCCTCGATAATCGCGAACTTGTGATTGAGCGCATTGCCGGCTGGGTAGACGATGACTTGGGCGCCATCGCCGACCGACCCTGCGCCACCCGAGACGTCGAAGCCGTAGCCGCTGCTCTTGGCGACGATGCTGTAGGCGTCGTCGGTGTCCTTCACCAAGGTGAAAAGCTGGCTGTCGGCACCATTGGACGGACCCTCCTCAACCGGCGCGTGGTCGAGCATAGACGCATCGCGGATCTGCAGGGCGCCTCCGTCCTTGGAGAAGATCTGGTAATAGCCGCTTTGGTATCTCTTGAACCGGAACAATTGGTTGTCGGCCCCCGTGGCCGCATGCTGCTGGAGCGATCGGCCGGCCTGATGGGTTCCCGGCGCGCTTGCAATCTCCAGGGGTTTGCCGCTGTGGATAGCCACGATCTTGTACCACGTGTCCTCGTTGATATCGGCTAAAGGGAGCGGTGATTCGACAACGCTGGGAAGTGTCCGGGCGATCCGAAAGCCCACCTCGAAATTGTGGAGATCGGGCGCCCACTGCCAATGGTAGGCGGAGCGCTGGTGGTTGACGTCGTTCTTAAACGCGCCGCCTCGGGCAACGCGCTCCAGGCCGGAGGCGGGGCCCACGGGATCGACCTGGCGCGTGGACGGGTATTCGCCCCCGTACCAGTCATTGCACCACATCCAGAGGTTTCCTGTCATGTCGTAGATTCCAAGCGGGTTTGGCTTCAGCATCCCGACGGGATGGGGGAAATGCTCCGAATTCAGCTCGCTCCATGAATAGTCCTTGGACTTGGCCTGGTCGTCGTCCGTGTTCCCGAAGAACCAGCGGCTCGTAGTTCCAGCGCGGACGACAAATTCAAACTCCGCAGAGGTGAGGAGGCGGTATCCCGGGGCCCGAATATTGATCCTTAGATCGGGCAGGTCGATGGCGACACCTGCGCCGTCCCGTACAACCGAGGAGAAGGCGTAGACAGGCGTCAGGTGGTCGCGGGCGCTCAGGGCGTTGCAATAGAGGACAGCGTCAAACCAGGACACGTTGTCGACCGGGCGGCGGTCGTCTCCCGGATGAAGGGTAGGATTCATGCCGGTTGCGACCTTGTATTCCGCCTGCGTGACGGCAGTCGCGCTCATCGCAAAATCATAGGTGAAGGCCACGGGATGAACAGGGAAGGTGTAGGTCCAGCGATGACCTGCGAACTGCTCCCCCATCTCGAAGGATTTGCCCCTAGAGCCTATATGGACCCAGACGGAAGGCAGGGAAGCGGGCTGCTCCTGCAATGGAGTCTCGCCCGAGGCGGCATTTGTTCCCGGCGGAATCGAAAGCAGTGCCAACAGCGCGAAGAGGCGGTAGCGGGGCGGGGTTGATCGCGACATGAATCTCATTCTGGAAGGGCCGGCCTAAAGGCTCGGGTAGAGGTCCCTACCCGACGAATAAAGGGCTATCAGTTGATGTCGGTCAACCCGGGTCCGGTGGCTGTTAGAGCAATCGTGCCCACAGAGCCTAAAGCTTGAATGGCGACGGCCGCGAGGCTGTTAAATGCTACCCAGCCCCCTCTTTGCCGGCGGCCCGAAAGTGAACAACGAGCCCAGCGCTCGTCGCGGCCCCGGAGATCCACAGGAAGGTCGCTTTGAAGGCGATGGCATGCGGCGATAGCCTGAATCAATTTGTTTCCGAGGCGCTGACTCACGCCTGAACGACCCGAAAATTGCCGCGGCCAATTAGGTTCGCAGGAGCCACTCCCACAAATTCCCAACCCACGGATCCTTGTGCGTGTCCTCGCCTCGGTTTGCCTGTTCGGGCCTGCGTCCTCTTAGGCCGTCAATCCTTGCCAAAAGTTGTCTGAAAAACGCCGTGTTTTACCGGTTTTACGGGTATCTCGGCTGTTGTTTCCCTCGTAGCCTGTGAGGGCACACGGTTTCCTAAACCGCTTATCCCGGTTCAAGTCCGGGTGGGGGCACCATTTTCAAGGCCCACCCCAAAGGTGGGGTCGTTGGAATCAATTCTGCGACCGAAAGAAAGCGAATGGGTTCTGGAAACGATGGTTTTCGAATTGCTTTCCAAATGCCGCGTCAAGTCTGCCCTAATAGCTAATGGCATGATATTGATTCCTTGAATCTGGCGCCGGCTCAAAAACGAAAGGCGGCTCTAGGCCCCCTTCGTCAATCCTTGGCCTCTTGAAGGCTCCAATACGCTCTTACGTCAACGGGCATGCGTTTTGGTCTCAAGGCCGATTGATCGCCCGCCCGGTACCGCCG
>Ga0302319_10000290_pt1 | contig 109814 bp, 89 predicted proteins | sample Bog_T0_2_FD_203319 | JGI IMG/M metagenome (GOLD analysis project Ga0302319, IMG submission 203319) | Peat permafrost microbial communities from Stordalen Mire near Abisko, Sweden - Bog_T0_2 | ecosystem: Environmental > Terrestrial > Soil > Wetlands > Peat | place: Sweden: Abisko, Stordalen...
AGAGGGTCGGAGGTAAGGCCGTCTTTGGCAATAACCGTTGCCTGGACTCGCTTGGTAAGAGCTTGCCCCGTATGAGGGTCGATCACGTGGGAATAGCGAGTTCCACCGATAACCACAAACTCCTCGGTATCGCCGGATGTGGATACGGCGCAATTCGTAAAGCGCATTTCAGGAGTTTTCTTGCTTTTGCCTGCATTCGGGACCTCAATCGCCCACCCGCTCACGCCAGGAGGAGGCCCGCTAACGACGATATCTCCACCCATCTCTACAAGTGCGTGGGTGATGCCGAACTTCCTGAACACGGCTTGTGCTTCATCGTCTGCATACCCCTTGCCGATCGCTCCCAAGTCAAGTTTCATCCCCGGCAGGGCGAGACGAACCGTTTGGGCTTGTTCGTCAAGCCTCATCTTTTGCCATCCCACCAGGCGCCGTGCCGCCAATATCTCTGACGGCTTCGGGACCATCCCTGTCTTTCTCGCTTTTCGCCAAAGCCGTACAAGAGGGCCTACCGTGACATCAAACATGCCGCTCGTTCGTTCCGAAAACTCCCGGGACCTGCGAAGCACTTTAAATAGGTCGGGGGAAACACGTACTGGCGCCCCTCCTGCTTTGTCGCACAAGCGCATCAACTCACTGTCTAGACGGTAGTCGCTCATGATCGTGTCGAGGGCAGCTATCTTCTCAAAAGCTGCCGCACATGCGTCTTCGGCTACTTTCTGATCTGGCGCATAAACCACAAGTCGAGCGTCGACTCCCATGTGGTACTCGGTGAAGGTAAAACGTGTGAGTTCCCTCGATGCAGGAGCCGCGAAAGAAACGGACTGCAAAACGGTTAGGATGAAGCAACCAATAGAACCCAATAATGTTCGTCGGCATCCCATCGAACGACTTGAACGGATGGCTTGCAAGATCGCCGTCCTGACGGCAAAGGTATTTACTTCAAGGTCAAACATTGTTTCACTGCCGCTTGCGATTCTGGCTCTTCCGTCTGCTTATTATCCCTGCCGTTGTTCCTTACGGGCCGAGACGTCGCAACCCAAATTACGTCCATTCTTCGATCACGAGCCTCTCGCCCCTCTCTCTGGAGCCAAGAACTAGAATGATAAGAAAACACAGTGCAGCCAGTGCCACTCAGGCCATATGCTTAACAGTGCTTGGCCTGGTGATTGCCGGGTCGGAAGACTCCTATGCGGCTCAAAAGCTCGCCGCGCCTTCTGACCCGCAGGCGGGTTTCACTCAAACCCTGCCCGGGTCGGTCATAAAGATCCAAATGGCGCCGATTCCAGAAGGGACCGTGAAAATCGGCGCCCAAACCGTAACCGTCAAGCCGTTTTGGATGGCAACAACCGAAACCCCTTGGGAGGCTTTCGATCTTTTCATTTCCAGCGGCCCGCCTTCACCGCCTTACGACCAGACGAAATTCTCGCCCGACGCGATTGCCCGTCCGAGCAAAAGCTATATCCTTCCCGATCTCGGCTGGGGGCATCATGGATTCCCTGCAATCAACCTGAGCTTTGATTCGGTGACGATGTTCTGCCGATGGCTTTCTACAACGACGAAGAGAAAATACCGCTTGCCGACCGAGGCCGAATGGGAACTCGCATGCCGGGCAGGGGTCGAAGGACCTTGGAAAATCGACCGAGCAGAACTCGACAAAAGTGCCTGGTATGCCGGGAACAGCAAGCAAGTCACCCATCCGGTTGGGACAAAACTGCCCAACAAGTACGGTCTCTATGACATGCTGGGAAATGTCGGCGAGTGGGCAATCGACGTCAATGGAAAGCCGGTTGTCTGTGGAGGCACGTTCCTTGATCCTGCTGATGCCATAGGTCCCGAAAGTCGCCGCCGTTGGACGCCCAAGTGGCAAGAGGAAGATCCCCAATTGCCAAAGAGCCGCTGGTGGCTTTCCAATGCTCCGTTCGCTGGTTTTCGCTTGGTTTGCGAGCCCTAAGCACCGGTTTGGCTCGGGTAGCATGGCGACGTGAGACCCTGCCCCACTCCCAGGTCCGTAATCTTTGCGCTCGGTACGCTTGCAGCGTGCATGAGCTGTGCGTTCATTGCGCGTCAGCATCGTGATGGCTATACGGATACTCCAATCCTCCCCTATCAAAAGTGGCACGTTCACGATCCAGCCCGACCGTATCCTCGTGAAGTCACTCCTGGTACCACACTGGGGGAAGCCCCATCGGATGCAACGGTTCTTTTCGACGGGAAGGATCTATCGCAATGGATCCAAACAGATAATGGAACCCAAGATGGCAATCCGCTTCCACCGAAATGGAAGGTCATCGACGGTTGCATCGAGGTCGTGGGCGGGACGGGCTACCTCTACTCAAAGGAAAAGTTTGGCGACTGCCAATTGCATGTGGAATGGCAGGAGTCTGCAGACATCACTGGTTCCGGCCAGGAACGCGGAAACAGCGGGGTGTTCCTTCAAAGTCGCTATGAGATCCAGGTGCTTGACTCGTACCGGGCGCCGACGTACGCAGATGGACAGGCAGCCGCTATCTATGGACAGTGGCCACCCCTCGTCAATCCGATGCGCAAGCCTGGCGAATGGCAGTCTTACGACATCGTATTCGAAGCGCCGATCTTCGACGGCAACAGGCTTCTGAAACCGGCCTACGTAACCGTTCTCTTCAACGGCGTCCTGGTCCATAACCACCAGAAACTAAACGGCCCCACCAATCATCGCTCAGTTGACCCATACACGCCATACGCATCCGAGGATCGATTGGCACTCCAAGACCACCCGACTTCACGTCCCCTTCGCTTTCGGAACATCTGGATTAGAAGGCTAAAGTGATATGATCAGCCCGAAAAGTAGCCTCAGGAGTTGAATGCTAAGAGATTTGTTGCCTGAGAAGCGGTTGCATTCCTCTTGGCGCCTTATCCTGATGGAATTTAACGGAACGAATTTCGCAGCCACAATGTTGTTCTCCTCCGACCCGTGACGAATCTTTGAACGGCTGCCGAGCAGCGAGGTATCGCTCTAGACTTCGCCACAGTTGTATTTTAGGGACCGGCGACCGCCCTCCCGAGAATCAGACCAGAATTCAGATCTTTCCTGACGAAGGCGAGCATTTCGAGCCTGCCGACCCACGGCACGTAGCTGGCGCTAAGTTGCACGAGGAGTGAGTTTCGTCTGTATACTCTAGGGTGAATGGAACCCAAGAGGTTGGGAGAAGCATCATGATCTGGAAAGGAGGCAATGAGTGGGCTGGCTGAGAGCGAAAGGAATCAGCTTGTGCCTATTGCTTGGTCTGTCGGGTGTCGTTTCTGCTGCCCCCAACGGATACTCGCTGTATTGGGGGGATGAATTCAATCTTGGTATCGGTCAACAAGCTAATCCCTCGTATTGGACCTATAACATCGGCAACTCCGGTTGGGGCAACAACGAGCTTGAAAACTACACCCGCACCGTAGCGAATTCACACATTGTCGTCGATCCAAAGGCAACTGACGGACTTGCACTTCAGATTCAAGCGATTGAGACATCGCCCGGAGTTTATACGTCCGCACGACTGCTCGGTCAGGGCAAGATCAATCAGCAATACGGATTCATTGAGGCACGGTTACGGATGCCCTATGGTCAGGGAATTTGGCCTGCATTTTGGATGCTGGGAGGCAATATCAATACGGTCGGCTGGCCTGCATGTGGCGAAGCAGACATTATGGAGAATATCGGAAGCGTCCCTACTACCAATTGGGGAAGCCTACATGCTCCCAATTTCAATCCGTCGCTAACCTATGTACTAGACTCCCCAGACGTCTTTCACACCGATTATCACTTGTTTCAGGCAAGTTGGACTCCCAACAGCTTCACGTTCTATGTCGACGGGAGCGTCTATCACAGTGAGAACATTAACAACGATGCCAATTGGCCTTTCAATGAACCGATGTTCTTCATTTTGAATGTCGCGGTCGGAGGGAATTGGCCCGGCAGTCCCGATCAGTCAACCGTATTCCCCCAAAACCTACTGGTGGATTACGTTCGTGTTTACCATCTAACTGGTCCGACCTCCAACGAAGTGGTTAGCTTCTTTTCCTCTGCGAATAACTGCTTCGTAAGCGCCGAAAACGACGGCGCCAGTCCGCTGGATTGCAATCGCACGGTGGCTTCCACATGGGAGCAGTTCCTTGTCGTAGACCTTGGATCGAACAAAGTCGCCTTGCAGTCGCAAGCAAACGGCAAGTTTGTGACCGTCACTGCCGGAAGTTCCCCTAGCCTAATTGCCAATGGCTCCCAAGTTACCCCTGCGGCTACCTTCCAGTGGTTTCCCAACCCCGACGGGACTGCCTACCTAAAGTCGCTTGCAAACGGTAAATACGTCACGATCGATACCACCCAAAACCCTCCGGCTGTTATGGCCTCTGCCTCCATCTCCGGAACCGCCGAAGCGTTCGGAGTCACCTGCTATAGCCAGTTGGCGGGGCCCTCCGCTCCTGCCACTCCGAAAAACCTTCGGGCAAAGGCTTCTCCCAAGTCGGTGGTGCTCACATGGTCGCCTGTCGCAGGCGCAACATCGTACATGCTCTATCACAGCAGCTTGCCTGGCGGCTCAGGCATGACTCCGTTGGCCCAGATTAGCGGAGTCAGTTATATCGACTTAGGCGTAAGTCCAAAGACAACTTACTCCTATGCGGTCACCGCGTTGAATGCTCAAGGGATGTCTATACGCACCGCCGTTGTGACCTCAAAGCCACTCGAATGACCCTCCCTTGGTTGAAGCAGGTCCCTGAGGGGCCAATTCGTGCTCACGCTGCGCGGTCTGGCAAGGTATTTCACCTCGAGTCCGCTTGAGGCGCCTCGTAACGCACTCGAAGAGAAAAAAAGCCTCAAGGTTTGGGATGATCTCCCATCAGACCAGGTGTAAAGCACTATTGCGCACATTGTCGCGATACGCTACCCTGTGAGTTCCAAATGAAGTGTCATGACCGATACATTGCAATCGCGATGCTGATGTCTGTGCCCGGAGTTTCCTTGGCGCAATCGGCGGGCCTCCAAAACTTTGAGCTGCGGCAATTGCAATTGGACCGGACGTCGGCGATACTCAACGCCCACGCATCAGCTCTCCACAAGCGAGGTGCGGCATTGGTTCCCGCCGAAGTCGAAGGCAAGATAGCTGAAACGCGACGCAACAGTGATGGCTCGATCACGGCCACGACGACTCGAGGAAAGGCGGTAACTTACGATCCTCAGGTGTATAGGCCACTATACGTCGAAAAACGTGACCGGACCCTCTTTGGACTCATCCCGGATAGAACCATGAGTGTCGGCGCGTTTTGGACTAGAGCTCCCGGCATCAGTGGGCTCCGAACTTCGACTTCTTATACCGACTTGCCGTTCGGAAAGCTGCCAAACCCCGATGCCAAGAACTCAACATCGGCGTCTCTATCGCAGAGCGCTAGTTGGATGGAAGGGGGCGCCGCCCTGGAAACATACGGCCTGAACCTCGGGCATCAGTTCAACTCAGACTTAGATTTTGTTCAATATACAGGAAGCCTAGGGATTACCGCGGATCAGGGCGCCACGCGAGAAATGACCGGCTGCCTTTCGGTAGCACGGTCCCTCGCTAGTTTCGTCACCCTGAGTGTTAACGGGACCTACTCCAACGGTGGCAGAGGTTCAAACGGGTGGACGGCGCAAGCGGATATCTCCGTCACAGTCTCGCCAAGATTGGTTTTCTATCTCGACGCCCAACCTCCAAGCATTGTTCAAGGCGTGACTCCATGGGACATCGGCATGCAAGCGACGACACTCCCAAATCTGTCGATTTCCTTCGAATTCGATCAGGGACAGTCCTGGTTTCTCGGCTTGACTCATCACTTCGCCATTCGCTGAGAACTCCGTCCAGTGCTTTCAGGACCCCTGGAACTTTGTAGTGCCGTTGTTTGGACAAGAAGTGCCACATCAAAGCCCTATCCAAATTGGACGGGGCTTTGATGTGGCTAATTGAAATGACCGAGAGAAGTTAGCCTTTTGGTTTCGGCGCCTCCTTCTTTGTGGCCATCGGGGTGGCCTTCTTCATCGCGCTCTTGGTGAACTTCTTGCGCTTCCCAAGGGTACGTTTGGCATGAACCGCCCTTGGGAGATGAGTTGCCTTCATGACAGTTTTGATCTTCGCACCCTTCCTTGTGGCAGGAGCAGTAATGGGATGCGTAGGTTTGGCTATCCTCTCGGGCGTTTGAAGCGCTCCAGAGGAAGAGGCGATTGAAGCGATGATCGCGCCGACGATCATGCTGAAGTGAAGTAGTTTTTTCATGGGTTTCCTTTTGGGTTTGTCAAAGCAGTGGCGAAGTGAAGCGGTTTAGGCTGCCTGGCAGCAAGCTGATGAGATGCCGCGCCTCAAGGGTCGCAGCGGGGGCGCAGAGGAACCAGGACCGTTAGCAACCTCGTTCCGCGATAGGCGAAATGCCATCAGTTCTTGGTCCAGGCAGCAAGAACGTTGAGCCCCTCGGCTGCATCCTCGACTACTTGGAATGGCGCCAACGAAACATGTCGGGTGACGAGCTTCGTAGTGCCGTCCGGGTTTTGCGCCATCAGCGTGTAGGTCACCCCTTCATGGGTTCCGCTGATGTTGTTGATGTGGATCATTCCTTCTTCGACACGAAGCGTGTAGCGAGGCTTCTCTACCGCTTCCTTTTGTCTAGGCGCTTTGGCCGCAACTGGCATGTCGATGATTTGCTGGGCGATGGTTTTCGATTGGGTCTGTACTGTCTTCATGGTTGATTCCTCTTCTCTTTCGTTCTTTGTTGGCCGTTTGGCCTTACGACAAGAGGTGATGGGAGGTCAGACCCAACCTTGAAGCCGATAGGGCACAAGACCTAAAAGGAACCTACGAGGCAGTGACATAACGGGCTTTCCGGTGGTCTTCAACAGGATAGAAGGGTGCGCTAGCAACCTGCCGAGCAGCGTCCTTTCCGCGAGTGCCAGAGGAAGGCGCCGACTTGTAAGCATAAAGCCATGAAACCTAGGCACATGTCGAGAAATGAGGGACTGCCACTTAAAGCAGTCGGTATCAAGCCTCGACGCTTCGGGAGCTAGACGCCCCTAAGAGGCATCCCCGATTGCGTTCCTTAACATGGCCATTCCCTACCGGCGGTCTTTCGATATGGGGAGGTTGAGGCGTCTCACCCGACAACGGTCGAGAATGTGCCGGTAATGCGGTGTGAATTTTGCTATTCAGTTCCGTGCCTTAGGCGACACCAAATCTGAGCCGTTTCTGAAGTCATTTTAGTCCCTCCAGAATACGAGCGCCGCCCTTCGCTCACTGCTAGCGGATGACTCCGCTAGGGTGTCCCACGCTCTGCAAAGTATCCAGCACGGGGAAACCCGAAGAAACTATCTCCAATTGGCCTGGTCTACAGACTTGCTTCGGCGCCCGCCCTCAAATGGGCTGTTGGGCGGGTATGTGGTCGCCAAAGTCTAGAAGCTTCCGAACTTGGGGACACGGCAAGAACCTAAGACTGAACCGAGTGGAAAGACTTACGGGTTGGATGCTAAAGCTGAAGATTCGGATGGACGATTTTTGGGCTACCCCACCGTCCACTTCGCTGGCAGCTCGATGAACCGGAAAACTAAACCGATTAGCTCCGTTCGATTTCGCCCGCAGCGCGATCGAGTGCTGCAGTGATCGTCGCGAGTGACTCCGGACTGAGTTCCCCTTTTGCCAGTCGCACTTGAATGGCGCTTCGAAGGTTGTCCATCGCGCGCATCAACTCCGGTGCGGGCGGTACTCCGAAGCGTGAGCGTGACGCCTCAATTCGAGAGCGAACCGCCTCGACTGTCGACGCATTGGCTACAAGCGCCGCACGACCCTCTTCCGTAAGGCTGTAGAGCTTCTTAGTCGCCTGAGTCTCGCTTGCCACTAGGCCAGTCTCTTCCAAAAACGTCAACGTTGGGTAAATAATGCCTGGACTCGGCGTGTATTGGCCGTTCAGCATATCCTCGATAGCTTTGATGATTTCGTAACCATGCCGTGGCTGGGTTGCGATGAGATCCAGAACAAGCCAGCGCAGGTCGCCTTGTTCGAATGGCCGATCAGATCGTCCCCGACCTCGGCCATGGCCCAATTCGTGCCGATCCCGGCCGTGGTGGCCGCCACCTCGCCACTCCCGGTTATTGCTAAACATGGTGCATTCTCCTTCTTGGATGATGGCAGCAAGTCCTGCTAGAACCCTCGTCACCCCCTCCTGGTTTCTCACTCTTGCGAAACCTTCTCCTCGAACGCCTATGGGTTCAAGTCCCCGGTCGCGTTCCCATGTCTCAAACATCGCTCTTGGATCCCGATTATGCCGGGAATCATGGTGATGTCCTCTCATTTCTCATACCTTCCTTATGGAGCTCCACTCCATTGGGATGCATCTTTGATAGCTTTCTGAGCTATCTTCGATATATCTAACTCTATTATACGCTGAACAATTTGAAAGGGTGCAAGTGAATTCACGCAAATATCGAGAATTGGCCTTCCTAGTGAGGGTTTGGCCACGTGGCAAAGAACTCTCAAGTCCGACCGGATTAATCGATATCGTCCTGTTGTCTTAAGAAGCGAGCCCGACGATTCCAGGCTCTTCTATACAGATTGGTTGCGAATACGGCCATTCCAAAGGCGATTAAGAACGTCAGAAACAATCCGGAAAGGAGGTCTTCTTTGAAGTCATCTGAGGTGTAACCGGAACCATGGGCCAACAGAGTCAGAACCAGGGCAATCGCGGTAATGAAAAGGCCGAAGTTGAACCAGAATATGCGCCGAACCGACCTCCAAGTAATCGCATCGGTTTGCTCGGGCTGCTCGCTCCTGAGCCACGACCAGCTACCCGGACGGTCAAGCTGCCTCAAGCAGGTTTCTTCCATGGAACTTGGTATCCATTGCTTTCCCCTTTTCATTCGATCTCCAAATGGGTTTGAATCGTTAAATCCGTCTTCCATGTTATCCGTAAAGGCGATTGAGACCGATCAGATCCCCAATTATCCACTTTGGTTTTTTGCACCATTTAGATTCCGAATGAGCTCAGGTCAACCCGGATGGGTCCCGCTCATGATTCGATTCGTATACACTGTCTCTGTGAAAGGCATCGCTGCGATTGTCATATTGTTCGTTTCCAGCATGGCTGCCGCTGATGGACCGCTTTCCAGCGTGTACAAATACAACGGCAACTTTATATGGGTCAGTCTGGGCATGATGTCGGCGTCGACAGTTAAGTCTCTGTCGAAAGCTAAGTCGTTTGTGGTCACCGTGACGTTCTCACAAAATGCCAAGGTGAAGAAGGACTCCAACGGGAACTCTTGGTTCACTTTCGTACTTGCCGACTTTGGAACCGACTCCAAGTGGTATCAGACGCGTGGAAGCGCTTCGGTCCCTCTTACCAACGGAGTCGTGAAACCAGGAACGTATCACCTGAAAATCCCCGTTGCGGGTATTCCGAGCAATGTCCTTGCCAGTAGGACGCAAACGATCGACGTTGGACCTTCTACATCGGGCCTTATCGGACTTACCGCCTTTACCGTAGATTCTATCAATGGGCAGTAGGCCTAGAGTGAACTGACCACAAGTTTGATTCAAGCGGAATTCTCCTCAATCCGGCGATCCATTCAGCACCCCCCAGTCGACGCCAGCTTCCTGGCCAATACCCTCAGCATGTTGGTCAGACGGCGTTGAACGCACTTTGCCTTCCATTTCGTTGAATGCACCACAAGAAACATCCAATCAAGAGCACAACAAGAGAAGCACACGAGGTTCGGCAGAAGGGACTCCGCAAACCTCATACAGTCACTAATCCCGCTCAGTTTTCTGGGCCGGGCAGCTCCTTCTTGATTTTGCGCCGCGCGGCTAGAACGGCGGTAGAATCAGCCCATGAAATTGGCGGAAGCGCTGAGCCTTCGGGCCGACCGGCACAAGCGCATGCTTCAACTTACGGAGCGAGTTAAGGCGAACGCTCTTGTTCAAGAAGGAGACGTACCAAGCGAGAGAGCTGGGGATCTCTTGGCGGAATTTGATCGAATCGCCGACGAGTTCGAGCAGATCGTTGCCAGAATTAACCGGACCAACCTGGCCGTAAGTATCTCGGACGGCAGAACTTTGACCGAGGCAATCGCCAGGCGCGATGTGCTCAAGTTTCACATCAACATCTGGCGTCAAGCTGGCGACGCAGCGGCGGTCAGGCAGATTCGGGGCACCAAGTCCGAGATAAAACTGGTATCGGCCATCAACGTCCGGGAGGCAAGAGAGAACGCTGATCGGTTCTCGAAGGAATTAAGAGAATTGGATACGAAGATCCAGGAGGCAAATTGGATCAATGACCTTTTAGACTGAGACTATCGGAAGAATCTGTTGGTATCCGATCTGAAGAGTTGGGCGAACCAAGCGGCTGCCAGAGCCGAAATCTGGCAAAGGTGACTCTAGGGAGAAGAGTTAAGACGTTCGAATCCTCGACTAAAGCGCAACTCCAGCACCTCGCACATACGCACAATGCATCCCGCAATGCGCACTACCTTTGGTTGACAATTTCAGAGATCGGAGAGGGCGGGAAAGGGGATGGGTTCTTTCGGCTAAGCATGCTTGACGGGTGTTACGTCCTCCGTCGAACGATGGTGGCAATAGGCTGGCCGCTAAAGGCAGTGGCTCCTCTGACTGGGAGTTTTGTCTTAAGGCAAAACCCGAGGTTCAAATGGCGCAAACTCGGCGCGAAAAGGATTCTGGTAGACGTGCAAATCACGCGGCGGCCCTCGTTCATGGCGCAACCCATGTACTGACACTGGACCAGAAAGACTTCAGTCGTATTCAGCAATACGGCTTAATGCCCATATTGCCCAGCCATGTTTAGCCAGGATGCGATGCGACGGCCTCAATTTGTCAAACAGTGATCGGGTGTGCACTGCGGCAGCCGGACAAGTGCTCTCGCCCTATCCCACCACACGAATGATGTCGGCGAGGACGCCGGCTGCAGTGACTTCAGGTCCGGCGCCGGGGCCTTTTACAACCAAGGGCCTTGTCGAATATCGCTTTGTGACGAAAGAGATGATGTTATCGCTTCCGGAAAGACCGAAGAAGGGGTGATCCGGCAGGACGGTGGCCAGTTTGGCTTCGGCCTTGCAGTTGCTCACACGTCCCACGTAGCAAAGCCGCCCCCCGGCGGACAGAGCCTCGTTGAGCTTTTCGGCAAACACTCCCTCTTGTTCTTCCAGCAACTGGTAAAACTCATCAACCGTTTTCGCCTTTGAGCAGGCACTGGGGACGAGGTCTTCCACGAAAACATCTTCAAGCTCCAACTTGCAACCTATCTCGCGGGCCAGAATGAGCAGCTTGCGACCAACATCCCGGCCCGAAAGATCGTCGCGGGGATCCGGCTCGGTCAGGCCCAGTCGCTGCGCCCCCCTAACCGTCTCAGCAAAGGATCGATCCGACGAGTAGTTGTTGAATAGATAGCTGAGGGTTCCACTAAGCACCGCCTCAACCGAATAGATCTCGTCTCCGCTCTTCACTAGATCATTGAGCGTGCCGATGATAGGCAACCCGGCTCCCACACAGGTTTCGTAATGGAACTGGACGTTACGCCTATGCTCCACCGTCTTCAGCCCCTGGTAGGCGTCAAACGTGCCCGTGATGGCCCTCTTGTTTGGCGTGACGACTGATATATTCGAATCCAGTAGTTTGGGATACCAAGCCGGAACCGCTTCGCTTGCCGTGCAATCCACAAAGACGGAGTGAGGCAGGTTCAAAGCAAGAATGGCGTCAATAAACCGTTCCAAGTTCGCGGGCTGCTTTTCATGGGCATGCTCGGCTCTTTCCACCGTGAGTCCGTTCTCGTTAAAGGCCATATAGCGCGTATTCGTCAACCCAGTTATTTGGAGCTTCAGCTTATAGCGTTCGCCAAGCGAATCCTTACCATCCCCGATCTGCCGAATAAGTGTTTGACCGATTTGTCCGTCGCCTGCCAGGAACAAATGGGCAGTTCGATGGTCGCTTAGAAAGAAGGCATCGTGTACCGAGTTCAATGCCTTGGTGCGGTCCACCCGGCTGATGACGACGGAGATATTCAGCTCGGAGGAGCCTTGTGCGATGGCGATCACGTTGATACCGTTCGCACCAAGAGCAGAGAACAGCCGCCCACTCAATCCAGATAAATGCCGCATTTGCTCGCCGACGACCGAGACGATGGACAATTCCCTTTCGACTACCGCCGGGTCGATTAAGAGATGCTTGATCTCGTGCTCGAACTCCTTGTCGATGGCTGTTCGGGCCATTTCGGCGACGTCGGGCATGACGGAAAAGCAAATCGTATGCTCCGAGGACGCCTGCGTGATCAAGATCACGTTGATGTTATGGTTTGCAAGCGCTGAAAAAACCCGCTTGGACGTGCCCGCGACCCCTTGCATCCCAAGCCCCTGAACCCGCAAAAGCGCGATCTCGGGAATCGAGGATATGCCGGTCACGAGCAATTGGCTCCTTGCATTCCTATCGATCACCGACCCCTCGAAACTGGGATTAAACGTATTTCGAATGCGAATCGGAATGCCCTCTAACAGCGCGGGCTGAATCGTGGGCGGATAGAGAATCTTTGCACCGAAATGAGAGAGTTCCATCGCCTCTTCATAACTGAGATGGCTTATCGAGAACGCAGTCGGGACGACGCGCGGATCGGCGGTCATGATCCCGTCCACATCCGTCCAGATCTCAATCTCGCTCGCACCAATGGCAGCGCCAAGGATGGAGGCAGTCAGGTCGGAGCCTCCGCGGCCAAGCGTTGTCGTTCGGCCGTCCAGGGTCGCACCAATAAAGCCCGTGACCACGGCCAGGGGTTTTTGCGAACCTATTCTCTCACGGATGAGTTCGCGAGATCGCTCTAGGTCGACTATCGCGTGACCGAAGTGGTCGTCAGTGACGATGATCTCCCTCGCATCGATAAATTCCGAGTCTAGAGAAAGTACGTTGGAAACGAGAAACGCAGAGAGTCTCTCTCCAAAGCTAAGGATGTAATCGGCAGTCTTTGGCGAGCATTCGCGCAGGACATAAATGCTGCGCATCGCTTCCTCCAACTCGTTGATCGTAGTCCTAACCCAAGCAAGGGTCCGATCTCTGCTCGCTGGTGGAAACAACTCTTCGGCCGCATCTAGGTGGCGCTTTTCCAAATCCTTGAGCTCAAGCATAAAGCTCTCGTCCTTGTTAGCAGCCTTGATCGCCATGTCTTGAAGGGCATCCGTCACTCCGGTCATCGCGGAAACAACCACCGCAACGCACTCCCTGCTCGCCTGCACGCACCCGACTACCATGCGGATCCGCTCCGCGTTGCCGACCGACGTGCCACCGAATTTAAGGATTTTCATAGGAGAATGTGCGACCTAACTTCGCTTAAGAGATGTTTGGGGAACGACTTGACGAAAATGAGCGCTCCACAATGCATGAGCGATTGGAATCCGATGCATTGTGTGGGCTCTGCGCTGTCACGTAATTCTCGAAGGCCTGTACAGAGAATCGCGAAACCTCTCGCGACCCGATCATTCCGACAAAGCCAGATTCAAAAGTCGCTCAAATCCGCCGAAATTGGGGTTTTGCGATTCTCTATACCGGCCTCCGATAGTACTAGGCTCTCGAATGCAATGCAACGGCTTCATAGGTAATGATGTAGTTTATCGCTCGACCTGATTCTTCCACGGCATTGACTCCGGGGAGTTAGAGCGGCAAAACACAATTGACGGTGACAAGGCAGTGACAGGGAAATGTGTATCGCCACGAAGACGAGCCTCTGAAGTCAGAGTCCGGATCGATGGTAGGCTCAACAGACAATTCTCCCCACTGCCCCAACTGGATAGACGGAATCTGCGGCCCCTCACCAAGTACTTTGCGCTGGACTCTGTGCTTCGCCTGAGTGTTGAGGACCATCTGGAGTCTCTTTCATTCTACGTCCTGGTTCCAAACTTAACGAGGGCGTAACCTCTCCGTCATAACTCCGACGCGACCGCTGCTTCGATCTTGGCAATGTCGATCTTCTGCATCTCCATCATCGCCTCGAACGCACGCTTCGCCGCCTCGCCTCCCTTGGCCAGCGCATCCGTCAACGCACGGGGCGTGATCTGCCACGACAATCCCCACTTATCCTTGCACCAGCCGCACGCACTCTCCTGACCGCCGTTGCCGACGATTGCGTTCCAGTAGCGATCGGTCTCTTCCTGATCGTCGGTGGCAATTTGAAAGGAGAACGCCTCGCTGTGTTTGAATACGTCTCCGCCGTTGAGCCCAAAGCATGGTACGCCGCAGACCGTGAACTCAACCGTAAGAACGTCGCCCTCCTTCCCGCCGGGGAAGTCAGACGGAGCGCGGTGAACTTCGCCTACCGCGCTATCGGGAAACGTCTCGGCGTAAAAATGCGCTGCCCCTTCCGCATCGTTTACATACCATAGAAAGATTGTGTTCTTCTTCATGATTGCTCTCCTTTTTGGTGATATAGATTATTAGACTGTGGTTATAGCCGAAAACGAACCGGCAAGGTTTTGCGATCAACTGATAATCTTGCCCGCCAATCATTAAGGGATAATAAATGCCATAGGGAAAACCAAAGGAAAGGCACAAATGCATGAATACTCCTTGATCTCATGTCGCTCCTCAGATGTCGTCTCACTCTTGGAGAAGAATGTCCCCGCTCTGTTGAGCCAGTTGTATCGCGCGGTGGGATGGGATGCGAATGCCTCTCGAACGCCTGATCGTTGCGCACGAATGTTAGCGACGACTGGTTTCGTCGTGTGCGCTTTCAAAGAAAACGAGCTTGTGGGCTTTGGAAGGTTGTTGCTAGATGAATTTGCAGCTTGCGTCTTCGACGTCATCGTTCGGCCGGAGCACCGTCGGAAAGGGATCGCAACTTCAATCATGCATGAGATCACTCGCTTTCTTGATCGTGAGGCACGGTATGGATTTCTTATTGACGGAAGCAACGCGGGCGAGCTTTATGAAGGGGTCGGTTTTCATGCCGAAGGCGGCGAACGCGTGATGTATCGCGCTAACCAGCCTCCAATGATATAGGGACTCGCTAATGAGCTTTAGTCGCAGCCCGGTTTCGCGTACTACCAACTATATCCATACCACAGCTACAGCATGGCCCTGTATTCCGTAGAGAGATTTTTACAGGGATGTCCTAGGCGGTGGGTCGTTGAGTTCAGGTTCTTGACCGAGATGAAGATCTGTAAGATCAGCCTTGAACGAGGGCTCGTGCGAGCCGTCATATTTGCGGTCAACGCGGCAAGAAACTTCGCGTCTGGCACTGAACATTGCGGCAGACTGAACGTATGAGCGCTGTGATGGCACCCATTTGGGAGATCCTTCGATGAACCTCCTTCGAATCTACATGCCGGCACTGTTGCTCGCCCTTGCACCGTCGGTCTTTAGCCAAACGGCCAAGCTCGATTGGAGCGTCCTTCCGATGGATTTGCCACAGGCAGTAAGGACTGCCATTCCGATTGGGCCAAAGGCCGCATCGGACGTGATTCATATCGCGGTGGGGATACCCTACCGAAACCAATCTCAAATCCAGGCTTTCGTGGATTCAGTGTCAAACCCGGCGAGTCCGAACTACCGTCATTTTATTACGCCGGACGAGGTGGGCCGCCGATTCGGAATCGCGGCGTCGCAAGTCAAGCAAGTTCAGGACTATCTCAGTTCGATGGGCATGAAGATTCGCCGGGTGGCCCAGAACCGGCTCGCGATTCTGGCCGACGCCACCGTTTCCCAAGCAGAGGCGGCTTTCAACACGACCCTGGATGAGTTCGAGGCGCCCGATTCGACAATGCCGAAGGGCGAAATACTGTTTTCGTTCACGCGTCCGCCCAGCGTTCCTACGAGCATCAGGCGCTTAGTGCTGTCTATTGAGGGGCTTGAGAACTTCAACAAGCCACATTCCGAGTTTACGCTCACGCCGAGCCAACTACAGACTTTATACAGCGCCGCCCCCATTTATCACTCTGGTTACCAAGGGCAGGGCCGAACCATCGGGATTACCTGTATGACCACATATGGGTTGGCGAATATTCCGCTCCTCTATTCCTATTTCAATCTCCCCACTCCATCGGGCGGTGTCGGATCGAACGTTAAAGTCGTTCACGTCAACGGCAGCAATGGGAACGTATCGAGTGGCGCAGAGGGCGAAGGCGATGCCGACATCCAATGTACGTTAATGATGGCGCCGCTTTGCAACCTGATCGTCTACGATGGTTCGGCAGGCAAACTCTATCTCGATACCCTTACCGTCGAGGCCGACGCAAATGCCTGCGACATCATCACCGAAAGTTATAACGTCGATGGGTCTGGACTTGATTCTTGGCGCAATATGCACCTGTCGATGAGCGCGCAAGGCATCACCAATCTTTGTGCCGCCGGGGACTCGGGCACCGCCGGAGTCGTCAAGTATCCCTATCCAGATGCCGACCCGGAAGTGCTATCGGTTGGCGGAACGACGGTGGCGATCGATACGGCGGGGAATCGGACCTCAGAGATCGTTTGGGACAATCCCCAGAGCGACGGCAAGGGAGTTGGCGCCGGCGGATGGGCGACGATCGCGAATTCGTGGAATGCGCTTCCGTCGTGGCAGGTAGGAAATGGTGTGCCAACCGACATCCCTTATCGTCTCGTCCCAGACGTGACGCTCGACGCAGACCCGAACTCCGGGTACGAAGGTTTCTTGGATGGCGCATACCGAAAGGTCGGGGGGACAAGCTGCGGCAGCCCTACCATGGCTGGGTTGCTCGCCGATTGTGAGCAGGAGATCATCGCCGGCGGCGGGTTACCGCCCAATGCGGATGGGTACCAGCGCTTTGGCAGACTTCAGGATCTCATCTATTCCTATAACGGCGATCCAAGCGTGTTTTACGACGTGGTGTCAGGTTCCAACGGGACTTTGCCGAATAACCAGACTTCCGTCGCCGGTCCGGGCTGGGATACCGCTTCCGGGTGGGGAGCGATGATCTTCTCTGGATTCGTGAATCGGGTCTTGGGAACTGTAGGAGTGGGGAACTTGGCGTTTTCCCCGCCTTCAGTTGTGGGTGGGACAACGTCCACGGGCACCATCGGGCTGACGGCCGCTGCCCCGCCAGGGGGGGCGACAGTGATGTTGACTTCCGCCTCCTCGGCGGTAATCGTTCCGGCAAGCGTCTCTTTACCGGCCGGGGCGAGCTCAGCTACTTTTACCGCGACCACAACTGCAATCGGCGCGTCGACGCCGGTCATCGTGACGGCCACCTTGGGCAGCAGTTCTGCGACCGGTACTCTAACCATACTGCCGCCTTCCTTAAGCGGCCTAACGCTCAGTCCGGCAAGCGTGGTTGGCGGAACTAAATCTACAGGTACGGTGACCCTAACCGGACCGGCGCCCAGCACGGGAATCTCCGTGGGCCTCTCATCGAACACCAACCTCGCAACTGTTCCTTCGTCGGTCAACGTTCTTGCTGGCGGCACGTCGGCGACCTTTACGGTCACCACGATTCCTGTCGCGGCGGCATCATCCGGGAAACTTTCAGCGACCCTCGACGGATCAACGGTGTCGGCTACGCTCACGATCACTCCGCCGACAATTCAGAGTCTGTCCGTCTCTCCCAACACGGTGGTTGGAGGCGAATCCTCGACCGGTAAGGTGGTCCTGAGCGGTCCAGCCCCATCCGGCGGAATTGCGGTATCCCTTGCATCAAGCAGTGCTGTGGCCACCGTCCCCGCCAATGTCACGATCCCTTCCGGGGCTTCGTCGGCAAGCTTTGCCATCGCCACCTCGACGGTAAGCTCTGCGATGACGGTGACGATTACTGGAACCCAAGGATCGACGTCGCAATCCGCAACTTTAACCGTGAATCCGCTATCTCTTCTACCGCTTACGCTCAATCCAACCAGCGTGACGGGTGGCGCCTCGTCTGTTGGCACCGTCACGCTCAATGGCACGGCGGGCCCGGGCGGAGCGGCGATCGCCCTTTCCAGCAGTGCGTCGACAGTGGCCACCGTTCCGTCTTCGGTGATGATCCCCAGCGGTGCATCTTCCGTCGTCTTCACGATAAAAACTGCCCCGGTCAAGTCGGCGATATCCGCCACGATCACGGCGACCTATAACTCAGTTTCGCATACGTCAACCCTAAACGTTCTCTCCCCCACGGTCCAGTCCGTGAGCCTGAGTCCCTCCACTGTAACCGGCGGCGCCTCATCGACTGGATTGGTCACGCTTACCGGCAACGCCCCAACCGGGGGGGTGGTTTTGAAGCTTTCCAGCAGCCAACCTGCAGCCACGGTCACGGCAAGCTTGACAGTGCCGGCTGGGAAGTCCTCGGTCACGTTCACGGTCAATACGATGCGCGTCGCTGCCGAAACGACGGCCTCGATTTCAGCTGCCTTGGGCAGCCAATCCCAGTCTGCGCCATTGTCTATCGAGCCTCCGGCGCTTGTTTCTGTCAGTGTGAATCCAATCGCGGTAATTGGGCTGGCTCCTTCTACTGGAACTGTGACCCTGAGCGCTGCTGCGCCAACTAAAGGAATCGTCGTAGCGCTATCCAGTAACTCGGTCGATGCAACCGTGCCTTCGTCGGTTACCGTGGCATCAGGCGCGACAAGCGTAACGTTTACGGTTAAGACCCTCTCAGTGGCGTCTCAGACGGTTGCCACGATCACGGCCACCTCGGTCGGAACTGCGAAAACGGCGACATTGACGATTAATCCGCCCGCCTTGCTGAGCCTATCTGTGAGTCCTGTCTCGGTGGTGGGGGGAAAACCTTCTACCGGCACCGTGACGCTGGGAACGGCGGCCCCTGTCGGCGGAATGAGCATCGCTCTCTCATCGAGTGGCACGGCTGCGAGCGTGCCAGCCTCAGTCCTGGTTCCGGCAGGGCAAAAGACCGCGAAATTCACCATCACCACCTCTGCGGTCACGGCTCAGACCGTTGAGAAGATCACCGCGTCGTCGGGTTCGACATCAAAGTCGGCCAATCTGACTGTCTTGAAGTAGCTCGGAGACCGTAATGATGTCTGGCAAGAGCCACGACGAGACATCCGAGATGGCCGCATCCAGTGTTTAGGCAGCCCAAGTATTCGCAAAAAGCCGCCTGACATGCAACCAGCCGTAACCGAGATCGGACCAGTCAGGATTGCGGGCCGCATTTTTTTTGCATCGAGCCGTGCCTCACCTTCAAACCTGACCTAACTCATTCGTTGCTTGAAGCCTGTCGCCCAGTCCGTTTCTCACCAGCCTCTCCGCCGTGAAGCCGTTTCACGGCATCTTATGGCCTAATTGGAGTAAGTCAAGCGAATCGAAACCTCCAGCAAACCCCATATTCCCCTCCGCCGGAAGCCGTTGCACTGCATCTTGTGGCTCAATCGGATTAGGTTGAGCGAGTCGAAACTTCCAACAAACCCCAATTCCCTCCAACGTGAGGCCGATTGGAATGGAGGGCTTCCGGACGTCGCTGAAAAGTCCGCCCTATCATATTCGGATCCTTAATGCAACAAGCGAATACCTTCACAGCCCTGCACGGCGGGTCTGAAGGTGACCTCAATGAACGGCGCCACTCATCCGATAAGCAGTACCCTCGATGGGCTCAATGTCGTGATCAAGGTTCTGAGCTTAAGTTCGCGCGACTTGGGGAAAGGGTCTCAGGTCCTTGACCTAACAAACGAAGAAAAATCGACCAATCTGTTTGCAAGGCAACATCCTCTGGAGGCGAGCGGCAACGGTCTCAAGGCGAATCACGCTTTGTGGGCCGCCCATGGGGCCGAATGGCTTAGCTTAGCCGTATTGCCCGCGGCCCTGGGTAATCTGCGGCAGTGCGACACTTGATCGCCGCGATAGTCTTGGCGCTCGCGCCGCTTTTTGGATTTTCGGGTCAGTCGAGTCCTACCACGGCGTGGCAGGACCCGGCTTATGGAAGGTGGCACTCCTCAGTCATCGGGGGCGGAGGGTATCTGCTGGACACAGTCGCCTGCCCCTCGGACTTAAACCGCATGTATCTCTACGGGGACATGGATGGCCTCTTCCGCAGTGACGACGGCGGAAACCGTTGGCGAATCATCCACGCGGGTCTACCGGTCCAACAAGGACACTACGAGTTTGCGGGATTGGTCGTCGATCAGCAGAACGCAGATCGGATCGCGGTCGCTGCCGGTGACCAAGATGGGCCCAAAGACGGAGTCTTCTTGAGCGACGACGGCGGTGAGAACTGGACAAAGACGCTTTCCGTTCGGTTTATGGGCAACGGCCCTTTCCGATGGGCGGGGACTCGCCTGGCCGGTAATCGCGGAAAGGCTGGCAGGCTCGTCGCGGCTTCCGAAGGGGATGGAGTTTGGACGAGCGACGACGACGGCCGTTCCTGGACCGCTCGCGGCCTTGAAGGAGTTTTCTTTACGCAGGTCCAAATTGACCGATCAGACTCGGCGAGAGTTTGGCTGTGCGCCCAGACCGTCGAAGTTTCTTCGGGCCGACTCCGAGGCGGGTTTTACCGGAGCGAAGACGGCGGAAAGAACTGGTCCAAATTATCGGACGCATCTCCAACCGAGGTCGTCCAGGACCCAGACGAGCCAAACGTTCTTTACGGGCCTTTCGGATCGAAGCTCATGCGAAGCCGCGATCGGGGATCAAGTTGGCGGGCCTTTTCAAACGGCATCCCGGCCGCTTCGGGCCCGGAGATCGATACGGCGCCTTTACTTTGGGTAAGGGACCAGGGTTTGTGTTGGCCATCCAACGGAACCCTACGTGCATTTACCGACTGGATAAGGGAAGTCCGGAATGGAGGAAGATCCAACCCCAGTTCGAAAAAACGGGTTGGCGCTTCCGGTTCTTCAATCCGCCGGCCTCCAATCCGTCGAGTATCTTGGTGTCTTCATCGAATCCCCGCCATTGGTTCCTCACGGATGAATTCGGCCTTTACCAGTCGTGGGATTCGGGATCGACCTGGAAAACCACCAACCAAGGGATCGAGGTTACCGTGATTCACACCCTTTCAGTCGATCCGGCAAACCCGATGAGGGTCTACATGGGAGCAGGTGACGTGGGGTTCTGGTGGAGTGAGGATGGCGGAACGGTCTTTAACCAAACGGATTCGACATCGGCAGGTTGGCTCGGCAACCTGAAGTGCATCGGCATCTCGGCAAAGCTGCCTTCGCGGGTTTATGCCACAGGGGGTGAAGGTTGGAATGCCAACCGAATCTATACGTCGGAGGACTACGCTAAGAGGACGGTGTGGCTAGGAAACGGCGAAAACGGCCTTCCTAAAGGCCGGTATTCATGCAATACGATCGTTGTCGATCCTAACGATCCGGAGAGCGTGACCATTGCGACCTCGGGCAACCTCCATACAACCGGTGGTGTCTTTCACAGTAAGGACGGCGGCAAACACTGGGCGCGGCTAGGCAAGGGACTTCCTGCCGATCACGATATTTTCACCGACAGCATCTGGTGGGGCGGTAGGCAGTTGGCGATCGGATCGGACGGCGCCTTGCTCGCTGCAAGTGCGTCGTGTAATTGCGCCTTTCGGTATGACCCATCGAGCGAGTCCTGGAAGACGATCCAGTTTCCCCATGTCGGCGGGGTCTATTCCATCAAGGCCGATCCTGTCATTGCCGGGCGGTATTACATATGTGTCGTGGGAGACGACTCCCAGCAGGATATCAACCAAGGCGGTGTTTTCCGAACGGACGATTTCGGCGCCTCGTGGTTCAAGGTCCTTGCCGGCAGCATTCGCGGCTTTGCGGTAAGCCGAGAATCGAACCGAACGCTCGCGGCATCGACGCGAGACGGCATCCTGCTAAGCACCGATTGGGGCAAGACATGGAAGAAACTCGATCCGCCGCCAAACCACTGGTACTACAACTGCCTCGCCTTCGCCGGTCACCGCCTCCTCGCCGGCTCCGGAGGAAACGGCGTCTTCTGGACCGATCTCGAGCATCTATAACTCGTCCTTGTCGAATTGCTGGTCAGGGATCGTGAAGCCCTGGTTTTTTGGTGGATATCGAAAGCTGGGGTTGCTGGATGTCGGTTGGTTGAAAGCCGCTGACCGTCGGCGCCATACGCGCCTTGTGGACACGAATCTTGGCCCCTGTAAATAACGATTGGCGCCAAGCCACCTTGGCGCCAATCGTGAAAACCAAACTCAGCCTAGCTTACTGGCAAGGTCCAGTGTTCCAAGGCTCTTGAGTTGAGTACCAATGATCTCCAAACTCATACGAGTTCGGGTTGAGAACTGCCCCGAGGGTCTGATACTTTGCATGTCCGTCAGCGAAGCTGTAGTTCGCTCCTTGACCACCCGTATGTCTATCCCAAGCAACGCGAATGACATCGTACGCTTTGAAGAAAGCCACATAGCTCTTCGTTCCGACTCCACCAGCGGCTTGGGCAGCCGCATACGCCTGAGCAAGAAACGCGGCATTGAAGATAGTGTATCCGGTTGCGGTCGATTGGGCGTTGCCCTTAGTCGCGCTGGTCGGCGAGGGAAGGCTCAGGGACGGATTCAGTGAGCCACATGGCTGTGAGGGCCAAAAGCCGCTGGTTCCCTTGTGCCCGTCGCCGTCACCGGCGTCGGTCGAGACCAAACTGTCGTTACGGTGTTCTGTGACCACGATCTGCGAAGCGGGGCTTGCGAGCGAGGTTCCGGAAACAGGAGACCAGTCGTGCGCTGGAATCGCATTGTAGACTGGGATATAGCTGCTTAGCTGAGCAGACCAATCGCAATACATTTGCCCGCTGCCGTTGAGCTGTCCGATATCAGAGATGCCGTTTGGACACTGGTTGTCGGTCGGAAACGGTTTTGGATCGGAAGGACAAACGAACAGGTTCCAGTTTTTGATATAGGGCTGGACCGTAAACGTCCAAGTGATCTGATAGGTTCCGTTCGGATTGGCAGGATTGTAGGTTCCAGGATAAAAGCCGGCAGGATCGTTCTCCCAGTCGTTTTGAGGATAGACGTCGTCGTTGTCGTTGGAATACATGTAGATGCCGAGAGCCATTTGCTTGGTGTTACTCAAGCACGTCGTCTTCTTGGCGGCTTCTTTAGCCTGGGCGAAGACGGGGAAAAGAATGGCGGCTAGAATTGCAATGATGGCAATAACAACCAGGAGTTCAATAAGGGTAAATGCTCGTTTCATAGGAAAACCTCGTAACTCGGCATTTAATCATCGTCTCTTTAAGCCAATGTTAAGACGTCAATCAACCAACGCGGACACGCACAGGGTGGTCATTGAAGCTAGGTTGGAAACTGCGAGAACTACAGACTAAGAATGAGGGTAATGTTCTCGGGTGTAACCTATGTGTTCGGAACGATTTGTTACCTATGTGTCCGGTTCGGACAATTGAGTGGTGGTCGGGATGACTGGATTCGAACCAGCGACCTCTGCGTCCCGAACGCAGCGCTCTACCAAGCTGAGCCACATCCCGATAATGCGGCACAGTTTACCGCCTACGGACAAGAGAATATACGGCAGTGTTACAAGCCCCGAGTGAAGAGAACTATCTGCAGTAAACTTGAATCAAATACAAAAGCCGCCAAGTGACCTCTCCCTCGAATAATCGAGCAACGTGGCCGAAATTGCCGTCTTCACCGTCGTTTGAAATGGGCGCATCGGTCAGGTAGGTTTGGTTCTACGACAAGCAAACCACCTCGCGTCAGAGAGGACCCCTTGTAAGCCAGAACCGATGCTCTCGGCATAGGGCCAGTCGGGCATGTCATGCCAAAGAACGTGGCGGCAACATATGGGGCTTGGGTGCGCTCCCTCGAAAGATCGAGGAACGTGGGCGAAATTGCCGTCTTCACCGTCGTTTGAAATGGGCGCATCGGTCAGGTAGGTTTGGGGCTCCGACGGCAAAACGTGGGCACGACACATCCCACGACTACAGAATTTCGAGGCGTTGTAACGACCAGGAATGGAACGGACGATTGTCTTTTCGCGGGATGTGTCGTGCTGACCGCCACCGTGATTTGTAATTCTGTAGTCGTGGGATGCGTCGTGCCCACGTTTTGCTCCCGAGCGCCAACCGCCACGTGTGAGAGAGGAACCTTTGTAAGCCAAGACCGATGCTCTCGGTATAGGGCCGGTCGGGTACGTCATGCCAAAGACCGTGGCGGCAACATATCTCGCTTGGGTGCGCCTCCTAGAATAATCGAGCAACGTGGCCGAAATTGCCGTCTTCACCGTCGTTTGAAATGGGCACATCGGTCAGGCGGGTTCGGGGCTCCGACGGTAAAACGTGGGCACGACACATCCCACGACTACAGAATTACGAGGCGCAGGACAGGCGATTGGCTATGCGGGGGATGTGTCGCATTACGAGGCGTTGTGGCACCATATCTCGCTTGGATGCGCTCCCTCGAATGATCGAGCAACGAGGGGCCCCTATATACGTCCTCACCGTCGTTTGAAACGGGCACATCGGTCAGGTGGGTTCGAGCCTCCGACACGCAAAACGTGGGCGCGACACATCCCACGACTACAGAATTAAGGGGGCGTTTTGGCGAACAGGAATGGTGCAGGCGATAGTCAATGTGCGCTCATTCTGATTGCCATTCATCGAATGCGGCTGCACTCCCGCGAAGGCCGCTAAGGTCTCCGCAGGTACGAATAGATGTCGAATCGCTTCTTGAACCCGAGTTTGTAGTTCAGCTCAAGCATCGGGTTTGTTTCCTCGTTTTCGGTTCCGACGACTCGAGCGCCTTGTCTCTGGGCGCACACTAGGGCGTGGGCTTTGAGCATTGAGGCGATGCCACGCCGTCGGTGCTCGGGGCGGACGCCGGTGGCGCCGGTGCTGAAGCGATGAGGGTCGACGGGGCTTGGCTGCATGGAGGTGATTCCGACGTATTCTCCGTCGTCCTGGACAGCGACAAAGCGGAGGCTGAGGTCGTAGCCGGGCGCGACCAGAAGCTTCTCAAAGAGTTCGAGGGTAAGCGGTTCCTGCTCGGTGTAGGATGGCATCCCCTTCATGGCTTCAGCGCTCACTTCGACGTACCTTTTCTTCCAATCGGGTCCTGTTTGGGGAAGTTCCTGGAGACTGACGACCCGAATCCCGCCAACCGCATGGCGAATGGAAAGAGCTTCCCCCGACAATCCGAGCAAGTCCATTTCGCTGAAAACCGACATGGACACCCGATCAAAGCCGGCTTTTTCAAGGAGTTCCACATTGCGAGGACGTCGCGATTCGACCTCGGTGTGGATCCCTGCCGAATTCATCTTTTCCGCGACCTCCAAAATGGCGGCAAACAGCTGCGCCTCCAAATCGGTTCCCAGTTCATCGGGCAGAATTGAGTAGAGAAAGTAGATCTGGCCGGGCTCGCTAATCCACACCGCATCAAAGCAGATTGCGGTACCGACGTCCAACCCATCGCGCGAGGCAATCAAGCCGACGTAGCGAGAGCCCTCCGGCATCAATAATCGACGGTGACGGGCCCGTTTGGCGCTGATTGGAAAAGTGTCCCAATAGGCGGACTGGGTATGCGCCAAGATTTCCCACTCAGGCTCGGTTTCCTTGAACGGCCTGATCCTTACCATTGGCGCTCTCAAAACTATGGAGTCACGGTGAGCGTCGCCGTCTGGGTTACGCCCGATATGGTCGCCCCGATCGACACCGATGTTTCAGTGGACACCTCATGGTGACTCACTTTGAAAGTGACCGTCGATCTACCCGCAGCAACCGTTACACTTGCAGGCACCGCGGCGACGCTCGGATCGGAACTGGACAGCTTAACCACCAGACCGCCGCTAGGTGCGGGACCGCTCAAGGTAATGACGCCTGACACGTCGGTCGACGAACCACCTTTGACCGAACTTGGAGTGACGGAGACCGATGCGAGCAAAGGCGCCGAAATCGACAGAGTCGCTTGCTGTGAACTGGATCCCGATGTGGCACTGACGGTGACTTCGGTATTCGCGCTAACCCCTGACGTCTTCAGCGTGAAATGGCCGCTGGATGAACCGACAGGGACGGTAAATGTCGCCGGAACGGTGGCCGATTTCGCACTCGATTCCAGCTTGATCAGGATCGAGCCACTTGATGATCCGGCGGTGGCGTTCAGGACAACCGCGCCCGTAACGCTCGAACCACCCGTGACGCTCGATGGCGACAACGTCAGAGACTCAATCAGGAATGGGTTGACCGTGATCGTCGTCGTCTGCGAAGCCCCATGGAAGCTAGCGGTAAGCGTAACTACTTGAGCGGTCGTAACCCTCAAATGCCGAATTGCAAACGCCGCGCTCAGTGCTCCGTTTGCCACTTTGACAGTGGCCGGAACCGAGATTGCCTTGGAATCTGAACTCCTCAGGGTCACAACATCCCCGGTCGCAGCCGCCGGGCCGTTAAGGGACACGTTTCCGGACACTTCGACATTGGAACCACCCACAACCGAGTCTGAAGACGCCGACAGACTCACCAGAGAAGCGGGCTGAATCGTAAGGAGAGTTGATTGGGCAATTGCCGCAAGCTTGGCCGTGACCGTCGCGTCAACACTTGCCGTGACCGTCTTGGTGGTTACATCAAAGTTAGTGGACGAAGATCCGCCTGCAATGGTGACAGAAGCGGGAACCGTCGCGTCCTTGCTGCTTGAGAGGAGACTAAGGGTCACTCCGCCGGGAGGCGCTTGGCCCGTCAAGCTCACGGTGCCCACGACCTGAGTACCCCCTGGGACGGCGCCCGGCGCTATGACAACCGCAAGAAGCGATGCGGGTTGCACGGTAAGGGAAGCTGTTCGGGCCGTCCCATTCAGAGTTCCCGTAATTGTATCGATGGCGGACAAGGAAACGCCGGAGGTCGTGACCGTAAATGTGGCTGTGGTCGATCCGGCCGCCACATTCACCGTCGAGGGAACGGGTACCGCGGAACTGCTGGAATTTAGCGCAACTGCCGCCCCTCCGCTTGGCGCAGGTCGAGCCAATGTAACTGTGCCAACAGCCGGGTTCCCACCGACGACCGCGGAAGGAGACAAGGAGATCCCAACCAGCAAGGGTGTCTGAACCGTAATGCCTGCGGAAGCAGACGAGCCGCCATAAACCGCCGTGATCGTCCCTGTAGAACTGCTCGTCACGCTCAAAGTCGCAATCGAGAAGTTCCCCGTTGTCGCCCCCGACGGGATGGTTAAGGTTGCCGGAACCGATACGCTTGGACTGTTGGAGTTTAGGGTCACTACGGTCCCAGAGGCTGGAGCCGCCGTGTTCAATGTGACGGCGCCTGTGGAAGTAGATCCCCCGACGACCGTATTCGGACTGAGTGAGAGACCCGTAATGCTGATCGCCTTCAACGACAGGGACGCAGTCTGAGTGACTGTACCTTGGGTTCCGGTAATCGAGGCGACTGCAGACGTTGATACCGCTGTCGTGGCGATATTGAAACTCGCCGTATTCGCGCCAGCCGCAATCGTAACGGAAGCAGGCAAGCTGACATTCGCATTGTTAGATGCAAGAGAAACGACCGTCCCACCCGGCCCGGCCGGTCCATTCAGAGTTGCCGTACCCGTCGCGGAATTTCCGCCTGTAATGGAATTCGGAGAAACTGACAGACTTGAGAGACTTGCGGGCGCGATTGTCAACGTCGCAGACTGTGAATTCGGACCTTGGGTACCCGTAATCGTCGCGGTCACTGACAACCCGACAGCCGAGGTTGATATGCTAAACGTGGCTGACGTGGCTCCCGCTGGAATATTCACGGAGCTAGGTACGGTCGCGCTGGAGCTACTCGATGCCAGCGTCACGACCGTGCCGCTCGGCCCGGCTGGCCCGCTAAGTGAAGCAGTTCCGATAGAACCACTGCCTCCAACCACTGAATTTGGCGAGATGGTCAAGCTCGACAGCGATGATGGGGTGATCGTCAGGGCTGCGGTTAAGGACTGAGAGCCCATTCCGCCGGTGATCGTGGCAACGACCGTAGAGGTTATCGATGTGGTGGAGATCTTAAAGTTCGCTGAAGTGGCGCCGGCCGGGATCGTCACCGTTGCCGGTAAAGTGGCCGCGGTGCTGCTGCTCGCCAAATTAACGACCGCCCCGCCCGGTCCGGCAGAACCGCTCAAGGTCGCCGTTACCGTCGCCGAGCTTCCAGCCGCAACGGAGCTTGGGGCGATCGTCAATCCCGAAAGCGTTGCCGCGGTAATGGTCAAAGTAGCGGACTGCGTGTTAGAACCTTGAGAGCCGGTTATCGACGCCACAACGTTCGTTGCCACGGGAGAGGTCGAAACTTGAAAACTCGCAGATGTCGATCCCGCAGGGACCGTCACGCTTGCCCGTAATGTTGCGCTTGGGCTACTGGAGGCCAAGCTCACGACGGTGCCGCCGGGTCCTGCCTGCCCATTGAGACTGACCGTACCGGTTGAAGAACTTCCTCCCCCGACCGAACTGGGTGACACGCTAAGACTCGTCAGGGCGGCCGCTGTAATCGTTAGCGGAGCAGACTGCGTATTGGCTCCTTGGGCCCCCGAAATAACAACCGATGCGTTGCTCGATACCGCAAGGGTGGTTACGGTAAATGTAGCGGAGGTAGAGCCGTTGGGAACGGTGACGGTAGCCGGGACTTTCGCGTTCGGATTATTGGAAGAGAGGTTGACGGTTAAGCCAGCCGCGTTGGCCGGGCCAGTAAGCGTGACGGTTCCGGTTGCGGGACTTCCACCCATCACGGAATTGGGAGAAAGCGCAATGCCTGCGAGTCCAGCTGGCGCTACCATGAGGCTCGCGGTAAACGACGTGCCACCCTGCGTCGCAGTCAAAGTGACGGTGCTGCCAGTCGTCACCGGAGTGGTTGAAATGGTAACGGTGGCAGAAGATGCACCAGCCGGAATGGTGACGGTAGCGGGAAGCGATGCCACCGGACTGCTTGACGACAGGTTGACGGTCAATCCTCCGGCAGAAGCACTTCCGTTCAAAGTCACCGTCCCAGTTGCCGAATCTCCGCCTGCCACCGAATTCGGGGATATCGTGAATCCGGTAAAGGCGGTCGGACTCAGGGTGATGGTGGCGCTGGCAGTTCCCGTTTGGTACGTACCGGTGATGGTTGCGGTACTGGTGCTTGTTACAGCACTCGTATCGATGGTGAACGTATCTGAAGTCGCGCCTTCAGGGATTTCAACATGCTGGGGCACCAAGACTTTAAGACTGCTCGAGCTAAGGCTGATGTCCAGACCTCCGGCAGGGGCTGGCCCATTCAGTGTCGCCGTTCCCATCGACTGATTCCCACCGACGACCGAATTCGGCGAGATAGTGATGGACGTAATGGTGGAAGGATTGACCGTCAGCTCCGCCGTAAGCGTGACCCCGGAGGCCGATGCAGATACACTGACCAATGTTGTCGACGTCCCCCCAATTGTGTTGATCGTGAAGGTCGCCGACGTGCTTCCAGCCGCAATCGTCACCGTCGCAGGAACAGTGGCAGCCGGGTCGCTTGAGGACACAGCGATCACCGTCCCACCTTTAGGCGCAGGTTCATTAATTGTAATCGTTCCGGTAACCGGTGTTCCGCCGATCACCGTCGTCGGATTGATGGTGAAGGAGACGGGGACTGCGAGACCAAGTACTCGGTCGGCTAGTCCGCTGAAGTTTAGCGTTCCCCAGCCAGACGCGGTATCCCACCCCGGGCCGGCATTAGAGTCGCTGCCATTTGGAAGCGTACCGTTGTTGCCGGACACGATATCGTTGAAGACGATCGGATCGCCGTTGTAGGAATAAAGCAAATCTTGAATTCGCCCAAAGCGCTGATGACCGGATGAGTCCTTGGCAAGGCCACCGTCAGCGATGATCTGCTGCTCACAATCCGCCAGCGAGCCGGCAGTCGTGGGACTGGCGCAGCTAGTTCCTCCCCATCCCAGTTCGAGGACGTCTTCCATGAAGATCTCGTAACCGGTGTCTGGATCCGCGTCAAGGCTTACGTCCGGGACGAGCCGATAGGGGATATCCGTTGGGACGCCATTCCCCTTTTGATAGGAAGGAAGCAAATTGAACGGATCCGAGTTGGGAGTCCACCCACCGCCTCCTGCCCCGATTTCGTTGTTCCAAACCACTTCGGATTCGCGGTTTCCCGCCCCATCGGTATACACGCTCGTTCCACCAACGACCAACACTTCCGGATCCTCGTCTGGATAGGGCGCCCCCACAATCCCCTGCGCTCCAGTGTCACCCGATGCGCAAAGGTAGGTTATTCCCTGTGCGCTCATCGAAAGGTGAATACTATGAGCCTGCTCATACAGCGTTGTGTACCCAGCTTCCCAGCCGTAACTTTCACTGATGAGGTCCGCCGTGTTGTCGTCGGCTTCTTGAGTCAGTACACCGATTAGGTCTTGGGTATTTGGGCCGCCATCGTCGTAGATAATCAGATTGCAGAGCGGCGCCATCGCCAAAACGGTTTGGATGTCGATGTCTCCTTCGCCGTTTGGGGTCGCGGTATTGCCGTCTTGACCGTCGATCGATTCGACGGTGATATTTGTCCCGGCGCCGCCAGGTGGAGTTGGAAGATTGAATTGCTGATATTCGAGGGGAACGTTTGAAAGCCGATATCCATCCCAATTCGAGATGCCGACGGTTCGCCCTTGTCCCTGCAAGGAATGGCTATACATGGGAGCGACGCTGTACAGGGTACGAAGTTGATTCGGGGTGAGGGTCAGACGTTTCGGTTGCAGCACGTTCTCGAGCCCACCGACATAGGTTACATAGGAGCTGATTTCTAAGGGCACGCTGGGTGGAGCAAGGTAGGAAAATCGAACGGCTTTTGCATAGCTTCTTGGATCGATAACCGAGAATTCGGAGATCGTCGTCCTAAAAGCACTTTGGGCCTGCCCTACCGTGGCATCGGCAAGAATCGATAAACGGTTCTTGGCGACTAGCCGTACCTTCATCCCTTGCGACTCAAGGTAATCCGATACCTTTTTGACGCTGGAAGCAGCTAATCCAAAGCGTTGGCCGACCTCGGTGGGGGTGATGAACTTCCGATAATCCGGGCTTTTGGGATTGGAGACGTCGTCCACGAATCTCTGAATGCCCGCCTTGTCTGCATAAGGGAGTCCAACTGAAAGATGAAGCCGGTCGGTTAAGGGTTTGACGCCCAGAGGGGTCGTCAAACGGATCGCTCGTGGCGTGTCCATCGGTAACGGAACCCACTTCGGAATATCCGTTTGCGCACTCGACCGTGCTGCAACAGTTAACAGCGACAGCAAAACAAGTGTGCTACGAATATTCATGAGAACATCTCGACGTCCTACGCGAACAAGCGGCTAGTCGTTGGCTGTAACAAGCACCAATGGGGGATCCGCCTTGGAGCGACGGCTCCCAAACGTTGCGCCCGTCTTGGAACTCGTGTCGCACTTAAACGCAACGGTTAGCGTTTTTGCTCCGGCAGCCTTTGCCGCTTGCGCGAGAGACGTTACGTCCCACGTATAGGCGCCATTTGCCCCGACACTCGCTTCGTCCACCGCAATTCCAACAACGTTAGGTGCATTGACCCACGTAAGTCCAACTTCCGACCATGCCGGGTTGTTCGTACCATAGACGCCGATTGGGACCGAAGGACCGTTTGCGCCGCCGGTAAGCGTCAACTTGAGGCTTGATATGGTTTTGCCCAATTTCGTTAAATCCACCCCAAGGTAAGCGACTTCGTTGGACCCGGCGCTGCCTGATGTGATGTTAAGGTGACTCAGTAGATGATCGGTCTTTGGCGTTGCGTCCGAAACATAGGCATCTTCGATGTTAGGTTCGGCTGCCCTCACGGCTTGGCTCACGTTGGCAACACCGTTCGTGTATTTGAAGGTCGCGTAATAGTGAGTCGGCAACTTAAAACCCGTTAAATTGACTTTGGTTGTTCCAGGCAGGACCAACTGCGACGCAAGGATGTCCGAGCCGCCTAGCGTCGATCCAATTTGGGCAGTGACCGAGTCGATTTCGGTCACCGTGTCGTATCCCCACTGGTCGAAATTCAGAGAGTTGCTGGAGCCGCCAAGATAATTAAATCGGGCGATCGTCGGCGGATTGGGATCTGTAATTGCGGGACCAGTGAAGAAGTCGACACCCGGCATCGTACATCCGGCCGAAACCTGAACGCGCTTCTTCTTGGGCGAATTGTAGGGCGCACAGGATATGTCGTACACTCCGGGCGTAAATGGATCGAATCGATAGGTGCCGTCCGCATATGTGGTGGTTTGATAGGTGTTGTAAGGCGGCGAGACGAGCGTAGCGGTGACATTCACGTTGGCAGTCGCAGTTCCACCGTAATAGACGATTCCGGTCACATCCCCGACGGTCGCCTGTCGCGGATTCGAATTGGTAGAAAGCGAGAGTAGGCCATTTACGTCCAGGGATCCAAAACCCTGAGTTGGTTCCCAACCCCCATTTGGCGCTCCACCGGTGCCAAGAGCGCTTACTTGCAGTGCCTGGTAAGCCTTCCAGTTTGCGAATCCGTCCGTTTGGTGCATTCCGTTTTGGCCGTAATACAGTCCAGCCGCACCCGAAACATGTGGACAAGCCATCGAAGTTCCTGCGAGGTAGGTGTAGTTCAGCGTGTACGCGTAGGCCGGAATTGGGGCTGATGCTTCGCTCAGCAGACAGTCATACCGACAAGCGGTAGACCAAACATATTGAACAAACTCCGAATATAAGCTGTTCTGTACAAGGTCGCCGCCGGGCGCCGCAATTCCCACATAATATCCGTAGCCTGCATAGTTGGTGTCGGCAGGCGTCAGACCGGGAGAATTGGCCGTAACACCGAGCGCCCCGCTGCACGCCGCCGGATAAATTGGGCCAAGGTTCCCTCCCCCAGTGCCGAGCTCGTTGCCGGCAGCCACAACCAAACTACCCTTCTGAGTTGCATAAGTCACGGCATCTTGAAAGACCTGCGAGTAGCTTGTATCTCCAAGCGAAAGGCTAATAATGGCCGCGCCATTATCGGCCGCGTAATAAATCGCTGCCGCCGCGTCCACATCGGATGAACTTCCTTGGGAGTCAAAGACTCGTAGAATCATTCCACGCGAGTTATAGCCAACTCCGATCATCCCGTCCCCTGCGAACGAACCGTTATTACCGGCCGCAAGGGCGATTCCCGTGACATGGGTGCCGTGCCCGACTTGATCGGTGGGATCGCCGCCCGGGACATATTCACCACCTGAGAAGTAACCGCTCAGCGACTTCATGATCTGGCCGCCTTGCGAAATGTCGGTCCCTGCCCCACCGGCATTGATGAAGTCGGGGTGATCCATGTCCGCCCCGGTATCGATTATTGCAATGATCGGGCAGTCCGTCGGCTTGGTGGTCGACGTATACCAGGTTCCTGGGTAGAGAGCCCATCCACCCGACACTACTCCTCCCGAATCATCGGTTACCGCATTGATGTCCCAAAGGTTCCATAGCCGACGAAACTCTGTGGGAGCTGAACTTGAAGATGGTCCAAAATTGAATATAAACGTGGTACTAGTCTCTTCGTAGCTCCAATCGGGGTCATTAGGCACCGGTAGGTTGAGTGCGTAAACCTTGTTGAGAGGCTCAGCACATATCACATCGACATCGCCTTTCAGAGCCCGCATTGCGACGTGAGGGTCTTCGTCTTCCGGAATCTGCCAAACCGTCCATCCACCGTGATTAAGCCCCTTTAAGTACTGTGCCCCATGCAACTTGTAAGAGATACGAGCTACCTGCTCATCGCTCAAGAACGCAGGCCTGCCCTCTTGCCTGTTCGCACCATTTACTTTCACAAGGAGTCTTCCTGCAATGATCCCATTCATCGGCTTTGTAGGAACATTTACTTTGGGCTTAACTTGTCCGCCCGAAGCGGTTTGGCTAGCGATAACGACCGATAATGCGAGAATAAGCGTAGAGCGGCTAAGAGTCATAAGACCTTCCAAAACATGGGCAAAGTGGCTTTGGTATTGTATGACAGGCTGGGCTGAATTACCAAACCACAAACCGAAATCAGACTAGAAAATTCGAAAACTAGCACGTCGACGCAGCGATTCTTTTGGTTTTCAAGGGTGTTGTTTCAGAAATGCCAAGGATCTCATAAGCGAGGATAATCTGGTCGTGGTAAAGTCCGTGCCACACGTTCCTTCGTTTCGGCGAATGAATACCTTGGAAACGGTTCTTTGAACGCAACTACCCTCACCCAAGCCGCTCGAGCAGCGGAGGCGGCCGGCCAAATGGCAAGGGCGGTACAGCTCAGCAATCAGGCATTGAGCTTACAGCCAAACTGCGTCGAGGCACTCTTGATTCTGGGTTCATTCGCGGCGAGGCTGGGCCGTATCGCCGAGGCAGAGCGACTCCTGCGAAGAGCAGCCCTGGCAGACCCGTTCTGCTACGATGCGGTTCGGTGGCTAACGACCCTGCTCATTGGTCGTAATGGTGGCCAAGAGGCGATCGACTTTGGACAGGAGGCAGTACGACTCAAGCCCGACGAGGCAGAGTCCCACGTGATCCTCGGTCTTGCGGCGATCGGCGGTGGAGATAGTACGCTTGCGATTTCCAGTTTCCAGCGCGCCGTCAAGCTGAATCCCCAGATGGCGGGCGCTTACCACAACCTGGGTATCGCCTTTGAACGCGAGGCCAGCATCGATGAGGCGATCGAAGCGTTCAAAAGGGCGATTGAACTTTCGCCGAACGTTGCCGAAACCCATCTTCACCTCGGTCGGTCTTTTCTGCTCAAGAACCAGGGAGACGAAGCCTTGGCTTGCGCAGAACGTGTCCTGGAAATCAATCCGAACCTTCGAAACGGAAAGCGTTTGAAAGCAGACGCCAGCTTTATTGCAGTATTGGGCGACAACGGTGAAGAACATATACGACGCGCGATCCAAAGCAGCCCCAACTCTGGATTCCCGTATGCGCTTCTCGGCAGCCGTCTCCAGGAGCAAGGGAACTTCAGTGAGGCCGATGAAAGCATTTCACGTTCGATCGAATTGGAGCCAAATCAAGGACTTGCATACTACCTATTTGCTCACAACCGCAAAATTCGAGACGAAGATCGACCACTCCTCACAACAATGGAGCGCATTTGCGAGCAGGAGGATATCCTTAATTTGGAGCGCCGTTACATCCACTTTGCCCTTGGTAAGGCATATGACGATCTTGGGAGCTATGATAGGGCCATCCATCATTTGGACTTGGCCAACGGCGAATCGGATACCAACGACCACGACGAAATAGCCTTCGATTCTGCAAGACACGCGTCCCGAGTTCACCGCTTTATCGACCTATTCTCAAGCGAGTTCTTAGAGAGATTCCAGGGCGCAGGCATCGGCGACGACGATCCGATCTTCATTTTTGGCATGCCCCGTTCCGGGACCACCCTGCTCGAACAGATCATCTCACGACATTCGAAGGTTGGGGCAGCCGGGGAGCAGTCATTTTGGCGGGACAGCGGACGGCGCATCGTCAGCCTTAACAAGGGCCTCTTAGACGCCGATGAGTTGCGGAAGGCATCCCACCGCTATATCGAACTACTACACTCGATCGCGCCCGGAATGGCTCATGTCACGGATAAGTTTCCCGGCAACTATATTTACCTGGGCATGCTGCACCTGGCGTTTCCCAACGCTCACTTCATCCACGCGCGCAGAAACCCAGTGGATACGTGCCTTTCCATCTATATGCGCCCTTTCTTCACCGTACAAGAGATGGGTCGAAGTCGTCAGCGAATCGTCGAGACCTATCGCCTCTACTTGGAGTCCATGAAGCATTGGCGATCCATTCTTCCCTCTGGCAGGTTTCTTGAAGTCGATTACGAGCAGCTAGTAACCAATACTGAAGAGACTACACGCCGAGTGATCAACCACTGTGGTCTGAACTGGGAGGACGCTTGCCTCCGTCCTCAAGAGGGAAACCGGCGAGTACTCACATTCAGTAAATGGCAAGTGCGCCAGCCGGTCTACACGACCTCAGTAGAACGCTGGCGCAATTACGAACCGTGGCTCGGAGTTTTTCGACAACTTATGGAGTTACCGTAAGCGTCGTGGTCACGCTGACTCCCGCCAAAGTTGCAGTGATCGTGACGTCCGTCGTGGTTGTCACAGTCTTATGAGTTACTTTGAACGTCACGCTGGTTCTACCGGAGGCAACGGTCGCAACGGCTGGAACGGTGACTATCGTCGGGTCAGAACTCGTTAGGCTTACAGGTAATCCTCCGCCTGGAGCGTCTCCGCTGATGGTTACGGTGCCAATTACGGGGCTCCCAGAACTCCCTTTGACGGTGGCGGGAGCCACTTTGACCGTTTCCAAGACAGGCGGTTCTACCGTTAAAGTTGCCTGTTCCGTTTGAGTACCAAGCCCCGCAGTAACGGTTGCGGTTGTTACCGTGCCAACCGCTTTGGTCGTGATCTTAAACGTCTCGGAAGTCGCATTCGCGGGAACGTTCACCCCTACCGGCACAATGACGGCCTTCGAATTAGAGATGAGCTTGACCAAAACGGCGGACTTCGGAACCGCATTCAAGGTTAAATAACCCTCCGATGTTTTGCCGCCTGGAACCGTTGCGGGTGAGATCGAGAAGGAGGTGATGACGAAAGGATTCACGGTAAGAACGGTGGTCTGGGTTGCCGTCCCGTAGGTCGCAGTGATGGTGACCGATTCAGTTGAAGTCACTTTCAAATGACTCACCACAAAGTTAACCGAGTCATTTCCAACTTTCACGACGACCGAGCCCGGTACCTTAACTGCTTTCGTATTCGAACTCTTAAGTTTCACCGTCACTGGCTTAGTAGCAACCAACCCGGCAAGGGTGACCGTCCCGGTCACGACCGTCGTCGAACCACCCACGAAAGAACTTGGTGTCGCAGACACCGACTCCAGAAAAGCGGGAACGACTGAAATGGGCACCGTTTGAGTAACCGATCCCAACGTAGCCGTGATCGTACCGGTAGCAATCTTGGTTACCGCCTTCGAAGTAACGACGAACGTTGAAGTAGAGGATCCGGTGGCGATCACGACCGAGGGAGGTACCGAAGCGTCGGTAGTTGTGGATAGCAGCGAAATCGTCAGTCCGCCCCCCGGAGCCGCTCCATTAAGACTCACCGTTCCCGTCGCGGAAGCTCCACCCGGGATTGGATTGGGACTGATCGTCAGGCCCGTGAGCGAGGCAGGCGTCAATGTCAAAGTCGCCGAGGCAGAGGTACCTCCATAAGACGCCGAGATCGTGGCATTCGTAGAGGTCGAGACTCCCGAAGTGCCGATCGTAAACGTTGCGGAGGTTGCTCCTCCGGCCACCATCACCGATGCCGGCGCTGAGATCGTGTTGCTTGAGGACAGGGTTACGGTAATTCCGCTACCTGGCGCAACTCTACTAAGAGTTAAGGCGCCCGTTGCAGAATTACCGCCGACGAGAGTGCTCGGGTTGACGGAGATCGATTGCAGCAACGGTGTTTCGATAGTGAGGACGGCGGTCTGAGTGCTGCTTCCTTGCGTCGCCGTGATCGTAGCCAATACGTTGCTTGTCACCCCTGTAGTCGTGATCGTGAATGTGGCTGAAGTGGTGCCAGGCGCAACCGAGACAGATGCCGGCAATATTGCGGTTGCACTGCTAGAAGTCAAATTCACAAGCGTTCCACCCGAAGGCGCCGGACCGTTCAACGTCAATGTACCGGTCGAAGAGGTTCCTCCCACCACGACCGAAGGAGACAACGTGAGGCTGGTCAATGCGGCTGGGGTAACGGTAAGTGTGGTCGTAACAGATGAACTTCCAAGGGTCGCCGTGATCGTGGCGGGGGTTGAAGACGCGACTGCGGTAGTCGTTACCGTGAACGTGGCAGTCGTGGCGCCGCCCGCGACCGTCACGGTTACTGGGGGGGTTGCGCTGGTGCTGCTCGATGACAGGCTCACGACCGAGCCGCCGGTTGGCGCCGCCTGCTTCAAAGTGACCGTACCGGAGGAGGAGGTTCCCCCGATGACGGTCGTCGGTGAGACTGTCACGCTCGTTAAAGTCACCGGAGTAACCGTGAGCGTCGTCGTTACGGTCGAACTTCCAAACGTCGCCGTTATGGTAACCGGGATCGTGGAAGTTACTGGAGTGGTTTTGATCGTGAAGTTAGCAGAACTTGCCCCAGCAGCCACCTTGACCGTAGCGGACATAGTTGCGTTTGTGCTGCTGGAAGACAAATTGACTTCCGTACCGCCGGTCGGCGACGGCGATTGCAAAGTCACGGTGCCAGTCGATGATGTTCCACCAATCACCGTCGTCGGGGACACGGTGACGCTGGCCAGTATTACCGGCGAAATGGTTAGGCTTGCCGTGACGGACGCACTCCCTAAGCTCGCTGTGATAGTTGCCGATGTGGAATTAGTGACTGCCGTTGTTGTAACTGTAAAAGTCGCGGTGGTTGCGCCCGCCCCAATGGTCACAGATGCCGGAACCGTCGCATTCGCACTGCTTGATGATAGCTTGATGACGGAGCCGCCTGTAGGCGCCGGAACGGAAAGGGTGACTGTTCCGGTGGAGGGCGTGCCCCCAAGGACGGTTGTCGGTGATAGCGTGACGCTGGACAAGGCTTCTGCAGTCACGGTGAGCGTTGCGTTGAGCGAAACGCCACCAAGGCTCGCCGAGATGGCAACCGATGTATTTGTCGGAACCACCGACGTACCAATAGTGAAGGTCGCATCGGTCTGTCCCGCGGCAATTGTCACAGTCGATGGAACGGAAGCGGCACTGCTGCTGCTTGAGATGGCGATCGTCTCTCCACCAGCCGGGGCAGGACCGTTCAGCGAAACCGTACCGGTTGCCGACGAACCTCCGGCCACCGATGTCGGGCTGACGGTCAGCGTAGTAAGTCCTATGGGCGCCGTTCCGAGCTTATAGACAGTGTTATCCGTTGACTCAATGTAAATCGAACCATCCGAGTCGACCACCGGTGATGCCACAACTGAATTGGCGGTTGCAAACTTCCATGCCAAGGTACCCGTCTGCCCATTCACCGCATAAAGGTTGTCGTCCCAAGAACCTGCATAGACAATTCCCCCTCCGTCAATAGCCGGAGACGAGTCGATGCTGCTGCTGGCCAGGAATTGCCAGAGCAAGCTTCCGCCCTTGATGGCATACAAGTAGTTGTCGTCCGATCCAAAGTAGATGGTTCCGTCGGATCCGATGGCGGCCGACGAGTTAATCTCATCGCCGGTTGTAAACGACCATACTTTCGCGCCGGTAGTCAGCTTAATCGCATAGAGATTATTGTCCTCCGACCCGACATAGAGATTCCCATCGGCGCCGATTGCCGGCGATGCCCAAACAAAGCCACCGGTCGGAAACGTCCATTTGGGTGTTCCTGTCTTCGAGTTGATTGCGTATACGTTATTATCGAGCGCGCCGATGTAAACCGTGCCATCCGAGCCGACTGCCGGCGACCCAGCCACGCCACTACCCGAAGACAGGGTCGCAAATTGCCATACGACGTCACCCGTACTGCCATTCAAGGCATACAGGAAACCGTCAAGCGACCCAACATAAACGGTTCCGTTTGTCCCAATAGCTGGGGACGATAAAACCGCTTCACCGGTCGTGTAGCTCCATTTCAACGCGCCGGTATTGCTTACCGCATAAATATTGTTATCCGTGGATCCAAAGTAGATGGTACCGTCTTGCCCTATTGCGGGCGAAGAGTCGATCTCTCCCCCTGTTGCAAATGACCAATTTACCGCTCCGGTCTTACCGTCGATGGCATAAAGGTTCCCGTCCTGCGAACCAACGTATAGCGTGCCATCGCTGGCGATTGTCATCGAGTCAGAACTCACGCTGAAATCCACATTGGCTGACCACTTGACCGTATTCGTACCGCCTGAGCCAAGACCGACACCGGTATTCAAAGAATTAGCCCGATACTTGGGCCAGGATGTATTTCCAAGTTGCGCTTGAACCAACAGAGGCACAAGCATAAGCAGGAAGACGGCCAGTTGCCGAAGCTTCAGTCCTCCTGCCTTCTTCTGACGTGAAGTCCTCGAAACAAGCGGGGAGCAATCCAGGCAAACCATGGAAAACATAGGCCTACATAATAAGCCAAAAAACATTCCAGCCTAGTGAGTGAATTGCGGAAAAGGTGCTTACCCAATGATTATTGTCCGGAGTTGGCGCTAGGGATCGCCGACTGCACCTTTCTTACCCGCCTATCCTCATTAGACCGCCCAACCTGGGCTAAACGTCGGGTGGATAAGAGGGTCAAATTCGTGGGTGCCTTTGACTTGCATGAGCCTTGCGTCCCACTCAAGACGGGGGCCATTCGCCCAGATGGCAAGGTTGCCAAGGAGCACAGTCTCAGTTAGCGGCCCCGCATAGTCGGGGAAATTGGATCGGGCCGGTTTGCCTCCCAACACGGCTCGAACAAATTCTGCCATGTGCCCAGGCGATTCGTCGACGTCGATATCCGGCATTGGCGCTCCACCCACGATTCCGAACTGAGTGTTGGACTCATCTGGACAATAGATCGTCGCCTTTTCACAAACCACGATCGAGCCGTTTCCGCCATAGCTGAATCCGGGAGCCAACGCAGGATCCGGTCGCTTTCCGCCGTCGTGCCAATGAAGGGTCACTGGTGGCCGGCCATTACGCTCTGGAAATTCGTAGTGAACGATCGCCCAATCTGGAAAGCTGTCTCGGTTATGACCGCTTGTCTCCGCACGTACCGCAATAGGGTCACGGAGATCCAGCGCCATGTACGGCATATTGAAAATGTGGCACCCCATGTCACCAAGCGAACCGGTGCCAAAATCCCACCAACCTCGCCATGCGAATGGGTGATACCCGTCGGCATAGGGCCGGACCGGGCGCGGGCCGAGCCAGAGGTCGAAGTCGACCTGCTTGGGCGGATTGGATGGCTTTGGACGGGAGACGCCTTGAGGCCACCAACCTTTAGCTCGATCGGTCCAGAGATACACTTCTTTGGCGTGTCCAAATGTGCCGGCCTGAATATGGGCCGCTGCCTTGCGCATGTTGGTGCTTGCAGTGCTTTGATTACCCATTTGGGTGGCTACCTTTCTCTCGCGGGCGATTTTGGCCAGTTGTCGCGCTTCCCAGATCGTACGGGTTAAAGGCTTTTCACAATACGTGTGCAGGCCGTGGTGCATCGCCAAGGCAGAAGCGACCGCGTGATGATGGTCCGGAGTGGCGACCACTACGGCGTCCAGTTTTCCGTGCATCGATTCGAACATTGTGCGGTAATCGTCAAAGGCAGCGGCCCGTGGGTGCTCCATCATCGCCTTGGCGCGGTTGCGCACATCGATGTCGCACAAAGCGACAATGTCGCCAAATTGGGCAGCATCCTGCATGTCGTCCCAGCCTCGGCCGCCACACCCGATGATCCCGAAACGCAGCCTTCCATTGGGTGCTGCCTTCACGAGTTGCTGCGGGCTTTCCGCCGCTGCGCTTCCTAAAGCAAGCCCCACCACTGCTGCGGCTGATCCTCGGAGTACGTCTCTTCTTGTGATTTCCTTTCCCATGACATGTTCCAATGACTATTTTCTCTTGCTCGTTCCGCAAGACCATTCGATTCCTTCCGCGAGCATCTTCAAGAACACCGGGTCCTTGTACGATTCCTGGGTGTGGCCCATTCCGGTGTACCAACTTCGTCCCCCCTCGAACTCATGACACCACATGATAGGGTGGTCGTCGGGCATTTTTGAGCCAGTGTAACTGGATGGATCCAGCGAAGCAAGTACATGCACGGTGCTCCGGGGATTGGTCCGGTAGTCATACCATTCGTCCTTTCGGCGCCAGGGATTCGGCAGATCCTTCGTGCTCGGATGGGTTGGATCGTCGATCTTGATAACGGCATCCTGCTGCGCAGGATGAGTTAGGAAATAGGCGCCAACGAGTTGTCCATACCATGGCCAGTCGTATTCGCAATCCGCCGCCGCATGCACGCCGACAAACCCTCCACCGGCATGAATAAAGCTCGATAGCGCGCTCTTCTGCGTTTTGTCGAGAATGTTGCCCGTGGTGCTTAAGAAAACTACCGCATCGAACGCCTTTAATTTCTTGGAGTCGATAGCGGAAGCATCCTCTGTAAACGTCACCGACCAGCCCCGCGAGATGCCGATTTCGAGAATCGCCTCTCGCCCAATCGGAATGGCGTCGTGCCGGAACCCAGCCGTCTTTGAGAACACCAGAATCGATCGATTCTTGGCGATCCCTGAGATGGTCGTCGCGCAGACAATCGCAGGTATCAACATGGTGTGAGATTACCGTGCTATCCATGACAGATCGTTCTCTCAGCACGTTAGAATAGAGTCCGTGCCCAAACTGGAAGTCCAAAACGTCTTCATGGAGTTTCCCGCGGTGCGGGCGCTTGATGACGTGTCGGTTTCCTTTGAGGCGGGCGAAATACATGGGGTCGTAGGCGAGAACGGGGCTGGCAAGAGCACCCTCATGAAGATCCTTGGCGGGGTACAGCATGCGACATCGGGCGTGATTAAGCTGGACGGCAGGCCGATTATCCTTAATGGGGTTCGCGATGCTCTAAGACGTGGAATCGCGATGATTCACCAAGAGCTAAATCTCGTGGACGAACTCACCGTGGCGGAGAACGTATTTCTCGGACGTGAGGCGACAAAGAGCGGGATGCTCGACACAGCGAAGATGGTCGAAGCGACCGAGGCGGCTCTGGAGTTACTTCATGCGTCGTTTCCTGCAAGTGAGAAGGTTGGGCGCCTATCGATCGCTGGCAAGCAACTGGTCGAAATCGCCAAAGCGATCGCGGTGGAAGCTTCGATCCTTATCATGGATGAACCCACTGCAGTCCTCAGTGAGCCTGAGGCGGTTTCCTTATTCGCCATGATTGGGCGACTCAAAGACCGGGGAACAACCGTTTTATACATTTCTCATCGATTAACGGAAGTTTGCGAAATATGCGATCGAATCACCGTACTGCGGGACGGTTCACGGATTGCAACCATTGACGCACACGGGGCAAGCCCTTCTGAATTAGCCCGGTTGATGGTGGGACGTCCCATCCAAGATTTCTATCCGGCAAAAACGCAATGTCCGACTGGCAAACTGGTATTCGAACTCCGTGGGTTTTGTGGTGTTAGTTTCTCGGTTCATCGAGGAGAAATACTCGGGCTCGCTGGGTTGGTTGGGGCGGGGCGTACCGAACTTGCCGAATCGATCATCGGCGCAAGACCATCGGGCAAGGGCGAGTTGTATCTCGATGGCCAGCTTTGCCGGATCCGCAATCCCAAAGATGCGATGAAGCTTGGAATCGCCTACGTCAGCGAAGATCGAAAACGGCTTGGGCTTCACGTTACGCTTGGAGTGGTCCAGAATATCAGTCTGGCTAACCTCCGCGCTTATGGCAACGTCGTCCTCAACTCACAAAAAGAACGAGAATCGGCTCGAGCATGGGAGCAGGAGTTGGACATCCGCGCCGGGGACTTCGAAGGCCCGATCATGAACGTAAGCGGAGGGAACCAACAGAAGATTGCCATCGCGAAATGGCTCGAGACCAAGCCCAAAGTGCTTATTTTGGACGAACCGACTCGTGGAGTGGACGTCGGCGCAAAGCGCGAAATGTACCGCCTGATTCAGCGGCTTGCCCATGAGGGTATGGCATGCATCGTAATCTCCTCCGAACTGCCGGAGATTATCGGGTTGTGCCATCGAACAATTATCATGCGCGATGGTCGGGTAGCCGGCGAATTAAGCAACGACGCCATGAGCGAAGAGGCGGTAATGCACCTCGCGGCAGGAGTGGAAGCAGCGTGAAGCGGGCAAACGTTCTAAGCGAATTCGGGGCGTTGTTCGCGTTAGCCCTGCTCTTTATCATCAACGTTGTCACTCGGGGCGCGAACTTCCTGCAAGTAGAAAACCTGCGGAATCTGATCAGTCAAGACGCCGCAGTTGGAGTGATTGCGGTTGGAATGACACTGGTGATTATTGCGGGCGGTATCGACCTCTCGGTCGGCAGCATGACCGCGATGTGCGGTGCGGTTGCGATTTTGCTCTTGAACAAATTGACCGCATTCGGAGCGGGAGTTAATGGCGCAATCTTGCTTGCCGCGGTTGGCGCAATTGTCTGCGGCGCGTTGGCGGGGTTATTCAACGGACTTGTCATCTCTTACGGAAGGGTTGCCCCGTTTGTGGTCACCTTGGGCGGTCTCGCCGGATTCCGATCCATTGCCTTGGTGCTTGGCAGCGGCGGGGAGATCCGATCTCAGGTCTCTGGATTACAGGACTTCGGGTTTGGGGGAATTCCAATCCCGTTTGTGAAAAACGCGGGTGGCGGACCAGTTCTGTTCTACTGGAGTGCAGTCATCTTTATCGGAATCGCCTTGCTGGCCGGTTTTGTCCTGAACAAGACCCGATTTGGCCGCTACGTCATCGCCGTTGGGGCCAATCCAAGGGCTTCGGAGTATTCGGCGATCAACATTCAAACGGTACGACTCGCTGTTTATACCGTGCTCGGTGGGTTCGTAGGCCTTGCCTCGGTGTTGGTTGCAGCCCGAATGAATTCGGTGGGTACCGGGTCGGTTGGGCTCTACTACGAGTTGGATGCGATCGCGGCGGTCGTAATCGGCGGCACAAGCCTTCGGGGCGGAAAAGGAAGAATATGGGGAACGGTCGTCGGGGTTCTACTTCTGACGCTGATCTCAAATATGATTACCGCATATCATATCGACACCAACTGGCAGGGACTGGTAAGGGGAATCGTTATTCTAGTCGCCGTGCTCATTCAAAGGGGAAGAAAGGAAAATGACTCATTCTAAGACGCTGTTGTATGCTTTGCTTGGTTTCATCGCAATCGGAATTTCTGGCTGCCAGTCGGGCACTGGCGAAATTGCCGCCAAGACGGGCAAAAGATTCAAGGTGGGAGTCTCTATTCCAGCCGCTGACCATGGTTGGACTGCGGGAGTCAAGTACTGGGCAGATCAGGCTTCGAAGCAGAATCCGGATATCGACTGGGTAATCCAAGACGCCAAAGAATCAGGCGAACAGATCAGCGACCTCGAAAACATGCAAACCCAGGGGGTTGACGCGCTCGTAATCTTGGCCATGGAAAGCGGTCCTTTAACTCCAATCGCCAAGAAACTTCATGACGCTGGAATTCTGATTATTAACGTTGACCGTGGATTTACGGAGCCGGTCGCCGACGTTTTCATCGAAGGCGACAACAAGGCCTTCGGACGTAAGTCAGCCGAGTTTATGGTCAAGAAACTAGGTGGCAAGGGGAAAATCGCGATCCTGGAAGGCGTGTCGAGCACCGTCAACAGCGACCGTAAATCTGCTGCCTTGGAGGTCTTCAAGGCCTATCCGGGAATCCAGATCGTCGCTGACGACAGCGGACAATGGAACCGCGAGAAGGCAGAAAAGGTGGTTACGAACATGCTGGTGGCCAATCCACAGATTGATGCGATCTGGGCTAGTGACGACGACATGGCGCTCGGCGCCGAGACAGCATTGAAGGCCGCGGGCAGAGATAAGAACATCTGGATACTCGGCGGCGCCGGGATGAAGGACATCGTGAAGCGAGTGATGGACAAAGATCCTCTGTATCCGGCCGACATCACCTATCCACCGTCCATGATCGGTTTCGGAATCCAAACCGCCGCAGGTATTTTGCATGCGGGCAAAAACGAAGCCAAGAAATACATGCCCCGCCACGTCATGATCGACGTCGAGTTGGTGACGCCGGAGAATGCGAAAGACTTCTACTTCCCAGATTCAATCTATTGAGGGGCGCGGTGGAGTGACGGAATTTAGGGCCGGGTTGATATGAGCGAATCGGGCAGCGAACAGGGTGTAATCCCTAGATCGGAATTATTCCGACAAGCCAAAACCGCAATCGTGGCTTTCAGGAACAGCGCGGTTGGCACGAGGCGATTGCACTCGACAAGTTCGAGTACAGGTTGATCGCTCGGTTTTCTAGCTCTTTGGCCAGAGTGCCATCTCAAAAAATGCGTCCGCTGATTCTTGACGTCGCAACATCGCCACAGGTCATTTTGTAGGCGATCCAATATGGGGCGCCTTCGGTTCCTTGACATCCACAGCTAGTTACGCAACGCACATTCTGGCCCGATCGCATGCACAGTGGCGGACCAGAGATCATTAGTTGACACTGAGTTGCTTCATAATGCAGCAGTTGGGCTATTAAGTGGTTCATCGAAATTGATCGAGAGTTCAGAACGCAGAAGAGGCCTGAGTTTGGACCGGCAATTTCTTCATTTTTGAATCAAGGGTCATCTCGATTGCCGCTGCTCTTGGCGACGCTATAGCGGAACAAAGCATGGAACGGACTTTCCGCTTTCAATGCTCAAGCGTCTTAGCCAACGAAGTCGGCTAAGACACTGGCCGATACTCTGGCAGCTTGTAACCTTTCCGATACGGTCGCCGGTATGACAACGTGTTCTTTCCGGCTTTGCCGACAAAGTCCTGTTTCTTGGCATCCCACTTCACCATCTCGCCAGAAAAAAGGGCGACATTGGACAGGTGGCACACGACCGTCGTTTGGGCCACCGAAGGGAGATCTGCACGCGGTTTTGACCGGGTCTTTACGCAGTCCACAAAGTCGCGCCAGTGGTTCGGTGGGGCCTCAGACTCTTCCTTTGGCAATTCCTTTCCGCTAGGATCGAGGACCTTCCAACCTCCGCGCCAAACCCGCAAAGTCCTTCCGTCGGCGCTGACGAACTCAGTTCCGTGGTTTTCCTTCCCCGGATTGTCACGTCCAATGGACCAATGCATCGAGAAGTCTGGATTGTGGAAATCGTAAATCGCCTCCATCGTATCAGGGGCATTTCGGTCGTCGTCCAAAATCGCTCGTTGGCCACCAAATGCGCTGACCGAAATCGGCATCACGAGGTCTTGATCCTTGCTCATCCCGAGCAGAGCGATATCCATCATATGGACTCCCCAGTCCGTACTCATGCCGCCGCCGAAATTCATGAACCATCGCCAATTAAAGTGACATCGGTTAGATTGATAGGGCACAAATGCGGCAGGCCCCACCCACATATCGTAGTCGAGTCCCTTAGGCGGCTCGATAGCCTTTTGCCTTCCGGCACGAAATCCATCCGAAATCCAGGCCCGACAAAGAACAATCTTCCCTAACTTGCCTGACCGCACATAATCGATCGCGTCGGTGAATTCCTTGGTGCTGCGCTGCCAGGTGCCGCATTGTACGACCCGCTTATGTTGCTTGACCGCTTCCGACATGGAAACGGCCTCTACGATGTTATGGGATAACGGTTTTTCGCAATAGGCATCCTTGCCGGCTTCGCAGGCGTGGATCAAAACCAGCGCGTGCCAGTGATCGGGCGTGCCGACGATAACCGCGTCGATGTCCTTACGGTCGAGGATTTTTCGATAGTCCTTATAGACATCTGGACGTCGACCGTATTTCTTTTCGACATCTCGGAGATCGCCCGGCACTCGGTTGTCATCGACATCGCATAAGGCGGCTATCTCAACATCGGGATAATTCATGAGGTTTCGCATGTTGGCGGCGCCCATGCCTCCGCACCCGATCAGACCAATCACAACTTTGTCGTTCGGCGACCTCGAAACACTCTTCCAAGGTGCGGCATCTGCAAGCCGCATCAGCGGACCTGCTGCACTTGCAGCGGCAACCGATCCGGTGCGGACCAAAAACTGCCGTCGTGTCCAGTCGTTCTCTCTTTCAATATCAGCCATGACATCTACCCTCTTGCGAACGATCTTACTGCAGTTCAGGGTTTAGCGGAAGACGGTTCCTTTTGAGACGCTGCGTTGATCGGGAGCAGCCACGCCGACCGATTCGTGATCTACTGGATGGCAATTAATTATTTTGTGTGTAAAATCGAAACCTCAAAACGGAAAGGTGCTAGCTTTATTCCGAGCCCCCTAGGACGATTCAACATGAGTATCGACAATTCTAACCTCCCTTCGCGACGAGAGTTCATACAGACCACCGGAAGCCTGGCTGCAGCAACGATGCTGGCGGGAATTCCGATTCCGAACGTTCACCCCGGCGGGAGCGATCTCATCCAAGTCGCTTTAGTCGGATGCGGCGGGCGAGGTAGCGGAGCGGCCGTAAATGCTTTGTCGACAACGAGCGGTCCAATCAAACTTGTTGCGATGGCAGATGCCTTCGCAGATCGACTTGCAAGTAGTTTCGACAACGTAAAGGCAGCCGTAGGGGACAAGATGGACGTGCCTGAAGAACGGAAATTCGTGGGATTCGACGCATATCGGCACGCCATGGATTGCCTCAAGCCGGGCGATGTAGTGATATTGACCACTCCTCCCGCATTTCGCTGGGTCCATTTCACATACGCAATCTCAAAGCGCCTCAACGTTTTCATGGAAAAGCCGGTGACAGTAGACGGCCCCACCAGTAGGCGGATGCTCAAACTGGCAGGAGACGCCGCTGTTGCCAACCTAAAGGTTGGAGTTGGCCTGATGTCACGTCACGCTAAGCCGCTTCAAGAGCTACACGATCGCATTCAAAACGGCAAACTGGGAGAGATCGTCCTTATGCGCGGGTACCGCATGCACGAGCCGGCCGGTTTCTTCGAGTCGCTGCCAAAGCCGGAAGACAAGACCCATCTGGAGTACCAAATCCGTCGATTCCACAGCTTCCTATGGGCCAGCGGAGGATGTTTCAGCGACTTTTATATCCATCATATCGATCACATCTGTTGGATGAAGAACGCATGGCCAGTGACAGCCCAGGCACTTGGCGGTCGCCACTACAGGCAGAGTCCCGAGGGCATCACCTACGTGGACCAGAATTTCGACACCTATTCAGTGGAATATACGTTCGCAGACGGTAGCAAATTCAACTTTGACGGTCGGTGCATGACTGGCGCCCAAGGCATTTACTCCAGCTATATCCACGGCACCAAGGGGTTTGCAATCGCGTCCCGGGCAAATGATTGCGGTGGTCCTTCTGCGATCTACAAGGGCTTGGGACCGTCCGGCCATCCGATTTGGCAATCGACCGACACCAGCAACCCCTATCAAAACGAGTGGGATACCCTGATCCAGGCCATTCGCAAAGACAAGCCGTATAGTGAGGTCAAGCGGGGAGTCGAGGCCAGCCTGGTTGCCAGCATGGGTCGCATGGCGGCCCACACGGGCAACCAAGTGAGCTTCGACGACATGCTCAACTGCGAACATGAATTCGCGCCTGGCCTCGACACGCTTACGAGCGATTCGATCGCTCCCCTGATGCCTGACTCGACCGGCCGGTACCCAGTTCCTCAACCGGGATTGAATCCCAAGCGAGAGTATTGATCGATTGAACAACGATCATGGAAATTCAGATCGTCGGTGCTTAACAAGGCTGTCCACATGCCTCGGTACGTGTTGCGCGCAGGACGGATATGTGACCGATGAATAGGATTGGATGGATGGTCACCGCGGTAGGCGCATTGATTTGTATGATCCTGCTGCCACGGGCAAAGCCGGATTCGGTCGCTGCCGCCAACGACCCCCGATATCTTGTGGGTCTCCAGCTTTACACGGTACGGGACGACTGCGCGAAGGACCTTCCCGGAGTCTTGAAGGCAGTTTCGAAGATGGGCTACACAGGTGTTGAGTTTGCCGGTTACTACGGAATACCAGCAACTGACCTGCGACGTCTGCTCGATGAGAACCACCTCAAGTGTTATGGTTCTCACATTCAATTGACGGACTTGATGGGGAGCAACCTGGAACGAACAGTCGCATTCAACGAAGTGCTAGGAAACAAGCTACTTGTCGTTCCTTCTCTTCTAAATGAACTCAGGAATTCTCATTTTGCGCTCCTTCAGACTGCCAAGTTGTTCAATCAACTTGCGAGGAAGCTTGAAAAGCAGGGGATGATCCTCGCTTACCACGATCACCAAGACGACTTCAAACCAATCGATGGCGAACTGCCATGGGACACCATCTTCAGCAACACAGATCGGCGAGTTGCCATCCAATTCGATATCGCAAATGCGTTGGAAGCTGGTGCCCAGGCCGCCCCTTTTCTGGGCAAGTACCCGGAACGCGTCGTTTCGGTCCACATAAAGGACTACTCTGCGACCAATCCAGAAGCACTTCTCGGAGAAGGCAACGAGAATTGGAAAGAGGTTTTGCCCCTCTTAAAAGGCAAGGCTAGACCTAAATGGTTCATTATCGAGCAGGAGACCTACCCATTCCCGCCACTCGAATGCGCAGAAAAGTGCCTGCGGAGCTTTGAGAGGATGATGGCGGCGGGTCCAGGGAACTAGGGCAGACGGACTGTCCTTACATCAGCGCTCACCGTTTTGCTCTGATTGCCGACCAATGATTCAAGGCCGCGTCAGAGTGTTCATTCGGGGTTTCACCGTCAGACCGAATGATGCTCAAGGACAATCCACTTGCCGTCCGCATAGGTCATGACGCATACGCCTGGCCTGCCAATATGTCTGGCCTCAATCAACTGCGTCCTTACGTCCGTGCGGAAAGCGTTCGAACCATCCCAAGTGTATCCAACATTATTGGTCCGAGCCCACAGGATTGCCTGCTCTTCACTTGTCATTAGGCGATAGGGGCCTCGCTGGGGTGGATCGACACTCCAAAGCCCTCGCGTCGTCCACAATTCTCTCTCTTCAGGGTCATCGAGTTGGAACCACGAAGGGGCAATTGTGGTATCGATTTCTTCAGTCTCGCTCTCTTTTGTCACGATTGTAGATTCCTCCCTGCAACGGTCTGACTTGACCTCTAACTGGTCCAATTCTACACCGATTTTGCCCTGTTTCCAAGGTCACAGGGCGTCACATTTTGGCATCCGTCCTGTCTCGCAATGAATTCTAAACGTGTCTCCAATTTAAGACATTGGTCGACACAAAAAGTCTAGATTCCACGAAGCCGATTCGTTTGGCATTGACGCTTCATTGTTGTGCCTAGGCGGGAATAGGAAGCTGAACATAGTCAGTCGCTCTCAAAGATCTTCACCAACTCGGAGTTGGGAATCGACTGTCTAATTGGATCCCTGGACTGGGCAGGACGCGGCAGCCTCAATAGGCGCCATGTTTGACGAAATGCCTAGTCGCCGCAACCGAATGTTATCTGGATATTGCTCGCCAAGGCGTTGCGCTACGGGTCATCGGAGTTGTGATCGACTCGTAATCTGGGCCTACCCGTCTTCCTGCCACATCTATGGGAATAACTGGTTTTTAGCTCGTCGATTGTCGAATGAAGCGCTGTTATCCTTAGAAAGCGGGATCGCCTACACTGTAGTGATATGATTAGTCCTGACGGATCAAATGACGTTCCGGCGAGCGTGAACCTGATCCATCTAAAGGAGTTGGATTAAAATTGCTAGGAACTAGGTCGTTATCGAAGCACCCATCAATATCTGCTGGATTGCGAAGGCTTATCGTTTTGCTCGTCTTGGTCGCGGGTATTTCGCACCTGTCGCAAGCGCAGACCATCAAGAAGCTCACTCTCTCGCCAGCATCCGTTGGTGGCGGAAACATGTCTACTGGCACCGTGACTCTTTCATCGAAGGCAGGAACGAAGGGTCTGGTCGTTTCTATCAGTTCGTCGAACACGGCGGCATCCGCACCAAGTTCGGTAACAGTTCCAAGCGGTGCGACCAGCACCAGCTTCAGTGTCACAACCACGCCGGTGGTTGCCACTACAACAGCAGTGATAAAGGGAGTTGTCGGCTCGAGTTCTGCCACAGCCACCTTGACCATTCAGGCGGCAAAGCTAACTTCACTTACGTTTAGCCCCAGTTCGCTTACCGGAGGCGCCACCAGCACGGGAACCGTAAGTCTGGGATCTGCCGCGCCGAGCGGCGGCATCAAGGTAGCCCTGACATCATCGAGCCTCGCCTGGGGTGGCCCATCCTCTGTTTCCATCGCTGCCGGTTCAACTTCAACCACCTTCACAATCACGACTCTGTCCGTAGCAGCCTCGACGGTCGCGAAAATCATGGCGAAGATCACTGGGTCATCTGCTGCCGCAACTCTAACGATCAAGCCCGCTGTCCTCAATGGACTGACTCTGAATCCAACCAGTTTAGGTGGTGGCGCAACCTCGACGGGCACCGTTGCCCTGTCCGGTCCAGCCCCTGCAGGAGGCTTGAAAGTGAACCTGACAAGCAGCCAAGCAGTCGCTTCCGTTCCCAAGTCGATTACAGTGCAAGCGGGATCTACCGGCGGTACGTTTGCAATCACAACCGTTCGAGTTACTCAGCCTATAAGCGCCACCATAAAAGCGACCCAGGGCACAAGCGCCGTAACTGCCAAACTCGCGATTAACCCACTCGTTGTCAGCAGTGTCACGTTGAATCCAACCACGCTTGTGGGCGGGACGAAATCGACGGGAACAGTGACTCTTAACGGACCGGCGCCCATTGGGGGATTGAGCTTAGCCCTTTCGAGTAACCAAGCATCCGCAACGGTCCCAGCTAACCTGACAATCTCCGGTGGCGCCTCAACCGCTACCTTTGCAGTCACCACCCAAGTCGTGGCATCCCAAACCTCGGCCACCATTACCGCAAGCCTGCTGGTTTCCTCGGCAAGCGCCACTCTCACCATCAATCCGCCGACGTTGACCGGTTTCACATTGAGCCCCACAAGCCTTGTAGGTGGCACGAACTCAACCGGAACGATCTCCATGAGTCAAGCTGCGCCCTCAGGCGGACTTTCGGTTTCTTTGACCGGAGGTCAAGCGGAAAACGTCCCGGCGACGGTGACCATTCCTCAAGGAGCGACGTCGACGACATTCACGATTTCGACCTCAGCGGTTGCGACCAAAACGGTTGCTAACAATACCGCGACCTTTGGTGCTTCATCCATTAAGGCGTCCTTGACCATTTTGCCGCCCACGATTTTCAGTCTGGTCTTGAGCCCCGCAAGCGTTGTTGGTGGTACCAACTCAACAGGGACAGTAACCCTCAGTAGCCCTGCGCCTGCTGCTGGCTTCGCCATAGGCCTTTCGAGCAACCAGGCTTCGGCGATTGCTCCATCCACCGTTTCCGTTTCCGGCGGCACGACGAGCGCGACTTTCACGGTAACGACAACCGCGGTCGGCACGCAAACAAGCGCAACCATTACGGCAACCGATCCTAGCGGCAACAAAACGACCGCACAGTTGACCTTAACCCCGCAACAGCTTCTAGTCGTTCAATTGCCGGTCAACGACATCACATTCGACCCCATATCCGGCAATATCTGGGCTGCGGTGCCCAGCACAGGAGGCGCCTACGCCAACTCGATCGTTGCGGTTGATCCCAAAACCGGTGCGATTGGAACGAGCATTAACGTTGGGGCAGAACCTAGCCACGTGAGGGTCACGGACAACGGTCAGTATGCGTTCGTGGATGTTAAAGCTGACGGTTCCGTACGGCGAGCTAACCTGAAGACCGGCGCCATGGACGGAATCTATGCAATCAAGAAAGGCGGCGTCTTCGACCTTGAGACGGTTCCGGGCTCGACCAGTAGTTATGTTCTTGTCACCGATCCGACATATGGCGTCAACACCACGGTTTGGGACGGCGAAACGGCCAGGCAGAACACGGGAGCAGGTGGTTACGACATCCGCTTTGCGGGCAGTAACTCGCTGATTTATGGCGATGGGCACGGTTCCTTATTCGTCGACACTCTCAACTCCACTGAAATTAACTGGACGCAACAATACAGCTTGGACGTATCAGGGTTCGAGTATGCCAACAACCTGTTGTATACCGCCGTACCGACCGTGGTCGACCCCATCCAGCAGATCGTGGTCGAATCGATTCCGGTCACAGACTTCCTGCTTCAAAACGTCGAGGTTGCGGTTAGTCCATCCGAAAATCGGATCTACTATGTCAGTTGGGATTCAAGTCACAACAAACGCATCTTGGACTTCAATATGACGACCTACGAGGAGTATCCATACTTCGACGGAACCGCGAATATTCCGGGAGGGTGCAATGATCTGCTCGCCTGTGGAAACCACACGGTTGCGTTTTACGTGTTCGGCGATAACGTAACCCAGAACATTGTCATCATTCATGGACTGAAGTGACGCCTCTCCATTTTGATTACCATCTGTGCCATGGCCACAGGTGGTAATCGAAACGGTGCGTTCGGTGGATGATTTCTAGGTGGCCAGTTCCCCCTACGATTTCGTCACGCCAATTCTAGAGTTACGCCGTTATCTGCTTCGGAACCAAAGACGACGGTCACACTTCCATCCTTGGGCAGATTTGCCTCAAGGTATGTGCGGATTTCGGGCATGTCGTAAGTAAAGTAGACCGAGTACTTCGACCCTTGTCGCGCTTCCACTAAACGCTTAATGGTCCGCAGGTCCGGGTTGCCGCTACCCCCATTTCCCGAGAAGACATAGGTGTCTGCCGTGACGCGCTGGAACCACTCCAGGGTGTTGTTCCGAGGACTGCCATGGTGGGGGATTTTCAGGAGATCCACATGGATATGGCCGTCTTCCATGAGTCCCAACTCCGTCAGTCCATCCATAACGTCGTTGCAAAGCGCGTCACCGCATAAGAGGATGCGGCGGCCTTCATAAGATAGAAGAAAGACCAAACTCGACATGTTGAAGGGAGAGTCGTCCAGATCGACGGCTGCGACTTTGCCTTCCTTTTGGCGTTTCTTTGCCAGGGCCTCAACCGCCTTTTTCCATACTTGCCTCAGCTTTTCGACCGCTTCCTTCTTGGGGCAAATTAGTTCAAGCTTTGCTCCGCCCGGCAGTTCGAATACGGTAGTTCCGTCTCTCAAAAGAAGGTCTCGACCTTCGTTGATACTGGAAGCGTGCTTCCTGGACAGGGTCGCCACCTTCATCCCTTGTGGAACGCTCGACAAGATAGCCTGAGAGTATTCATCGGCTACTACGGTTTCCACCTCGGCGGAAAAGGAGGCAACCTCCGCAAATCCGGCCGTGGAAGCCAGCCGCGATACCTCGCCCTTTCCGACTAGCGAGTCGAAACTGTTGTGCCAAACCCGTTTGATCGGGAACGGCTTTTTAAGCTTCTGACCATCCAAGTGCTCCAAGAAATGCAAAACACCCCCGATGTGGTCGTCGTCGATGTGACTGACCATTAGAAGCTCAATCGGATAGGCTTCATCCTCTTCTAGATCTCTGAGTTCTTCCAGGTAATCGAGTAGCGGCCCGTTGCCAGGACCTCCGTCGATTGCGATCGTAAACGGACGCGCTGGATCTCCATAGTGTATTGCCAGCGAATCTCCATGGCGAGCCGCAAGGGCTTTGAACAAGAGTGACATTGGTTTTCCTATACTGATTGAAGTGCCCGTAAGACGTCGAGGAGCCCCGCGCCTTGAAAATAGCGCTCGCGACCAAGGTCGGTTGCCGAGCGACAAAGGATCTCCTTGATCCTCCGAGGTTGGCCAACGAGTTCCGGATGTCGTGCGATGAGCAACGCTGCAGCTCCGCTAACGTGTGGAGCAGCCATGCTGGTCCCGTCCATAGTCTTGTAGCCTCCGTTGAGTACCGTCGAACAGATCTTTTCGCCTGGAGCTACCAAATCGGGCTTCATGCGACCGTCTCCGGTGGGTCCCCGGCTCGAAAAGTAACTGACGCCATAGGTATGGGGCTGGAACGAGTGAGTCGACCCGACGGTGATTACCCCGTCTGCATTGCCGGGGTCGGTAATCGAGATGTTGCGAAATCCTTCTTTCAGGCCCTTGGAAGTCATGTATTCCAGGTAACCGTCGTTACCGGCGGCAGTCACCACCACAACTCCCGAACTGACGAGGCGCTCACACTCTTCGCATACCGGAGTTCTTCCACATGCGTAGTTCGCTACATCGTGGCGAATGGAAAAGCTCAGATTGGCCCCTTGAAGCACCATGACGTCCTTATGGGCATTGAGATAGCGAATGAATTGGAGTGCAGACATAATCTCGAATTCAGTGCCGTTTCCGCTGTCGCCGAAGACTCTTAGGTCGTAAAGTCGCAAATCGGGACACATTCCGACCATGACGTCATCGCCTGAATTGTGTTCGGCCCCCGCCGCGAGGATTCCCGCGACGTGAGTTCCGTGTTCGTTTTTTGGCGGCGTGTAGTCTCTATCGTGTTTGATTTCCAAAAGGGGACCGAGAACCCCCCAATCTAGCTCGCGGCCGTTCTTGATGCAGTCCCTCAGTGCCGCCATCTCCGGCCTTTGCAGAATGGGGCTGTTTTCCGGAAGCGTATCTGCGAGAAGGGCTCGTAAATGATGGAAATCGAACGTCTTGATGATGCGCGATCCCTGCGAGGAGTCATCCAATTGAGCCAAGAGCTCTTTATAGGATTTCGACTCAACTTCATTCGCCTTTGGAGTCGGTTTCACCAACTTTCGGACCGTCTTGGTCAGGTTTGACTTATTTTACCGAAATGCGGGATGACGCGCATCGATTCCGCTGTCGACGACCGCCCAAATAAGATCGGCGCTTGATGTCTTGAATAGGCGACCCGCCGCATCCGCTTTTACCGTCGCGATGGAACGGCTAATCGAGGCCGATGCTGCTCGATTGAGGCTTACGCTGAATATCTTTGGTTCATGATCATCAGGATCTATCCGATTAGTAACTTCACTTACCGAAAAAATGAACGTCCGAAATTCCTCCCAATGCTCGAGAAGCAAGTCGTTTGTCGGCTCCAGGTCCTGCGAAACGAATTCACCCAACAGGATCGTATGCAATAGATTCAAGAGCCATATCGGCTTACCCTGAACAGACGTCTCGGAACGAACCAGACTGTCGCCAGGATGGTCAACTGGCTCGGAGACGTTTTTCAAGAATCGCCTATAAGGTTCGATATAAAAGGAGAGCGGATCCAAGACCGACTGACTCCACCAATCGGACAGCGGCATGATGAAAGCGACGAGATCGCGAAGTTCGAACGAACCTACGACTGCAGACTGGTTGTAGGCTAAGTGATGGTTTTTGCCGTTGCCGTGATGCTGCCTCCCAAACACGCCATTGAGATACTGGCAAACCTGGCCGGCCGAACACTCGATGTGCGGAGTACATAAGAGATCTAGGCTCTTAGTTGGGTCCTTGGCATATTCAATCCATACGTCGGGCAAGATCGGGGAATCTTGAGTAAATCGCCGCGCAGCCACCGAACCAAATATCAAATCCTCAATGTATTTCCGGGCAATCCCATCTTTGGAACTGTCCCTCTTCCTTTGATTATCTTTGGAATCTTCCATGCTCATTCGAATCGTTTTTGTGGTTAGATCGGGCTGTTTGGATAAGGGATTCCCACTCCGGCCGCTAGTTGATGGTGATAAAAGGCCCGGATGCTCGCGTCGCTAATCACATATCCCCAGTTGATCAACTGATCCTGAACCTTTTCGGGCAGCGAGGCAAGTCGAGTAGCCGTCAGCGCAAGAGCACTGGTGTGATCAAACGGAGCCGCGAATGGAGAATGAGCATCAACTTTGGCAAGTTCCTCTCGAATGCCCCAGTACGCGCCCCTTCTCTGGCCGGGCGCAAGAGGTTCATCTAGAGGAAAGTCAGGGACGATCGAGTCGATGATCTGCCGTTTGCGGAGGCTGCGGACTTGGTTATCCGTGAGTTCGAATACGCGAATACTGAGTCTCGCCCAGTCGGATGGAGGAGTCGGTTCTTCACCATTCTTACCGCCCCCGTCGCTAACGAACACGGTCTCATACCGCTTCCAAGCGGTTTCCAACCCCAGATTATCGTAGACGCCCCCATCGGTTAGCAACACATCGGTCGTATAAGGGGGGACACACAGGTCCCCTCGGTTTTCGACGCTGTATGTCGATGCAGTAAGCGGTTTTATGTGAACGGGCGAGAGGACGGGTGGAAAGGCAGACGATGCGGCGACCGCCTGGGCGATCTCAAGCCTCGGCTCAAGGAACTGCCCAACTCGGTAGTCCGCCATGTACGGCTTCATGAATCGCCATAGCGCGCCCGTTTGCATATTCGTAGCATTGAACACAAATCGGGGTCCCTCCTCGTCGCTTGGCAGATCCTGAAGCGACGCATGATGAAAGAGAATGTCGTTATAATGCTTGATGACATGGGCCGAAACGCTATCGCCGAATAAGGAACCGATAGTCCCGAGCGCAATCGAATCGATATCGATCGTCGTGGAGGCAAGGCGTCTCAGAGGTGTCGTCACCAGCGAATCAAGAGCGTCTGGGGTAAATTTCTCGGCCTTTAGCTTGTTCCAATTAAGGCCCAACACTCCGGATGCGATGGAACCTCCCGAGACCGACGAAACGCGTTTGAGATCCTTTAGAAGGCCTGCTTCGTTCAGACGGATCAGACCACCGATGTGAAACAGCATCGCGCGGTAACCTCCGCCACTAAGGCAGAGCGCACTTCCAGGCAGTGGCGCATCGGCATCTTTAGGGGACTTTGCCACTAAATCAACGGGGGCAGTCGCTTGTAAATCTGACATCCTCTGTTACTCTCCGTTTGAGTCCTGTTAATTGTATGACATTTGCTGTGGAAACTGAGCAAACGATCCCGTATTTTTTAGATAGCCTCCTCCAGCAAGATGCCACAAAAGCATAAGCCCGGTCGAAAAACCAACTGACTGATGCCACATACTCGGACGAAAGACTCTCACCATTGGAGTACCCATCCCTTACGGGTCGCAACACGACATTGAGGAAAAGGAAGGAGCGGAATGTCCGCTCTGCGGATCAAGTTTTGTAGACTGTATGGCGTGCAGCCTGAATTTACGCGCGAGGAAATGCTTCGTTACAGCCGACACTTTGTCTTACCTGAAGTTGGAATCTCGGGCCAGCACAAGCTTAAGGCGGCCAAGGTCCTGCTAGTCGGCGCCGGAGGGCTTGGATCGCCAAACGCCTTGTATTTGGCCGCGTCGGGCGTCGGCACGATCGGGATAGTGGACTTTGACTCCGTTGATCTTACGAATCTGCATCGACAGGTCATCCACGGGACGCCAGATGTCGGGCGCAGCAAACTGGATTCAGCGTCGGATTCGATTCGGGCCATTAACCCGAACGTACGGGTTGTGCAACACCCGGAAATGCTGAGAAGCGAAAATGCCCTGGACATCGTCAAGGACTACGATCTGGTGGTCGACGGCACTGATAACTTCCCCACTCGCTACTTGGTGAACGACGCGTGCGTCCTACTAGGCAAGACCAATATCTATGGTTCGATCTTCCGGTTTGACGGACAGGCAACCGTGTTTTGTACGCCCGGAGGACCCTGTTATCGTTGCCTATACCCAGAGCCCCCACCACCAGGGACTGTTCCGAGTTGTGCTGAAGGCGGTGTACTCGGAATCCTCCCCGGACTGATTGGACTCATTCAAGCCACCGAAACCGTAAAGATAATCTTGGGCGTCGGCGAGCCGCTGATTGGTCGCCTGCTGATGGTCGACGCGCTGAGCATGAGCTTTAAAGAAGTCCGTATCCGTCGCGATCCAGATTGTCCAATATGTGGCGAGCACCCAACCGTAACGAGCCTCATCGACTACAATCAATTCTGCGGCATTCCAAAGCAAAATTCGCCTCAAGGTCCAGAACTGGAATTGGATCCAATCGAACTCCAAGCGATGCGAGAGCGCCATGACCCGCTCACATTGATCGACGTTCGAGAACCGCATGAGCATGCGATCAATCAGATTCCTGGGGCGATCCTTATACCGCTTGGCGAATTATCGGCTCGACTCGGTGAATTGGACCATGCCGCTTTGACGGTCGTTCACTGTCAGTCCGGAATGCGAAGCGCGAAAGCTTGTGAAATCCTTCGATCAAACGGATTTGAACGGGTGATCAACCTTCGCGGCGGGATTCTCCAGTGGATGAAGACCGTCCAAGAGACGGTTTCATAGGCTTCATTTGATCCCAAGTGACGCATCAAACTCTGCTGCGGAGAAGCCAGTCTGGCGCTTAACTGGATCCGAATTACTTAGCCTCCCGCGATTGCGCCTACCACCATCAGGGGTTCTTTGCCGTCGACGATGCTCGCAGGCAGTGCTTGATCGGGTGGCTCTAGGGAGATGTCCTCGCCTGCAGCAAAGAAACGCAAAAATGCACGCCGCTTGTGGGATTCATGTTCGCGAATTGTCCCTCTAAGAACGGGATGGGCAGTTTCAAGCGCATCGAGAACGGTCGCCACGCAGACTGGCGACTCGACATGTAGCTCTACCTCTTTGCCTACTTGGGCAAGGTTGCGCAGATGATAAGGAAGGGCGACGCGAATCATAAATCTATCAATTCGTTCGGGAGACGAGATTCCAAGTCTTGCAATCGTCTCGTTCGAACTCTCGTTGTTAATAGAGTTCATTCGGATCCGATGGCAAGACCAGGAAATCTCAGTGCCTAATCGGCCAATGTTTGCACCTCTACCGACAATACCGACGGGAAGTGTTCTCCAATAGCGCTCCAATGGTCTCCGCCATCCGGTGAGACGTAAACTTGGCCTCCGGTTGTTCCAAAGTAGATGCCGCAATCGTCGAGTGAATCGACCGCCATCGCATCGCGTAGGATGTTTACGTAACAGTTCTCCTGAGGAAGTCCATTTGTGAGCGCTTCCCACTCGTTTCCACCTGTCCGGCTTCGATAGACCCTCAGCTTTCCTTCCGGCACATAGTGTTCGGAGTCGCTCTTAATGGGTACCACATACACAGTTTCGGGGTCGTGAGCGTGAACGTCGATCGGAAAACCGAAGTCGCTCGGGAGGTTTCCGCTGACCTCGTGCCATGTATCCCCTGCGTCGTCGCTCCGCATGACGTCCCAGTGCTTCTGCATATACAACGTGTTGGGTCGAGATCCGTGTTGGGCTATTCGGTGCACGCAGTGGCCGACTTCAGCGTCTGGGACAGGCATGAATTCCGAAATGAGTCCCTTATTCGCCGACTTCCATGTAACGCCCCCGTCTTCAGTCCGGAAGCAGCCGGCCGCCGATATTGCAACCCACATCCGATCAGGAGCAGACGGGTCGATGAGAATCGTATGCAGGCACATCCCGCCTGCTCCCGGTTGCCAGTCCTGCCCTGTTGCGTGTTTGCGTAGTCCGGAGAGTTCCGACCAGGTGCGGCCCCCGTCTTGACTTCGGAACATCGCGGCGTCTTCAACGCCCGCGAATACCGTGTCGGGGTCCGTAAGCGAAGGCTCCAAGTGCCAGACTCGTTTGAACTCCCATGGATGAGGCGTGCCATCGTACCAGCGGTGCGTACCTGCCTCTCCTTCATAGACGAACTTGTTACTCTCACCCTGAGGCCAGCCTTCTGGCGATTTTAGCTCTTCCGCAGAGCTTCCGGGAGGCGTCCAGGTCTTGCCGCCATCGTCTGAGCGTTGAACGATTTGGCCGAACCAGCCGCTCGACTGGGAGGCGAAAAGGCGATTAGGATCGACGGGAGATCCCTTGACATGGTAGATCTCCCAACCGCCAAAATGCGGCCCCTCGATCTTCCAATCCTTCCGTGAACCATCCGCGGTACAGACGAACGCCCCTTTCTTGGTCCCGACAAGTACTCTGACTCTGCTCATCTTTTCCTCACTCAATCAAAAGCTTGGCTCGAAATAGTACCTGCACGTTCAAGGCAAGAACTGCTTTGTTCTCTGCGACAATTGCAGAATTCGTCAAAGCATCCGCACTTCAACCCAACACGGCGCTCATGGACACCTGTCGTTCTAGGACAGATGGTTATACTCAACAAGTGGATTGTGATGTTGCGATTATCGGGGGTGGCCCGGCCGGATCGACGGTGGCAACATTGCTCAAGAAATACGCGCCGCACTTACACGTAGTCATCATCGAGCGAGAGATCTTCCCGCGTGACCACGTTGGAGAGAGCCAATTGCCGGTCATATCCCTTGTTCTTGACGAAATGGGTTGCTGGGACAAGGTAGAGGCCGCCAACTTCCCGATCAAAATTGGGGCGACCTACCGCTGGGGTAAGGCGCCAGAGCTCTGGGATTTCGAGTTTATGCCCGCAAATCAGTTCCGGAATGAGGAGCGACCCGCCAAATTTGTCGGCCAAAGGCGCAAGACAGCCTTTCAGGTAGATCGCGCAATCTACGATCAAATTCTGCTCGATCACGCCGCCGAATCCGGGTGTGAGGTTTTGCAAGGACAGAGAGTCTTGGAAGTCCATCGCCACGAAGACCGAGTCACGGGTCTCCGACTGGAGTCTGGCGATCAAGTTCATGCTCGGTATTACATCGATGCATCCGGACATAGCGGAATATTGAGACGTGCGATGGAAGTCAAAGCTGACTCCCCCACGAGTTTGCAGAACATTGCGATCTGGGATTACTGGCAGAATGCAGAATGGGCGGTCGAAATTGGGGTCGGTGGGACTCGGATCCAAGTTCTCAGCCTGGATTATGGTTGGATCTGGTTCATACCGCTTAGTCCGACCCGAACAAGCGTCGGATTGGTTATCCCGGCAGAAGTCTACAAATCGAGCGGACTAAGGCCCGACGATCTCTATGCCAAAGCCCTTCAAGAAGACGACCTGATCAAAAGACTTATGTCGAAAGCGGTGAGTGAGAACAAGCTCGCAACCACTAAGGACTGGTCATTCTTGGCTGAGCGCCACTGCGGCGAAAACTGGTTCCTCGTCGGTGAGAGCGGGGGCTTTGCCGACCCCATCCTCTCCGCTGGACTGAGCATGGCCCATTTCGGGGCTCGAGAAGCGGCCTATACCATACTGGAGCTGTATCGAGACCGAGAAGAAGTCGATTGGCTCAAGAGCGAATTCAACCGCCGTCAGACCCAGCGAGTGCAAAGCCATATTCGGTTTGCCGATTACTGGTACACCGCCAACGGGCAATTCAAGGACCTTCAAGAGTTTACAAGTCGAATCGCCGAAGATCGGGGACTCGACCTTACCCCTGAAAAGGCATGGGCATGGCTGGCTCAGGGTGGATTTATCGATGAAGACTTTCAAGTCGGAATCGCTGGATTCTCAATTACGTCCATCAAGCAGATGGGAGAATTCCTATCCGACATGACCGAGACGTCCGCCCTTGCCTCCCATAATGTTTTCAGGCTGGACCTTGCGGGAGCGATCAGGAGCGATGCCGCTCATTATTCGGGAGGGGAGATCTCCAGGAAGAAATGCTATGTGCGAGCGGACCGCTTACTGCCGATAGAAGGGGTCTTTGATTTTCTGCTGTACATCCTCCAGCGTGAATCCAAGCTGCCCGACATCCTGCGTCGGATCCGAAACGAAGTTCCCAAGCATGCAAACGACGCCCTGTTTCAGACCTCAGTTCTGCCTTTTCTGTCACAGGGTTTGGAGGCTCTGATCGCCGACGGATGGGTTCGAGCCACCTACGACTCAAAGCTCCCCCTCGTTCCCCTCAATCCAGAAATCGTTCATGTCCATCCAAACACCGACAACCGCCAAGTAAGTCCCATCAGCGCGGAATGAGTCCCTTGCATCATCTGTGTTCAGGGCACTTTCGCCAGTGATTCACAAGAAGACAAGTGTCGCCGCAAGGTTTCTACGACCCTTAGACCCGCGTTGCCGTTCAAACCTGGGTCCCGGCTTCCTCTTGCGTGCGAACCGGGGGACAGAGATTGCTAAGGACAAAAGAGCCCCTGTTTTGGCGACAATGGGAGAGTGTCTCCTCTTCTACAGCAACTCTCGAAACTCTCCGAGCCAGGGCTCATAATTCTTCCAGCGTGCGATCGATGTACGGTACATGGGCTGACGAGCCTGCCAGAGGCTGGGGGTCATTACCTTGCGCTCGTTTCTCTCCGGTTTCAGGCACGCTTCGTCCCACGCCAAGCCACAGAAATCTAGGAGATCTCGAGTAGTCCTCTCCTGATCCATGACCATATGCTCGTATTTGATTTCAAAGAGCCGATTCGTCGGGAGGACGGCATGCCAGTGAGACATGATCCGCTCGTACTCCCGGTAACAGAAGACGATGTTATCCCTCTGATTCGAGAATTCGGGCGGCACGATCCGGGTCATGTAGATCGAGAGGCACGTGTCCACCGGATGTCGACGACAGTGAATGAAACGTGCATTAGGGAAAAGCAAGTGGATCGCGCCGAGGAACAAGTAGTTGATCGGCATCTTGTCGGTTACGTGCGGCTTGTCGCCTCCAAGGCTTCCCAGAAGTTCCAAATACCTGCGAGCCGTCTGACTGCCGATGAGCCCGTCAAACTCGTTCCTCGCGACTTGCTGCCGCCAGGATCTAGCCTGATCGCGCCAGAATGGTAGTTCGCCACCCGCCGCGACCGAAGGATGGCTCGAGACAATCTGCTCGACCAACGTCGTCCCAGAGCGAGGCATTCCAACAATAAAGATCGGCTTATCTGAAGTCGATTGCCACCCATTGAACTCAGCGAAGCAGGCTTTTGTAAAGTGAGCAATCGTCGCATCGACATGTGCTCGATGCCCGCGACGATCGTACGCCTTGGAACCCAGCGTTGGATCGTTGGCCGAAATTCGATTCGCTTCGTCGTAATGAGTGATTGCTTGTTCGAACTGTCCTAGGTCGTCAAACGCTTTCCCAAGGCCGTAATGCAAAAACAGCAGATCCGTTGGAGGCACGTTTTCGCTCTGGAGTAGTTGCTCCATCCGCTTTACTAAATCCAAATCCGCAGCAGTTACCTTCTGCGATTGAACAATCCCGTAATAGGATCCAGCCTGAAACGGCTGGAGTTCGATTCCTCGCCGGAAGTTCGACAAAGCGCCTGCAAAATCGCCCCTCTCCTGCTTGCGAAATCCGAGCATGCCATAAGCAACTCCCAAGTTGGGATCCAGGGTGATCGCTTGCTCTAGATGGGCCTCCGCTTCCGACAGATGGCCCGCCCTGGGCAAAGCCCACCCGAGAAGCACATGAATATTAGGGTTTTGCGGCTCAAGGCATAGCGCCGACTGGAACTCGACAATCGCCCCAGCTATCTGGCCACTTGCTAGGAGTTGCTTCCCGGCCTCTGCATGCATTGCCGCTTTAGATGCGATCTCCTCCATAGGTGTGCGAAGATTCAACCCCAAAACTGGGAGCTGGCACTTTCTTACGATCTGAGGCTAGTTCTTGCCGGAAGGAGGGGCGCCGCGCATGGCCGGTTGAAGTGGCATGGGCACGCCCTTCATTAGCTCGGTCCAACGTTGTTTTTGAGCGGCCGTTCCCCGGATCGAGATCGGCTTCTGCAACTTCATAAAGGCAATTCCTCGCTTCTCGACTGGAATGGCCTGCAAGTTGTCCAGGGATTTATCAATGCTCTGGCTAAGTTGGAGCTTCGTTGCCGGTATTCCCTTTGTGGGAGCATCCCCACCACACCCTACACACACTATGAAGGCCGCGATAACCAGCGAACCGAGGCTGAATTCTCTCATGCACTTTACGGATGACATTTACTGAAAACCCTAATCCAATACCCTAATGAGACTATACGTACCAATTACGATAAATCAAGAGCCGGCACCGTCTCCTTGACGATGCCGGAAGCAAAGCGCTATTTAGTAAGTGTTCCTGGCCCGCCATCGCCTGTTATGGGGCCCCCAAGGGCATAGTAATAGTTCAGACAGTTGGGATCTGCTACAGAGCAACCTGACTTAAGGATGTACCCGACACTCAAGAGAGTGTAGTTAGCCGGTACATCAGCCCCGCCATAAGTCCAAGTAGCCGGTGTAACGTGTTGCGATTTCGAGTGTCCGTCCAACCAGGCAACATTCGCTTGCCCCGCGTGGCGTCCCACCGTCGTTGGATTACAATACGTCAACTCAGCTGGTTGCCCAAAAGGACAGCCGGCCGCAAGATCCCATTCGTCCAATCCTCCCGTGCTGTAATCGATCGTGCCCGAGTCAGCCAGCAGAATCGTCTCCGCAGGAAGACTTACTTGGCTGTAATTCGCATTGGGGTAGGCGCCTTGAATTTGATCGTTGATTCCGTAGTGAATGTCCGCCTTTTGGTACGAGAGCATCGGCAAGATAAGAAACCCTCCGCCTTGGGTGTCCGCCAGCATCTGCCAATTCGGACTTCCCGCACCTGGGTCGGTAAATATTTGGCCGTTTTTGGTGTATGGATACAGGAGGCCCTTAGTTGCGTCAAATTGACCAGTCGTCAAACTGTAATACCCTCGCCACGATGCGTAAAACGTCGGTGGTGGTCCCGACCAGCCTCCGCCGTCTGAGTACCCAGCGAGACACATTCCATCGTCATAGTCGTTCGCGTACATCGGCCATGCCAACCCCAGCTGTTTTGTATTCGATAGACAAGATGTCTTTTTTGCTGCAGCCTTTGCCTGGGCAAACACCGGGAACAGGATCGACGCCAAAATGGCAATGATCGCAATAACAACGAGTAGCTCGATGAGCGTAAAACCCTTAGGCTCTGTGGGTCTTTTCCTGATAGTCATATGGCAGCAACCTCTCAATACTCGTCCTCGACGTTGTGGACACCATGACATCCTAATGTGGATTTTTAGTCTATCGATTTACTTCCCTATAATCTTGAGCTAAATTAACATAAATAAAGGGTCCACACCCTAATTTCCTTCGATTCGTTTGCGTTTAGAACATAGGGAGAAGTCAGTAAATTCGCCATGCCGCGTGTCACATCCTCGAATGAATCGATCAACCTCGTCGTTTTTGGTGAAAACGTCAGATCTCAGCGTAAGCTTCGAGGCTGGTCCATTGAATTGCTGGCAAAGCGCGCCGGACTCGCTCCTCACACGGTATTACGCATCGAACATGGCTACCCGAGTACGAGAAAGAAGCGTGGGCTGATCGCTTTGGCTTTGGACACGTTGCCATCGCGCTTGGAGTCTGTACCGGAGATCGTCCGAGAGGACATCGCGATTCATCCGATTCAACGCGACTTTTGGATCAGCCTCCTTGATGCTCGCCCGCAGGTCCCAGAGGACGACTCTGAACGGATTCAGACCTCAAGCGAGCGCGACCGACTTGGAAGACTCGGTTTTGTATCTCAATTCGTCAACGTACTCCATTGCCGCCTACCCAAGGGAAAGCTCGTGGGAGGAATCCTGGAGATTCACGGTCCCTTGTTGCCATCGCGCTATTTGGGCGGAGAGGTGTTCGCATTTGCCTTGCGGGGGGATTCCGCCGTTCACTTGGAGGACGAGACCTTCGACCTCGATGAGGGGCAAGCCTGTACGCTCGATTGTACGAAGTCGTTCTTCTTCGCTCCCAAAAAGCCGATTGGAGCGACTGGAAAACCATGTCTTATACTCTATGTAAGGCTGGATGAAATTGTCGCCATCGGTGATCGACCGCTAACCAAGGGCCCTGTCATAGACGGACCGGCCCAAGAGTGGGCGACCCGTGAGCGAAGCGACTAGGCCGCCAATGGCCTTGAAAATCCCTTAGGTCACTGGGCTCCGAACCCCAAAAACTGATCTATCTTAGAGGACATCCCATAGGTTTACTTTCATTTGACAAGAATATTGGAGCGATCGAGTTGCTCGTTCTCTTAAACCATGGTTGACTAGACTTGTAAATAACTTTGCGTGCCCGCGCAAATTCCTGAACTACGAGAACCCCATGAAGACTTTATTGAAGACACTCGGCGTATCCGCGGTTTGCGTCCTCCACGCAACTGCATCCGCAAGCACCCTAGGCTCCTTCAATGCGAAGCAAAAGGGCCCTGAGGGCGTGTACTCGACTCAATTGAAACTCGATCCGACCCTCCTTGATTTTGCGGGCGAACACCGGTTGAATGAGATGTACATGCCGTCCTCTGTGGAGCTTTCAAGCAATAAACCACAGGGGATCACCAAGGAACCACTTTATCGGACGAATCCGCAATACGGCGTGATCATCCTAGGAAACGGACCGCACGCCGCCCACCTCTTCGCGATCGACGCCCCCAAGGGAGAGACTGCAAAGATTTATGTCGACATCGTCGGGAATGGCGATCTGCTGACGGGGGGTTCAGGAGATTGGGCCAGTGCAAAAGTCCGAGACGGAATCACCGACTATCAAACCACCGTTCTATTCCGCGTCTCCTACGGCAATGCCAAGAAGGAATCGAATCATCAAACGTACGGGCTCAACTTGTATTGGGCTGATGGTAGATCGCGTCTGAACTACTATCGTGCCGGTGTTCCAGTAGGACAGATCACGGTTAACGGCGAGAAATATGACGTCAAGATCATCGATCAAAATAACGAGGCGCTCTTCAACCTTCCTTATCAGGTTGATAGCCACCCGACTAAGCCCACTTACCTTTGCCTTGACGGAGGCCGCTTCGATGCCAGGGGGACATTTAGCTTTGGTGGGATGAATTACATGGCGATGATCTCGCCAGACGGGACAAGGCTCACTTTAAAGGCGACCTCAAAGTCGATTGCACCGCCGCAAGTCACGGCTCAAAAGGAGCCTGAACTCTTGGCGCCTGGAACGGAAGCTCCTGATTTCGAGGTCCCTGCATGGGGCGGGAATTCTCTCAGGCTCTCTTCGCTGAAGGGGCAGATCGTGATCCTCGATTTTTGGGCAACTTGGTGCGGTCCTTGCAAGGCATCACTCCCACATGTGGAGAAAATTCACGAGAAATACTCCAACCAGAACGTACATGTGTTGGCACTAAACGTATTCGACGACAAACAGGCTTACGATCAGTGGGTTCCCGCGAACAAACAATACACCTTCCAGTTTGCTTATGATCCGGCAGGGCGAGACGCAAGCAGCATTGCAAAGTCGAAATACATGGTCTCCGGTATTCCAACCACGTACATTATCGACCGAGACGGAAAAATTGCCGCCAGTATCGTGGGCTTTGACGGTCTTGACGACAAACGCATCGAGCAGGCGCTTGACAAGCTCGGCGTAAAGACCCCCCGTTAGTTGTCTCCAACTCTTAACACCATGCAAGCTTTCTTCACACACCTAAAGAGATCTTCCGCACGAGGTCCCATTCTTGGAGCCATCGTTGCCGGACTCATTGCCCCTTGCATCGCCAGTTCAGCGACTCCAGCTCAGGGGCTGGCGATAAAGCCCAAAATGCTCGACTGGGATAACACGATGAGGTACGGAGCGAGCTACCACGTCACTCACTTGGCTTTTAGCAATTCTCGGCCGGCATCCGTTCGCCATGAACCGGTTTACCGAAGTGTTCCAAAGTACGCGGTGTTGAGAGTCGGGAACGGGCCTCGGGCGGATCACGTTGTCGCGATCGACGAACCGAAGGGAGCGGAAGCCAGAATCTATGTCGACTTAGACGGAGACGGCGATCTGGTTAAGAATCAAACTGGGGCTTGGAAAACGAAGAGATCGGGCAGTGGACTCACCACGTATCAAGGCACGTATGTGCTTCGAGCGTCCTACGGTTCGAGCATTCGAGAGACGGCGTCGGCTCCTTATGGCCTGAACTTCTACCGAGACCCCCTTCGAGATGCCTTCTTTTACTACCGAGCAGCCGTTCGTGAAGGCAACATCGTGGTGGCCGGTAAGAAGCAACACGTTTTCCTCAGCGAGGACTCGAACGATGCGGTCTTCACAAAACCGATCGATTTGGACAACCCTTCCTACAGAGGTGTTTGGCTTCGATTCGACGACGGACAGGAATTCGATATTCGGGGGACTTTTCGATACGAAGGCAAGAACTACTTGGCAACCGCCAGTCCCGACGGCAGCCAAGTTTCCCTGAAAGAGACGGCTCAGGTGATCAAGACTCCGGTGCCGAACATTAGCGCTGCTCAGGCTCGCCCGTTATTGGCTGTCGGTACCAATGCACCGGACTTCGTCGCAATCGCTCCCGATGGATCAAGAGTAACCCTATCGAGTTTACGGGGCAAAGTGGTTGTGATCGATTTCTGGGCGACATGGTGTGGACCATGCCAACACTCGCTTCCTCACCTGCAAAAGGTGTATGAAGCGTCCAAAGACCATAACGTCTACGTGTTAGCGCTCAATGTTTGGGACGACCAACCGGCGTACGAAGCTTGGATACCCTCCCACAAGCAGTATTCCTTCAACATTGCCCTCGACCCAGCCGGTCGAAAAACCAAAGACAGTATCGCCACCAAGCTATACAAGGTCTCCGGTATCCCCACAACTTATGTCGTAGACCAACAGGGCAAAATTGCCGCGAGTTTTGTTGGCTTTGACGAGGGCGATCACAGGTTGGAAGATGCCCTATCAAAACTGACAACCGGGGTTCAGTAATGCTTTGCCGCATGACACTCTGAAACTTTGAATCAAGCCAAAATGAAAACGATCACTACCGTCCTACTTACGCTGTCTCTCGCCAGTTGCGCTTTCTGCCAAATCGGTGGGTCCTTCGCACCCGGATCCTCCACGATGACGCATCTGTGGTATCCAGGCGCCCCCGCTCAGATAATCGTAGACCGGAAAGACGTGCAGTCCGAGCTAAAACTAACCGCGGCCCAAACGAGTGCAATTGCCGCTATCGCGAAAGCGAACGCCAAAACTTTTATGGAGAAAGTCGATGAGAACTGGCAGCAATTCGCCAAAGTCTTGTCCTACGAACAGCGAGTTCGTACCCAGCAGTTGGCTTTCCAGGCTACCGGAGTTGCCTCGGCACTCATCCCTGGGCTCCGTGAGCAGCTTTCCCTGACCAAAGAGCAAAGCAAGAAACTCGGCGAATTGGTCCACAGCTATCTTCTAAACGAGGACAAGGAGCTGATGCAAGCGCAGAACGGGGACGCACCGGTGTCCGCCGACGAAGCGAAGGCGGCAAGGGCTCTCCACCAGCAAATGATCCTTGACGCGATCAACCATGTTTTAACTTCATCACAGCTCGCTAAGGTGAAGGTGCTCCAGGGGCCAGAATTCAAATTCGACGACCCGGCGCCAAGACCCCTAAGTACTTGGATTCGGGCAATGGGCTTAAACGGCTAGGGCGAAGATACTCACGATCAGTCTAATACGGAGCAGTTGCTAGGCTTCTACAAGCGAACGCTTCACCATGTTGGCGAAGTTCTCCACGATTCGGAAGCCCTCTTGGGTCAGAACCGATTCCGGGTGGAATTGAACGCCCTCAATGGGAAGCGACTCGTGACGAAGTCCCATCACCTCGTGGTCGTCGTTAGATGTGGCTGTTATGACGAAGCCGGGTGGGATTGAGTCAGCAGTAACAATCAGAGAGTGGTAGCGAATCGCACTGAACGGATTCGGCATTCGCTCGAAGAGCCCCTTACCGTCATGGCTTACCATCGATGCCTTGCCATGCATGATCTTGACCGCTTGACGGACGACCCCTCCCGCAACCTCGCCGATCGCTTGATGGCCGAGGCAGACGCCAAATAACGGCACTCCGAAAGGACCAGGATTAGCCGACAGGGCCGCTGCCAGAATATTGAGACATACTCCCGACTCTTTGGGAGTACAGGGCCCAGGAGACAACATAATTCCGTCCGGCTTCAATCGGACAATCTCATCCAACGCAATCTGATCGTTTCGACGGACAACGATGTCCACTCCACACTGTCCCAAGTATTGGACCAGGTTGTAAGTAAACGAATCATAATTGTCGATTACGAGGATCATCCTTGTAGTTTAGCCTCATTCCGACGGGTTGCGATGGCTCACAAAGCCGAGAGCTCATCCCGTTTGATTGGGAGGAATCTGCCTGGCGCGTACAACAAACCCAATGACCGTCGCAACGTAGAAACAGGCCAAACAAATTCCAAAGAGTACGGCTTTGGCCGTTAGAGCTTGGGCATTCGGCGTCGCTCGAAGCTGCGCTTGAACTTTGTCGCGCAGTATCGTGTACTCACCGATGTCGCTTCTTTCCGAAGCAATGATTTCACGTGCTCGCGCATGCATGGCCAGAGACTTAGCCCTGTCTGCCGGCAACTTAAAGACTGTAAAGCCTTTGTCAGCGTTCTTAACCAGTTCTTGAACGTTCGCGATCTGCTTTTCGGAAAAGTCGATCTTCGCTTGGAAAAACTGGATGGAGTCTCCGATTGCTTTTTGGTTATCCGCATCGACAGCCAAGTCCCGGTGGTAAAGAGCGAAGCAAACGCCAACGTATGCGACTGCTCCTATCGCTCCGACCTTGAACCATCGATCCATGGGCCCATTGTAGCTTGCGACACCTTTGAACCATGGCTTAGATAGTCCAAAGGTGTCCTGCTATACGAGGACCTCGTTTCTTCGCTCAGCCACTCGCCTTTCGCTATGATCCAGGATCTTCTTGCGGAATCGAAGCTGTTTCGGAGTGACCTCCAAAAGCTCATCATCTCTGAGCCACGAGAGCGCTTGTTCCAGTGAAAATTCGCGGTGGGGGTCCAGAGCCGCGGTCTGCTCCGAAGTCGCGGATCGGATGTTGTTCGCTGCTTTTTGCTTGGTGGCGTTCACAACCATATCCTCGTCTCGGGAACAAGCGCCGACGATCATGCCGGCGTAGAGGTCGGTACCGACCTCGTAGAACAGCGACCCGCGCTCCATGACGTCTTCATAGGCATAGCGGGTTAGTTTTCCAGTGTCCTTCGATATCAGTGATCCCTGGGTACGGCCTAAGATTTCACCCTTGTACAGCTGGTATCCATCGAAAAGCGAGGATACAATTCCCAAGCCTCGGGTCATCGTAAGATAATTGGACCGAAAGCCGATCAAGCCACGGGTGGGAATCGCGTACTCGAGAATCGTCGTTCCACTAGCGTTCTTACGCATGTCCCGAAGTTCGCCCTTTCGGCGGCTAAGGTCTTCCATGACCGTGCCGACTGCCTCTTCCGGCAGTTCCAAAATCGCAATTTCGCAAGGCTCCTCGATGCCTCCCTGTTCATTGCGCTTGAGAATGACCTGCGGGCGCGAGATTTGCATCTCGTAGCCCTCACGGCGCATGGTCTCAATGAGAATGGCGAGCTGTAATTCGCCGCGTGCCTGTACTTTTACAGTATCGTTTTCGGTTGCGTGGTCGATCTTAATGGAAACGCTTACCGCTTCTTCCTTTTCGACTCGTTCTCGAATCTTGTGGATGGTAAGGAACTTGCCACCGTCCCGACCCGCTAGCGGCGAGTTGTTGGCATAGAAGTTCATCGACAAGGTTGATGGCTCAACCTTGATTGCCGGGAGTGCCTTCGCGCCTTCGACGTGGGCAATCGTGTCCGAAATAAGCACGTTGTCGAGCCCCGACATCATTGCGATTTCGCCGGCAGAAACGGACTCGACTTCCTTCAGCTCAATACCTTCGTAAGTCCAGAGCTTCGTGATATTGAACCCGACCTGCTTTTCGGCTCCGTCGCGAAGTTGCAGCACACGATCGCCGACTCTCAAGGTTCCGCGAAGAACCTTGCCGCCAAACATTCTGCCCAAGTAATCGCTGTAATCGAGATTATTGACCTGCAACAGGAACGGGCCCTCAGCTTCCACAGGTGGAGGAGGTACCGCGTTGACGATCATCTCGAATAGGGCACGCATGTCCTTTTCACTCCCATCAGGGCTGACTCGGGCAAAGCCACCATGACCGGATGTGTACAAATGCGGGAAGAACAAGTCGTCTTCGCTTGCACCCAAGTCGATAAACAGATCGAGGGTCTTGTCGTAGGCGTGTAGGGGTTGGGCATTCTCTCGATCGATCTTGTTGATGCAGACGATCGGCTTTAGGCCGTTCTCGAATGCCTTCTTAAGAACGAATCGAGTTTGAGGCATTGGGCCCTCATTGGCATCGACAATGAGGAGAACGCCATCGACCATCGAGAGCACTCTTTCGACCTCGCCGCCAAAATCGGCGTGACCCGGAGTATCTACAATATTGATTTTGTATTCTTTATAATGGACGGACGCGACTTTAGACAAGATCGTAATGCCCTTCTCACGCTCGAGGTCATTAGAGTCCATGATGCGTTCGCCCATGTGCTGGTTTTCACGGAATGTTCCGGCTTGCTTGAATATGGCGTCGACGAGCGTCGTCTTTCCATGATCGACGTGCGCAATGATGCCGACGTTGCGGATAAGGGAGGGCATAGACAACAGTTTACCTCCCGGCCAATTTTGTCCATGTTAAATCGGCAAAAGGGTTCGCTTTCTCCTTGACATCCGCCCATTAACCTCACGTGCCTGGAAAAAGCCTCCGCTCGTTGGCTACTATGTTTGAACACTTATGCAGATAGTCTCAATTATCTCCGCGTCTATCTTGGCTGGCGGAATCATGTTGCAGTCGCCCCATGCGAAGCAACAAGCAGCTATCGCTCCAGCCTGGAAGTCCATCGAGACAAAAATCGGGACATTACTCTATGTTCCGGCCGAGTTGGGTATTCCGACAAACAAGACTAAGTCCGGAAAACGACCCACCTCTGAGGCCTATACTCCTAAAATCTGGCCCGGGACCTCGATCCAACTATCCGCCAAACCGTTTTCGAAGGATGAGACCGCAGATGATTCGGATGCGATGAAGCTTGAAGATTCGATATACCGGGATGTCAACCTCGATGGAACACGCATTACGCGGATAGGATTCCGAACTTCAGCCGGGTGGCCCTCAATTGACATGGAGGGGAAAAAGGACGATGAGACCTACTTTCGTTACCGGGCGTGCCGCACGAAAAACCGCACCTTTATGTTGTCGATATCTGGCAAGTCCATTCCCGATCAAGCCGTCCTTAATAAGGTCCTGGACTCCTTTAAGCCACCGAAAGATGCCGGACCGGGACCTCTAGGCAAATGGGGGCCCGTTCCACAAACCGTGCTGCTCGCGGATGGTCACCTCTCAGTCTGGTCGCCCTTCGTCCTGGCGGCCTCCGACGATGTTCCAGATTTTGGTGAAGACAATGTCCACCCGCGCGCATTTGAGTCTGAATTTGGCTACTCGTCATTCGCCGTTTACTATGTGGATCTGCCGCCAAGTCTCATTGAGCAATACGACGAGGAGGGGATCGACCGCTTCATCACCAGTCATTACGAGAATAACGACGACGGTGAACCCGTAAGATTGGGCAAATTCGAGGGCTATACACTAAGCGATGTCCACTTTAGAAGTGTCACCTATGCTGACGACACGATCGACGGACGGGTCGATGCCACTGTCAAGGATGGAAAGTTCTACCTGTTCGCCGCAAGCGTGCCGCGGGGGATGCTTGAATCCACAGATGTGAAGCGCTTCTTCTCCAGCGTTATTTTCAAGTAAGAGAATGTATTTCGGACCGCGGTCCCGAATCGATCGAATTTTGCAGTGCGAGACGGAGGCGTAGGTTAGGAGGTTCATTCGTTCGCTTGACAGTTGTTTGAGAGTGCGACTTGAGGAAGGTGATCTTGCCCACGAATCACTATTCTTCAAGGCACTGGCTCGAAAGCAGTCAAATACGCAAGGGACAGTGCGAATCTCGCTGTTAACCCCAAGCTCTTACGAGTGGAGCAGAACCCTTTCGGCCAGTATCAGGGCGACAAAGTCGTCGACCGGCTCCGGAGGTACTTGTAAGGTTGCCGGCAATAGTCGGCGCCATCCATGTCGCGAAGTATTGACCCAATAGCGTTCGCGTGCCTGGAGCGTGGTGTCGCGTTCGTCAACTACCAGAATCGCTACTCCAGCAAGTTCCTCGCGGATCCTTGAGACGATGCTGTTGCTGGTTGTTCCTCCGCCTATAATCACAAGATCATAGTCGTGCATATTCGATGCCTCTCGCATTCTCGATATGACATCGCATGTCGGTGCGATATTCCGCCAGAGAATCTCGATTTTATTGGCCAAGTTTCGCTTGACAAGCACCATGCCGCACTTTGAACTTCCGGGATCGATCGCGAGAACGGTTTTCTCTTTCATTTGGCCTTACCGAAGTCGAAACTCAAGCTTCAGGGTATCTGCCGCACGTGTATTTGACGATGAGATGGCGGCTAAACGCACTCGGCGATCCGTCTTCCTGAGTTGCTCGATCACCTGGAGTATCTCGGGCAAAGTGACCTGTCCGAATGAGTAATCGCTATTCGCAATGGGGATCATCCCGTCTTTTTCGGCCCTCTGTTTGACCGTCTCCTGGAGAAACTTTGAAAACTCTTCCGAGATGACGGTATCCCCCCGGTTCGCATCAATCACCGATTCGACGATGATCTGACCTCGTGAATAGATTGCCGGATTTGGCATGACCGTAATTTCGAGGGAAACCGGTTCACCACGAAATGCATTCAGACTGGAACTGGCGATCATCACAAGTTCGGACTTGGCGCCTGTAATTTCAGCTTCCACTTGCTTCTCAATAACCGCGGTTGGAATCGTCGACCCGGTTGCCTTATCGGAATGATCGAAAATGCCGGCAACCGGATATCGCGCATTACTCTGGGCGCCTCTTCTCTGAGCATCAACCCGCGCCATGCGCATCAGCGAGGTTAGTTCGCTCCTGGCCGACGATGCACTTAAGTGCGCTCGAACCGGTAACCTCACTACTTCTTCGCCGAATCGGTAAATCATCGGTTCGCGCCTCGAAATCTTGTTAATTCCATACCAGATGCCGTTTGCCTGGTCGGAATCTGATAGCTCCTTTTCCACCCCCGCAAGCTCGGCCTTGAGCGACGAGAGTTGCTTCTGAGTATCTTCGAGCACTCGCTGTGACTCTTTTAGCTCAAGCTGTGTCTGGTCTCTCGTCGCGATTGCTTCCTTGGTATCAGCCTCGATTTTTGAGATTTCCCTATTTAACCTATCCTGCTCACCCATGAGTCGGGCCTGCTCCTTTTGGAGCTTGTCATTCTCCTCTGTGAGCTGAAGGTTCCTATTATTGACCTTATGACTATCATCGACGAGGGTCGAGTAACTTGCTTTGGCCTGGGTGACCTGGGCCTTAACTTTAGCAAGATCGGCTTCGCCCTGCAACGCCGCATTCCTTAGGTTTTTCTCCGATGCGTTTAAATGCTGAATCGTCTCGCTGCCTGCGGCGACCTTGTCGGTCAGAGTTTTGATGCGTGGAGAGAGAGTGTCGATCTGATTCTGGAGCGCGGTGAGATTCGCCTGTGCCGCTTGTAGTTCTTGCTGCCTGGACGCGAGATCTCGCGTCATTTTCGTATTCTTGTTCGCAAGGTCCTTATTTCTCACAGACGCGTTATTCGCCTCTCCAACCAATTTTGTGAGTCGTTCGTTCGCTTCTTGAAGCAAGCTTGGTCCTTTGAGCACCCACTCTCGAACCCCAGAACTCGCCCCCATGACCGCGATAATCGTAAGGGTCGAGATACTCACGCCCACTAGAACTGTGCCCAACGAAGCAGTGTGCCGAGGACGTAACCCAAAAATGCTTAGGCGTTTTTTGCCGAGCATCTTTCCGACCTTGTCCCCTTGAACGGCGATCACCCCGCTCATGACGACAAGCAAAATCAAAAGACCAAATTGAATCAACCTAAATCTCTAAGAGTTTCGACGCCACATTATCACTACTGTTGCCACTAACCCGATAAATATCGGAGTAAAGCTAGCCACCCAAGCTGGCAGGACTCCGTTCAAGGCCCAAACGTTCATAAAGTTGGTTAACATGACATAGACGAAAATGATCGCGATCGCCATCGCGAAGCCTGTTGCCGTGCCCGTACGCTGGTTCCGAATACCGAGTACCGCTCCCAACGTGCCGAATATGAATGCGGCGAAGGCCACTGAGATCTTGTTCCAGTAACCGAACTCCAAGTTATGAATACGGTCGGAAGTAAGACTATGCATCTTCTTTCCTCGGGCGATTTGCCGTTGGATCTCCGCCATGGAGTAGATGTCATTGTCTCCATTGTTAATCGTCAACAAGTCCTCAGGCGACGTGTTTGGCTCCGGCACGTGTTCGGGCCATGCCTCTTTGAAGTCAGAGCGGTTCAGACCGTTAGCGGGAACAACGAAGCCTCCTCCACGGATGTGCCACTTATTTGCCCCCTTATATTCCAATGCATTGCAATACATGAATAGGCTCGGCTGCAGCTTCTCGTTGTATACGACGACGGTCACTCCATTCAAAGTTCGTCCCAATATGTCGAACGACTGAGCCATTATCTGCCCGGTGAGTTTCTCGTGTTCGTATATCGGCTGGGACACCGGTTGACCGGCGACACCATGCCCGTGGTTCTCGATATCCAACACGAGCGCTTTCGATTCGGAAGCGGCTGGGGGCACAATCCGGTCGTTGCAAATAAACGTGACGATCGCGATGATGAGCGAAAACGCCATCACGGGCATCACGATTCGTAACATGCTTGCCCCTGCAGCGCGGACGGCGACGAGTTCGCTATCCGAACTTAGTCTTCCAAACGCCAGGAGTCCAGCGACCAGAACCGCCATAGCGAAGGTCTTGACCATAATTGCTGGCAAGAACAGTAGTGTTATCTTGAAAATCAGACTCGCCGGGAGACCCTGCACAATGTAATCGGCAATGCGGGGCAAATAGGTCGCTGCCATCAAAAGGGTTGAGAGCATCGCCACCCCAAAGATCCAAGGCCCTATCAGTTCCTTGATCACCAAGCGGTCAAGCTGCCTCACCAAGCCACTTCCTTCAATGCCAATCGACTACGCACAGGCACGTGGTGGCGATTGGAGACCCATGCAGGGCTCGGCTGGAATTCCTTAGGGATCCTAGAGCTTTGCTCGGAAGTCATCCCGGTTTTCACTCTCCCTCATTGTAGTCAAACTGCTGGCCAAGGTAATGCTTGCGCACTAACTCGTTGGCAGAGATCTCGGCTCCCGTGCCGGATGCCAGGATCTTGCCGTCGGTAAGGATGTAATTTCGGTCGGTGATTCTAAGCGTCGCGCCAACATTGTGATCGGTGATCAAAATTCCGATGTTCCGGCGCTTGAGTTGGAACAGAATCGCTTGAATTTCCTCGATCGTGACCGGGTCAATACCAGCAAAAGGCTCGTCCAAAAGAATGAATTTCGGCTCGGTTGCCAGCGCACGGGCAATCTCGACCCGCCGGCGCTCTCCCCCCGACAGGACGTTGCCGGTGCTCTGCAAGATCTTTCCGATGTGCAGTTCTTCTACCAGTTCCTCGATTTTGGCATTGGCTTCCCGCTTGCTCTTCTTGGCAAGTTCAAGCACGAGGCGCAAGTTGTCCTCGACCGTAAGCTTACGGAATACGCTTGGTTCTTGCGGCAAATATCCGATACCGGCTCGGGCCCTCTTGTACATTGGCCACTTCGTGACGTCAACGTCGTCGAACGTAACCGTTCCACCAGACGGCCTAACGAGTCCAACCGTCATGTAGAAAGTCGTAGTCTTCCCCGCTCCGTTCGGCCCCAAGAGTCCCACGATCTCCCCCTGTGTAATATCGAACGAAACGCCGTTTACAACCCGGCGACCCCGGTACGATTTCTGAAGGTCTTTTCCTTCAATTCTCAATGTGATCCACCCTTGTCATTCGCCGTTAGTTTGCCCGTTCCCACGTCCAGTCCAAGAGGCTCAAGTTGCTGGTTGACAGTTAGGACGAGCCAGTCTGTCACGATGTTGCTGGGGTACCCGTCAACGATACGATCAACCTTCACGTGGCCGGTTGCGGTGATCGTGCCCGGATTCTTGAGCAGATCGATATCTACCCGGTCTGCGATTCCGATATAGCTCTGAAGGGATGTGACGCTGCTTCCTTCAGGAGTTTCATGCCGGATGAGCTTGAAGTGAACTGGACCATCGAATGACCCAGTTTGAAGTTGGTTCAGTTCCCCGTTTTGACCTGGCCCAACCACCATTTGACCTTTCGTCCCGTCACACTCAAAAACCTGATCGAAGGCGACTTTCGTGGACTTGCCATTATCCGTTTGTTCGCTTATACCCTTGTCGGTTTGCTTATACTTCCAGGACTGTGGGAATACAAGGGTCCCTTTGTCCACATTCCCTGAATACGTGATCCTCTCAGAATCGGCCCTACTGAATCGGGACACGATGGGCGTCACGGGCTTGGGTAGGTTGTTCTGGACGGCATAATCGACGCTCGACCTATATGCCCAATCCGTATCCATGATGACTGTGGCATTTCCTTCCAGGAGTCCCTCGCGGAACTCGACTTTCTTACCAGCCAACTGTGCCCAAAGGACATCGATCGTTTGGCCGACGATGGAAATCCCCTTTTCTGGGGCATCGACCGTTACAGGACTGCCAACTACCTTGATATGGGTTTGACCTGGCTGGATTTTAGCTTTCTGATCTTTCCAGTCCGTAGCGAGCGTTGAGAAATTCCGAACAATGAGTTGACCGCCCTCGTTCTTGTAGATGACGGTTCCAGGATCGGCAAATCCGGTTACAAGGCCAGCAAGAGCAAGCAGCTTTAGCACCATCATTTATCACCTAGCAAATCCAGATGCCACCCCTTATCGGGGTCATGAACCATGAGGGCTCGACTGACGCCGGTGGTTTCGCTCCCGTTCGGACCCATGACATGCACCGATCCGATCAATGTTATCCGCCGTTCCTGACCTACATTCTCAAGCTGCATTTGGGAGGAGGTGGCTGTGATATCGGAGGCGGACTCCTTCTTTGTCGCGGCCTGATGGAATACGACTCTTACGGGCCCCTCAAGGGTGGCCCTTCTCAATCCGTTCCCGCTTGACACCTGTACACCAGGCTCCAAGTAAGCGATTCCAGAACTGCCTGTAGCGATCATTGATTGCTGCTGACCTTGATCTAAATTCCTGATCGTCGTCGGTCCGAGGATTTTCACCACGGTTTCCCGCGAGCCAGTCAGATAATCGGCTTTGGGTCCAGTGACTTCTGTCGTTTGACGACCTTGCGGCGATGTCACCGTCTTCACGATTTTCACGTCCTTTGTGGCGACCGCGTGGGACAACAGGTAGGTCTTGGGCTTGTTAGGGTTAGGTATCGCATCAAAATCGAGTTGGTCGGCCGTAATCGTCATACCGTCGGACACCGAGGCAAAAGAAACGCCTCCCTTAGACTTGATCGTCGTCAATTTGGGGCTGTCTTGGACAATCTGCCAGCTATGGGCCGAAAAAGTCAGCCCCTTGTGATTCGTCCACAATTCCGCCATCGAAAGGGCAGACCCAAGTATCAGGGCGATGAGTGAAAACCTCTTCATGGTTGGTCGAAGGAATCTGGAGTTGCGAACTTCTTGAGGTTCGGCGTCGCCCACACTTCTTTAATCGCATCCTCGTTGCTCCAAGTTCCCATCACGCGAACATTCCCAATCGCCTTAATCAATTTCCGCTTTCCGTCATAGATCATTCGATCACACGTCAGTACCGCGGGAGGGTCTTTGGAAGTGACACGCACCTGGTTGCTCAGTGTGAGAATTTGCTTCTTTTGGTCACCCTGACCTTCCTTCGCAATAAAGGTGCTGGCAGTCTTCGCGCCTTGATAGATGTCTCCCGACACATCATGAAAGGTCCCGGTCGTGTCTCCCATCGGACCGTCGGTCGCGATCGAAGTTTGCCCTTGTTGAAAGCGGACCAGAAAGAGCTGCTCCCCCTTTGTCCCAGCATAGGTAACGGAGCCGTCACGGAGGTTGATAATCCGGATCGGAGTTGCGTCTTTCTCTGTCTTACCTTTTCCCTTATGGGCTGAACCGCCATTTGGCGCTTTCTTGCCTGAGCACCCAAAGGACAAGAGAAGAAGAACTATGACAGCGTAACGAGGGGAGATACGCCCTTCCTCCTATCCGTTTTTGAGCCGAATGCCCCTTTGTGTTGACCTGCCAGTTGCCCACATGCCGCCGCAATATCATGACCTCGCTCGACGCGCTCGGTCGTGTTGACTCCTTTGCCATTCAAAATACTGCGAAAAAGGCGGACTCGTTCGCGGTCCGGTCGGGCAAATCCTTGTTCGGTATCGACCCAATTGAAGGGAATCAAGTTGACAACGATCGGAACGCCCCGCACGAGACGTGCCAACTCATGAGCTTGATCGAGCGTGTCGGTTACATCCTTGATCAAGAGGTATTCAATGGTGATCTTCCGACCGGTTGCCTTCTGATAGTCCCGCATCGCCTTCATTACTTCAGCGACTGGCCATTTGTGGTTTACCGGCATAAGCCGGTCTCGCACTTCGTCGATGGGTGAGTGAAGGGAAAGAGCAAGGTGAATAGGAAGCTGTTCCTGTGCCAGTTCCTGAATCTGGGGTACTAATCCAACCGTGCTCACAGTCAGGTGCCGGTAAGAAAGCCCGACCTCTTCGTGAAGCAGTCGAAGGCTCTTCACCACGTTTTTCAGGTTTAGCAACGGTTCTCCCATGCCCATGAACACCACGTGAGATATCCTCCGCTCGGAATTCCGCTGAAGGAGAAGGTATTGGCCGACGATCTCTCCCGCCGTGAGGTTGCGGTCAAATCCCCCAAGGCCGGTCGCACAGAACTTACATCCCATCGGGCATCCGACTTGGCTGGAGATGCAGCAACTAACTCGATCCTCATACGGCAACAATACGCATTCGAAGACTTCGTTGTCCCCGTTATGCACCAGTAATTTCTCAACGCCGTCAGATGATTTTCGGTGGGTCGCCACATGCAGAGGTTGCACGTGAAAGGAGGCAGCCAATTCGTCTCGAAAGGTTTGAGGCAGATCCTTCATCTGCTGGAAATCATCGACGGCACGAGTGTAAATGTGCCCGGCGACTTGCTTGACTCGAAGTTTGGCGTCAGTCCGGTCCCCAAATGCCAAGGTCAACTCATCGCGAGTCATCCCCACCAAGCTCGGTTTCAGCGCCTCCACCCATGGAGTGTACCTTTGGCCGCTTGCGTCCTAGAGGAACGGTAGAGTATCAGCTTGAAATGGGGCGCAAGAAGGTTGCGTGAATTCCTTGGGACGCTATTTACTCACTTTTTCGCACTGCTCGAATAATCGAATTAAGATAGATGGGGATTAGGGAAGCAGAAATAATGAGGAGTGCCACCCCGATGGGGGCAACGATTTTCACCCAGTTCGGCAAGCCGGACACACCGTCAGTATAAGGGAAGTTTAAGGGGCAATATTGAAAAGGCTTGGGTACTCCGAGACATCGCCTTCCCTGTTGATATAGGATTGCGTTATGGCAGAATTTGGAACCGTGAAAGTCTGATCCTCGAAAAGGCAGGGAACCGAAGAACGGCGGCCCAATGCCTGAAATCAACCCTCTCATGTTCAAAGTAAGAGATACTAGTTAGCATGATTCGTAAAATGCTCCTTTGCGCTTTTTGCGTGTCCGGAACATGTGTCCATGCTGACGTATCGGTACAGCGGGTCAGCTATCACGGTTGGGCAGGGTGCTATCGAATTTCGAATGAGTTTGTGGAGCTTGTTTACGTTCCGCAAATCGGTCGGACAATGCGTTTTGCAAAGATCGGCGGTCCCAACATCTTGTGGGAAAACCCCAGGCTGGCAGGCAAGGACTCTCATTCGATAAAGCCGGGCGAATGGGTAAATTACGGCGGAGACAAGCTATGGCCTGCCCCCCAAAGCCGCTGGAATTGGCCGCCAGACCCAATCTTGGACGGTTCGCCCTATAACGTTTCCATAGCCGGAAAGTTCCTTCAAATTACCGGCGCCGCCAGCCAAAAGTCAGGCGTCCGATTTACCCGGTTGATTTCGCTTGATCCCACCGGCCTAGACGTCCACATCGAAAACCGGATGACCAACACTTCGAGCCAAGTGCAAGAGCTTGCGGTGTGGGAGATTGCGCAGACCGACAATCCCGACCAGATCCTCGTTCCTCTAGAGATATCGAAAGAAATGCCCAATGGCTGGGCGCCGTTCGAGGACCATCCGTTTGACCCCGCTTTCGGTTCGATCCGCGATGATGTCCTTGTGGTTCGCAGAAACCCGCATGCCGGATCGAAACTCGGGACGGGATCTGCAAAAGGAATACTGACCATCAAGCGAGGTGGACTGGAGTTTTCCTTTTCAGCGAAGAAAGCACCCGGCGCCTATGCGGATGGCGGTCGATTCCTTCAGGTCTTTACAAGCGGAGATCCCGATAAGTATGTCGAACTCGAAATACTAGGCCCGCTTACCAAGCTGAAACCCGGACAGACAGCCACATTGAAAACAACGTGGAGTCTTCGAAAGTAGACACTGCCTAAAGTTCTCTACTTGGATGGCCTCGAGTTAGAGAACGTCCGCCTTTCTCCGGGCGGGCCAAATCGATTCCTGACTTCTGAATCGGGCAACCTGAACTCGATTCGCTGCATTCAATCTTCAGGTTCGGATCGTAACCACTAGACGCCCAAACAACGCAAGAGTCGAACTGCATCAAGAGTGAGGAAAGCGTCGCTATTGAGTTGGACGCCCCGATTCGAACGTCGGGGCTCCACATAGTGGATTCGAGCTTTGTCTTAAGCCTTGAGGAACGATTACAATTCGCATGGATGCCTGAACTTCCGGATGTTGAACTCTATATTGCGCTTCTGCGAAAGCGACTGGTGGGCCGCAGACTGGCGACGATGAAGGTATTCAATCCCTTCGTCCTGCGATCGGTAACTCCGACGATCAAAGAGTTGGAAGGACGTGATGTCGTGGAAATTCACCGGCTGGGCAAGCGAGTCGTTATCGAATTCACGGATCAGGTGTTCCTTGTCGTCCACCTAATGATCGCAGGGAGATTTCGGTGGGTGGAGGGAGGAACCGGCGAAACGAGGCTAGGCGGGAAAATTGCGATGGCGGCAATAACCTTTGAGAATGGGACCCTCTTTCTCACGGAAGCGGGATCGAAGAAACGGGCTTCCCTTGCGATCGTAAAGGGTGAGGAAGCCCTTGCCGCCCACGATCCCGGCGGCATCGACGTGTTGAATTGTTCGCTTCAGGAGTTCTCTGCCACCTTGCGCAAAGAGAACCACACCGTGAAGGACACGTTGACGGACCCTCACGTTTTTAGCGGAATCGGAAACGCCTATTCTGACGAGATCCTTCATGCGGCCGGTATCTCGCCAGTCAAGAGGAACTCTGCCTTGACGCCAGAGGAAATCGACCGGCTCCATTCTGCGATGAAGACCGTCTTACGCAGTTGGACGGAGCGTCTTCAGCAGGAATTTGGCGATCGGTTTCCTGGGGCTGGCGACGTCACCGCGTTTCGTCCGGATTTCGCAGTCCATGGTAAGTTCGGTCAGCCATGCCCGGTTTGCGGCAAACCGGTTCAACGTATCCGTTACGCCGACAATGAGGCCAATTACTGCGCTCAGTGCCAAAACGGAGGGCGCATTCTTGCTGACCGAGCTCTCTCCCGGCTGCTTAAAGACGATTGGCCGCGAAAGTTGGATTAGTCCTTTGTTCCCTGCTCCGCGAACTGGGATAGATTTCAAGCGGGGCTTTTGGGCACGATTTTGGGTTCAAAATCGTAGAAATATTCCGTTAAGCAAACATGAAAAAGTCAGCCTTCTTCCTAATCGTTCTGGCATCGTTCCTTGGAGTGTTCAGCGCGCTTCAATTGAATCGAATGGTTAACAAACGTGAATCCGAACGCCCAGTCGTCGATTGGAAGCCGGGGGGGATTATCATTCCCACGATGGGATCGACAGATCTAGCCGCTCCGGCAGACTTTCGAGAGGCGGCAAAGAAAGTCGTACCGTCTGTCGTAAGCGTCGACCAATATAATCATGTCCAGACTTGGTTTGGCGATGACCAAGGGCAACTTCGAGAAACGGGCCAAGGTAGCGGCGTTATATTGTCCAAAAACGGGATCATCGTCACGAACAACCATGTTGTCGAAGTGCCGAATGATCCCGAACATGCAATTGTGGAGCAGGTTAAGGTCAGGCTTCAAGACAAGAGGGTCTTCACTGCCAAAGTGGTTGGACGGGACAGACGCGCCGACCTCGCGGTCCTGAAAATCGAAGCCACGGATTTACAACCGATCGAGGTAGGAGACAGCAGCAAACTCGAAATCGGCCAGTGGGTGGTGGCAGTGGGAAACCCGCTTGGGTTCGATAACACCGTCAGCGTCGGGGTGGTGAGTTCGCTGGGGCGCAGCCTTGGATTAGAGAATTCGTTTTTGCTAGACGGCATCCAAACGGACGCAGCGATTAATCCTGGGAATTCTGGCGGGGCGCTTACCGACGCAGCAGGACAGTTGGTGGGGATCAACGCGGCGATCGCCAGCGGAAACGGCGGCAGCGTAGGCATCGGTTTTGCGATTCCCGTCAACACGGTCCGACGGGTCGTCGATCAGATTCTGAAGTTTGGATATGCCAAATATGGTGGACTCGGCATCGGTTACGACAACCGGAGTGTTGAGATCCTGCAGTATCAGCAGGGACGAGACCGTATCGAGCAGATTGTCGGCGCCGCTCCGCCAGACCATGGAATTGTTGTCGCATCGGTGACGGCCGGAGGGGCTGCGGCTCGGGCAGGCATGCAGAGGTTCGATGTCCTGTTGGAAGTCGACGGGCAGAAAATGGACGATACGCTCGCTTTGAGCAAAGTTCTGATGAAAAAGCAAGCCGGTGAAACTGTATCGTTAACCTATTGGTCCAGGGGCAGCAATCGTACTGCAAAGGTCAAACTCGACGAAATCCGTGGGGACTAGTAGAAACGAAAAAAATATTTCTTAATGAAGCCGATCTGACCAGGATGTCGTCTTACAATGTATCGGGCTGCTTGAACAGCCCTGAGCCTCGTACAACTCAATATGTCGATGCATTCTGACGGCTTGTCTCAGTTCCTCGATGTGCTACCAAGCATCGTTCGGGAAAGGCTGGAGCGCGGTCCCGCACTCGAAACCCTAATCGAAGTTGTCCTTGACTACGGCCGCCCGGCAGAAGCCCGGTATCGCGACTCGGTCGAGCGGTTTAACGACGTTGTCGTGACGGAGCACGACATCGATTTCGTGAACAAATCAATTGGCGAATTCGGCACCGACAATCGCGCTGGAATCGAACGTACCCTTCACCGAATCTCAGCAATACGGAATCGACACAGTAAAGTCATTGGCTTGACCTGTCGCGTCGGCCGAGCAATGGAAGGGACGATCGATATTATTGACGATATTGTCCGATCCGGACAGTCGATTCTCCTTCTTGGCAAGCCAGGGGTTGGAAAGACCACCAAACTGCGCGAAGTTGCACGAGTCCTATCGGACGAGGCCATGAGGCGAGTAGTCATCGTCGATACGTCCAACGAGATCGCAGGCGATGGCGACGTGCCCCATCCGGGCATCGGATATTCGCGCCGCATGCAGGTTCGAGTTGCGGCGGAACAGCACAACGTGATGATCGAGGCGGTCGAGAATCACATGCCCGAAGTCATCGTCATCGATGAAATCGGAACGGAAATGGAGGCCGCGGCGGCAAGAACGATCGCTGAGCGCGGCGTCCAATTAGTTGGAACCGCTCACGGCCAGACGCTCGAAAACTTGATGTTGAACCCGACCTTGGCGGACCTTATCGGAGGCATCCAGGCGGTGACTCTGTCGGATGCGGAGGCTCAACGCCGCGGAACTCAGAAGACGGTGTTGGAGCGAAAAGCGCCTCCCACCTTCGACGTCGTGATCGAATTGCTGGATTACGATCGGCTTGCCGTTCACCACAACGTGATGAAGACAGTCGACATGATCTTGCGGGGCGTGCCGCCGAGGCCCGAAATCCGGGTTCGGACCGGAGCGGGAACCGTCGAAGTCGTTCAGTCGGAGCAGACCACCGAAATCAATGAACCCGGATTCAACAAGCGGTTCCCGGCTCTATCGAAAACTCCACGTCCGAGAGAGGAGATGCCAAAGGGTCAGCCGGTAAAAAATGGAATTGCTCACGCGGCATCCGAGCCACGAGAGAATCCAGAACGCGAGGAGGTGAAAGATGAGTCTCGAACGCTCATCCGTATCTTTCCCTACGGTATCAACCGGACGCGGCTCGAGAGGGCGATCCGAGAAAAAAAAGCGCCGGCGTTCCTAACCAATGATATCAACCAGGCGGACGCGGTCGTCGCGATGCGGTCGACCTACCAGACTCAGCCCCGCAAGCTTAGGGACATGGCTGGCCGACCGGTCCACACCGTAGTGGTCAAATCGAATACGTTTAGCCAGATTGCCACTGCGCTGGATGAGATCGTCAAACAATCGTCCGAGCCGCCGGAAGCGCACTCCAAAGCGTTGGAGGAAGTCCAAAATGGTATCGAAATCGTGCTCCAATCCGGCAAACCGTACGACCTGAGTCCTGCCTCCGCTCCAGTTCGAAAGGTACAGCACCAGGTCGCAGAATCGAGGAGGTTAGCCAGCGAAAGCGTTGGCGAAGATCCCAATCGAAGGCTAAGGATTTTGCCGACGAGGCTAGGCTGAAGGCAAGAGTGTTGGGGGTAACCTCCCATCCAAATGGCACATAGCGCATTGATCGTTTGGGGTGGTTGGGATGGACATGAGCCGGAGAAGGTAGCTCGTTTATTTGAGCAGATTCTGCTGGGCGAGGGATTTGAGGTGGAGGTGGCAAATACGCTGGATGCCTTTGCCGATGAAGAAAATGTCCTTCGCCAATCGCTGCTCGTCCCGATCTTTACGATGAGCGAGATCAGCGGCCCTCAGCGCGATCCAGTACTCAAAGCGGTGAAAGACCATGGAATCGGAATTGCCGGTTGCCATGGCGGAATGTGCGATGCGTTCCGCAACGATACGGAGTGGCAATTCATGACTGGCGGACAGTGGGTCGCCCATCCTGGAAACGACGGTGTGAAGTACACGATTAACATCGACCGAAACAATCCGCATCCGATCACGAACGGTATCCCGGATTTTGAGGTCGCGTCTGAGCAGTACTACCTCCATACCGATCCTGGCAATGACGTTTTGGCAACCACGGACTTCCCAACGACTGGCGTCGATGGTCCCCATGTCGCCAACGTTTGCAAGATGCCGCAGGTCTGGACGAAGATGTACGGTTCAGGGCGAGTCTTCTACAACGCGCTTGGTCATCATGCCGACATCCTGGAAGCCGAGCACCCCAAGGAACTCATGCGAAGAGGATTCCTGTGGGCAGCCAAAGGAGTAGGTTTATAGCCGGTTGTCATTGAAGGAACGGCTACGGGGAATTTCTCCTGACCAGATAAACTCCGAGGCATGTCCCATCTCACCATTCATGAGAGGGTCGAAGAGGCTTCGACCCTGCCGTCCAGCTTTTACAAGGACCCAGAGGTATTCGCAAGGGTCCGGGAGAAGGTGTTTGCCCGGAGTTGGCAGTTTGTTGGGGATACCGACCTGGTCAAAGTGCCCGGAGCGGTGCATCCTTTCACCATGCTTGAGGGTTTCCTCGACGAGCCTATGGTTCTTAGCCGGGATACGGACGACATGCTTCGTCTGCTGAGCAATGTTTGCACTCACCGCGGCATGCAAGTTGTCGAGGGTTCGGGAAACGAGCGCTTCTTGAGATGTCGTTACCACGGGAGGCGCTTCGGATTGGATGGGTGCTTTCAGCATATGCCCGAGTTTGAAGGAGCATGCAGATTTCCCACCGTATCTGACGACTTGCCGAAGGTGCCGTTCGGAGCATGGTCAAAACTCCTGTTCGGATCGGTAAACCCGGAAGTTCCCCTCGACGCCGTTCTCGATCCGCTCAAAGATCGAGTGGGTTGGCTTCCACTGAACGAGTTCTTCTTGGACGCTTCCCGTTCTCGCGAATATCTTGTCCGAGCGAACTGGGCCCTCTACGTCGACAACTATTTGGAGGGATTCCATATCCCCTTCGTCCATCCCTCCCTTAACGAGTCCTTGGACTACGGAAGCTATTCAACCGAGCCGTACGAATGGGGAAACTTGCAGCTCGGAGTCAGTAAAGGTGGTGAAGGTTGCTTTGAACTCCCGAAGAGTTCCCGCGACTTTGGGAGAGATATCAGCGCTTACTACTTCTGGATCTTTCCAAACACCATGCTGAATTTCTATCCGTGGGGTCTGTCGGTAAACGTCGTACGCCCCCTTGGTCCCGAAATGACGAAGATCTCATTCCTTTGCTATATTTGGGATGCGTCAAAGTTAGGTCAAGGAGCGGGAGCTGACCTAGATCGGGTCGAGCGAGAGGATGAGCATGTGGTCGAACTGGTTCAGCGAGGCGTCAAGTCCCGCTTTTATGATCGGGGACGCTTTTCGCCGACTAGGGAACAGAACGTCCATCAATTCCACCGATTGCTGGCTGCCCAGCTAACTTAGCCAATCTGCCAAGGCAAAAGCGCGCGATAGGTCTAAAATAGGCGGTGGGAGACGGTTTATGAGTTCGGAAGAAGACCAGCCTGTAAAGATTGAGATTCCGGAGCCGTTACCTTCACCAACTCCCGAGCAGCGGGCCCTGAAGCGGAAGAGGGCCATCAAACAGCGCCTTTGGATTTACGGAATCTTGTTTACGGTAATTTACGGCGGGGTCTGGTACCAGCCGTATGAAGTTGACTGGATACCTCGAAGAATCCCGAATCCTAATCCGCCGGTCAATCCCGACACCAGCAGGCTTTTCGCAAAGGGAACCAAGGTATTGGTCGTCACGGCTCATCCGGACGACTCCGAGTTCTTTATTGGGGGACTGCTCTCACAGCTTGCAAAGTCGGGCGCCAACCTGCACCAGGTTATCTGTACGGACGGCGATAAGGGCTACTACTTCTTCTTCACCAATGCGGCCAAGAATCGTGTGGTTCGAAGGCAAGAAGCTCGAAATGCGGCCAAGGCGTGGCACGCCCAATCGTTGAAGTTTCTGGGCTATCCCGATCGATTCCTTCATGCGAACGACGAGGTGATTGCCAAGATCAGCGACGAAATCGAGCAGTTCAAGCCGGAGTACATCCTCGCCTTTGACGGCGACTATCCGCCTCGCGCCAGCCACCAAGATCACCGGAGATCGGGCGACGCCACGAAAATCGCCGCGCAGAAGACGCACATTGCCAAATGGCTGCTGCTCTTCTCCACGATCGCACCGAATTACATCGTCGACATCACAAACCAGTGGGAGGATCAAAAGAACCTCCTTGCTATCCATCGAAGCCAGTTTTTTGGATCGCACCTGGAAGGTGTGGAAAACATGGTCGAGTACAGCGCAGAACTGGACGGTACGCGCGGAGGGTTCGAACTCGGCGAGGGGTTTCGATGCATTCAGATCAAGTAATTTGACCGAGAAAAAATGCACCGATAGATTTGGCCCGCAGATAACGAAGGCTCATCGAACATGTTGGAGCACTGTGAGTCCGCAGGATTAGAAGCGATTCGGCATTCGGTGACACCGAAGTGCTTGGATCCGCTCGCGCAACTCGACGACGTTGTCCGATACGCTTTCGCAAGGCTTGGCTCGCGAGAGGAGGCGGAAGACGTGGCCATGGAGGTCTTCCAAGCCGCCTTTCGATTTCGAGCGGAACTTCCGAGAAAGTCCAATCCCTCTCTCTATTTGATCGGGATCACTCGGCGAAAAATCGCCGATCACCTTCGTCGCAACCGTCGGCAACGTGGAGCAGGGACTGTCTCTCTAGACGATCCTGGCCTTCACGAGGTTGGATGGTATCAGAACGAGGGGCTATTCGAACTCATTGAGGCGCTGAACACGCTTTCCGAACTGCAGCGGGATGTGTTGATCCTCAAATACCTTCTTGGATTGTCGACCCTTGAAATAAGCGAGTTGATAAAGAAGTCGCCTCAGGCCACGAACAGCCTGCTCCAACGCGCTCGTGAGTCGCTTGCCAATAACGCGCCTCACCTCGTACCGGCCCCGGCCGACGATAGGAGAATCTCATGAACGAAGATCAGAATTTGCAGGAACTGTTTCAAAGAATAGAATCGAAAGTGACTGCCAGCGATCATTTACGAACTCAAGTGGCACAACGCTTGAGCATTCCAAGAAAATCACGGTTTAAGCTGCGTTTAGCAATGGCCGGCGGTTTAGTTGGAGTCGCTTGCTTTGTTGGCGGCGTCATCGTATTACTGCCAAGCGCTTCTGCGGCAGGCGCCTACCGACGAATCGAGGCTGCAATCAGGGATGCCAAGTACATGCATGTCCTTACGTATGGGAACGCGCCTGGCAAACCGCGCAGGCTGTTTAACGAACTTTTTTATTCGAATGGCGCTTGGAGGATAGACGGCTCTCCTGGCACTCTCCTTGCCCGTACTTACTTGCGAGTTGGAGGCGACCAGTGGCTTTATCTTCAGCATTCCGACGTCTCGGTCAAAGAACCATTCATTGGTGGATTCTTGGCCGAACAGCGAACCGCACTTGAGTTTGCCGAAAGCATGTCGGACGAAGGAAGATTAGGTTCGCCGCGCGATTTCTCGGTCGAACCACGGCCCGATGAAAATAATCGTGCCGTCTATGCGATTCTTGCCACTCGCGAGGGCACGCCTTACCACTTCGAGATGATCGTCGACAATAAAACGAATTTGCCAATTCGTACGACCTTTTCCGGAGAATCCCCAGACAGCGAGAACTATCGAATCATCACCGCCGACTACAGCTTTGGAGATCAAATCGATCCAAGAGCGTTCTCACCCAAGATCAAGCCGACTACCAAGCTCTTGAATATGGGTACGGAGGCTGAAGCGTTGAAGTCTGCATGGGAGAAGCCGATCAAGAGTATTCGGGAACCTGGAACCTATGTCGACGTTCGCGACATATCGGTCAACCAAGAGGGCGATCTATTCATAGCCTGCTCATTTGGTGGCTCGGCAGGGTTGAAGGACGGCCAATTCCCCAAGAATCTTTTGCCTGATTCGGTAAAGGACGATCAGGGGCGGGCTTACTTTCTGGTTGAGACGGTTTCACCCGGAGGCACGTTCGGCGATACACGCGCTCGTGACTATTTCAAGATTGGCAACGACAATATCGCCATCACCGAATGGGCTCCAATCGTCCCTTCCACACCCTGGAAACCGGCATCCAAGATCGATGTAACGTTTGCGTTAAGAACGTGGACTGGGTCTCCAACCTTTTACGATTGGTCGGTCCAATCGAATGCCCAGTTCACCCTGCCGCCCCCCATCCCTGAGGCCTTCCCTGCCTATAGTAACGGGATGCTGCTCGATGACGTCCACCAGCAGTTCAAGATGATCGCCTCGGAAGATCGAGCCCAATTCTACGAAAGGAAGCAAGATTTCGCGCAAGCTGCCAGATGGTATCGGGAAGCGGCCGAGCAAGCATGGCCCCTGAATCTGGCCAAGACTTACAAGAATAAAGCGGCTCGATGCCAACAACTGCTTGACGCCCACCCCGCACCGTAACGGCCCTGATGGCCGGGATCCCTTAGCGCCGGAGGCTTTCTACAATTGCCTTCGGCGCCATCCACCGAATCACGACCGCTCCGAGCAAAAGCGGAAGGATCAAGAATTCGATTCCATCGACGGCGAAGTCGAGCGCAACACCCAAGAAAGGCAAGAGGGCGCCGACAATCGCCTCTATTGGGAATTCAAGTGCAAATAGGATGGCAGTCAATGTGACTCCCGTTGCCAGCGCAGCCAGCTTTGTCAATAAGGTGACCCGCTTGTCGCGTAGCAAGGCAAATCCAAGCTTAAGATCCAACCAACCGTGTCGATGCGCGTGGTTGAGCGCCGCCTTGGGCAGCACCCTTTTTCCGACTAACCCCATTATGTTTGGCACTACTACTCTTAACGCCTGCAGGTTAGATGAGTTGCATGAATCGCTCGGGACCAAATGAAACACCGCAATATGTTAGGGAAGTAGAAATCAACTTTTGGTTCGTATAATTAAGGTCGGGATTCGAGACGACGGAATTGGAATGAAGACAAATTTAATGCATCGAGCGGTCATTACCGCAGTCACTTTGACGGCGCTAATGATCCAAGGGTGTGGCGGCAGTAATTCCGGCCCGACCCCTTCCACTGGGACCGCGCCAACGTCCACGACACGAAACCACGTTGCGCAGCATCTTTCTGCCTACGGTCAAGAACTGGCGGGAATGACCTTCACCCCATTCGGCCCTGCCGCCCAAGCTCCGGCAGCTCGTATTTCAAGTGGACCGTACTACTCCAGCACCCTTGGACTTTGGGTCCAGCTCTCAGTCAGCGCGACGACCTTTACGGAGACCTTTTACCAAGATAAGGCGGAGACTGAGCCGGCAGGCAACGCAACCTATACCCTCGACATTGAGACAAAAACCCTCTCGGGCAAGATCTCCATCACAAAGGGGCCTTATGCGGGGCTGACCGGCGCCTATAGCCAAACCTTGACCTCCAACGGAACGGATGGCAACTATTCGTTCACCCTACCAAGCGGCGCCACCGTCACTTGCAACTTTCAGGTTACGATCGGCAGCAACGGGGCTCCTTCGGGCACTTCTACACAAACCGTCACACTCACCAACGGATACTCGATCAAATCGACGGTCATATACAATTCAAACCGATCTTTCAAGATCACTGCGACCGATAGCAACGGGTACCAGGGCGCGCTCAATTTCGCTAGCGACCTCTCAGGCACGGGCACGATTTCAGGCCCCGATCCGGGACTTCCCGCGACCATTGTCTGGAACAGCGTGGGAACTGGCCAAGTCACGTTTGCAAACGGCCTCGTCGTGCCGTTTACGAACTGGCAATTGCCGACAGTTTAGGGAGGATTTCAGCTTTGTGCGTTGAACATTGTGCTTAGTACACACAATGTTTTGCCTTCGTTCTCGATTTCCCATCCTTCTCGCTCTAGTCGCCGTCTCCACGGTCGCTTCCGCACAGGAGATCTATAAAGATCCGTCTCAACCGCTCCGAAAACGGGTCGACGATATCGTCTCGCGAATGACCCTCGACCAGAAGATCGGACAGATGATGCATCAGGCGCAGGCGATTCCAGAGCTAGGAATTCCCGCATACGACTGGTGGAATGAGGCGCTTCACGGGATCGTGAAGCCAGGCAGCACCACGGTGTTTCCCCAAATAATCGGAATGGCCGCCACTTTCGATACGGAACTGGTTCATGCGATGACTACGGCCGTCTCTGATGAAGCACGTGCGCGTTACAACTTCGAGCATGAACGGGGTACGCATGAGTGGAACCAGGGACTCGACTTTTGGACTCCTAATATCAACATATTTCGCGACCCGCGCTGGGGCCGGGGCCAAGAGACTTATGGCGAGGATCCTTTTCTGACGGGAAGGATGGCAGTCGCAAACATCACCGGCATGCAGGGAAACGATAAACGGTACCTGAAGGCGATTTCGACGCCCAAGCACTACGCGGTCCATAGCGGACCCGACCCCATGCGGCACCAGTTCAACGCGATCGCCTCGAAGCGGGACATGTTCCTAACCTACCTGCCCGCGTTCGATGCCGCTATTACGGAGGGGCACGCCTGGTCGATCATGGCGTCTTACAATCGAGTCAATGGTGAACCTGCATCCGGGAGCCCAACTCTCTTGCAGAGGATCCTCCGAGACCGATGGCATTTCCCCGGCTATGTTGTTTCAGATTGCGGCGCAATCAGCGACATCCTGTACGGGCACAAAGTAGTCAAAACACCTGAGGAGGCGGCTGCCCTCGCCGTGAACACAGGTTGCGACTTGGAGTGTGGAGGAACTTATGTGTCGCTGACGAAGGCAGTTCAGCAAGGCCTCATCAAGGAGCCTACGATCGACCGATCCGTCAAGCGTCTCATGGAAGCTCGGTTTCGCATGGGGATGTTCGACCCTCCCGCGATGGTTCCCTGGTCGAACCTCAATATGTCCGTCGTGGACTCTGCCTCCCACCGAAAGCTCGCAAGGCGGGCGGCTCAGGAATCGATCGTCCTTCTCAAGAATCAAGCAGAATTGCTTCCCCTCAAAAAGAACTTGAAGACGATTGCAGTGATTGGCCCCAACGCGGACGACAAAGAGGTGTTGCTTGGTAACTATCACGGGATGAGCAACACTCTCGTCACCCCGCTGCAAGGGATAAAGAACGCGGTCGGTCCGAATACGAAGGTGCTCTACGACCAGGGTTGTGGATTGACGAGTCTGAGCGATATGGGCGCGATTCCAGCGAGCGCGTTGAACATCAAAGCGGAGTACTTCAACAACCAGGATCTTCAAGGCGAGCCCACAACGACCCAGGTGGACAAAAACATCTTCTTCGACTGGGGGGACAACGCGCCATTGCCGGGAATTCAGCAGGAGCATTTTTCCGTTCGATGGTCCGGCACATTGACCCCTCCAGTTACCGGCAACTACACGATTGGCATGACGAACGACGATGGCATGCGGGTCTTTCTCGACGGTAAGCGGATTTTTGACGACTGGAGAGATGGGGCAGCCCGAACATCGACTGTCGATTTACCGTTGACCGCCGGTCATTCATACAGCTTAAGGGTCGAGTTCTATAACGACACGCTCGAAGCGGTTGCAAAACTCTCGTGGAGCGTTCCCGGAAACATCGCTTTCACCAACACGCTCAAGATGGCGAAATCAGCCGACGTGATCGTCATGTGCCTTGGTATCAGTACAGCTCTGGAAGAGGAAGAGCATGACCGAACGGACATCGGACTGCCGAAAGTCCAGCAGAGCTTATTGCGTGCGATTTATGCCCTCAAGAAGCCGATCGTGTTGGTCTACTTAAACGGTGGACCGATCAGCGATGTTTGGTCCAACGAACACGTGCCCGCAATTTTGGAAGCGTGGTACCCGGGGGAAGAGGGTGGCAATGCGCTTGCCGACGTCTTATTCGGGAAAATTAGCCCAAGTGGAAGGCTTCCCGTTACGGTCGTGCGGTCAATGGCCGATCTTCCCCCATTCACCGATTATAAAATGGCAGACGGTTTCACGTACCGTTACATGCAGAAGACACCTCTGTACCGGTTCGGCTTCGGTCTCAGCTACACGACCTTCGATTATTCGTCCATCAAAGCACCCAAATCTCTTGCCACCGGTCAACCGCTTGTCGCAAGCGTGAAGGTTACCAACAGCGGAAACACCGAGTCCGACGAAGTGGTCCAGCTATATTTGAAGCACCTGAGGCCATCGCTGCCCATGCCCACTATCGAACTCAAAGCGTTCAAGCGCATTCACTTGATGCCAGGTGAAACGCAACGAGTTCAATTGTCGGTTCGTCCACAAGACTTGGGAGTCGTTCACAACGACACGACGTTCTGGTCCGAGCCCGAGCCGATCCAAGTCTGGATTGGCGGCGGTCAACCGTGCCAGGGCGTGAAAGGCGACACCATTCAGTACGTTGGCAAAGCGGTGAAAGTGAAGCCGTAATCGCCTTCCATGGCAGAAACGCCATGGAAGGCGCATAGAGTGGTTTAGCCAAGGTGCTCTGGCTTCTTTCCACTCTCTGTTGCGCGTTACAAGGATCGTCCTATTTTAGAAACTTGTCCATCCAAGTGACCATTTCCCCAAGCCGGTGGAGTCGAAGGTCCGGTGGGCCCATGCGAGACATTCCATGCGAGGTCGAAGCCGGGTAACGCACGAAGCGCGACTCGATTCCTTGCTGCTGGAGGGCGGTAAAAACCTGTTCGCCCTGCTCGATATTGCACCGCAAGTCGCCTTCGCTGTGGATGATCAATGTCGGAGTCTTGACGTTCTCAAAGTAGGCGATGGGGGACTGGCGCCAAAGCTCCTTGATCTCGTCCAACGAGCCCCAAGCGACGCCTTTGAAATATCCATTCTTGTTGAATGGAAAGTCGCTGTTACCTGCCATTGAGACCATGTTCGACACGCAACGGTCGGTGATCGCGGCTTTGTAGTCATCGCAATGGCCGATAACCCAGTTCGTCATGTAGCCACCGTATGATCCACCTAAGACACCCATTTGGCCTGGATGGATGTAGGGCTGATGCTGCATCCATCGAGTCGCGACCTGAATGTCGTCCCAGTCTTTGGTACCCCAGTTGCCGCGTATCGCCGCGCAGTGAGCTTCTCCATAGCCCTTTGAACCGCGAGGGTTAGTGTATACAACAACATAGCCGCTCGCGGCAAGGACTTGGAATTCGTGGAAGAACGACCAACCGTATTGCGCGTGAGGACCTCCGTGGATTTCCAGGAGAGCTGGATACCGCTTCGGTTCCAGGTAGTCGATCGGTTTCATCACCCAACCGTGCAGCTTGCTGCCGTCGGTCGATTCTAGCCAAAAATCCTCTGGCTCGCTTAACTGAATTTCGTTATGGAATTCACCATTGAAGTTTGTCAGAACCTTCGGCACCATGCGGCCCGTGCCAAGCTCCGGCTCGATCATGGCCACCTCAGGAAGCGTCACCGCGCTGCCGTACGTCGCCGCGATTCGGGTGCCGTTTGGGCTTACATTTCCGATTCCGATCGTGTGTTTTCCGTCCGTTAACAGCTCTATTTGAGATTCAAGGCTGACAAACCCTAGCTGCGTTTCGCCATGCCATCCAATCTGCACGTACAGACCGCTTCCATCGGGCTTCCAATCCAGTGCCGCGCCGAATCCCGCTTCTTTGGTATCGCTTAAAGTCGTTGCGGCAAGGTCGTAATCCGAGTGTCCAGTAAGATCTCGCGCCGGGCCCCCATCGGCGGAAACAATATACAGCTTGGTGTTCCGCGTGCCCCACGGATCCGCTTCGTCGACATCGCCGGCATACGCGAGAAGAGTGCCGTCAGGAGACCACTTGACCCCGCTTTTCTCTCCTTTCGGAAGGCCTTCCAGTTTCCATGCTTGCCCGTCGAGTGTCACCCGCCAGATCTGGTCATTGGGCGGCTCGGCCATTGGACGCTTATTCGCGGTATGACTGATGGCTAGCTCTTTTGAGTTGGGAGACCAATCTAGCGAATAATCGCCGGTGGGCGAACCACTGTAAAGAGGCGCCGAGCTGCCGTCGTTGGCTGGAGTGGCGAACTTGCCCGTTGCCACTTCGATGGCGTAGATCTTGTATCTCTGGCCGCCAAAGTACCCGTCGCCGTCCAAGCGGTACCAGATGTCATCAATTTCGAGCGGAGGCTGGCTTAGCCCCTTTTCCTCCCGGTCCTTTTTTGCCGCTTCGGTGTTCTGCGGCAGCTGCTCCCGAAACTGAAAGGCTAGCCATCGCCCGTCTGGAGACCATTTCAATTCGCCAATCGAGCCCTCTGGTAACGACGTCAGCTTCCTGGCTTCGCCTCCAGATGTCGAGATAAGATGAATCTGAGATGCCTTGTCTCGCTTGCTGGTGAATGCAATCGTATTTCCGTCGGGCGACCATCTGCCGCCGCCACTTCCCGACTCGCCTTGTGTCCACTGGATGAGGCGCCCTTCTGAGTCTACAGACCACAGATTTGTCAGGTACTTGTTTTTCTCATTAATCGTTTTTTTAGTGAAGAGAACCCGGGAGCCATCAGGACTTATCTGGGGATCGCCAACGAATGTAATTCTAAGCAAGTCGTCGGCTTTGATCGGACGTTTCGGCATTGTCGAAGCATACCGTGCCCTCCCGGCAACCAGGAATACCCCGCTGCGCAACAGGGACGAAGGTCGCTGCCGAATCAACTCTGCTGTCGTGAGTTTTGGGCCAATATACAAGTATGTCGACCTTGTTCACGAAGATCATCAATCGCGAAATTCCCGGAACGATTGTCTACGAGGACGAACATGTTGTTGCATTTAAGGACATCGTTCCGTTCGCGCCTATACACATTATCATCGTTACCCGGCAAGAGATCAGCGGCATCGCGGCTTTGCCCGAGTCTGGCGACCATTTGCACCTGCTCAATGCAGCTAAGGCGATCGCTGAGCAGCAGGGTCTTACGAACGGCTATCGGCTGGTGATCAACCAGGGGGAAGACGGCGGACAAACCGTCGATCACCTGCACATTCACCTGTTGGGCGGCCGACCGTTGGCGTGGCCGCCTGGATAAACCCAGTGTTGGCGCCAAATGGAACTCGACGGTTCGAAACCGAGTGGGTGTTACGTATATCCGCTCAAATGGTAGATTCCAGTGCAACTGGTTCTTGAGAGGATTGGGGCGGATAGCGGGTCTCGAACCCGCGGCCTCCTGAGCCACAGTCAGGCGCTCTAACCCCTGAGCTATACCCGCCACGCAAGGGACCTTCATTGTGTCTGATTTGGACTCAGAAATGCGATTGATTGTGGCAAGGATTTATCATTGGTATGCGCTTTGGGTCATAGAAGCCAGCGGCCAACGGCCCTGATACCGGCATGAAGCGATACACAAATCCCACACTGTGCTCTGTCGATCTGGGGTACACCCACTGCGTGGCGGACGTCCTGATTGCACTTGGCTCGAATATGGGCGACAGCCTTGCCAACCTTCAAGAGGCCACCCTTTTACTTGAACGCTGCTTTGATGTGGTTGCCAGGAGCCACGTGTACAAGACAGCTCCAATGTATGTGGTCGACCAACCCACGTTTCTGAACGCAGCCATCCTTGCCAGAACTTCCATTGGCCCCAAATCGGTTTTGCGACGTCTCAAAGAGCTAGAACTCCAGATCGGCCGTGAAGAGCGCCAGCACTTCGGTCCGCGAGAAATAGACTTGGATCTTATCGCTTATGGAACAATTTCCTATCGTTATACAGAAGGTAAGAGGCTTGTGCTTGAAGTACCGCACCCTAGAGTCGTGGAACGACGCTTTGTCTTACAACCGGTCGCGGATGTCGCACCCGATTTCAATCTCCCAGGAATTGGTATCGTATCTGAACTGCTGAAGCAAACGGAACACCAGGCTGATAGCGTCGAAAAGGTAGACCATGCCCTTCTATCAATACAGCGTCCTCAATAATCAAGGGCAGACAGTTCTTGGAACCCTTCAGGCTGAGACTGTCGACGCGGCACGAGCCGCGCTGACAGGCGGCGGCTACACCGTCCAAATGCTTCAAGAACTTGCTTCGTCGAATTCGATTCGAGCCCCAAAGCCAACACAAGCCCCTGCATCACCAAAGATCCCCGCTCAAAAGATCAGGCCGCAGATCACGCCGACAAACCCGCAACCTGCTCAACGGCCCGTCGTACAGCCACAGCGCAAGGAGATGCCTGGCGCCGGCCCCATAATCAACACGCTGCCCTCCGGACCGGCAAAGAAGGACACTTATAAGACTAAGAAAGGGGACGACAAAGATCTTTTCTTCTTGTTCTCCCAGCTAGGAAGCTACTTCCGCAGTGGGATCAACCCGGTTCAGGCTTTGACGGACCTCACCAAACGGACTCCCGTTCAATTCCACGACTCCCTCAAGCATACGGCTCGGGTCGTTAGCGAAGGGGGACGCATGAGCGACGTACTCGAGAAATATCCCTATCTCTATCCTCCAGATGTTGTGGGTACCGTCCGTGCAGGCGAGGTCGCAGGCTTCCTCCCGGAAGCGATGGAGGAGATTGCTTCCAAGATGGAGATCTCGCATCGCCTGAAACGACGGCTGAAATACTTCAACATGATGTTCATCATGACCATCGCGACTACTCCGATGGTGTATGGAATGATTCAGGGTTCCTTAAAGTCGATGGCCCTTCAAGACCAAGCGGGCGGAAGTCTTCCGCCGGTTCAGACGTTGGGCAAGTCGGTAGGAGTCAGCCTATTTCACGATTTGCCGATCACCCTGCTGATCTTTGGCGCTTTGTGGGCACTCTATGCCTGGTTCAATTCCATGCCGATGCGACGGATTCGGCACATTCTAGTCATCCGAACGCCGGTAATTGGGGGCCGTGCAATGGCGGAGTCGATGGCGCGATTGACGTGGGCAATGGGCATGGTCAGCAAGGGCGGGTTGTCACCTCAGCAAACGTTCCTCTTGGGTTTGCAATCGGTTCCAAATCTCTTTATTCGGGAGCGACTCCAGGAAGAAGGCCAGCGGATGACAGAGTCCGATAAGCTATCTTCTGCACTCAGGAAGTCCGCTTTGCTTCCGGTGGAATATGGGAACATCGTCGAAACAGGTGAGGTTACGGGCGATGTGCCGCGCGCGCTTGAGAACGTTGCCAAAGCGACCGACGCCGACTTTCAAGGTCGGAATGCCACGGCGGTCACATCTTCTAGTTTCATCCTGTACGGCATCTTGGCGGTACTCATATTGATCCTCTGCGCTTGGCTTTCATTGGCTTGGTACGAAGGGCTTTTCAAGACGCTCTTGCCAGATGGCTAGCAGAAATGGCCCCTGGTATCCTGCTCGATATGTCGCATATTGACGATCTGGCAAACGGAATCAACTACGATTGTTGGGCTAACCTCCTCTGGGTTAAGTGCCTTCGGGCGAAGACCGATAACGCTCTCGACATGTCAATCCTCGGACATATCCTGTCGGCACAGTCGATTTGGCTTTCCCGATGCCGAGGCGCCTCTCCCACAAAAATGCCCGAAGTCGAGCCCACAGAAGAGACGATTCAAGCTCTCAATGCAGGCTGGTTGGAGGTTATCGAGCAACTTAAGGATGACCACCTGATTTGCTATCATCGAACAACCGGCGAGGCGATGAGCTCTCTCTTTCATGAGATTGTCCTTCACGTGATCAACCACGGAACCTACCACCGAGGCGAATTAAGGGGCCTGTGCTTGGCTCGCGGGGACAAAGACTTCCCAGAGACGGATCGCATCTTGTTCACGATGCTTATATCCAAGGCAGTCTGAATCAAGCGGCTGGGAATGATTTGAACTCTTGCGCTGAATTCAGGGTCCTTACTTGCAAATCAGCGGCTCCATTGGGTCGTTGAACTTGATAAGCTAGAAGCGCAAGGACGGAACTCAATGCCCACATTTGAATACCAGGCTAAGTCGCCTAACGGCCAGATCATAAACGGCGTTGTGTTCGGGGTCACCCTGGATTTGGCAATCAAGGATCTGAATTCAAAAGGGATGGAGATCGTAAGGATTGGGGTCTCGACCAACCTAAACGATCCACTCTCCGCGGTTCAGGCGCCCATTCCGCCTCGCCAGGGATCGGTAGGAGCAGCTTCGGTAACTCAGACTCCGACGATCGGAGCATCCCTTCGTGAGACTTCCAGTTTCGATCGGAACGAAGCGGCCAAGGTCCAGCACGCGTTTACGACCGTTGTTGGCCCGAGTACGGAGCAACGATCGTACGTTGAGACAAGCGTTTGGGGGCCGCTCGTGGGCCGGGTGCCTCTAAAGGATCTCGCATTCTTCTTTCGACAACTTTCAACCATGCTCAATGCGGGCGTGCCCATTGTCCAAAGCGTCACGACCTTGGCAACTCAGGCTACCAACGAGAAGTTCGCCGGAATCTTGCGTGAAATGGTTGGGCACATTAACGCTGGTCGCCAACTTTCAGACTGCATGCAGCGATATCCAGAAGTCTTTACCCCGGTTATGCTGAGCCTTGTTCGAGCGGGTGAACAAGCAGGATTCTTGGATGAGGCGCTTGGAGTCGTTGCCGACTATATCGATCGAGAAATGGCGCTTCGCAATCTTTATCGTCGACTTACCTTTATGCCGAAACTCGAAGTTGGCGCCTCCATCTTGATTGTCCTTGCCACGAATATGATCATTGCGTCGATGGGCAAATCGGGTGGGCTTTGGTCGCCCCTCACCGAACCGATAACTTGGGTTTTCTTGGGACCGCTCATCGTGATCGTCTTCCTTTTCCTGAGGGTCGGCTTGGCCAATCCACGGGTCAGGCACAACTGGGACATCGTGATATCGAGGACGCCTTACATCGGAACGACCGTTCGTCAGCTATCGATGGCGAAATTTGGACGCGCTTTTGGGGCGCTACATCGGGGTGGCGTTCCGTTATCGAAGTCGTTGACACTTTCGGCGGACGCCTGCGGCAACGAATACTTGCGCACCAAAATGTACACGGCGAATGGCCGTATGGAAGCCGGCATGGGAGTGACAGAGACTCTGCGAGAGACCGAAGCGTTTTCGCCGATCGTCATCGATATGGTCGCGACTGGAGAAACGACCGGAAACCTAGATCAAATGCTGACCAAAATGTCGGAGTTCTACGAGCAGGAGGCGACCACTCGGGCGACCCAAACTGCTCAGGTCGTAGGGGTCGTGCTCTTCTTGATGGTCGCGATATATATCGGTTATGTCGTTATTTCGTTCTGGAGCGGCTATGGTGCGGGGGTATCTTCGGCCGGATAGCCGAACGAGGACACATCTATGGCGGTGACACACTACGAGGTTCTTGGACTTCCACGCAGTGCGAGTCCCTCAGAGATTCGTTCGGCATACCGCAAACTGGTCCTCCGTCACCATCCCGACCATTCCAAGGATCCTAAGTCGGCGACAATCTTTCTTCAAGTGACCGCGGCTCACGAAGTCCTCTCGGATCCGGTGTCAAAACAGCGGTACGACGATCATCTGGCGTTTCTGGCCCAGAAGGCGCAAGACGAAGCAAGAAAGAGGGCCGAGGCTACTCGAAAAGCCGAAGTAGAAGCGCGTCAAAAGGCCGAGCGCAAAGCGACTCCAACCGGCGTGACTATTGCCCAGGAGATCCTTCGCTTACAGGGTCTCTATGGCAAGGGCAGACACAATGAAGCCGAGAAACTTGCCCACTCGATTCTGCAAATTGATCCACGACAAGCCGTCCCCTACGCCGTGCTTGCCGATATCAGCCGTGGCCGAGGGCAGATCAATGAAGCCAGCAAGATGTACGCCTTCGCGGCGCAGATGGATCCGAGCAACCCAGTTTATCAGCGCCGATACGAGATGCTTCTCCACGGTTCCCGCATTGTTACGAACCGTGGCAATACCCGCCTGGAGGCCGAAGACAAACGGGTGCTGGCCCCAATGGTTGGCGGCGGATTTGTCATGATGGCCGGAATCTATGTGTCCCTTAGTTCGGAATCGGTTGTGTCTGGCCGGATTGGGTTCATTTCTACCTGGACGGTTGGAATTCTCTTTAGCCTATTTCTATCCGGAGTCGCAGCCGGATCGGCTTTGTCGGTCGGAAACTGGTTGGACCGTTTTGAGTACATGACAAGTAGCAGTTCGGGGCGAGCCGGACCAACGGTTATTCTTGGGCTCGTCGCAATCGTGAACTTTTGGGTCTCGGCAATCCTCTATATCTTTATCGCACTTGGGTTGCGTGCATTCAATTTTTCCACCACACGCCTAATGTTGGGAGTTGCCGCAGTAACCTTGCTCCTTTCCATTGCATGTATTCCGTCTCATGTTAGGCCGTTCGAGACCTTCTTATGGGGCGGTAACGTGGTGTATGTGGGAGGCCTGGTCGGCTGGATGGCAACAGACTCCCTGAGACCTTAGTTAGAGTTTCCTTACCGTTTTCTAAGGAAACCAATTGACCTGAGTCGGTTATGTTCGCCCAGAGAGTGGCGTAACATGAGCTAATATCACGTGTAAAATGCCATCCAGAAACCAGACTAGGTATGGCAAGGGGAAAAGTTTGAAAATCGGAATACTCTCACTGCTCATTGCAGTACTCATTGGAATTTCGGCCCGGGCGGAAGCCAGGCGAAATTATTACCTGGTGGGTCTCCGCCACCTTTACAAGTTCGACATCTTCCCAGACCCGAGAACACCGGCTCGACAGGAGATTGAAGAGCAATATTCAGGTGCTGTTCAGGCGGCCCAAAATCAATTTAATTCGGACATGGCGTCTATCCGTTCTGAGGAAGCCCAGGATAACGGAAATATCCACCAGAACGACCGCGATGCGGTTCAATTGAACCTTGAGCACGATACCGCGGTCGCTGCGACCGCGCGAGACAATCAGCTAAGCCAGATGTACACTCAATGCGACTGGGTGTGGGATACTCACCCTGAACTAAGAGTCGATCAAGACGGCCCTTATCGCGTGATGGGCGTCGAAACAAACCCCTATGGGGCGTTTGTAAACGTCTACTTCTACCAGCCATATCCCACTTATGTCGGACCATGCCCATACGGCTACGGTTGGGGACGGCCCTATGCTTACGCTTCCTTCGGAGTGGTTGTCCACACCTACCATACAACTTGGGTTTCGATGGGTAGCCCGATATTCTTCGGACTCAGCTTTGGTGGCAGCGCTGTTGAGGTCTATGCGCCGATCCGCAGAAGCGTAATCATTAACCAAAACACTTGGGTCGGTGGACGACCACCAGCAATCACAGTTGTCCAAAGACAAGCGCTTACCCGTAACTACACCCTCCAGGTTCAACGTGGAGCGATTCATCCTTCACCTCAGGCACTTCAGAACCTTCCTGTCCGTGGCGTGAACCGTGGCGGCGGCAGCTTCGGTAACGGTAACGGTAACGGGACTGGAAACGGTCACCGTACGAACCCAGGACTCACAGGAACCACTGGGTCGCGATATAGCGGAGGCAATCGGACTACTACCACGGGCGGCGGCAGTACAGGATCATTCGGCGGCAATCGAGGTGGTTCAGGCACCACAGGAACCTCCACCGGAGGCTCGAAGTATGGTCGTAACCGCGGATCATCCAACCGAGAGGGCGGCGGTTCCTCAACCACAGGTACGCGCTCCTTCGGTGGCTCCCGAGGAACTTCATCGACCGGGTCAACCGAAACAACTCGAACAAGTACTGGTTCGTCTTCGACGTCTCGATTTGGCCAGGGTGGTTCCAGCCGAAGTACGGGCGGTTCGGGATCTTCTACAAGCACTCGAACTCGAAGCACTGGCACTTCGGGCACGCGGACACGAAGTACCGGATCGAGTACACGTTCAAGCGGCGGTCAATCGAAGTACTCCCATTCCGGCAAAGACAAGAAGGGCGGCGAATAACCAAAGCCCCTTGTCACGAACGGACAGAAAAACGGACCGGGCTTGTTCCCGGTCCGTTTTTCTGTCGACGATTGGAATGTTCGACATTTGACGAATCAAATTCAATGTCTAACAAACTACAAATCATCGCTCACACGCTAGCGTCACTCGTAAGTTAGGGCATCGATCGGATGGAGGGCAGCCGCTTTCTGGGCCGGGTAGAGGCCAAAAAAGATTCCTACCGCGGCCGAAACCCCAAGCGCTAGGGCAGCAGCCAGTGGGTCCACTACCGTAGCCCATCCGGCGATACTGGACAAAATATAGGTACCTGCAATTCCGATTGCCACACCGATGAAACCGCCAAGCATCGAGATAAGCGCTGACTCGATCAGAAATTGCATGAGAATATCGCGTGGAGTGGCGCCGACGGCTTTTCGAATTCCGATCTCGCGTGTCCGTTCCGTGACGCTAACCAGCATGATGTTCATAATGCCAATACCGCCGACTATGAGCGAGATGACGGCGACTGCGCTGAGAAGCGTGGTCATGGTTCCCGTGACGCTTTCTTGCCGCTGCAGAATCTCGGTCTGATTGGTAATCTGAAAGTCGTCGTTCTGGGGATAAGGAGGGGGTATATGGTGCCGATTTCGGAGCAGCGATGCGATTTGTTCCTGGGCCAGAGACATCAGACCCGGACTCGTACAGCGTACCGTTATAAGATTAAGCACCTGAGTGTTCAGAACGCGTCGGAGAGCAGTCTGAATTGGGATGAGGATGACATCATCTTGATCTTGGCCAAATGCGCCGGCTCCCTTTGGATTCATGACACCCAGCACAGAAAAGCGATTGTGATTGATCAAAATGGTCGTTCCGGTCATGTCGGCGTCGGCACTGCCCACCATCTCCTTGACTATCGTCGTTCCAACAACACACACTTTTGCGCCGCCCGCATTTTCATAGTCTGAGAACATTGCGCCGCTGCGCATCGTGGCGTTATTGACAAATAGATACTCTGGACTGGTGCCCATGACACTCGTGTTTGCGTCTTTATTGCCCAAAGTAATCTGAGTCGTGGCGCGTGCCTGAGGAGCGAGCGCCGCAATAGTCGTTGGAAAGTCCTTCTGGATCAGATTGGAATCAGCCATATTGAGCCGATTCGCCATAACAAGAGCCTGGGCTGTTCCGGTAGAAGCAGCCGCGGTGATTCGCAGGGTCGGCCGACCGGGCCGAATCGTCAACTGGTTCGTACCTAACGAATTTATAGAATCCGTAACGGACTGGGAGGCGCCTTCGCCGATAGCCACGACCAGAATGACAACTGCCACTCCGATGACGATCCCCAGCATCGTCAACGCAGTTCGCATCTTGTTTGCAGACAGCCCTCGAATAGCCAAGCGAAAATAGAGAAGTAAGTTCACGCTGGAATTCCACTCGCTGCGGGCGCCGAAGCCGTCTTTGCAACGACTCGCGGAGCATCTTGCTCAGCAGTCATTCGAGCGATTTCGGCCTTCGGGTCAAGTCGATTGGTTTGTGGCTCATCTTCGACCATCCGACCGTCCCGTAGTGTCAAGACCCTCTTGCAATGGTGGGCGACATCTGGCTCATGAGTCACCATGACAATCGTCGAGCCCTCGTCGTTCAGCTCCCGGAATATCTGCATGATTTCCTCACTCTGCATGCTAGAGAGGTTCCCTGTCGGTTCGTCTGCCAACAGTAGGCGTGGATTGGTGGCGATTGCACGCGCAATAGCGACACGCTGTTGCTGGCCTCCCGAGAGCTCGTTCGGATTATGTTGAAGCCGGTTGCCAAGGCCCACTCGTTCAAGGGCCTTGGTTGCCTTCGCTTCCATGTCTTTGACCTTTCCATAGACAAGCGGAAGCATCACGTTTTCCAGAGCCGTCGTCCGGCTCAAGAGGTTATATCCCTGGAACACAAACCCAATCTTCTGGTTACGGATGTGAGCGAGTTCGACCTCATCCATCTCTGCCACTTCGATTCCGTCAAGTTTGTAGGATCCTTCCGTTGGCACGTCCAAGCATCCGATCATATGCATGAGCGTCGATTTTCCGGACCCGGAGGGACCCATAATCGCCGCATATTCTCCGGGAAACACATCAAGGTCCACGCCGTCAAGCGCACGGACCTCTTGCCCCCCCATCATGTAGAGTTTGAACATCTGTCGAATGCAAATGATTGCTTCCAGTTGCTTTGGCTTACCTTCCTCTCCCACCACCGCCTCCTCCTGCCGTAAGTGGCGAACTGGTTGCTGCCGGCGCAGTCGTTGTGTTTCCCCCTGCCAATACGATCTGCTCGCCTTCTGTGAGTCCGCTTAGGATCTGCACATTGACGCCATCGGTTCCTCCTGTCTTCACTGAAACCAACGTGATCGTTGTTTGGCCGTTGGTTTTCTTGGCAATCTTTACGAAAGACCCCTTTAGCGTCTGCTGGATGGCCACCGCTGGAACGAGTAAGGCGTTGGTGACCTTTCCTGTCTGTATGGTAATGTTGGCGGTCATGTCTGGTCTTAGTTTCTGATCGGTGTTCGTGATGAATATCGAGACATCGTACGTAATGACTCCTTCCTGAATCGTCGAGCCAGGGGATACTTTTCCGACTCTCCCTTCATATGTCTTGCCTGGAAAAGCGTCGACCGTGACAATCGCAATTTGGCCGATATTTACCTTTGAGATGTCGGACTCGTCGACATAGGCCTCAACTTCCATCCTCGAAAGGTCGGTGACTGATGCGAGTGTCGGCGCGGCCAGTCCTGCGGCCACCGTGTCACCCTGCTGTGCAGTAAGTGAAATGATCGTTCCAGAAATTGGCGACCTGAGAATGGTCTTGTCTAATAACGCCTTACTGATAGTGACTTGGTCCAGAGCTCCCTTTTTGGCATCGGCAGCTTGTACGATATTCTGTTGATTCACCTGATTGGTGGTCAGGTTTCCCACCGCTAACTTGAGATTCGCCTTGGCTTCTTTTGCAGTAGCGATCGCGGTTTGGACGTCGGCAAACAAGGCTGCGGTTGTATTTACTTCTGCGTTGGCTGCCTCGAGGGCCGCTACCGCCGAGTCCACGGCCCTTTGAGCTTCTATGACTGCGTCTTTCGCGGTCTTAAGGTCGGCATCTACCTTTTGTTTGGTAAGGTCCAACTGCTGCTGGGCGGCTCTTAGGAGTGACTTATCGACAACCAGTAATTGCAGGGCCTGATCGAGAATCATGGCCGCAACCATGCCTTGAAGATAGAGGTCGTGCTGTCGATTATATGTAGCCTGGTTTAATACCAGCGTCGCCTGAGCCTGATCCACCGCCTCCTGGGCACTTGCGATATTCAGATTTGCGCCTGCAACCGTCTGTTCGTAACTGGCCTGGGACGAGGCAAGGGCCGCAACCGCCAATTTACGAGCGGCGTCTGCTTTCCGGATATCAGTGGGCGTTTGAACGGACTGCAATTTATAGTTCGCTTCGGCGGTCTTGACACCGTGCTCAGTTGCGTTCCATGCCTCTCTTGCCACCGTGATAGCGTCGTACGTTTGAGTTAGACCTAGTGTGAGGCTCTGTCCGGACTGTGTTAATTTAGAATCAGCGGCCGCATAGGCGGCTTGTGCCAACGGGACACCGGCTGCTACATCCGGCAAGTCCAAGATAGCGATGGTCTGACCCGCTTTGACTTTAGTGCCAACATCTCCAAAAAGACGTTTGATTCGACCTGTGACTTGAGAACCGACGTTTATTTGGGCGCCGGTTTGAGCTTCGACGCTACCGGTCGCCGAAACCGTT
>Ga0302319_10000291_pt1 | contig 109678 bp, 84 predicted proteins | sample Bog_T0_2_FD_203319 | JGI IMG/M metagenome (GOLD analysis project Ga0302319, IMG submission 203319) | Peat permafrost microbial communities from Stordalen Mire near Abisko, Sweden - Bog_T0_2 | ecosystem: Environmental > Terrestrial > Soil > Wetlands > Peat | place: Sweden: Abisko, Stordalen...
AACAACTGAACCACCGTTTGCCCATCGCGAGATGTCGTTTCGCGACATCGGAAATCGATTTTACCAATTAAGGGGCTTGCCAACGCCAAAAGTACCGTTCAATTGAACAGTATTCGATTGAACGTCTCATGAAGAGGCGCGAAACCCACTGCCATGGATCAGACCAACAAAATATTCTACGTTGAGTATCACGCCAGCGACCTTGAGAGAACGAAGGCGTTTTTCGGGAAAGTATTCGGCTGGGCGTTCACGGACTACGGCCCGGACTACACCTCCTTCACCGACGGCGGCATCAGCGGCGGCTTCGCCCGCTCGGACAAGCGCGCCTCGCAGGCGGCGGGAAGCGCGCTCGTTGTCATCAACCACCCGCAGCTCGAGGACACGCTTGAGCGCGTCGTCAGCAACGGCGGCAAGGTGACCCAAGGCATCTTCTCATTCCCCGGCGGCCGGCGCTTCCACTTCACGGAGCCGAGCGGCAACGAAATGTCCGTATGCGCAGTGGATCCCACACCATGATGACCGAACGCCAGGAACAGATCCTCGAATTCATCCGCCAGTTCCAGCGGGAGAAGGGTGTGCCCCCCTCATCGCGCGAGATCCAGCGCAAGTTCAACTTCTCGAGCCAGACGACCGTGATCGGCCACCTGCGAGCCCTCGCCAACAAGGGCCAGATTGAGCAGCTAGCCGGGCGCACCTGGGGCCTCAAGGCCTCGAACGTGCAGGCGCAGCTCTTCGAGATGCCGGTCTTCGGCTCCATCCCCGCGGGCCTGCCCGCGATGCAGGAGCAGACGCCCGACGAGACGATCCCGGTGAACCCGGCGGTCTTCGGTGTCCGCCGCGCCGGACCCCACCAGGTGTGGGCGCTCCGCGTGAGCGGCGACTCCATGATCGACGCCCACATCGTGGACGGCGACCTCGTCGTGCTTGAGCGGCGCGAGCCGCGCGAGGGCGACATCATCGCGGCGCTCGTGGACGAGACCACGACGACCCTGAAGCAGCTCGTGCACCTGCACGGGCGGCCTATCCTCCGGGCGGCGAACAAGCGCTACAAGGACATCATCCCCGAGCGAAGCCTCGAGTCGCAGGGTGTCCTCGTGGGCCTTATCCGCCGCGGCGTCGCATCGTTCGGTTGAGATCATGAGGGCCGGTGTCCGCTCCTTCCCCAACTGTCTCCGCGCTGCGGTCGCTCCTTGCCGCGCGCTTCCCGGAAAAGACCCGGCGGTCCTCCTGCGGGGTTCCCGCCGGGATTCGCCAGGTCGATGACGCGCTCGGCGGGGGGCTCCCCGCGGGGCGCCTGACGGAGCTCGTCTCCGCGACGCCCAGCAGCGGGGGCCAGACGATCATCGCGAGCCTGCTGGCCGCCACCCAGGCGGCACGCCAGAGGATCGCCCTTGTCGACGGCTCCGACGGCTTCGCGCCCGAGGCCGTGCCCGCCGATCTCCTGCGCCACCTGGTCTGGGTGCGCTGCCGCGGGCCCGAGCACGCCTTCGCGGTCGCGGACATCCTCGTGCGCGATGGCAACTACGCGGCGATCGTGCTGGACCTGCGAGGCTGCCCGGAGCGCGCGCTGCGCAGGACGCCAGCCTCCACCTGGTACCGCCTGCAGCGCGCCGCCGAGGGTGGCTCCGTTGCGATGCTCGTCCAGACGCAGGCTGCGATCGTCCCCGCTGTGCCGTGGCGCCTCGTCCTGGGCACGCCGTTTTCAATGAGCCAGGCCACCGAGCCGAGGCAGTCCGTCGCCGACCGCCTCGGCGTCCAAGCGGACCGCAGCCACGAGCAGGCAATCGAGGAGATGGCCGGGTGAATTATGCGTTCCTGACCGTGCCGGGCTTCGCGCTGCACGCGCTGCGGCGCAGCGACCCCTCGCTCGCCGGGAGGCCCTTCGCGGTCGTCGCCGGCGATGGCCGCAAGGCGAAGGTCACCGAGGCGTCCCCCGAGGCGGCCGGCATCGCGCCGGGCCTCGCGGCCGCGCTCGCGATGTCGCGCTGCCCCGGGATCATCCTGCGCCAGCGTGAGCCGGCCGCCGAGTCCGAGTCCCACAGGCTCCTCGTCGCCGCGGGCTTCACGCTTTCGCCGCGTGTCGAGTCGACCGGCAGCGGCTGCTGCACCATCGACCTGCGCGGATCCGACAGGGCCCTGACGGAGTCCCTCATGCGGCTGCATGCCGCCGAGCTGGCGGCGGTCGGCCTGCCCCTGCGTTGCGGGGCGGGGGAGACGCCGCTCCTCGCCTCCTACGCCGCGCGCCGCGCCGACCCCGTCCTCATCATCGACGACACGCGCGGGTTCCTTTCGCCGTTGGCTCTAGAGTTCGCGGAGCCGACCACCGCACAGGAGTCGATCCTCCGCGGCTGGGGGATCACGACACTCGGCGCCCTGACCGCGATCCCCAAGGCGGAGATCGCCCAGCGCCTGGGCTCCGACGGCGTCCTCCTCTGGGAGAGGGCGGCGGGGGAGGCGACGCGGGTCCTGCGGCTGGTCGAGCCCGCGCAGAGCTTTGCCGCGGAGTGGACCTACGACCCGCCCATCGAGTCGGTCGAGCCGCTCTTCTTCAAGCTGCGCCGCTATGCGGAGCGCGTGGCCCTTGAGCTGCGCGGGGCGGGATTCGTCGCCGAGAAGCTGGCGCTCACGCTCCTCCTCGACGACGAGAGCGACCTGCGCCGCGAGTTCCGGCTCCCCGAGCCCGGCTGCGACGTCGAGGGATGGATGCGCGTCCTGAACGGGCACCTGGCGACCGTGAGGACCGAGGCGCCCGTGGTCTCCGTCCGCCTCGTCGCCTCGCCGGCGCGGCCGCCGCAGAAGCAGGACGGGCTGTTCGACACCGGGCTGCGGGACCCCGCATCCTTCTGGGAGAACATCGCGCGCATCGCGGCCATCGTCGGGGACGACCGCGTCGGCACCCCCGTCATGATGGACTCACACCGCCCGGATGCCTTCTCGATGCAGAAGCCCGCGGAGGCGGTGGAGCCCGCGTCGCGGGCTCCCGTCCACCCGCCGCATGGCCCGACGCTGCGGCGCTTCCGCCCGCCCTGGCCCGTCAGGGTCGACTGCGGCGCGGGGCCGCCCGCCGCGGTGAGCGGGAGGCTCGAGGGAGGCGTCCGCGCGGCGCTTGGGCCCTGGCTCCTCGAGGGCGAGTGGTGGAAGCCCGAGGCCTGGGCCGTCGAGACCTGGCAGGTGGAGATGGAGGCTGGCGGCCTCTACCAGCTCGCCCGCACGCGGGACGGCTGGTGCGTCGAGGGGATGCTCGACTAGGGGCATGGGAAAGCCGCCATGCCGTACGTCGAACTCCATGCGCGCAGCGCGTTCTCGTTTCTGCGCGCGGGCTCGCTGCCCGAGACGCTGGCCTCCGAGGCGGGGCGCCTCGGCATCCCGGCCGTGGCCCTCTGCGACCGCGACGGCGTGTATGGGGCGGTGCGGCTCCACATGGCGGGCAAGGAGGCCGGAGTGCGCGCCCTTGTCGGCTCCGAGCTCACGATGGAGGACGGCAGCGTCGTGCCGGTCCTGGTCGCGACGCGCGAGGGCTATGCCGGCCTCTGCAGGCTGCTGACGACGACGCACCTGCGCTCGGAAAAGGGCGAGGGCCGCGTCGCATGGTCCGAGCTCGCGGCCTCGAGCGGGGGCCTGGTCGCCCTGACGGGAGACGAGGAGGGACCCGTCCGCCGCGCGTGGTCGGTGGAGGGCGCGGCGGCGGCGGCCGCAGCTGGCTCCAGGCTCATGGGGATATTCGGCAAGGAGAGGCTCCACGTGGAGATCCAGCGGCATCTCCTGGCCGGCGAGGAGAGGTGGAACGCGTTCCTCGTCGACTGGGCGCGCGCCGAGGGCCTGCCGCTCCTGGCGACAAACGGCGTCCTGCAGGCGGCGCCCGAGGCGTCCAACGTCGTCGACGTCTTCACCTGCCTGCGCCACCACGTGACGCTCGACGCCGCGGGCCGGCGCCTCTCGGCCAACCGCGAGCGCCACCTGAAGGGCGAGCGCGAGATGAGGGAGCTCTTCCGCGACCTGCCGGAGGCCGTCGACAACACGGAGCGCCTCGCGGGGACGCTCGGCTTCACGCTCGCCAACCTGGGCTACAGGTTCCCGGACCACCCTGTGCCCGCGGGCGAGTCGCAGGACTCCTTCCTCAGGAAGATGACGTACTTCGGGGCGCAGCAGCGCTACGGCAGCGTCGTCGGCAACGTGCGCCGCCAGCTGGACCGCGAGCTCTCGCTGATAACGAAGCTGGGCTTCAGCGGGTACTTCCTCCTCGTCTGGGACCTCTGCACATTCGCGCGGGAGCGCGGCTCGCTCGTGCAGGGCAGGGGGAGCGCCGCCAACAGCGCCGTGTGCTACGCCCTCGGGATCACCGCGGTCGACCCCATCGAGAGCAAGCTGCTCTTCGAGCGCTTCCTCTCCGAGGGCAGGACGGACTGGCCCGACATCGATCTCGACCTGCCGAGCGGTGACAGGCGGGAGGAGCTGATCCAGGAGGTGTACCGGCGCTTCGGGCGGCGGGGGGCGGCCATGACGGCGAACGTCATCACCTACCGGGGGCGCAGCACGATCCGGGAGGTCGGCAAGGTGTTCGGCTTCCCCGACGACGCGCTCGACCGCTTCTCCAACCTCTTCCACGGGGGCGACCTGCCCCAGACGCTCGAGCTGGGCGAGCAGCTGCGGATGGCGGGGGTCCCGAGCTCCCACCCGCGGCTGCACGCGCTGATCGACACGTGCCGCAGGGTGCGCGGGCTGCCGCGCCACTTGGGACAGCACTCGGGCGGAATGGTCATGAGCTCGACGGGACTGGACCAGTTCGTGCCGCTCGAGAACGCCCGCATGCCGGGCCGCTCGGTGCTGCAGTGGGACAAGAACGACATCGAGGACATGGGGCTCCTCAAGGTCGACCTCCTGGGGCTCGGCATGATGGCGGCGCTCCAGGACTCCGTTGAGATCTGCGCGAAGCGGGGCCAGCCGGTGGATCTCGCCCGCCTGCCGAAGGACGACCCCGCGGTCTTCAAGATGCTGCAGGAGGCCGACACGATCGGGATCTTCCAGGTCGAGAGCCGCGCGCAGATGGCGACCCTGCCGCGCATGAAGCCGCTCAACTTCTACGACCTTGCGGTAGAGGTGGCGATCATCCGGCCCGGCCCCATCCAGGGCGACGCGGTGAACCCCTACCTGAAGCGAAGGGCGGGGGAGGAGCCGGTGACCTACCCCGACGAGCGGGCGCGGCCGATCCTCGAGCGGACGCTGGGGGTTGTCCTCTTCCAGGAGCAGATCCTGCGGCTCGCGATGGAGCTTGGCGGCTTCTCCGCGGCCGAGGCCGACGAGCTGCGCCGAGCGATCGGCTTCACGCGCTCGCAGGAGCGGCTCGACCGGATGAAGGAGCGCCTGACCATCGCCTTCAGGAAGAACAACGTGAGCGAGCCCGCGGTCGAGTACCTGATCAAGTCCCTCGCGTCGTTCGCGCTGTACGGGTTCCCCGAGTCGCACGCGATCAGCTTCGCCCTGATCGCGTACTCGAGCGCGTGGCTCAAGGTGAACAGGCCCGCGGCGTTCTACGCCTCGCTCCTGAACTGCCAGCCGATGGGCTTCTACTCCCCGGCCAGCCTCGTGCAGGACGGCAGGCGCCACGGCATGACGTTCCTACCGGCCTGCGTCCTGGCGTCCGACGCGAAGTGCCGCGTGGACGCGGACAATGTCATCAGGCTCGGGATCGGCTGCGTGCGCGGGGTCCGGGACGCCGCGCTCGCGGCCATGGTCGCCGCGCGCGCCACAAGGCCGTTCTCATCGCTCCAGGACTTCCTGAGGAGGACGGACTTCACGGCCGCCGAGCGCCGGGTGCTCGCGGGCGCGGGGGCGCTGAACGCGCTGGCGGACCACCGCCGCGCGGCGCTCTGGAAGGTCGAGGCCTTCCACGAGGACGACGAGCTCTTCCGGCAGGCGGCCCTGACGGCGGACACCGAGGTGTCGCCGCTTGAGCGGATGACGCTCCTTGAGCGGCTGCAGGCCGACTACCAGCACACGGACCTGACGACGGGCGCCCACCCGATGAAGCTCGCGCGCCCGATGCTGAAGGGCGTCCACGCCGCCGGCCGGCTGGGCGAGCTGAAGGCGAAGGAGCGCGTCAAGGTGTGCGGCTCGGTCATCACGCGCCAGCGGCCGGGCACCGCGAAGGGCTTCTGCTTCATCACGCTCGAGGACGAGACGGGGCTCGTGAACGTGATCGTGCGCCCGAGGCTCTTCGAGGAGGCGCGGCTCGTCATCAACCTCGAGCCCGCCCTTGTCATCACCGGGCGGCTGCAGAACGAGAAGGGCGTCATCCACGTGATGGCGGAGAAGATCGAGGGGATGCGGGACCTCGGGCTGCCGGTCCAGGCCTCGCACGATTTCCACTGAGGGGGGCAGGGCTTGCCCCCGGCGCCTCGCGTGGGCCATGCTCGGCTCCCAGCATGGAATCCCGGCTCGCCTCCGCAGCCTTCATCGTCGTGTTCGCGATCTACCTGTTCCTAGGCGGGATGGGGCTGAGCGAGCGCAACATCCCGAGCCCCAGGGAGGACGCCTACAACTCACTGGCGAGGGGGCTCCTGTCCGGCCACCTCTATGCGGCGAAGGAGGTCCCACCGGGGCTGGCGGCGCTCCCGGATCCCTATGACCCGAAGGCGAACGAGACCTACCGCTCCGACGTGGCCTACATGGACCACGACTACAGCTACTACCGGGGCCACATGTACCTCTACTTCGGGGTGGCGCCGGCCCTGTTTGTCTTCATCCCCTGGCATCTCCTGACCGGAACCTGGCTTCCGCAGTGGATGGCGGTCGCCCTCCTCTGCGCGGGGGGACTCCTGGCAAACCTCTCGCTCGTGCGGGCCGTCATGCGCGAGGTGTTCCCGGCCGCGCCCAAGTGGATGCTGGCTGCCTGCGTCTTCATACTCGGGCTCGGCTCCTATGCCCCGCTGCTCCTCGCGCGCGCCGACATGTGGGAGGTGCCGATCGCCTTCAGCTACCTCGGCGTCTCGCTCGCGCTCCGCTTCCTCTGGTCGGCGTTCGGCCGACCCGAGAAGCCGGCGCTCTCAATCGCGCTCGCGAGCCTCGCAGTCGGGCTCGCCTTCGCGGCGCGCCCGAGCGTGCTGCCGGTTGGGGCGATCCTTCTGCTTCCCTTCGCGCTGCCGGCTACCAGGAGAAGCCTGGCGGCCTGGGCCGCGGCCGTCGTGCCGCTCGGGCTTAGCGGGCTCGCGGTCGCCGTCTACAACCAGCTGCGCTTCGGAAGCCCCTTTGAATTCGGCCAGCGCTACCAGCTGGCCGCTGAGAACGTGTCGAAGATGAAGATCTTCAGCCCCGAGTACCTCGGCACCAACCTCCACCTGTTCCTTTTCAAGGCCGTCGAGTGGCGCCCGTACTTCCCCTATGCCAACGAGCCGAAGTACTTCGCCCTCTCGGCGAACCACGGGATGATCGAGCATCTCTCTGGGGCGCTCCTGAACGACCCTGTGCTGTGGGCGGCGCTGGCGATCGGGGTCTTCCTCTTTGTCCGCAAGCCTGGGACACGGCTGGCGCTCCTCGTGGCGGCGGCGGGATGGGCGTTCCTCAGCTCCCTCTTGCTCATGTCGCTCTTCTTCGGCATCTGCTCGCGTTACCAGTTCGAGTTCCTGCCGCCCCTGGCGCTCCTCGCGGGGCTGGGCGTCATGGCGCTGGATGGCCTGCTCGCGGACGGGAAACGCGCACTTGCGCGGTGCCTGTGGATTCCGGTGCTCCTCTTCTCGTCGGCCTTCACGGTCCTCTACGGCATCAACCGAAGCGTCGAGGACCACAGCGTTGCGGCGATCATCCTCACCTCGAGGGGTGACCTCCGGGATGCGGATCACGAGGTGAAGATCCTCAGGATGCTGTCGCCCGGCGACCCGTTCTTCAGGATTGAGTCGGGTGTGATTCTCGTGGCCGCGGGGCACCTTGTCGGCGCGGAGAATGTGTTCGAGGCCCTGGCGCGGGACTATCCGGATTATTCGCTCGGGCGCTACAACCTCGGGCGGGTGCTCGCGAGCGAGGGGAGGACGGCAGAGGCGATCGCGGAACTCAAGGAGGCGCACAGGCTGGCCCCGGAGAACCAGGCCATCGACGCTGACCTCAAGTCTGCGATGGCGAGGAAAGAAAGCGGCGGCAAGTAGCCAGGGTCGAGCGAGGTTGCACTGAGGTGCGAGCGAAGGCATTCCTTGATCCCGCGCATGGAAAACCGGCTCGCCTCCGCAGCCTTCATAGTCGTCTTTGCGGCCTACCTCTTCCTGGGGGCCATGGGCCTGACCGACCGCAACGTCCCCGAGGCTCGGGACGAGGCCTACAACCGCCTCTCGAGGGGACTCTTGGCCGGCCATCTTTATGCCGACAAGGCCGTGCCGGCGGGACTCGAGAAGCTTGCGAATCCCTACGACCCGGCGGCCAACGAGCACTTCAGGATGGGGCCGAACCTCGTCCACGACTTCAGCTATTTCAACGGGAGGATGTATCTCTATTTCGGGATCTCCCCCGCCCTGTTCCTCTTCATCCCGTGGCACCTCCTGACCGGTGCGTGGCTTCTGCACTGGGCCGCCGTCGTCCTCCTCTGCACGGCGGGGCTGGTGATCAACATTTCCCTTGTGTCCTCGATCAAGAGGGCGGTGTTTCCCGGCGCGGCGCCGTGGATGCTGGCCGCGTGTGTCCTCATCCTGGGGCTTTCCTCCTACGCCCCCGTGCTTCTGGGCCGGGCCGACCTGTGGGAGATCCCGATAGCATTCAGCTACCTCGGGGTTTCGATCGCTCTGCGCTGCCTCTGGGCGGCCTTCACAAGGCCCGATGCGCCGGCAAAGTGGATTGCCCTTGCGAGCGTGGCCTTCGGTGCCGCATTCGCGGCGCGCCCAACCGTGCTTCCCAACGCGGCCATCCTCCTCCTTCCCCTTCTTGTCGTGGAAATTAGGAGGAGTGCCCGGTCCTGGATCGCGGCCATTGTCCCCCTCGGCCTCTGTGGGGCGGCCGTCGCCCTCTACAACGCCCAGCGTTTCGGAAATCCCTTCGAATTCGGCCAGCACTACCAGCTGGCGGGCCAGTTTGTGCCCAAGGCGAAGCTCTTCAGCACCGACTTTCTCTGGACGAACCTGCGACTCTACCTCTTCCAGGGGGTCGAATGGCGGCCGATATTCCCGTTTGCGAACGACCCGGACCTCGCGGCGCTCCCGCAGCCCCACGGGGACATCGAGCATATCTCCGGGGCCCTGTTCAACGCACCGATCCTCTGGGCGTCGCTCTTGGCGGTGGTGCTCGTCCTCATTCGCAGGCCCCGCGTTCAAGTCACCCTCCTTGTCGTCGCGGCTGTCTGGGTCGCCATGAGTTCGCTGGTCCTCATGTCGCTCTTCTTCGGCGTGTGCGCCCGCTATCAGTTCGAGTTCCTCCCGGCTGTGGCATTGCTGGCCGCCATTGGAGTGACGGCCGCGGATACACTCGCGGCCGGCGCCCGGCGGATTCTCTTCAGGTGCGTGTGGATCCCGGCCCTTTTGGTTTCCGCGGCCTTTCCCCTGCTCTACGGCATCGACCGGTGCGTCGTGGATCACGATGCCCTGGCCTTGAACGACATCCTGCTCGGGAACCTCAGGGACGCCGACCACGAGCTCAGGATCGCCCGCTTCCTGTCGCCCGGCGACCCGATGTTCCGGCTGGAGTCAGGGGTCGTCCTGGTTGCCGCCGGGCAGACGGCGGGCGCCACCCAGGTCTTTGAGGACCTCGTGAGGGACTTCCCGAACGACGCCCTCGCCCGCTACAATCTTGGCCGGGTACTCGCGACGGAAGGCAAGCCGCACGAGGCTCTTGTGCAATTCAAGGCGGCGCACGACCTCGCGCCAAACGACCCCGCGATCCTCGCCGGCCTCGAGGCCGCGCTCGCCAAGGCGTCGCCCGCTGCGCACTGACGCTGCATCTGCACTTCCCCGCGGCCCGTATTGTCCCGATGAGAGTCCGTCTCGCGTTTCTGCTTCTCGCGCTGTTCGCCGCCACCTCGCTCAGGTCGGCCGAGGCGATCGCCTGGCAGCCCTGGTCGGACAGCGCGTTCGAGAGGGCCAAGAAGGAGCACAAATTCGTGATCATGGACCTCGAGGCCGTCTGGTGCCACTGGTGCCACGTCATGGACGAGACGACGTACAAGGACCCGAAGGTGATCGCGCTCCTCGGCTCGAGGTACGTGGCGCTCAAGGTCGACCAGGACTCCCGTCCCGACCTTTCCAATCGCTACGAGGACTACGGCTGGCCCGCGACGATCGTGTTCGCGGCCGACGGCAGCGAGATCGTGCGCCGCAGGGGCTACATTAATCCCGCGCAGATGGCGTCCATGCTCCAGGCCATCATCGACGACCCGTCGCCGGGCCCGTCGGTGACTTCCGCCGGAAAGTTGGCGGCACCCATGCCGACGGGAGATGCGATGACCGCCGAGCTAAGGGACCGTCTCGTGTCCCGTTATGACCGCGTCGACGGGGGCTGGAGCGACGAGCACAAGTTCCTCGACGCGGACAACGTGGAATACTGCCTGCGGGCGGCCCAGAGGGGCGACGCGGAGTGCGCGCTGATCGCGCGCGACATGCTTCGGCTGCAGCGGCAGATCTTCGATCCCATTTGGGGCGGCGTCTACCAGTACTCCGCGGCTGGCGACTGGGTGAATCCCCACTTCGAGAAGATCATGTCGATACAGACCGACAACCTTCGCATCTATTCGCAGGCCGAGTCTCAATGGCCAGGCTGGGGCTACGGTTCCCTGGCTTCGAGCGTGGCGCGCTACATCCACACCTTCCTGCAGAGCCCCGAGGGCGAATTCTACACGAGCCAGGACGCCGACCTCGTGCAGGGCGAGCACTCGGCCGATTACTTCTCATTGGACGACGCGGGCAGGCGCGCGAAGGGCGTGCCGCGCGTCGACACCCATCGCTATTCCCGCGAGAACGGATGGGCGATCACTGCGGAGTGCGCCTATTACTCAGCAACGGGCGATGCCGAGGACCTGGCGCTGGCCGAGAAGGCCGCGGGCTGGATTGTGGCGCACCGCTCGATTCCCGGCGGCGGCTTCAGGCATGACGAAACGGACAAGGCGGGTCCCTTCCTCGGCGACACGCTCTCTATGGGAACGGCCTTTCTTTGCCTCTACCAGGTCACGGGAAACGGGAAGTGGCTTGGCCTTTCAACAGGCTGCGCCGATTTCATCCGCGCCCATTTTGGGCGCGGCTCCGAGCCCGGATTCGCCTCTTCCGACACCACCACGGCCTCTTTTCCGAAACCGGAGCCCGAGTTCGACGAGTCTGTGAAGCTCGCGAGGTTCACGAGCATGCTTTCGCGGGCCTCGGGCCGCGCCGGCGACCTGGAGATGGCCCAGTCCTCGCTACGCTGGGCCTCGCTGCCTGATGTGGTGTCACACCGGGGTCCCTACATCGGTGCACTCCTGCTGGCGGCCGACGAGATCCGCAACGACCCGCTCCACGTCACCGTTGTTGGCGGCAAGGATGACCCGGTCGCAAAGGCCATGTTTGCCACGGCACTCCGGGCGCCGACCTCAAACAAGCTGGTCGAGTGGTGGGATAGGCGCGAGGGACCGCCGCCGCGCGGGGAGGCGATCTTCCCCAACCTGCCCAAGGCAGCCTCCTATCTCTGTGCCAACGGGGCCTGCTCGACGCCCATCCCGGATGCCGCGGCTCTCGAGAAGCGCCTGGCCAAGGTCATGGCTTCGCCCGCGGGTGAGTAGCCTCTAGAGGCGAACCTGGATTCCCACGTAGGTCAGGAGTGACACCTTCGGTGCCAGGGAATTGTGCATGTCGCATCCTATTGCCAGCAGAAGCGTCGCGTTCTTGGTCACGTCGATGTGGCTGCCCACGTTGAAAATGGCCTCGGTCCGATCGAGCGAGTCGGAGCTGCTCGCGTGCACCTCGGCATCGAGCTCCCATCCCTTCACCACCTCGCGGCCGAGACAAAGGCCGCCTGTCCAGCCGCGCAGGACCCGCTCGGCGCTGTATTGGTAGCCGAAGTCTGCGTTGACCGAGATGACGCCAAGATCCTTGAGCACCTCGAACGGCATGAGGAAGGACGGCCTTGAATCCGTGACGCCGCGCCTGTCGGCGTCGGACCCCGGGTTCACGAAGGTGAACCTGGGGTACATCGAGGCCTGGAGCCCGTCCGCGTCGTGGAAGCGCCATTTGAGCGCCAGCTGGGAATCGCCGTATCCGCTCTCGGACCCGGCTCCTGAATCCCTCAGGATGTTCCATGACGACTGGTAGTTGATCTGCAGCGTCTCCCCCACGCCGTAGTTGGCGTCCAAGAGGGGGGCGCCGACAAGGGTTGAGCCCGGGGTGCGCTGGTCCGTCCAGGCCATATTGATCTCCCAATGGTTGTTTCCAGGGGTGCCGGGATCATCAGTGATCATCGGGGGTCCCCCCTGGGCATGCACCCGGCAGACAGCGACAAACAGCGCCACTCCAATGGCATGGACAGACTTAACGGAAAGCCTCACGGACTAATGACTGCGATGATTACCGCCGCGGTAAACACCGAATTTTTGCTAATGGCTCGCGAAGACCCGGAGCGCATCGTGGACCGCGCCGGGCAGCCCAAAGATGTCGAGCACGGTGATTGCGATGGCGGAAGCCCATCCGGCCAAAAGGAGGAAACCCTTCACGCGACCGTTGCCCATGCGCCTCGATGATCCCGCAAAGACGAGGAGCGGAAACATCGCGAGCGGCAGCTGGATCGCGAGCACCACCTGGCTGAGCGTCAGGAGGTCGGTCACGCTGTTCGCGTGGGCAAATGCGATGAGAAGGATGGCGGGGACGATGGCGCAGAGGCGCGTGATCAGCCGTCTCATCCATGGGGCTATCCTCCAGTGCATGAAGCCCTCCATGACCACCTGGCCAGCCAGTGTGCCGGTGATCGTGCTGCTCTGCCCGCTCGCCAGGAGCGCTATGGCGAAGAGGAAGCTCGCGGCCACCTTGCCGACGAGCGGCGCGAGGGTGACGTACGCGATCTGGATCCAGTCGGCGTCGTCTGTGAAGTAGACCACCTGGCCGGAGGCGAGCGACACCTTCTCGTGGCCGAAAAACACGACCGCCGCCAGCACGAGGATCGCGGCGTTCACGAGAAACGCCATCGAGAGGGACACGGTTGTGTCGATGGTGTTATAGAGGGTCGCGCTCCTCATGGAGGCCTCGTCCCTTTCGATCTTTCGGGTCTGAACAAGCGCCGAGTGCAGGTAGAGATTATGGGGCATCACGGTCGCCCCGATGATACCTATCGCGAGGTACACCATGTCCCTGTTCCGGAAGAACGTCCCCATATCGGGGTCGAACAGCCAGTGGGCGAGCTCGGGAAAGTTTGGCTTCGTCGCCGGGAGCACGAAGATCTCGACGAAATAGCAGACCGCTATCGTCGATATCAGGACGAGTATTACCGACTCGATGAGCCGCATCCCGAAGCGCTGGAGCGCCAAGAGCACCAGGACATCGAAGGAGGTGACGATCACGGCCGCAATGAGCGAAAGCCGCGGGAAGAGGAGGTGGAGCGCCACGGCACTGCCCAGGATCTCGGCCAGGTCGCACGCCGCGATCGCCACCTCGCAGCTAAGGTAGTTGGGCCACCGTGTCCAGGCCGGCAGAAAGTCGCGGCAGCACTGCGCGAGGTCCTTCCCGGTCGCGATCCCGAGCCGGGCCGCGATCACCTGGAGGAAAATGGCCATTATGCTGGAGAGGGCGACGATCCAGAGGAGGCCGTACTTGAACTGGGCCCCGGCCTGCAGGTCCGTCGCCCAGTTGCCCGGGTCCATGTAGCCCACGCTGATCAGGAGGGCCGGGCCCGCGTAGGCGAGGTACTGGCGCCATGGCTTGGCTGAGGCTGCGGGCAGACCCACGCTGCCGTGAAGTCCCTCAAGGGACACCCCCCGGTGCGCTGGAGCGGGCTCGATCTGTGCGGAATCTTTGATTGCGAACTATAAAAGTTACGATTTTGAGTCGTCAAAGACAAAATACCATTGTTTTCAAAGTCGTTCTCGGGCTTTGTGGCGTGAATGCCGACGAGCACCGTCGAAAACTACCTCAAGGCCATCCTCGTTCGCTCGTCCGACAACGACGAGATCGTGGCCATGGGCGCGTTGGCAGAGGCGCTCGCCGTCACGCCGGGCACCGTGACGACCATGGTGAAGTCCATGGCCTCGAGGGGACTCCTGGAGCACCACCCGCGGGAGGGCGTCCGCCTGACGCCCGAGGGCAGGTCCCACGCGCTTGCGGTCGTTCGCAAGCACCGCCTGGTCGAGACCTTCCTGGTGCAGGTCCTGAAGATGGACTGGAAGGAGGTTCACCAGGAGGCCGAGGCGCTGGAGCACGCGATCTCCGACAGCGTCCTGCTCCGGATCGACGAGCTCCTTGGCTATCCCTCGGCCGACCCGCACGGCGACCCGATCCCGAGCCGCAAGTCGCTGCTTCTAGGCCGGGGCCGCGGGGTCACGCTGGCGACCTGCGAGCTCCAGAAGCAATTCCGTGTGGAGCGGATCCTGGACCAGAGTACGGCGTTCCTCGAGTTCATCCAGAAGACCGGCCTGAAGCCGGGCGCCAAGGTGAAGGTGGGGTCCAGGGACCGCGCGAGCGGGGTGGTGCGCTGCGCCCTGAAGGGCTGCGAGGCGACGCTCGGGTTTCCCGAGGCCGCCAAGATAGAGGTCAAGGCGACCTGAGCGGCTACTTCACCTCGAACGGAAAGTAGTCGTGGTAGAGGACGATCCTGAAGTCGGACGTGTCCTTGACGTAGCACCGAGCCTTGTAGAGACCCCGTTTCAGGCAGATCCCCATGTCGGCCTCGTAATGTCCCTGCCCGTCCGACTTCACGATCAGGAAGTCGTAGTAGCGCTCCGTCGCGCTGCCCGGGACGGCGGAGAGGAAGAGGTCGTTGCCGGGAAGGGCCGGGTTTCCGTTCAGCGTCAGGATATAGTCGTGGTCGGGCAGGAGCCCGTCGAGCGTGAGCCTGCAGGCCAGGCCGCCCGCGAACGACGGATGTATCTGGATCACGCCGTGAGTCTGCGTGCTGATGGTCTTTCCCCATGACGGCGGGTTGATCAGATCGAGCGCCGTCTCATACGAGGGATGCACGGAGCGGTCGCCCTTGTAGGCCTCGAAGAATGCCTTCTTGTCGGGCTCGGTTGGGCCCTGGGGTGCAGGGGCACCGAGGTCGTAGAACTCCTGCTTGCCGAATACCACCAGGGGATTTGCGGCGAGGCGGCTCGTGACAAGGAGCGCGCAGATGGCGAGCGCGTGACGCAGGGAGGGAAGGGTGGGTTTCATGGGGTAAGGCCCATCCTGAAACCGTCCCTTCCCCAGTCGAATTCAAACGGCTGGGGATTGCAGGCGGCAGCCTATAAGCCCTTCACCCCGTCGGTACCCGAGAACTGCGCATGCTCCTCTTTGACGACGTTGGTGATGGCCGGCGTCGCGGGGTCGCCAGATGCAAGGGCGCTCTGCGGCCCGTTGGGCTCGGAGGACGCCGGTGTGACGCTCTTCATGAGCGTCGTCTCGACGATCTTCGTCTCCGGAAGCGTCTTCCCAAAGTACGGCGCGCCCGACGCAATGAGTGCCGGGATCACCTCCGACATGTCGCCGCTTGTTTCCTGGGCGCTCAGCTTTGCGCGCCACAGGAGCTTGGGCTGGGAACTCCCCGCCGCGATAGGGTAGTCGTACGCCGAGACGACGACGAAGAACCTCGGCTTGCGCGCGTTTTCAAGGTCGGTCTCGAGCTGGCCAATGAGGATCACGGGCGTCGAGGCGTCGTTCACCTGGCCTCCACCGCCCTTGCGGCCAATGATATGGTTCTCCACCTCGTCCGTGTCCTGCTGGGTGCTGACCAGTCGGATCCGGGCGTCCATGTTGGAGTTGATCCCGTACGGCGGGTGAATCTGCGTTCGGTCGGCCCTCAGGACGCCCCAGTGGTAAGTGATGACGACGGCGGGCGTGCCGGCTCCGACGCTGAAGCCCCGCTGGCCGAGCGCATCCTGGAGCTCCTGGCGAACCGAGGCCGCCGACGGCGGATTCTCGCCGGCGATCGGGTCCCCCGCCTCGATGTAGCCACCATCGACCAGGGCAGCGGCGATCGTTCCGGAGGCCTCAGGCGCATCGGCGGCACGCTCGGCCACGACCAGCATCTCGAACTTGTCGGAGAACAGTCCCGCCTTCGCGGCGGAGCAGAGTCCCGAGGCCGCCAGGGCCGCGAGTGTTAGGGAAAGTTTATTCATGGGATAAGGGGTTTCGACACCGGATCCAGGCTGAGGATCTCCAGCCCATTATACGTCCGCACGCCGCCACGGATGCGCCCTTCGCAAATTTTCCATGGGGACCGGGGTTATTCGACGCTGGTCAAGGGCCTTGCGCCAGCGCCCTTTGGCCGGCCCCGAGCAGCTTGCCGACCTCCTTGAGCCGTTGAAGCTGGGGGCCGGAGATGAGGCCGTCGCGGTCCGGGGGGACGTCCAGGAGGTAATTTGCATGCCTCGCGTTGCAATCGCGGATCTTGTCGACGATCTGCTGCGCGGGCTGCAGGTCGCTTGGCTTCATTACCTCCCTCCAGAACCAGCGCTGGCCCGTCTGGATCGTGTCGCACACCTCGGCCGGAAGCGCGTTGTCGGCGGCGGGCATCTCGGATTTCCACGGGAACTCATAGCTCAGCACATCCGAGTCCACGAGGTTCCTCGCGTTGTTCGCCAGCACGAGGCAGTCGGGCTGGAGGCCCTTCAGGTACGCCTGGATCTCCGGCCATCTGTCCTTCGTGTACCGGTTGCCGTACTGGTCGATCCAGAGGAGGTCGATCGGGCCGTAGCGGGTCAGGATCTCGGCCAACTGGCGCTTGATGAAGCCCACATAGTCACCGGCGGCCTCGGGAGGCATGCCGTGGAGGTTCGGCATGCCGGGGGGCGGTGCGTTGTGGTGGGCCTCGTCGGAGTAGTCGCCCGGGAAGCAGTAATAGAGGCCGACTTTCATGCCGCGCGCGCGGCAGGCGTCCACGAATTCGCGGACGATGTCGCCCTTGCCGTCCCTGAAATTCTTGAACCGCGTGACGTCGTGGGTCGTCAGGGAGCTGGGATAGAGGGCAATCCCCTCGGTGTGCTTCACCGTGAGGACGAGGTAGGTCATCCCGGCCTCCTTGGCCGCGTCGACCCATTGGCGGCAGTCCAGCCTGTCCGGCTTAAACAGCAGCGGATCCTCGTAGCCCCCCGCCCAGTCGTTGTCCGCGAACGTGCCGAGGTTGAAGTGGACGAACATGCCGAAGCGCCACGTGATGAAATCCCGCTGCTGGAGGGTGAGCGCCGGGTCCGCCGCGGCGTTTGCCACAGCGGGCAGCGCGAGTGCGGCCATAGCCAGGACCAGGGGTTTGAATCTCGGCATCGGTGGGCGGCTTCAGGTATGGATCCCGCCGCGAGCGTTTGCAAGGGATCGGGCGCTTGCCCAGCGGCGCACAGGCCGCAAGAGTTGGCCGCAGCCCATGGGTAAGACCTACAGCGTCATCTCGGAGGAGCAAAAGGCTTGGATAGCCAAACAAAGGATTTTCTTTGTCGCCACGGCCCCGATGTCGGCAACCGGGCATATCAATTGCTCGCCGAAGGGTGGGGATACCGGCCGGGTATTGGACGGGTCCACGTTTGCGTACGCTGATTTGACGGGAAGTGGAATTGAGACCACGGCCCATCTCCGGGAAAACGGCAGGATTGTCGTCATGTTCTGCGCGTTTGAGGGGCCGCCGAAGATCGTTCGGCTGCACGGCACGGGCGCCGTGGTGTATCTCCATGAGGAAGCCTTTGGGCCATTGGTGTCCAGGTTCCCGGATGTCCCGGGCATCCGGGCGATCATAACGGTCAAGGTGTCGAGGGTCTCGGACTCGTGCGGCTTCTCGGTGCCCTTCTTTGATTTCGTCGAGGAAAGGGATGGGCTGAGCCTGTGGTCGGACAAGAAGGGCGAGGAGGGCCTGGCGGCATATAGGGCGGAAAAGAACAGGCTCAGCATTGATTCGCTCCCCGGCTACGTGGTGCCTGAGCCGTCGAGCGAAAAGACCGATTAGGCACGGGTCGGGATCAAGCTGAACCCCATGGCAGTCCACATCCTCCTGCTGCGCGCCGTGAACGTCGGCGGAACCGGCAAGCTGCCCATGGCCGAGCTCAAGGCGATGTGCGAGGACGCCGGGTTTTCCAGGGTCCAGACCTACATCGCGAGCGGCAACGTGGTCTTCGAGACATCGATGCCGCCCAAGGAGATCAGGGCGGCGATCGAGTCCCGACTGCGCGCCTATGCCGGCAAGCCTGTCGGCGTCCACCTACGCACCGTCGCGGAAATGGAGGCGGTCCTTAAGGCGAACCCGTTTCGCAAGGCCGCCCCGAACCGGACCGTCGCGATCTTCCTGGAGGAGCCGCCCCTCAAGGGCGCGCTTGCGGAGGTGACGGGCCTGACCGAGGAGGAGCTGCACCTGGGCTCGAGGGAAATCTACGTGACGTACGGCGACGGGATGGCGCATTCCAAGCTCAGGATTCCTGCCGCGAAGGCGGGGACGGCCCGGAACATGAACACGGTGGCGAAGCTCGTGGCCCTGGCCTCAAGCCTCGGGAAGTGAGGCTCTTCCGAGCCGGTGTTTTGCCAGCGAAATCTTGACCTATCCCCCTCTAGGGACGACGGTTTCGACGTGACCTCAAATACCCTGCTCAAGTTTTTCTCGGCATCCCTGCTGGCTGTCACGCTCGCGGGCCGTGCCTGCGCCCACGATGACATCGGGCCTGCCGTCCAGAAGGGACAGAACACCTATGCCATCACGGCGACCGCGAGCTCCGCGTTCATGACCGACACGGACAAGCTCAAGGACGAGGCCAACGCGGCCGCGGTGAAGTACTGCGCCGACCACGGCAAGGTCCTGAAGATCATCACCCTCTCCAGCAAGTCCCCTCACTTCAGCCTTGGCTACTGCACGGGCACGGTCGTCTTCATGGCGCTTGACGCCGGAGACCCGGCCCTGCTGCCGCCTCCTCCCCCGGCCCCGATGGGGGCGCCCGAGGCCTACGCGGCTCCGGCCCCGAGGTCGCTCACCACGGACGAGCTTGTCGCGGAACTCACGAAGCTGGATGACCTCCGCAAGAAGGGCATCCTGACGGACGACGAGTTCCAGGCGGAGAAGAAGAAGGTCCTGAGCCACTCCAACTAGAGTCGCCCCCAAGGTGACCCGTCGAGTGGTACCCCTCAGGCTTGGGAGCATCGCCCTGGCGATGCTCGCGGGCCTCGTGACGATTCCGTCCTCGAGCGCGACGCCGTCGCTCGACGCCCTCGAGCGGCTTGCCGCGCCGGGGATTCCGGCACTCGGACCCGCCGAGACGCCCGTCGATCCGCCTTCGTGGAAGGTCGACGCCGCACTGGAGGCAGCGCCGTTGCCGGGCAATGGCGTGTCCCAGCACCCGATGCTCTACTTCGGGGAGGGCTGCAACACGCTCTTTGTGGTCAAGGACGGCAAGATCGTGTGGACCTACTCGACCGGGAAGGGCTGGGAGTACGATGACGCGTGGGTGCTCAGCAACGGGAACGTGCTCTTCTCGCGGATGGCCTATGCCGCCGAGGTGACGCCCGAAAAGAAGGTGGTCTGGAGGCTGGATTCACCGCCCGGGACGGAGATCCATGCGGTTCAGCCCATAGGCCTCGACCGGGTCCTCTTGGTCGAGAACGGCCTGCCGCCGAGGCTGATGGTCGTGAACATCGCGACGGGGGCGACCGAGATTCAGCACGACCTTCCCGCGCCAAGCCTCACCGACAAGAAAACGGTCCACGGCCAGTTCAGGCGGGCGCGCATCACCGCGGCCGGTACCTACCTCCTGCCGTTCCTCGAGATGGGCAAGGTCGTTGAATACGACAAGGACTTCAGGGAGATCTGGTCCTACGCGATACCCAAGCCGTGGGCCGCCATTCGCCTCCACAACGGGAACACGCTGATCAGCGATGAGAAGGACGAGCTGGCCCGGGAGGTGGATCCCAGGGGCGCCACGGTCTGGGAGTTCAAGCTCTCCGAATTGCCGGCTGGCATCTCGTTTCATGGCTCCCAGTCCTGCGAGCGCCTCGCGAACGGCAACACGGTCTTCTCATCCCGGGGCGACGCCGGAAAGGGCTGCCAGCTGGTCGAGGTGACACCGGACAAGAAGGTGGTCTGGGCCATGTACGACTGGAAGGACTTCGGGCCCGCGACCGCCACTCAAATGCTGGACCAGCCCGGGATGCCCGAGAACCCGGGCGACCTGGAACGCTGATCCTACGGGCCCTGGCCCCGGATCATCGTGAGTACCCGCTCCGCCTGGGGATTGCCCGGCTGGATCTGGAGCACGCGCTCGAACTCCAACACGGCCTCGTCCCTTCGTCCCGACTGCAGGAGCGCGACGCCGCGTGAGAAATGGGCCTGCGCAAAGTTGGGCTGGATGCGGATGGCGGCCTCGATGTGCCTGAGTCCCTCCTCGGTCTTCCCTGTCCGGCAGAGGAGCATTCCCAGGTTGTTGTTGGCCTCGGGCAGGTCCGGCTCGACCCGCAGCGCCTCCTCGTACTGGTGGATCGCGTCGGGGACCTGGCCTGTCTGGGCGAGCGCGTTCGCCAGGTAGAAATGGGCGTCCGAATATCCCGGCTCCAGGCGCAGCGCCTCACGGTACTCGGCTATCGCGTCGTTCGTGCGGCCGGGTACCTGGGCCAGCGCGCTGCCCAGGTTGGTGTGGGTTTCCGCGACGTCGGGCTTGAGCCGCAGCGCCTCCTGGTACTGGGCGATGGCATCATCGAGGCGGCCGGGAAGCTTCGACCAGGCGAGCCCAAGGTTGTTGTGGGCCATCCACGAGCCGGGGTTGCGCTCGATCGTCTGGGTATAGAGCGTCTCGTTGTCGTGGAACATGCCGCAGTGGCTCCAGGTAAGGGCGCCGATGGCAACGGAGGCGACGGCTATCCCCGCGGGTCCCACCGAGCGGGCCGCGGCCGGGAGGCGACTCCAAGCGGAGACTATCCCGGCTGCGGCCAGGGTGATGAGGCTGATGTCCGGCAGGTACTGCCAGTGGTCCCACACCCAGGAATAGCGTGCTCCGTATAAGGTCACGAAGCCGAGCGCCGGAAAGAGCGAGCCGACGAAGACCAGGTAGGCCGCAAGCAGCCCGCGGCTGCGCGAGCGCACGGCCCAGAGCACGACGGCGACCGCCATGGCCCCGGCGGGAAACAGCCACTGCCACAAGGCGCCCGGGTCGATCGACCACTTAGGGTAGATGAAATTCAGGGCAAACGGCCACGCGAGGTTCGCCGCGTAGAACCAGATGGCCCGGCCAGCGACCAGGAGGCGCCCGGCCGCCGAGACGTCGAAGTCGGACCCGTGGGCGCCCACGTAGGTCTTCTCCACCCATCCGCTGAAGAGCCCGAGCGCCGCGCCGATAGCGAGCCAGGGCAGGAGCGGAACGACATCACGCTTCCACTCGACCTTCCCATGCCGCCACCAAGCGACGACCAGGAGCGCTGCAGGCGAGGTCGCCGTGACCGTCTTGCTGAGCAGCGACGCCGTGAAGAGCGCCGTGGCCGCGATGTAGGCTCCGGGCCTGCGTGTCCTCTCGAATCCAAGATAGAGAAATGCAGAACCGAGGTACAGCGCGAGCGAGAGAGTGTTCTTCTGCTCGGAAATCCAGGCGACCGACTCGACATGGACCGGATGCAGGGCGAAGAGCAGGGCTGCGATCCATTCAGCGCCGGGATAGCGCCGCGTGTTTGCGACGGTGAACAGCCTTTGGAGGACGAGGGCCAGCAGGACGGCGCTCAGCGCATGGAGCAGGACGGTTACCACGTGGTAGCCGAGCGGGTTGTCGCCCCAGAGCCTGTGCTGGAGCCAGAATGCGCTGTGGAGGAGGGGATAATACTGCTGCGTGGCTCCGGGCTTGGTCCAGATGAGCGCCAGTCCATGGAGTGAGCGGAGCCCCGGCGCAGTCACATAGTCGCTGTCGTTCCAGATCAGGGCGCCGGACAGCGACGGCAGGTATGCGAAGATTGTGGCGCAGAGGACCAGCGCACCCATCCCGATGGTCCTGAGTGTCGCGGGCCCTGCGGGCGCCGGTGGAGGAGTCGGGGCTTTCAACGCGGGGATACTCGAACAAACGCCGACGCTCGTCGCAACCGGCTAATGGGGCCGCTGGGCTTCCCTATCAGGGACTGCGGCTCGAGAGGTAGGCCGAGATATCGACCATGTCGTTCTGGGTGAGGTTGGCCACGACGACCTTCATCAGGCCCGTCACATCCGTCCTCGTTCCAGCCTTGAAGTCGTAGAGCTGGCGCATGAGGTAGCTCGGCGAACGCCCTGCGAGCCTCGGGAAATCGCCCAGACCCTTCAGCTCCGGCCCGTGGCACAAGATGCACTGGAGGGCCTTTCCGCCGCCGCCCGTCATGACGAGGGCCTCGCCGCGCTTGATGCTCCCTATGGGAGCGAAGGCGGTGTAGGGAGTCTGTGAATCGCGGTTCTCTGCGCGTCCAAGGTCGTCGGGCATTTCGATGATGCGGTAACCCAAGGGCTCGCTTCCGCCACCCGGAATGCGCGCGAGCATCGCGCCGGCGACGTAGGACTTCGGGACTGTGTCCGTCTCGACCACGGTCACGAAGGACTGGGGCTTGATGGAGGTGAAATACGCGGCCGCCTCGGCGACCTCGTCGTCAGAGACGGCTTTCGCGATGGCGATCATCGTCTTCTGCGGTCCGCGCCTGGGCTCGGAGCCGGAGCGTTTGTCCTGCCTGAAGTCCAGGATCTGCTGCTTGATGTAGGCCGGGGTGAGGCCCGCCAAGCTCGCATTCTCCGGACGGCCCGCCCCGTTCGGCAGATGGCAGTATCCGCAGGCCATGACCTGGGGCTCGTGGCCGACAGAGGCTATCCTGGGCATCGGCGGGTGTTCTTGCGGATGCCAATCCGGCACGGGCGCCTTGTGCGCCTCATATTGCTTGAGCGTCAGCGATACCGTGCTGTTCGGGACGTGCCTCGGCATTCCGTCGTCGACCGGGTCCTTTGCGCCGGGTGCGGCCACCGCGTAGGCCCAGCTTGGGAACTCGTCGCCGAAGCAGCTCACGGCGAGCAAGATGGATGATGCAAGCGCGAGGAGGCGGGGCATGGATCGCAGGGATGGCATGGAGGATATCTAATATTGGGCGCATTCCGCCCGGGTCCGCTTGCCGCGGTCCGGTTTGTGAACAAATGAGCAGGAACCCAAAGGCCATTGAGATAGTCGAAGCCCGTGGGTGCAAACACCTTAACTCCGCAGCACATTGACGACCAATTCAAGAAGCCCCGGTCGGACCTTCCGCGCCATGCTCATGGGCTTGGCGGCGATGGCATCCGTGACGCTCAATGCGGAAACGTCGCCGCTTCTTTCCAATGCGCTGCAGCGCTGGCTTGCCGGACAGGGCGACTTGGCGTTCACGGAACACACCAAGGTTTTCCATCACGACGGCTCGCTCAAGGACGAGTGGGCAGAGCGGTTCGATCCGTCGCAATCGGAGAGCCGCCGCTGGACGCTGATCGAGCACGCGGGCGCTCCAGTTACGCCGGACGAGAGCAACCGGTGGGAGGCCCGCAAGAACGCGAAGCCCCGGCAGAAGGTGGACAAGTCGCCGCTTGAGCTCTTCGACCTGGATCACGCGGTCATCGTCGCGGACGCGCCGAAAACCATTCGCTACAGGGTCCCCGTTCGCTCGCCCATCCCTCATCTTGTGCCGACTGACAGCATCGACGTCGTGGTGACCGTCGACAAGCAAAGTGGAAGCATCGCAGGAATCGGGGCTGTGCTGCGCGAGCCGATCCCGGTGCTCCTCGGGCTCGTGCGGATCACGAACCTCGACGTCGACCTGCATATCAATCCCGACACGAACGCCGTTGCGAGCGACTCGGAAGGCGTCGAGCCGGGGAGCACGGCGCGCATGACGATCTCCAAGCTGGGGTACTCGATGCAGTACAACTGGAGCGACTTCACGCGGGTGCCCTCGACGAGGGCGAACTGACGCTCGTTCCGATTTTGGGACGGGGCCGGCTGGAAAATTTCAGGTGCTGTGCGCTGAACCTGTAACTTTGCGCGGAGTGGGGTGTTTTAATGACAGACAGCAAAGACCCACGCGTGGCCCTCACGGGCGAAAATCACAGCGAGGCCAATGCACCCTAACAAAAATTAAACACCCGAAAATATGAATATCCGCATCCTGTCAGCATGCTCCCTCGCCGCTGCACTCAGCGTGTCCGCCCTAAGCCCGCTCTCAGCCTCCGTCGTCGACGCCAGGCCGATCCTCCAGACGGCGCCCTTTTATTCCCACGAGCTCCGCGCCCAGGGCACCGAGGGCGATGTCGTGGTCCACTTCACGATCTCGGAAAAGGGAGACGTCGTTGACCCGGTCGTCGCCTCGACGACGAACCAGCTCCTCGACGCATCCACCCTCAGGGCCGTCCGCAACTGGAAGTTTGCGCCGGCAATGAAGGACGGAGTCGCCGTGAGCGTGAAGGCCTCGCAGACGGTGGCCTTCAGGATCCCAGAGCTGCACGACGACGACACGACGACTCGCGTCATCGTCATGAAAAAGCACGCGGTCCAGGAGTAATCTTTCCCTCCTAACCGACAAAGAGGGCGCTACGGCGCCTTCTTTGTCGTGTCCGCTGCCGGAGCTGCGGCCGGAGTTGCCGAGGGCGAACCGGCCGGATGCGGCGGGTGCCAGCGCTCGCTGAGTTTCAGGCGTCCCAGGTTGGCCGCGACATCCTTTGCCGCCTGCGTCTCGATTCCCGGCGCCTGCATGAAGCCGAGATCCTTGAACCAGTCGAGGTAGCGCTCGCCCCACTTGCCGTAGGCAATGAATCCGCGGTCACTCAGGCCGCCGCTTGACGGCGGCTCGTCCGGCTTGGTCTTGTCGCCGGGATGGTGGCCCCGGGCGTAGATGTGCATCTCAACGTTGGGCACGCCGTCAGCCAGCATGGCGTTGAAATACTCCGTGGCCCAGAGAGCGTGTATCGCGTCGCCCCATCCGGCACACGTGATGAATGAGGGAGGGATATCGCGCGGTATCACAGGGGTCCCACCGCGGCTGAACTGCGAGGGGCCGGGGTAGATCAGGGCCGCGAAGTCCGGCCTCGAGGACACCTTGGCGAACGGGTTCGAAGGGACGTCGTTTTTCTTGTCGAAGTCGGCCCACTGGAGCGTCGTGGCCGCTGCGAGCTCGGCGCCCGCCGAGAATCCCATGATGCCGATCTTGTTTGGGTCGAGCTTCCACTGCTTCGCATAGGCCCTGACGATCTTTATCGCCTGGAGGGCGTCGTACACTTCGTCCGTCTTCGGATCATAGCCATCGCTCTTGAGGCGGTTCCTCAGGATGACCGTATTGATCCCGAAATTGCTGAAGTAGTAGACCGCATCAATCCCTTCGCTCTCGACGCCCAGCCTCTGGTGGGCGCCACCCGCGGCTAGGATGATTGTTGCCCCCGTGTTAAGCTGACCGTCGCCCGCGTGGAACTCGATCGACGGGTTATGAATACCGGTGAGGTAGAGGCCCTTGTTCGGAGGATTGTAGAAATTGTATTTCTCCGGCTCCCTAACCTTGTCCTTGTTCAGGTACGGCGAGTCTGGCGGGTAGAGGGGAACCACGACGCCGCCGGCAAGGAGCGCCAGCGGGGCGTACGGCGCATCGGTCTTGGGCCCCGGCGCCGGCACACCCATCGCGGGCGGGAGCGGCGGCAGCGGGGCCGGGGTGACTTCGGGGTTGGCGCTGGCGACCGCCGGTTGGTCCGCCAAGAGGGTGTGCTGTCCGATAAGTGCCAGCGATAACATGCCGGCTAGGAGTGCGAGGCGTTTGGGGTGCATGGATTTTGGGTTGAAGCCTAACTTGGGGTTGAAGCTCTGCATGCCCCCTGAAGGGGCCCGTCCGGGAAAAGGCCGGTCAAACGTCGCTCAGCCTGCCGGTCGAGTCGCCGAAGCGCGAGAGCCCGGTGACCCCGGCCGTGTCCGCAAGGTTGAGGAACAGGTTGGAGAGGGGCTTGGCGTTGTGCTCGACGTAGCGTCCCCCGTGGAAGCGGCCGCCGCCCGCGCCCGCCAGGAGGATCGGCAGGTTCTCGTGGGTGTGGCGGTTGCCGTCGGCGTTGCCGCTGCCGTAGACGATGCGGGAATTGTGGAGGATCGAGTGTCCGTCGACATCCTGGACGGCGTCCATCCTGGCGAGGAACTTACCGAACTGGTCGGCATACCAGCGGTCGATCGTGGCCACCTTGTCGATGCGCTCGGGGTTGTTCTGGTGGTGCGACAAGTCGTGGTGACCCTCGGTGATGCCGATCTCGCTGAAGGAGCGGTTGTCGCCGTCGTGCCCGAGGACAAAGGTCGCGACGCGGGTCGAGTCGGTCTGGAAGGCGAGGAGCATGATGTCGTACATCAACTCGACGTACTCGGCCTGGTGGGCCGGGATGCCGGCGGGCGTCTCCTGGTTGGGATCGACGTTGGGCCCGAACTGCTCCGCCTTCTGGATGCGCTTCTCGACGTCGCGTATGCCCGTCAGGTACTGGTCCAGCTTCTCCTGGTCGCGGCGGGCGAGGCGCTGCTGCATGTTCTTCGCGTCGGCCATCACGAAATCGAGAACGCTGCGGCGGTCCATCATGCGGCGCTGGGCATTGCGCGCCCGCTCGCCGTGCGGTCCCGTGCCGAACAGGCGCTCGAAGGCGAGGCGCGGGTTGGACTCCGGGGGCATTGGGGTCGTCGGCGACTGCCACGAGAGGTTGTAGACGTAGGCGCAGGAATATCCGGAGTCGCAGTCGGCCGACTTGCGGCTCGAGTCGCAGCAGAGCTCGATCGAGGGGAAGCGCGTCAGGTGGCCGACGTGGTTCGCGATCACCTGGTCGATCGAGATCCCCGCGCGGATGTCGGTGGCGCTCTTGTTCAGGCGCACGCCGGTCAGGAAGACGCCGTTGCCGCGGGCGTGGTCGCCGCCGCCGTCGTTGCCGGCGTTGGCGTTAAGGTGGGCGAGGCCCGAGAGCACCTGAACGTGCTGTCGCACCGAGGCGAGCGGCTGCAGGGTGGGGCTGAGCGCGAAGTCGCTGCCGGCGCCGCCTGTCGGCCACCAGCGGCTGGGGATCGCGCCGTTCGGGAAAAAGACGAAGGCGGTCCTCAGGGGCGCTCCGGTTGAGGTCGTCGCCATCTGAAGCTCGGGGGACACGGCCGCGAGCATCTTTCCGGCGAGCAGCGAGCCAAAGGTCGGGAGGGCGACGCATGCGCCTAGGCCGCGCAGGAAGTTGCGCCGGCTCATCGCTGCGGAGTGTCTGTCGATGGCTGATTGCTGTGATGTGTTCATGGGTGCTTTCTATTCGCTCACTCGTTCCTTGGAAGGGGTAGACGCATCGGAAACCATTTCGTTGCTCGGGGTGAGCCTGCTTTGCTGGAAGGCGGCGGAATTGACGATGCCGTCGATCAGGACCGACGGGCGGCCGCCGTTGGCCTCAAGCTGGGCGACCAGGTCGTCGACCGTCGCGACGTCGTAGTAGTCGAGGGCCCGGCCGAGGGCATAGGTCATGACCTTCTGGGTGATGCAGTAGTAGAAGTCGCGGCTGTGCTTGGTCGCAAGGACGTGCTTGAGCTCGCGTACGTTCGCGAACTTCTCGCCGGTGATCAGCTTGCCCGCCGGGTCGATGGGGCGGTTGAGCTCCGCGTCGCGCCAGGCCCCCATCGCGTTGAAGTTCTCAAGCGCCAGGCCCAGGGGATCCATGCGGCTGTGGCAGGAGGCGCACGACTTGTTCGAGGCGTGTAGCGCCAGGTTCTCCCTGAGCGTCATGGTCCTGAGCTTCTCAGGGCTCGCCGCGTCCTCGAGGGCGGGGATGTTCGGCGGCGGTGGCGGCGGGCGCGTGCCCAGTATGGCGTCCAGGATAAACACGCCGCGCTTCACCGGGGAGGTGCGGGTCGGGTTCGAGGTCACGGCGAGGACCGTGCCCTGCGTCAGCACGCCGCCCCTGGGGCTATCGGGCGGCAGCATCACCTTCCTCATCTCCTTGCCGGTTACTCCGGGAATCCCGTAGAACTTCGCAAGCTCCTCGTTCAGGAAGGTGTAGTTGCAGTCGATGAGCTCCAGCAGGCTGCGGTCGTCGTTGATGACATAGGCGAAATCCATCTCGGACTCCCTCTGCATCGCGTACCGCAGGCTTTCCGTCAGCTGCGGCTTGGGCGCCCTGAACACCGCGACAAAGGCGGCGCGAGCGTCCGCGAACGCCTTCTTCTCATCGGGGGTGCGCTTCTCGTCGGGAATCTTCGTGATCGTGCGGAACACCTCGAGCGCATTCTCGGCCGCCGGGTTCGGATGCTCGCGCATGTAGACCGCCAGGGGGTTGATCGTGACGGTGCCGATGTCGCGGGCCTCAAGCCACTGGCCCGTGAAGTTGCTCACGAACTGGGAGGCCTTCGGGTCGGCCAGCATTCGCTTGATTTGGCCGGGAAGCTGGGCGCGGAGCTGTCCCTTGGCCGCCAGGCTGAATAGCTGGTCGTCGGGCATCGAGGACCAGAAGAAGTAGGACAGGCGGGAAGCCAGGGCGTACTCGTCTATGTAGGGATTGATCTGGCCGGCCTTCAGGGGCTCGACCTGCTCCTCGCGGAAGATGAAGCGCGGCGAGGCAAGGACGGCCACCATCGCCTGGGCGACTCCGGCCTCGAAGGTCCCGCCGTGCTGCGAGGAGACGGACTGGGCCACGGCCACCAGGCGCTGAACGGTCGACTCGTCGACCGGCCTGCGGAAGGCCTTCGACGCGAAGTCCCTCAGGATGTCGGCGGCATACTTCTTGCGGCTGGCCGGCCACCACGGAACCTTTGTGGGGAAGAACCGCGTGTAGTTGTCCGGCTGCACCCAGTATTCCGGGGTGTCCGGGCCCGTGATTGTCACGGAGTTGAGGCGCAGGCGAAGGACGCGCACTTGGCTCTTATCCGGGCCGATGGGCTGAACCTCGAAGCTCAGCGTGTGGTCGCCCTTCTCCCAGGTGCGGTCGAAAGTGAAGGGGAACGACTTGTCGGACTCCCGGACGAATTCCTGGCTGACCAGGGTGTCGTTGTCCGCCTTGAAGATCAGCTTGCAGCGGTTCAGGTCGAACTGGTCGTCCACGTACTTCTCGACGGCCATGAGGTCGATGCTCAGCTGGTACTTGCCCGGGTGGTCGGCCTTGTAGGTGGTCTGGACTATGACCGGCGTGTAATAGGAGAGGTCGAGGGCCTTTCCCTCCTTGGCGGGCAGCGGGTGCTTGTACGGGCCGGTTGCAGCCGGGGGAAGGGCCGGGGCGCCGGGTCCCGTCACGAGCGTGAACTGCTTTCCGTCTAGCGTCTCCTTGGCGACGACCCTGGGCTGTGTCGGCACGGCCTCGCCGATGATCGTCTGCGCCGCGTCGAGGTACTTCTCGAGCAGCATCGGGGAAATGGTCAGCACGTCCGCCAGGTTGTCGAACCCCTGTCCCGTGTCGTCGGCCGGGAACTCCTGGAGCGAGTCGAAGTTGACGCCGGTCAGCTCCTTGACCGTGTTGCGGTACTCGACGCGGTTTAGGCGCTTGAGGGTGACGCGGCCCGGGTCCGGGTGCTCGGGGTCCAGCGAGAAGGCCTGGAGCTTGATCCAGGTCATGAGCTTCTTCTCGTCCTCGTCGGGGATCCTGGCCTCCGTGGCCGGGGGCATGATCCCCGCGCGCACGTTCTTCATCACCCGGAACCAGAGGACGTGGTCCTTGATGGCGCTGTCGCTCGCGAAGTCGTCCAGCTGGACGCCGCCCTTCTTGAAACCGTTGCCGTGGCAGTCGTAGCAGTACTCGTCGAGTATCGGCTGCACCTCGTGGGTGAAGGACTGAAGCGGCGTCTCCGAGGCCCTGGCGCCGAGGCCGAGCGCAAGCGCCGCCATGGCCGCGAGGGTCCGCAGGCGGGGGTGTCCTGTGCAGGGGCGTTTCGTGTCCAAGGGGGCGGTGCCGGGGGATGAGGCTGTCGGAGGCTCTGCTAGGAAGTCTTTAGGTGTCCTCTCATACTCCGGAGTATCTGACTTTGGCCCGGGAAATGCCCTCGGACAAACGCCGTTTTGCGCTTGCTAAAGAATGAAACGGGGCCGAATTGGTTTCAAACCGCGATGTCCCAAGCTCGAGTCACCATGTCGGACGTGGCCCGCGAGGCCAAGGTGCACCAGACAACGGTGTCGCTCGCCCTGAGAAACGACCCGCGGCTGCCCGCGCTGACGCGCGCGAGGATTCGGGATATCGCGAAGGCGATGGGCTATAAGCCGGACCCGATGCTCTCGGCGTTAAACTTCTACCGCACATCAAGGGACCAGGCGAAGGCACAGCCCTCCATGGCCTTCGTCACGCGAGCGAGGAACAAGCGGTGGGGAAGCACCTTCTATGCGGACGACCAGTTCCTGAAGGGGGCGCGCCGCGCATGCGAGCGGATGGGCTATCGCCTCGTCGTCTTTCCCACCGACAACACCCCCGGGGAGGCGCAGCGCCTGAACCGCATCCTCCGGTCCCGTGGCATCAGCGGCGTGGTCCTCGCCTCGATCGACAACAGCGTGCGCGAGTTCGCGTTGGAATGGGACGAGCTGAGTGCCCTCTGCATAGAGACGCAGCACCTGGGCCTCTCGCTGCACACCGTCAGCAACAACCAGACGGCGGTCACTCGGACCGCCGTGCGGCGCATGGGCGAGCTCGGGTACCGCAGGATCGGCCTCACGGTCGGGGAAATCGAGGAGGCCTCCCTTGGGAGTCCGTTCAGCGCCGGCTACCTCGTCGAGGCTCACTTGAGCAGCGCCATCGCCAAGATCCCGCCCCTTCTGCTGAAGGCGAACGAAGACGCGCACACCGTGACGCGGCTGCGCCGCTGGATCGTGAGGCACCGCATCGACGCGGTCTTAAGCAATTGGAGCAGCATGCCCGACCGCCTGAGGGCGGCGGGGTTTCGCATCCCGCAGGACCTCGGCGTAGCCACGCTCGACTACAACCCGAACCGCGGCGCGGTGGCCGGGATCCGCCAAAGCCATGAGATCGTGGGAGAGCGCGCGGCCGAGGCGCTGGCGCTCCTCATGAAGACAAACCAGCGCGGGCAAATCAAGATGCCGAACACGATCCTGGTCGACGGGGTGTGGAAGGACGGCCCGGACCTTCCGCCGGTGGAGCGCCCGGACAGAGGGGGTTAGGCCTTTAGCCTGAGGAACGGCCGCTCGACCGCGAACCAGCTCAGCGTCGCCAGGGCCCCGGTGACGATGAGTGACGTGGCAAAGTAGGCCGTGAACCCATGCCGGTTGAGCTCAAGGGCCGTCAGCAGCTGCAGGACCGGAAAGTGCAGGAGGTAGGTGCCGTAGGAGAGGTCCACCGGCAGCGTGACCCTGAAGGCGTGGGCTGCCATGATGAGGCCGAGCGTGAGGGCCACGGGACCGAGGAGCGACCAGCCGCCGAAATACAGCAGGATGAGGGCGACAATGAGCCACGCCGACCAGGCGCCGGAGGCGCCGACCACCTGATCCTGGAAGCAGTACGCGCAGGAGCCCACGGCGAAGGCCACCACGTAGGGCGACAATCCCGTCAGCTGCAGAAACGTGGGGGCGATGATGAAGTCCTTCGAGCCGACGACTATCGCGGCGTGCAGGAGGAGGATCGCGGCCGCAATGAGGAGCACGTTGGCGCGGCTATGGCGGATGAGCCCCAGTACGCCCATGACGAGGACGAGCCCGTAGCAGCATAGCTCGGGAAACAGCGTCCAGAGCGACGCGTTGATAGCCTCGCCCGAGGGAAGCCCGCGGAGCACATCACCCACGCCCGGGTCGGTGACCCTGACCGCGGCGTTGCGCCACACATACTGGAATGCTGAAGAAACGTCCCAGGGGCCGGCGGTCGGATTGTGGTGGGCGATCAAGGGCGCGAGGCAGAACGCAGTGAATGCCAGGGCGAAATAGAACCCGGGAAGGATGCGCAGGAGGCGGGCCTTGATGAAGCCCATGGCGTTCCCGCGCAGGGCGAAGCTTCGTGTCACGAGGAAGCCGCTGATCCCGAAGAAACCCGTGACCGCGAAGGGGCCGGCGGTTGTCTGCATCTTGCAGAAGCGGGCGAAGCCCTCGTCTCCGAAGCCGCCGACAAGGTAGGCGTGCCCATACACCACGGTGACCGCGAGCAGGAGCCTGATCAGGTCGAAGGCATTGTCACGTCCTGCTGGGGAGGCGTTGGCGTTCACGAGGGGATGCGACGGCTGGATTCCCCAGTTGAATCGCGTCTGGGCCCCCCAAAGGCAACAGCGATCGGGCCGCCGTGCGGCGAGCCTCGGAAGAATATGGGAATTTACACGGCCGATTGTTCGGCTCAAACGGTGGGAAGGCCGGTCGGGTTAGTCCGACGGCGACGCGACGAACACCCCAAGACCAGGAAACCCGAAATGAAGCGATTCCCCCGACAGCTGGCCCTTTTCCTCTGCATCCCGGCCCTGGGCGTCCTCGCGGTCCCGGTGTCGCCTCTGCCCTACAAGGTAGCCTTCGTGATCCCCGACGCGGTCCAGCTCTCGGAGCTCTCGCGGGTCAGGGTGGACGGGTGGCTCGGCAACAGGATCGACGCCAACGAGAAGAGCCGGCTGCTGGTTGTCGACACGGTTCCGCTCCTCGCCGGCTACATCAAGAAGCCCGGGGAGCAGGAATGGATCGGCGAGCACGTGGGCAAGTGGATCGACGCGGCGACGCTCGCCTGGGCCTATAGCGGCGATGCGGAGCTCCGCGCGAAGATCGACCCGGTCGTCGAGCAGCTGATCAGCACCCAGGAGCCCGATGGGTACCTCGGGACCTATGCCCCGGACCAGCGGTTCGGCCTCTACAAGGGCGCTGACTGGGACGTGTGGTCCCACGCCTACAACATGATAGGGCTCCTCACCTATTACCGCTACACCGGCAACGAGCACGCCCTGGCCGCCGTCCGCAAGATGGGCGACCTCCTGATTGCGACCTTTCCTGCGAAGAAGAGCATCCTCTCGGCGGGCACGCACGTGGGCATGGCGGCGACGAGCGTCCTTGAGCCGGTCGTCGAGCTTTACCGCGTGACGGGCGACGAGCGCTACCTGGATTTTGCACGCTATATAGTGAAGTCCTACGACGAGCCCGGCGGCCCCGCCATCGTGCGCAGCCTCCTTGCGGGCAAGGGAGTCGACCAGACGGCGAACGGGAAGGCCTACGAGATGCTGGCCAACCTGATGGGCATCTGCGACATGGCGCGGGTCACAGGCGACCGCGATCTTCTGTTGGCGGTTACTAACGCCTGGAGTGACATCGTGCGCAACCGCCTCTACCCGACGGGCGCCGCCAGCATGTTCGAGCACTTCCCGCGGGACCACGTGCTGCCGAATTCCGCGGCCGACGACATCTGCGAGACCTGCGTCACGACGACCTGGATCCAGCTTAACCTGAAGCTCCTCGAGGTGACCGGGAAGCCGGAGTATGCAAACGAGATCGAGCGCTCGCTCTACAACCACCTTGCGGCGGCTCAGAATCCCAAGGGGGACGACTGGTGCTACTACACCCCCCTCGAAGGATTGAAGAAATACGACAAGGGCATCACCTGCTGCCACTCGAGTGGTCCGCGCGCGATGGCCCTGGCCCCGACCGCGGCTTACCTCCAGGGCGACCACGTCCTCTACGTGGACACGTTCGAGACCTCGCACGCCAGTTTCTCGGTGGACGGCCACGAGGTGGCCCTGGGCCTGGACTCCGGCTTTCCCCGCCAGGGCGGGGCCACGCTGACGATCCGCTCCGACGGCGGGGCCTTTTTTGCGCTTCGCATAAGGGTTCCCGACTGGGCCGCGCCGCTCCACATCAACGGCCGCGACTACGGCGCCGGCTGGGCCGAGATCCCCGAGCGGGGCTGGAAGGACGGCGAGCAGGTCCGCTTCACCTACAATCTCTCCGGGCGCGTCATCCCGGGAGAGTACGCCAATTTCTCGAGGGCAGCCTTCGGGTGGGGACCATTCATCCTCGCGGCGGACATCTCGAGGAACGGGAAGATGGAGTCGCCTGAGTCGCTGCTGATGGACTCAAGGTTCGCCCCCACGATTGCCGACGCCTCGGGCGACCTCCAGTTTTCAGCCAGGGCCAGGGGCCCGTGGGACAAGGACGACGTGCCCGTGAGCCTCGTTCCGTTTGCCGACGCCGGCTCGAGCGGCGGCCGGTACAGCGTGTGGCTTCGGGCCGCCAACTAGGATAGGCCGGCGCCCCAAATCAGCGGCTCGGCGAATCCTAGGAAGCCGCGGCGCGTCTTGCCGACCCCAACCCTTAAAACTCCATGAACTCAATATCCATCGACCCCCTGACGACCGCGCTAGTCATCATCGACCTCCAGCACGGCATCGTGAGCAGGAACTTCGCACCGCACGCGAGCGCGGACATTGTTGCGAGGGCCTCGCGCCTGGCCACGCGCTTCCGCGAGGTGGGCGGGACAGTCGTCCTTGTGCGAGTGACTTTCCAGCCGGACTTCAAGGACTTCCTTAATTTGCCATGCGACGCGCCGGCTGGGTTCAACCCCAGCGCTTTCCCCGCGAACTGGGCCGACATCGTGCCGGAGTTGGGCCCGAAAACCGGGGACATCGTCATCACGAAGCGCCAGTGGGGCGCCTTCCACGGCACCGAGCTCGACCTGCAGCTGCGCCGCCGCGGCGTGAAGACGATCGTGATCGGCGGCATCTCGACGAACATCGGCGTCGAGTCGACGGCGCGCAGCGCCTACGAGCATGGCTACGCACAGATCTTCGTTGAGGACATCATGGCGAGCCACAGTACCGAGGCCCATGAGTTCGCGGTGAAGAACATCTTCGTGCGCATCGGCAACGTGCGCACGACGGAGCAGGTGATGACCGCCCTGGCCACGTGAGATGGATGAAGAGAGACTCGTTCCGGGCCCTCAGGCACCGGAACTTCAGGCTCTTCCTCATTGGCCAGGGCATCTCGCTCATGGGCATGTGGATGACGCGGCTCGCCGGGCGAAAGGCTGTGCAGGGATTCTACAGGGTCATCTTCTGGGGCGCGGTGCTGATGGCCGTGGGATCGGCCGGGTTTTCCTTATCCAGGAACGTGTGGCTCTCAATGGCCTTCATGGGCTCCGTTCCCCTGGGAAGCCTGATCGCAGGGAGCGTGGCGCCCGTGATCGGCGCACCCGGCACCGTGCTTGTCTGCGGCGTTGGGGCCCTCCTCGGCGCCGCCTGGTTCTGGCTCAAGGTGCCCCAGCCTGGAGCGATTCCTGGGCCCGGCGAGTCGGCGCGCGCCGCTGTTGCTGCCAGTGCCTAGCGCGGCCGCAACCCGAAAGAAGTAGCGCCGCTGCCGAATATTTTCGTAGGTTACCGACGTTGCCGAGCGGCCCCATTGGCGCGGCACAAATTCCAATGACGGGAAACTCCGAGCACCTTCTCAGCCGCCGCCGCGTGATCTCGGTGGCCGGGATGGGATCTCTCGCCCTGCTGCTGCGCCCCTCGATCCTCCTGGCCTCGACTGGCGCCGTGGGCACAGCCATCGAGCCGCAGCCCTACTTTGCAGGCGTCGGTCGCGCCGTGGCGTCCATGGCCGAGCTCGGGGCTGCCTTGTTGCCACAGGACACGGCGCGCATCGCCGCGTTGTCGCTCCAGAACGACCAGGCCGCCGTGGCGGAGGCCGAGGGCATACTGGGCCGGTACACTCTGGCACGCCTGAGCATTGAGCCGGGCGGCAAGACGCACATGGCCGCCGGCGGTGCCCAGCGGACCCTGGTCGAGCAGGGGTGGCGCACCTTCCTCGTCCGCGTGGATAACGCATCGGGAAGGCGCTCTGCATTCGAGGTGATCCAGAGCGGCTTCAGGACCCCGGGCCAGATGATGCCGGGCAACTCCTTCCTGGCGCAGCGTGCCTACCTCATGGACACGGTGAACAAGGCGCCCCTCATCGAGAAGATGTGGCTCCTGGCTCGCCTGGACGACACGACGTCGATCATCCGCTACGGGATCGAGATCCCGGTCGTTTCCCTGTCGGGTATCCCGGTCGAGTACCATCCTGTGAAGCTGTTTAGCCGCGACCGCGGAGCCCGTGCGGCCGAGCTCGTCTTCACGACCTATCCCGAGGCCTCCGGCGGCGCCAGCACCTCCAGGAGGTTCGAGTTCAATTGCCTGCCCACGCGGGACATACTCCTCGGAGTGAAGGATGCTGACGGCCGGGGTTGCGTGGCCTCGCTCACGATCAGGGACGGGCACGGCCTGATTTACCCGCCGCAGGCGATGCGGATCGCGCCCGACTTGTTCTTCCAGCAGCAGGTCTACCGTGCCGACGGCGAGAACCTGCGCCTGCCGGAGGGTGAGTTCACGGTAGAGAGCCGAAGGGGGCCGGAGTACCTGCCGGGCCTGCAGACGGCCGTCATCACAGCGTCAACGGAACGAATCGACGTCATGCTCGCTCGCTGGATTGATCCCGCCAAGTGGGGCTGGTACTCGGGCGACACCCACATCCACGCCGGCGGGTGCGCGCACTACCAGGTCCCCACAGAGGGGGTTTCACCGGAGACCATGATCCGCCATGTCCGGGGAGAGGGCCTCTACATTGGCGACATCCTCTCGTGGGGCCCGAGCTGGTATTACCAGAAGCAGTTCTTCACGGGGCGCGCGGAGAGCCGGCCGGCGACCCTTGAGCATCCCGACCTCCAGGCCGCCAACAACGCCAGCCTCCAGACGAAGGCGACTCCGGAGGACGCGATGAGCACGCTGCGCTACGACGTGGAGGTTTCAGGTTTCCCGTCGAGCCACGCGGGCCATCTCGTGCTCCTTCGGCTCAAGGAGCAGGATTACCCCGGGACCAAGTTGATCGAGGACTGGCCATCGTGGAACCTGCCGATCCTTAAGTGGGCCAGGCAGCAGGATTCCGTCGCCGGTTATGCGCATGGGGGCAGCGGCATGGTCGTCGATTCCACGGACCTTCCGAACTACGAGATCCCGCCGATGGACGGGGTGGGAACGCAGGAAGCCATTGTCGACGTGACGCACGGCTTGGTGGATTTCCTCTCCGGCTGCGACACGTGGCCGGCGGCCGAGCTCAACGCCTGGTATCACATGCTCAACTGCGGGTACCGGCTGGCGATGATAGGGGAGACCGACTTTCCCTGCCTGTCCGCCGAACGGCCTGGTGTCGGCCGCAGCTATGTTCACCTGGACGAGGCGCCGGCCGGGGACTCCGGGTACGAGGCGTGGATAAAGGGCCTTCGCCAGGGCCGGCTCTATTTCGGCGACGGGCGCAGCCATGTGCTCGAGTTCAAGATTGAGGGCCGGGCGAGCGGCGGCCCTGACCTCAATCTGGGTGCGCCTGGCGAGGTGCGGGTGAAGGCCTTGGTGGCGGCGAGGCTGGAGCCGCAGCCGACCGCCGAGACCGAGGCGATCCGAAGCGCGCCGAGCCTGGGATGGCACCTTGAGAACGCCCGGATCGCCGACTCGCGCGAGGTGGAGGTCGAGCTTGTGTCCAATGGGGTGCCGATCGCGAAGACAACGATTACAGCCGACGGCACGCCCAGCGAGGTGGCCTTCAACGCCGCGGTCTCGACGAGCTCATGGCTGGCGTTGCGCATCATGCCGTCCGTGCACACCCATCCCATTTTCGTCACAGTCGCCGGAAAACCCCTGCGGGCATCCCGCAGGAGCGCCCAGTGGTGCCGGGACTGCGTCGACAAGATCTGGGAGGTGAAGTCGCCATTCATTCGGGAAACGGAGCGGCCTGCGGCGGCCGAGGCGTTTGAACACGCCCGGAAATCCTATGATCGGATTGCCGCTGAGAGCGAAGCCTCATGAGACGGTCCCTCCTGGCCCTCTTTGCCGCGCTTGCCTCCGCCGTAACCTGCGCGGCAGACCAGACCGGCAGCGTCCCGGCCCCTGGGATTGTCGTCACGATAAACCCCGAGGGACGCGTCAGTGTTGTGACAAGGGGGGAGCTTCCTGCTTCCGCCGCCCATGGAGTGCCGTTCGCGATTGGGTTGGAAATCATCAACCTGGGGTTCATCACGGGCCGGCTTGAGGCCGCGCTGGCTGGCAACCCACCGGCAGGCACTTCCCTCGGCCTCGATGACTCACCCCTGAAGGGAACGCCGCATGAAACCCGCGTTCTCCATTTAACCTTGGCTCGAGCGGGCACCGCCGACCTGACAATCGTTTTCAAGCTCCGGAGCGAAGTCCCCGACCTTGGCGGCCTCGACCGGATCCACATGCTGGTTCGCGGCGAATAAAACCCATGGATTTTCACGACGACGAGCTGATCAGATTCGAAGGGGAGGGTGGTCCCGCATTGCCTGAGACCGATCAGAAGGGATACATCGATAACGACGGAGCCCGGATCTGGTATTCATCCCACGGTGTAGGGGCGCCCGTGATCCTTCTCCACGGCGGCCTCGGCCACGGTGGAAACTGGGGGCACCAGGTGCCGGCCCTGGTCGCCAATGGCTACCGGGCGATCGTCATCGACAGCCGCGGCCACGGCAGGAGCACCCGGGATGCGAAGCCCTATTCGTACGCCCTACTGGCCTCGGACGTGCTGGCCGTCATGGACGAGCTCGACATCGAAAAGGCCGCCATGGTCGGCTGGAGCGACGGCGCGACGGTGTCCCTTCTCTTGGCCATGAGGGCGCCCGAGCGCGTCGAGGGGGTCTTCTTCTTTGCATGCAACATGGACCCAAGCGGGGTGAAGCCATTCGTGGCGACGCCGGCCCTTAACCGCTGCTTCTCCAGGCACGGCAAGGACTACGCACAACTGTCCGCAACGCCGGGTGGTTTCATGGAGTTCGTCGGTGCCGTCAGCGAGATGATGAACACGGACCACAGTTGCACAGCCGAACAATTGGCGCAGATCAAGGTTCCCGTCGTCATCGTGCAGAGCGAGCACGACGAGTTCATCAAGCCCGAGCATGCCGAATACCTTGCGAAGACGATCCCAGGGGCGGAGTTGATCCTTCTGAACGGCGTGAGCCACTTCGCGCCTTTGCAGCGGCCCGCGACTTTCAACACCGCCGTGCTGGGGTTCCTCGACCGTATTTACAGGCGGCCCTAGCAATGGTCCCCGTTCAGTGGGCCCCCGTCACGGGAACAGACGAACCCGTGAGGAGCAGGAGCGAGGCAGTGATCGCCGTCAGGGCCATCGCGACGACGAGCACGAAGCCATACGCCAGCCCCACGGCAGCGACCTTGAAGATCGTCCGCCACCGCCCCTCCCCATACACGGTGCGAAAGGCGCGGTAGACCAGCCATGCCCCGAAAAGAAATAATAGAACCTGGGCGAGGTCCGCCAGCGGCACGGAAACAAGGCGGATCAAGGCCTGCACAATGTCGCTCGCGAGCTTGGCCAGGAAGTAAAACGCCTGCACGTGCAGCGCGAAGATCAGGTGCTCGACATAGACGCGACCGCTCTTGGCATATGCCAGCAGCAGCGCCGCGGCCAGGAATGGCAGGCAGAAGAACACCGTCGTCGGCACAAGGTGGTCGAACTCCTTGGTGAGTTCCTCGTGGTGCTCGTTCTTTATCCTCTCCATCACCGTTGTGAACATGGAGGCTTTCGCCGGAGCCTTCGTGGCGTCGGCAGCCTCCGTCTTTTGCTTCTGGTCCTCGGCTGTGTCAGCCCTGGCCTGGGCGATCTCGGCCTGCGTGGCGTTGTGGGGGAGGAGCAGTTGGGAGGCGAAATAGAGGAAGCTCGCGAAAATGTAGAGTCGGAGCGGGTGGATGTAGGCCACGCGCTTGCCCGCGATGAACTCCTTGGTGAGGAAGCCCGGCCTTGTGAAGAGCCAGCGGACGCTCCGGAAGAACTTTCCGTCGAAGTGCAGTAATCCCTCGAGGGAGTCCTCAATTATTGGCCCTAGCGAGCGGTGGTAGTCGATGTCGTGCTGCCCGCAGTTCGAGCAGAACGGCCCGGAAAGCGGCTCGCCGCAATTCTGGCAGTGGGACCTTCCGGCGCTGGAGTGTCCAGTCATGCGGTCATTGGAACCGGCTCCTTTGCACTTCTCAAGCTTGGCTCTTGTGGAGTGGCGGACGCTGGCCTGTATTCTGACGAGGCCAAGGCCCACACGTGATCAGGCTCATAGGAATACTCGTCATCATTGCGGGGTTCGCCCTCCGGCTGAACACGCTCCTCGTGGTCATCGCCTCGGGCATAGCCACCGGCCTCGCCTCGGGGATGTCCTTCAACGAGATCATGGGGGAGTTTGGGCGCCTTTTCATCGCGAACCGGTACATGACGCTCCCCGTCGTCATGATGCTGCCCGTGATCGGGCTCCTGGAGCGCTATGGACTCAGGGAGCGCGCCGAGGTGCTGATCCGCAAGGCGTCAACGGCGACGGCGGGCAGGATTATCCTCATCTACACGGGAGTCAGGGAGGTTTCGATTGCCCTGGGCATCAGCATCGGGGGGCAGACAAGCGTCGTGCGGCCAATACTCGTGCCGCTTGCGGAGGGTTCCGCCCACTCGCGCTACGGCACGCTCTCAAAGGCGACCTCGGCCAGGATCCGGGCGCTAGCCGCGGCCGCCGAGAACATCGGGACGTTCTTCGGCGAGGACATTTTCATAGCCGTGGGATCGATCCTGCTCATGAAGGGCTTTTTCGACACCATCAAGATCGAGGTCAGCGTGTGGGCGATGGCGCTCTGGGGAATACCGACCGCATTCGCGGCGTTTGGCGCAATGGCATGGCGCGCCCGGGCGCTTGACCGTCTCATCGCGCGCGAGGGCCTTGCCGCCGAGGCCCGCGCGAGGGAGAAGTCATGAGCTTCTTCAGCCTAAACACCTTCTATGTCGTCGGGGGCTGCATCATGCTTGTGAACGCGGGCTGCGTTGCCGCGGACAAGGGCCACGGCAGCCGTTGGACGACGGCGCTGTTCTGGACCCTGCTTGGCACTTGCTTCGTCTTTGGGGCCTCGATGCCGTTCGTCGTCGTCGGCTACATGGTGCTTGGGATGGGAGTCCTGGCCGTGGGCGGGAAGATCGAGAAGTCCCGCGAGAGGACGACGTCGCGTGAGGAACGCACGGAGTCCGCGAAACGCCTCGGAAACTGGCTGTTCGTGCCGGCTCTCATCGTCCCGGTAATGGCCGTCCTGGGCACCCTCATTTTCCCGCACCTGCACTGGCGGGGCTACTCGCTCGTCGACCCTGCCTATCTCTCGATCACTTCGGTGTGCATCGGTGCGGCCCTGGCGCTGGTTGTCGGGATGTGGCTCACGCGCGCGCCTGTTCGGGCCCCGGTCGTCGAGGGCAGCCGCCTTCTCCAGGCAATCGGCTGGGCGCTCATCCTCCCCCAGGCCCTCGCGGCCCTGGGCGGACTGTTCGCGCATGCGGGTGTCGGCGAATACGTCGCCAGCATCGTCGAGACAACCCTGCCAACCCAGTACCCGTCGGTTGCCGTCGCCGCCTATTGCCTCGGGATGTTCCTCTTCACGATCTGCATGGGGAACGCCTTCGCTGCGTTCGCCGTCATGACGGGCGGCATCGGCGTCCCCTTCATCGTCCATGCGCACGGCGGAAATCCGGCCATCATGGCGGCCATCGGGATGCTTGCGGGCTACTGCGGGACGCTCGTGACGCCCATGGCCGCGAATTTCAACCTGGTGCCCGTGATGCTCCTCGAACTGGAGGACAAGAACGCCGTCATTAAGGCACAGGCCCCCATGGCGCTGGCACTCCTTGCGTTTAACCTGCTCCTGATGGAATTTTGCGTCTACCGATTCTGACCGCGTGACCACGCTTCTGACACCCGCCCTTGCCTCGAAGTTTGCCGGACTGGCGCTGGCCGGCGTGGACCGCGAATGGCCCCACCACTATGTGCACCTTGCGGGCGGGCCCTCGGAGATCACGACGCCCAGGAGGATGCATCCTTCCTTCTATGGCTGCTTCGACTGGCACTCCTCCGTGCACGGCCACTGGACGCTGGCGCGCGTGCTCAGGCTTTATCCGGATATCCCGACGGCTGCGCACATACGCTCCGCGCTCAACGCGAGTCTCACTGCCAAGAACCTCGCGGCCGAGCTCGCCTACTTCAAGGGCGAGGGACGGCGGATGTTTGAGCGGCCCTATGGCTGGGGATGGCTCCTCGCCCTCGCCGCCGAGCTGCGCATCGGAAGCGATCCGGACTGCAGGAAGTGGGCTGCCGCGATCAAGCCGCTCGAGGAATACATCGCGGAGAGCTTCTGCCTATACCTTCCAAAGCTGGCCTATCCCGTCCGCTCGGGAGTCCACTCGAACACCGCCTTCGGGATGACGCTCGCTCTGGACTACGCGCGGTTGGCGGGCGACAGGCGGCTCGAGAAGGTGATCACAGCCCGCGGCCGAAAATTCTTCGGCAGGGACGAGGGTGCCCCCGCCTCCTGGGAGCCGAGTGGCGAGGACTTCCTCTCGCCATCGCTGACGGAGGCCGACCTCATGTCGCGTATCCTGCCACCCGCCGACTTCAAGAAATGGCTCGGGAGATTGCTTCCCGGCTTGGCTCGCGGCGAGCCGGCAAGCCTCATGAACACGCCGGCTGGGTTCGACCGCCGCGACCCGAGGCAGGTGCATCTCGACGGCCTGAGTCTCAGCCGGGCGTGGGCTTTCAACCGCTTGAACGCCGTATGGCCGTCCAACAAGAGGGTTCGCGCGGCCGCCCTGCGCCACGCCCGGGCCGGCTTGGCGAGGGTGTCTAGCGGCGACTACGCGGGCGAGCACTGGCTCGCCTCCTTTGCCCTCTATCTCTTGACAGACTGCCCGGCCTAGCCGGCTCCCCATGAAACACCCCTTCTGGAACTCGAGGCGCCTTCGTTCGGCGCCCGCGATGGCGTTCGTTTTTGCATCGGCGGCGCTTTCCCCTGTGTTGCTCGGGGGTGCCGGGCCCGGAAGGCCGATCTCTATCTACATCTCCTGGGCCGCGCACGACGAGATCTCGGATGACGTGCCCCTGAACGAGGAGCTCGCGTTGCGCGAACTGGCGGCGGTCTCCAAGCTCAAGGAGCAGGGCGCGCAGTTCGATTACTTCCTCCTGGACATGGGCTGGTTCGACCCTGATGGCGGCTATCGGGAATTCCGGAAGGGGCGGTGGCCGCGTGGGATCGACGGCTTCCTTGCGGCCTGCCGCGACAAGGGCGTTAAGCCGGGCCTCTGGTTCTCGACGAACGTCTGCGGCTGGAACGCGAACCTCACCTGGATGACGCCGCTCCCGGAGTGGAAGGACGCGATGGGCGGCAACCTGGACCTGGCGATGAGCCTCTACCAGGGCAGCTTCCTGAAGTACCAGATCGAGACGATGCAGCAGTGGTACGACCGCGGCGTCAGGGTGTTCAAGTTCGACTTCGCCAACCTCGGCGCGGCGCCGGCCGCGGAGGTCGCCCGCCTCGGCAAGGCGGAGGTCGAGCGCCGGAACACGGACGCCTGGCGCAACGCGCTCGTCGCCTTCAGGGCGCGCAACCCCGAGGTCATCCTCATCGCCTACAACGGATACGGCGGCGACACCGGCGACTCAGGTGTGAAGTTCAAGAGGAACATCGACTTGCGCTGGCTCGACGCCTTCGACTCGCTCTACTGCGGGGATCCAAAGCCCTCGGATCTCCCGAGCGCCAACTTCTGGAGGTCGCTCGATGTCTACAGCGACGCCATGGTCTTCCGCTACGTGAAGAGCGGCGTGCCGATCACCCGCGTCGACAGCAGCGGCTTCATGATAGGGAACACGGGCACGTGCTACAGGCGGGGCGCGGCGGCCTGGAAAGGGATGCTCATCCTCTCGGGGGCGCGCGGCGGACTCGTGAACACCTACTACGGCGACATGGCCTTGCTCGGCGAAGAGGACCGCGCCTGGTTCGCCAAGGCCCAGCATCTTTACCTCACGCTGCAGGCATCGGCAGCGATTTCGCCCCTGGACGAGTATCCCGGCTCGGGAAGACCCTACGGGTTCGTCGCGCATGCCGACCAGGGCAGCGTTCTGACCGTCGTCAATCCCGGACAGGTGGACGAGGACCTTGACCTGGCCAATTTTGGGGCGGCCTCCGGCCGGATCCTTTTCACGGACGCGGGCAGCGCGCCCACCTTTCACGGGCAGAAGCTGCGCCTGGGCCCGGGACAGCTGGCCGTCGTGGGAACCGGCATCTACTCCGACCCAAAGTGGGACATGGGAACAGGCGACGGATTGGTTGTCCCGCGGTCCTCAACGTTGCTGGCGCTGACCGGTGTGCTCCATGGGCCACGGTCCGTGTCGGCCACGGTGCTCCCTCCATTGACGGGCGTGCTGAGGATCGTCTGCAGCCAGACCAATGCCGACGGCCGGCCGTGGCGCATCACGGGCGGGGCGCCGCCATTGGGCACGGCCATGGGTAAGATTCTACAGCTCAAGGCGGAGCAGGGGGGGAAGGAGATAAAGCTCGAGCGGGACAATGACCGCCAGGTCTGGAGCGGCCTTTCCTGGGCGGTGGCGGAAGTCCCCGTGCAAGGGCTCGAACCCGGGGTTCCCGTGAACATCAGCTATTCGGTCGACGATCCGAAGCCCAACGCGGGCGTCGCGGATATCAGCGCCTACGCCGTCGCGTACTAACGCGGCACTAGGTGGCCTTCAGGTACGGATGGCGCCCCAGCAGGACCATCAGGCCAGCGGCTATCGCCGTCAGTCCTGAAACCACGAGGAACGGCACCTCGTAACCGCCGGAGGCCTCGCGAAGGCGGGTGATCGCGTAGGGTCCGATCCCGTTGCCTATGGCGATTCCCACCGCGAAGAGGGTGGCGATCTCGCCGTACGCCCTCATCCCGAAGTAGCGCGCGGCGAGGTAGCTCAGGGCGTCGACCTCGGAGCCGAGAGCGAGGCCCGTCACGACGATGCACAGCGATGAGAACCTGACGCCGAAGATGGCGAGGGCGGCCGCCGCGACCGCCGCGAGGAAGTAGACGGCAGCGCAGACCGGGGGAGCCCGGAAGCGATCGAAGACGAACCCGGAGGCGAGCCTTCCTATCAGGGACGACACCCCGAAGAGACCCAGCTTCGCCGCGGCCTCGGCGCGGGTGAACTTCTGGTCCGTCAGGTACGGCACGAGCGAGATCATGAGCCCGTTCGTGAGGAGCGACATGAGGAGATACGTCACGCCCTGGTACCAGAAAATCGGGGTCCTTATCGCCAGGCCAAGCGTGAGGCCGGTCTTTGGCGCATCGTCCGGGCTCGCCGACTTCCTGTCCTTCTCGAACAGGAGGAAGAAGGCGAAGGGGAACGCCGTCAGGACGAGGAGGGCAAGGAAGAGGAAGCCCGAGCGCCAGCCCACGCGGTCGACAACCGACTGAAGCATGCGGGGTCCGAAGATCGAGGCGAGGGCGATGCCCGAGCCCATGAAGCCGAGAGCCCTCCCGCGCCCCCCCTTGAACCAACCGTTCACCGTCTTGCTGTAGAGGGTGACGATCGTGCCGCCCCCGAGCAGGGAGGTCGCGACGGCGCCGACGTAGAGCATGCGGATGTCGCTGCCGAGGAGGCTCAGGCTGGCTATTGCGGCGGAAAAAAGCGGGATCGAGATGAGGGCGACGCGCCTGGAGCCAAATTTATCGATGAGGACGCCGGCCACGGGCGTGATGCATGCGAGGGCCCCAAACTGCCACACGCTCCAGAGGCTGATCTGGGAGCGGGTCCACCCGAACTCGCGCGACAGGGGATCCGTGAAGAGCCCGATGGCGTAGTTCGGCAGACCGGTGACGCAGAGGCTGACCCCGATCATGGCCGCCAGCAGCACCTTCCACCCCTGCCTGAACTCCGCCGTCGCGGAGCCGTGGTGCCCCGCAAGATCGGGGCTAGGGTGACTCATAGACTACCTTCACTACCTCGCCGGTCTCGGAGGCCTTCTTGATGGCCTCATAGAGCACCATCGTCTTGTAGCTCTCATAGATTTCCGATCGCGTCGTCCCGCGGCCCTCCCTGAGCGCCGCGATGAAGTCCTCGATCTCGGCCAGGTGCCCGGTCTCCCGGCCGCTGTCGCCCATGGACGTGAACGTGGGCGGCTCCCGCCACTCCGAGGGCTGGTTCTTCTCCGTGATCCGCCATGACGAGGAGTTGTGGACCGTCATGAAGCAGCCGTCCTTCGCGCTTATCTCGACCTCCTCCGTGGGGATGGCGAACGAGCGCCCGTCGTTGAAGTTGAACGTCCCAACGGCCCCATTGGCGAACCGAAGCGAGACCGCGTAGGCGTGGTGGTCCTTCGTGAAGGCGAAGACGGACTCGACGTCGCCAAACAGGTAGAGCGTCACGTCGATCACGTGGATGCCGAAGTCGCTCAGGTGGGTGCGCGGTGGCTTGTTGTCGTAGTAGGCGGAGCAGTAGTCGAAGGAGATGGACAGGAGGTCCGAGGCCGGCCGCTCCCCGATCCACTTCTTTGCGCGCACATAGGCGTGGTTGTAGCGCTTCTTGAACGCCGTCGTGCAGAGAAGCCCGGTCTTCTTGGAGACCCGGGCCACCTCGAGCGCGTCCGCGGCGCAGAGCGCCGGCGGCTTCTCGGTATAGACGGGATAGCCGAGGTTCATGACCATCTTCGCCAGGGTCGCGTGTGCCTCCGGCCCGACACAGATCACGACCCCGGCGGGCTTCTGCGCGGCAAGCATCGTGGCGACATCACTATACACGGCCCCGCCGAACCGCCTCGCGTTCCTCTGCGCCTTTTCGGCGTCGAGGTCGCAGATGCCCACCAGCTCGGCGCCCGCGGCCCCGATGTAGGGATAGATGCGCTCGGTCGAGAGGCGGCCCGCGCCGATGATGCAGATCCTGGGGTCCTTGCTGGGGTTGTTCATGGATGAAATTGGCAGGCTCAGGCCGCGTCGTAGAGTTTCTCGAGGTAGTCGACGGCCTGCCTCACGCCCTCGACCGTTTGCTCGGGGGCCGTCTCGCGGGTGGCGAGCTCCAGCTCAACCACGATGTTGCCGGTGTAGCCCGAGGACTTCACCCGATGCATCAGCCCGGGGAAGTCCACGTCTCCCGTCCCGTAGAGCACCGAGCGACCTTCCTTGATATCGTTGATGTGCATGAGGGCGATCCGCCCGTCCATCAGTTCCCATCCCTCCCTCCACTTCACGCCCGTGCGCTGGAACTGCCCGACCTCCAGGAGCGCCTTCATCCGTGGGTCCAGGTTCAGGCGCCTGAGCACCTCGGTGTAGTCACCAGGCGTGTCGATCGGCCCCTTGTGGTAGTTCTGGAGCACGGGCGTGAGCTCGATCGACTCCGACTGGAGCGCATCGAGCAGCCGCAGGCCCATGGATCCGTAAAGTTCGCGGTTGGCGGCCTTGAAGAGCACGACCGTCGCGCCCAGGCCGACCCCGTATCGCGCGGCGGTCATGAGGTCGGCGAGATCGGCGTCGGCATTTCCCTGTACGGTCGGCAGGTGAAAGGACGAGAACCGGAGTCCCATCGACTCCGCGAGGAGCCTCGGAACCGCCGGGTCGCCGCGCCAGTCGAGCCGCGAGGTCGCCCATTCTGTAAAGCCCTCGAACTTGGAGAACCCGAGCTTCCTGCAGAGCTCCAGGACCGGCTCCAGCGTCAGGTGCGGGAAGAACGCCGGCGTGGAAACCAGCCTGCTGCGGAAGGGGAGGGTTTGGGCCGTGGACTCGGGCACAGCCTCATATAGCACTTCGCGGGCCGAAGCCTATCCAACCTTCTCCCACGTCAGGATGCCGATGGACGGCTTACCGTCGATGGCGCTCGGCTGGACGTTGGTCGTTATGTAGAGCATGCGACCCTCGATCCTGACGTTCCTGACCTGGTTCGTGCCGGTCCAGTAGTTGTTCCATGAGACGTCGACGTGGTGCGTCACGACCTTGCCGTCGAACGTGAAGGTCCCGGCATATGCGAGAAGTGTCCTGAAGAGCTTCACCCGGTCGGCATCCTCCAGCTTGGAGAGGTCGGTCGGCTTCGGTCGGTCCTCGGCGACCTCAAGCGCGCTCATGCGGCCATCCCGCGCATAGGAGAGGAAGCCCTGGGGGTGCTTGCCGAAGTTGTCTGTCTTGGCGCCCGTCTCGACGTCCTGCCGGACGTCGCTCACCAGTTTCCAGGTCCCGTAGAGTTTTTCGTATTCGGAGTTCATTCGATGTTTGGTCTTCGCTGAAGCGGAGTGGGGACTCTCCCTACCGTATTTTTCGACTACAAGCCCCGATTCTGAACGGCTGCTAAAACTTGTGCGGCAACGTCCGCAGCGTTGTTCCCAACAACCTGTCCCGGAGCCGCAAGAACGGTCGCTCCACTGCCACGTGGAGTGCACCCGCGACGAGTAGAAACGAAGCGAGATACACCACCAGACCCTGACAGCCTGCAAGCGAGACGCAGCCCGACAGGTAGAGCCGGTCGAGGTGCATGACTTCCTTGTGCGTGAGGTAGGTGCCGAACGCCAAGGTGGCTCCAAGGGTAGTTCCGGGAACCCGGTATTTTCCGATCATGCTGGAGACGCTCATCGAGGCCACGACCAAGAGCGCGAAACCGAGGGCCAGCAGAGGATAGCCGATTGTTGCCGTCCAAAGGGATGTCATGTCTTGGCAAATCCACAGGGCCGCAGCCAGGACCGCCACGCCAAGGCATAGCGCGACATTACCTTTGTTCGTGAATCGCGCCCAAATGGCTGGCTTGAAAATGCGGATAGCCGCGAGAAGTACCCCGGCCAGCAGCCCGTCCAGGCGGTTGTAGGTTGGGTAGTATATTTCCCTCAAATATATCAGGCCCGGCCAACCTGTTTCCCGCATCGGTCCTACAAAGTGGACCCAAAGGACCCCCCTGAGGACGAGTCCGCCGAAAACTATCGCCGCGGATACCTTGCAGGCCCTGGCTAGGCTTGGCCTCCGCATGAACCACAGGACGATAACCGGGAGAACGAGGTAGAAGTGCTCCTCGACGCACAGGGACCAGGCGTGTGAGAAGGCGCCGGAAGCCCCCGCGTCCAAGCCAAAATTCATCGTGAACGTGAGGAATCGCCAGAAGGGCTGGATGGCGGCTTCTTCGCGAAACTGCGGCACCAGAAAATAGGCGGCAACGACCGCGAAGTAGGCAGGAAGGATCCTGTAGGCACGCCTAAGGGCAAAATCAGCGTACGACGGGCGAAGCCCTCGTACGTATGGCCGTAGCAGCTGGGACCCGATAAGGAAACCGCTGAGCACGAAGAAAAGGTCCACGCCGGCCCAGGTAGCCGGCTTGAAGTCGAACGGGTACACACCGCGCGGCAGATGCCAGACGAGCACGGAAGCGATCGCCAGCGTCCGCAGCAGATCGAGCCCATGGAAACGCTCGCGTTGCCCGCTCTGTCCGTCCGCGGCGCTCATCCTCTTGCGGTCGGAAAAGGGAATGTCGGTTGCATGGGGCGCGGTCCAAGTCCTCTGGCAAAGGCTTTCCACCGGCAAGAGTCTAATGTTCGCGCCCCGGATGGGTCACCGCACCCGGCCGATCGTCGAAATCGGACTGCGACAACGCTTCCTCTTTGCGTTCGATGTCTCTGACCCTAAGGTCGGCGCCGCGATGAAGTATGCCCTTCGCAAGCTGGCCGCGAGCCCGGGATTCCTGGTCGTGGCCCTGTTGACTTTGGCACTTGGCATCGGCGTCAACACCACGGCATTCACGGTCCTAAACCGGCTGATGCTCCAGTCGCTTCCGTATAAAGATCCGTCGAATATTGTGCAGATCTGGTCAACGAATCCACGGGACGGGAATATACCGAACGCTCCAGCGGACTACTACGACCAAAAGGACCAGAACACCGTATTCACTGACATCGCGGCTTTCCAGCCGTGGACCTCGACGAGCTTTTCCGAGAAAGGGAAGCCCCCGATCCAAGTAGGGGTGCTCTACATGACGGACAATTTCTTCACGATTCTCGGAGTGCAGCCCCAGATGGGGCGCCTTCCCACCCACGAAGAGTCTGAGAAACAGGCGTTCGTCACGTTGATCAGTGACGCTTTCTGGCATTCACATTTCAACGGCGACCCCGACGTGGTCGGAAAGCCCGTGCGGCTCGACAGCCGCGTCAGCACCATAATTGGAGTCATGCCGCCAACTCTGAACGATCCGGCGTTGTTCAATAACCGAGCCTCTTTCTTCTACCTGGATCCTGAAATCAAAGGGCGGCTGTACAGGAAGGCGGGATGGGAGGCTGAGGTCGCTCGTCTCAAGCCTGGCGTATCCCTCAAGCAGGCCCAGCTGCAGTTGAACGTCATAGCGAAGAGGCTGGCACACGACTTCCCGGATTCGAACAAGGACAGGGGATTTGCCGTTATCCGCTATCCTACAAATCAGCTTGGGGACGACGGGGCACAGCTCACTTGGATGACGTTCGCCCTTTCGGGTATCGTGCTCCTTATAGCGTGCATCAACCTGGCCAACCTTCAGCTCGTGAGAACCACGCGGCGTAGCCAGGAGATCGCCATTCGAATGGCGCTTGGTTGCCCAAGATGGAGGCTGATCTGGATGCTACTCTTGGAGAGCCTTGTCGTCTCGGCCATCGGCGGGGCGTTGGGGATCGCGGTCGGGGCATGGAGCAACCAATTCGTTGTCCGTTTCTTCGACATGGAAATGCCCCTCAACTTCCGAGTCATAGCCTTCACGTTCGGCATCGCCGTAGTCTCGGGAGCCTTCTTCGGCGCAATCCCGGCTTGGATGGCGACGAGATTGGACTGCGCCGCTTCCCTCAAATCAGGCTCGCGTGGCTCAACATCGGACAAGTCCCGGCATTGGATGCGCCAGAGCCTCGTGGTGATCGAGCTGGCCATGGCAGTAATCCTTCTGGCTGGAGCGGGATTTTTCGTCAGCGGCATCTACCGGCTCACCCACCGGGATCTGGGGTGGAAACCTGGCAATCAGTTGATCGGCGTGGTGTCGCTCGACCAGGATTCATATGCGGGCGACGCCAACCATCCCAAGCTGCTCGCACTGGGTGAGCATGCACTGGAGGCGTTGAAGGCGCTTCCCGGCGTTGCGGCTGCAACCATCGGAAGCGGATCACCTACTTGGGGCACCCGCACGGAGGCCTATAAGATTGAAGGACAGCCTCCCCCGGAAAAGGGACAGGAGCCGATTGCGGGCTATTTCAACATCGGTCCCGGTTGGTTCGAGGTTTACGGCATCCGCATAATCGAGGGCAGGGGATTCAAGGAGTCCGACCGAGCTGATTCGGAACAGGTGGCCGTCGTGGATGAGTCGATGGCACGCAAGTACTGGCCAGGCGAGTCGGCCCTCGGCAAACGCATCGCCGAGGCCGACCCAGGTGACGGAAAGTGGGCTACGATCGTTGGCGTCATGCAGGACTTCAAGGGCGGCGCCGAGTTCTACAACCCAAACACGTCGAATCTCAGGTTCGTCCGGCCCTGGGCTCAGGACACCAGCGGTGGATTCGTGTTCACGGTCAGGACGGTGGGCGAACCCGGGCTCCTGAAGGAGCCGGTCAAGAATCTGATAGCGCAGCTTTTGCCCAACCTTGCGATCAACTACATGGCCACAACCGAGGAAGACACAGCGCAGACTTATTCCTACTTCAACTTCCTGCGACGCATCCTTGTTCAGATCGCTGTCCTCGGCCTGCTGCTTTCAGCAATCGGTATCTATGGAGTGGTGGCGAACCTCGCATCAGAGCGCACCAAGGAAATCGGCATACGCATGGCTCTCGGAGCTCAGTCTGGTGACGTTGTATGGCTCTTTGTGCGAAACGGCGTGGTCTTGGCGAGCATTGGCGCCGCAGTGGGCCTTGGCCTATCTTTCTTTCTCGTCACGATGCTTTCGCGCATCCTTCCGTCCCTTCCGGGCAAGGATCCCGCCATTGTGATAGCCTCGGCGCTGGTCCTCGTGTGCGTTGCGCTTGTCGCCTGCTGGTTGCCCGCACGCAGGACAACCAAGATCAGTCCGACGATCGCGCTGCGTTCCGAGTAGGAGAAGTTGGCGCCAGGCTTCGGGGCTTGTTTCGCAACCGGCTTATTAGGCTAACAATCTCATCCAGCCTTCGATTCCTTTCGGAACGCGGAACGGCTCAGCGAGAGCTTTGCGACCTTCGGGGACTTGACAGCCCACACGGCGGGTCCCAATAGAAAACGATGCCCTCTGTTGTGCGACCCGGCACGACTCCTACCCTCCATGCCGTTGCATTGCGCTCCGGCGTCTCGGTCTCCACGGCGTCTCGCTGCCTGAGTGGCGCGGCGAAGATGGCGAATTCCACGCAGCTGCGTGTGTTCGCCGCAGCCTCGGAAATCGGGTACAAGCACAACGCGCTCGTGGGCCAGGTCATGCGGGCCACCCGCCGCGGCGAGGCGCAAAACCATCTCGGGACGATCGCTTTCGTGACACCAGTCGCCGACTCGCATGAGTGGCGGGCGACGCCTACGCTCCAGAGCAACTGGGAGGCGGCGCGCGAACGAGCCGAGTCTTTCGGCTATGGCATCACCGAGTTCACGCTGTGCTCTAACGGCATGACGGGGCAGCGGCTCGGCGGGATTCTCTCGGCGCGCGGGATCACGGGCGCCCTCCTGGCGGCATTCCCGACGGAGCCGCACACGATATCCTTTCCGTGGAATGATTTTGCGATCGTGCAGGTCGGCCACCAGATTGAGTCGCCCCAGCTTGATTGCGTCCTGAGCGACCACTCCGAGGCCGTGACAATGGCCGCCAAGGAGATCGCGCAGTGCGGCTACAGCCGCATCGGCCTCGCGATTGAGACGTATCAGGACCATATTACCGACAGCCGGTGGTCCCTCGGGTACGCGGGACTCTCGGTGACGATGCCTTCGTTGGCCAAGATCCCGCCACTTCTTCCAACTCAGATGACACGCGACCTTTTCCTGGAATGGGTCAACAAGTACAGAGTCGACTGCGTTCTTACTCTTTCAACGTTCCGCAACGAACCCAACGTCATGGATTGCTGGCTCGAAGGCAGCGGCCTGAGCGTCCCGAAGGATGTCGGCCTTGTCTCGCTCGACGTAACCCGGGTGCATTCGGACTGGTCGGGAGTGAGGCAGCATTCGGAGGAGATTGGCCGCGCCGCGGTCGACATGCTGTTCTCGAAACTCCAAGCGGGTGAGCGCGGAATTCCGCAGCTTCCCCGCACCCTTCAGGTTCACGGACACTGGCACGACGGCGGGACATTGCGTCCGCCGATTGAAGCCAAGGCCGCCTGCGAAGCTTAGGCCAGTCGCCGCCGGCGCCTATCGCGCTCTGCGGTTGCGCGTTGCCGTGATACTAGGAAGGGCTTGCCGGAAATCTTTAATGCGGCTGTCTTGCCAGACCCCGATCCAATGAAGTCGCGACGGCATTTCTCCTTGGTCTGGATTGCATTCGTGCTGGGGGCGGTCGCCATTCTTGCCTGGAAAACCGAAGCTCGGATCAATCGCCTCGAATTCCTCTCTGGCATCGGAGCCCCCGCGGGGACTCACATTGTCGGCGGTGCCGCTTCAGGCGATTCAGAGCTCACGGCCAATAATTCGCTGCCCATTCCTGACCAACTCGACGCAAGTTACCACTGGCTTGCGCAAACCCAGCGCATGCTCAATCGCGGCGAAGCCAGGGTGCGCCATATAGATTATGAAAATGCGCCCTTCGGCCGGACCGTGCTTGCGCCCTCGCCTTATCGATGGTGGCTGGGATTCCTCGCCTGGTGCGATCATCTAGCCACTGGAACGCCCACCTCGAAGCTGGTCGAAAAGGCAGCACTCCTCGCCGATCCGCTTTTGTGGGGAATCATCATATTAGGATCTGCGATTCTCGCCGCGAGGTTCTTTGGTTCTCTTTCCGCCTCTCTAGTAACCATCGGCCTTGTCGTTCTTTTCCCCTTCATCACGGGGTTCTGGCCGGGCGCGCCGGATGACAGAGGCCTCGCACAGGCCCTCGCAATGGCGAGCGTTCTGCTTCTTGCCGGTGCTGCCGCGGCAGCGCCTGAAAAGGAGAAGGCCAGGCGACGTGGGTTCATCCTTGCCGGCATCGCGGGCGGATTGGGCTTGTGGGTTAAAGTTTCCGTGCAGCTCCCGGTGCTCTGGGGAATTGGCGCCGGCGGGCTCCTGGTCGCCCTCATCTCTCCGCGCGGCAACACGACCGCAAACGGGCCGGCGCCCCTGCTTCCTTGGCGCGCTTGGGCGTGCGCGGGAGCAGTGACCACGATTCTGGCCTCACTGATCGAATACGCGCCTTCCGAACTGCGGACTTGGGAAATGTCGTTTGTCCATCCGCTCCAGGGTCTCGCGTGGCTCGGCGCGGGAGAGCTCCTGGTCCAGGCAAGCGCTTGGCTGCGAGACCGGACTTTCTCCCGGTCCCCCAAGAATCTTGTCCTGGTTTCGTTGTCCATCGCGCTCGTTATAGCCGTTCCCGCCGCGCTCCTGATCCGTCACGGCGCTGATCTATTCGTCCTCGACAGCATGGTCTCCCATTTGACGCGGCTCCGCGGTGGTATCGTAGCGCCAAGCCTGGCGGCTTGGATGGGAACCCAGGGACCTTCGATATGGCTGTGGCTCACTCTGGCGCCGCTGGGCTTGCTGCTCCCTGCCATTTGGGTGCTGAAGAACAACCAGATCGCGAAGCCGACCCGAATGGCCGTGGCGATCACCCTGGGACCGGTGATCGTGGCGCTATGCCTCGCCTGCGTTAAGCTCAACTGGTGGCAAACCCTCGATGCATTGCTGCTGGTAACCCTGGCCGCGGTGGCGCCGGGAATTTCTTCCCAGGCGATTGGCCGCAAGGCACGCCTTGGCTGGATCAGCCTCGTCGTCGCCCTCCTCGCCCCGGGCTTGATCTTCGTCTTGGGTTGGGATCGTCCGAGCCCCGGTGATGTCCTTAGCCGAACAGAAATCCAGGACCTGGTGCTACGCGATCTTGCGGGTTGGATCAGCCAGCATTCCGATCCGGGGACCGTGGTCGTGCTTTCGCCTCCCAGCGCGTCCATTGCCCTTTCTTATTATGGGGCGTTTCGTGGACTCGGCTCCGTAGGTGACGAAAACGAGGACGGCATAAGGGCCGCCATTCGCATCATGTTGTCCCGGAACCTCCAGGAGACGAAGGAAATGGTGAACCGCCGAAACATCACGCACATCGTCCTGCTGTCCTGGGACACGTTCTTCGGTGACTTTGCCCGCGCCGCCGGCGGTCAAATCGAGGGAACCTTCATGGACAAGCTGAAGTTCACAACGCTTCCACACTGGCTGCGTCCCCTGGCCTATCCGTTGCCTTCGATCCCGGGTTTCGAGGACCAGTCCGTGACGGTCCTGGAGGTTGTCGACGAACAAGACGACGCGACCACCCTGGGCAATGTCGCGCTATATTTTGCAGAAATGGGGGATCTGGATCAGGCCCGGTCGTCGGCCCAGGGGCTGTCCCGGTTCTCCACGAATTTCGGCGCCTGGGTAGTCCGCGCCGAGGTGGCAGCCGCCGTCCACGATGATGACGAATTGGACAGGGACCTGAAGGTGCTGCAGTCACGCCTGGCGCTGAGGGTTCAACCCTTGATCTCGTGGGACCGCCGCGTCGACCTCGCGGCCGTTCTGGCCAGGGCCAAGCTCACGATGCTAGCCAAGAGACAGCTGACGCTGTGCATCAACGCCATCGATGACGATCACATCCGTTCACTGTCGCCGGCGTCCGTTTACCGGCTGATGGTTTTGAGCCGCGGATTGGGAGTGGCGATGCCGCCGGCGCAACACGACCTCGCGCTCAGCCTTGTGCCCGCGACCTTGCGCGCTCGATTGCAGTAGGGAGCCGGGACGGCACGGCAACAAATGCATTGCTAAGCTCAACTCGACTCTACTGAAAGCAGCACGATGAATCGCAGGGAAATGATCGCGCGGTCCTCCGCCGCCGCCTTGGGATTTGGCCTGCGCGGCTGGCTTCGCGTCGCGGCCCAGGACAATCCCCAAGCCGCTCCGGGCCCGCTTGAGTCCGCGCCATTGGTGGGACGCAAGTTGAGCCCACGATCCGGGCCGCCTGGAAAGACGATGTTCACCCTGCTTCCACCCGAGGCCACCGGCGTGCGCACGGAAAATCAGTACGCCGACCCGCAGATGAAGGGCGCCCTGTTCCAGCAATACAACGGGGGCTCCGTCGGGACCGGCGTTGCGATCGGGGATTTTGACAACGACGGAAGGCCGGACATTTTCGTGGTCAGCAAGACGGAATCCTGCCGCCTTTTCCGCAATCTCGGCGACTTCAAGTTCGAGGACGTGACGGACAAGGCCGGAGTCGGGGACAAGGGGGACGCGGCGAAGATCTGGAAGTTTGGGGCCACCTTTGCCGACGTGAATAACGACGGCCTCCTGGATATCTACGTCTGCCGTTACAACGCCCCGAACCTGCTCTATATCAATCAGGGCGACGGCACCTTCAAGGAGATGGCCCATGCCTATGGCCTGGACGTGGTCGACTCCTCGGTGATGGCGGCGTTCTGCGACTACGACCGAGACGGGCTGCTCGATGTTTACATCGCCACGAACATGCTGGCCGACGAAAGCGAGAGCGGCGGGCGGCGAGGGTATATGTTCCATAACCAGGGCGATGGGACGTTTCTGAACGTCACAGAGAAGGCGGGCATCGTCCTGAAAACCCGCAGTCATTCCGCGACCTGGTGGGACTACGACAACGACGGTTGGCCTGATCTTTACGTTGCCTACGACTACGGCGTGCCGGACTCCCTCTACCACAACAACCGGGACGGGACATTTACCGATGTTTCCGGAAGCGTGCTGCCGCACACGGCCTTCTCCTCGATGGGCTCGGATTACGGCGACGTGAACAACGACGGGCTGATCGATTTTATCGTCGCCGACATGGCTTCGGCCACCCACGAGAAGGACCAGCGAATGATGGCCGATTCCAGAGCGCGCCTCGCCGAACGACTGGATGGCGCCACAACCGTGGCGAAGATTCCCCGGAATGCCCTGCTTATCAACACAGGGACGGGTCATTTCCAGGAGGCGGCGTTCATGGCGGGAGTCGCCGCCACCGATTGGACCTGGTCGATCCGCCTGGTCGACCTGGACAATGATGGTCGCCTCGACCTGCACGTCACAAATGGATTTCCTTACGATCCCAACGTCGACGTCGTGAAGCGCCAGATGAGCGCCGAAAGCGTGGCAGAGTCCGTCCGAATCATGACGGAGAGCCCAATCCGGGCGGAAAAGCACATTGCCATGCGCAATCTCGGGGATCTCCGGTTTGAAGACGTCAGCGCGGACTGGGGTCTCGACCAGCGCGCGGTGAGTTTCGGCGCCGCCTACGGCGACCTGGATGGGGACGGGGACCTCGATATTGTCTATAGCAACTACCATGGCGGCGTCACGGTCCTGAGGAATGACTGCCAGACGGGGCACCGGGTGATTCTTGATCTCCGCGGGACGCGGTCGAACCGCTTTGGCATCGGAGCCACAGTTCGAATTGAAAGCGCGCTCGGGGTGCAGGCGTCCACGCTGAGCCTGGCACGTGGCTACCTTTCAAGCAGCGAGCCCATGCTCCAATTCGGGCTGGGGGAGGATACGGTGATCAAGCGCCTGGTTGTTACCTGGCCCAGTGGCCGCGTGCAGTCTTGGGAGAACGTGGAAGTCGATCAGCGTTATCTGATTACCGAACCCGCTGCGTCCGCCTCGGATTCCCAGCCGGCGTACGCTCCACCGCCTCGCCCGTCCTTCCAGGAGGTGAGCCATAACCTGGGCCTTGCCGTGCGCATGCGGGAGGAGACCGTCGATGAAGCCTCGCTGCAGCATTTGGTGCCTTTTCGATTCAATCGCCGCGGTCCGGCCTTGGCGGTGGGAAAACTGGCGGGAGGAGAACGGGAATCGATTGTGATCGGAGGCACCACGAAGGATCTGCCGGCAATCGCCCGCCGCATCAGCGGGGCAAATTTCGAGATCGCTTCCCTTGCGGGAGTCTCTGCGAACCCGGTCGATAACGGGCCGATCCTGGTTTTCGATGCGGATGGAGACGGTTACGACGATGTTCTCGTCACCATGGGGGGCAATTCACTCCCCGCCGGGATGGCGGAGTACCAGCCCCGCCTCTACCTTGGCGATGGCCAGGGCGGCCTCCGGCCAGCCGCCGCGGACGCCCTGCCTGCATTGTCGATCAATGCGGGGGCGGTCGCGGCCGCGGACTTCGACCGGGACGGACGGCTCGATGTTTTCATCGGCGGCCGCATCAGCTCCGGGCAGTACCCGTACGCACCGCAAAGCGCCCTTCTGAAGAACCACGGCGGCAAGTTTGAGGATGTTACTGATGCCTTGGCTCCCGGGCTCCGCGAAGTCGGCCTGGTCACGTCGGCTCTCTGGAGCGATGTGGACGGGGATGGGTGGCCGGACCTGCTGCTGACCCTGGAGTGGGGCCACGTGAAATATTTTCACAATGGTCGCGGCAAAGGTTTTGAGGACTGGACGGAAAAGGCGGGCTTTGCGGCGGCGGGCACTGGATGGTGGACGTCGATCGCATCGGCGGATTTCAACGGCGACGGCCGGCCTGACTACGTGGTGGGCAATCTGGGCCTAAATACGCAGTACCACGCGGACGCGCTGCATCCGGCCGTGATTTACTCGGGTGACTTCAGCGGCGACGGTTCCCCGAGACTGGTCGAAGCCTATTACGAAGGGGACCGCGTCTATCCCTGGCGCGCGCGCCGCGACCTTGGCGCCGAGTTCTCGTTCATTTTTAAGCATTTTCCCCACAACAACGATTATGCGCGGGCCACGGTGGGGGATATTTTTGGCGACGATAAGATTGCGAAAGCTGACCTCTTCGCGGCCACGGAGCTGCGCAGCGGTGTGTTCCTCAGCCAAAGCGATGGGACCTTCCGCTTCGAACCGCTGCCGCGGATCGCCCAGATCTCCCCGCTGTACGGGATCGTCGCAGGAGATTTTTTTGGCGACGGCAATGCCGGCATCTACGCGGTTCAGAATTCGTTCGCACCCATTCCCGCAGTCGGGCGTTTCGACGGTGGCCTCAGCCAGATGCTGCGCGGCGATGGCCGGGGCCACTTCATGGCAGTGCCGCCCGCTGAGAGCGGCTTGGTGGTGCCGGGTGACGCGAAAGGGCTCGTCGTCCTTGACCTAGACAACGACGGCTGGCCCGATTTTCTCGTCTCGAGGAACAACGACGGTGTGCTCGCCTTCAGGAACAACGGCGTAGCTGGCCGAAAATCCGTGTGCATCAAACTGCGCGGGCAGGCTGGCAACCCCGTCGGGGTGGGGGCAAGTGTCACCGTCGAAATGGCGGACGGCTCGACCAGGAGCAGCGAGGTGTACGCCGGCTCCGGCTACTACAGCCAATCGACACCAGCCTGTTTCTTTGGGTATTCGGACGAAAATCCGCCGCGCCAAGTCCGCGTTCGCTGGCCTTTGGGGACGACAACACAGCATTCTTTTCCTCCTGGATCGTCATCGTTGGTCCTCTCGCAAACGTGATTTAGCAACGTTTGCATACGAAGGGAATCGAGTTGGTGGCCGGCTTCCCCCACATCTCCCCCGTCAGCGATTGCTTTACCCCGTAAATAGCCCCGATCACCCCATCGGTTGATCGGAGATCCCAGCCACGGGCGAAGCGCAGCCTTATCCCCAGCACCGAACTATACCCCAACATGAAGTACACACCAAGGAATTCACGGCTAGTAGCCGTATTGGTCGCCGCGATATCCGCTTGCGCGAGTATCCAGGCCCAGACAGCCCCGAGTCCCGCCTCGGCAACGCCCGTGACGACGACCACGACGACCACGACAACGACGGCCTCTCAGGATGATGAGACTGTTTTGCTTTCCCCGTTCGAGGTCCAGGCCACCAGCGACACGAAGAGCTATGTCGCGCAAAGCACACTTGCCGGCAACCGACTCAACACCAGCCTGCGCGACATCGGCAGCTCCGTTACGGTGGTCACTTCGCAGTTCCTAGCGGACACCGGTGCGACGGACAACACCTCGCTGCTCCAGCGCCTCGGCGGCACTGAAGTGGGTGGCATAAATGGCAACTTTGCCAGTCCCGGTCCTGGCAGCTCCAATGCGGTCCTCACCGAAGACACCATCCATCCGAGCGAGGACACCCGTATCCGCGGTCTCGCTGCCGCCGACAATACCCACGATTTCTTTGCCTCAGACATCCCATGGGACTCCTACAACATCGACCGCATCGATATCTCGCGCGGACCCAATGCGATTCTCTTTGGCGAAGGCAGTCCCGCCGGCATCATCAATGCGGGCACACGGGGTGCCGAATTCAACAATTCCGGAAACCTCGACCTGCGCTTTGGCAGCTGGGGCAGCGCCCGCGAGAGCCTGGATTACAATTTCCAGATCGTGCCTGACCAGGTCGCCTTCCGGCTCGACGTTCTTAACGACCACGAAAAATATGAGCAACAGCCGGCCTATTCGAAGGACCAGCGCATATCCGGCGCGCTTCGCGTCGAGCCCGCCTTCCTGAACAAGGGAGGAAACCATACCGTCTTCAAGGCGAACTTCGAGTCCGGCCAGGTCGATTCCGACAATCCCCGCGCACTTCCCCCCACTGACCACATCACTCCGTTTTTCACACCAGCCGATACGGGAGCTTATCAGGCGGGGCTTAATGGTTTGAATTCGTGGGTATCTGGCCTTCCCGCAAGTTACGTCGCCAGCGCCGCCAATGGTTATGCTGGCGCCGGCCGCGCCGGAAATTCGAATGACGATCCGTGGTTTACAAATGCCCAGATCGGCAATTCCAGCTTTCCGTTAAATGTCATCCAGAACGGAAACAGCAGCGGCTCCGCGGGCACGTACCGCTTCACCTCCCTTCCCCAGCCTGGCACGGCCACGGCCACCAATCTCACCTGGCCCTACGGCGCGTTTCCAGGCGCATGGCTTCATATCAACGGCGCATCGGCGGAACCCATCTATGCGGGGCTGCCCTACGCCAATGCTGGCCTTTTCACGGATACCTCGCTGACCGATCCTTCGGCCTTCAATTTCTACAAGAATCTGATCGACGGCACGATGAAATCGGAATGGCAGCGTTTCTGGTCTGCGACGGCGGATCTCTCGCAGACCTTCCTCGATGACCAGGTTGGCTTCGACCTCGCCTACAACAAGCAGCACTACGAGAACGGCCAAATCAACCCCTTCGGCGGTGCCGTCCCCCTGTACATTGACGTGATGTCGACCAACAACGACGGAACGTCGCTCGCGACCGCCAGCGCGAATCCGAACTACGGCCGGCCGTACGTCATCAACAACGACAACGCCACCAACGACCAATATATCAGCGATCGCGAAGATTCACGCGCCACGGGCTTTGTCTCACATGACTTCAGGAAGGACGGCAGTGAGTGGTGGGAGAAGGTGCTTGGCATCCAGACTATGACCGGCATGGCGGAAAACGCGAAGCAGACAACCGACACCATGGCTTGGCAGCAGTATGGATACCTCGGCTCAAATCTCGCTCTCGCGGATACCCTAGACGGCGGATACAGCGGCAGTAACTTCGCAAGCGCGAACCCGCAACAGGTCATCTATCTCGGGCCCTCGCTGGTTGGCAAGTCGCTCTCGGGAGCTAATATTTCCAGGGTCACCGGCAACCCGACGATCGGCAGCCAGCCGGTCAATTACTTCGATTTCACTCCGAACCCGGCGAACTCATCGTTGAGTCCCACCAATCCCGCGTACTACAACGGCTGGACGGGCGAGCAGACCCTGACAGTCACCAATTCGGAGTCCGACCCTTCAGTCAACCGCCAGCTCTTGGCGACTTCCGATAGCATCACGCGCTCGGTCACGACCTCCCAGGCGTTGGTCTACGAAGGCAAGTGGCTGGATGACGCACTTGTGGGCATCTATGGATGGCGCAAGGATATCAACACGAGCTATGCGGATTCCGCCACTCTCGGCGACGCGAACGACGCGCAAGGCATCAACTTCAACAACGTCAACTTTGCAAACGGCACCCAGGGACGTGTAGAAGTTCAATCCCGCTCCTATAGTGTCGTGGGTCACCTTGGAGAGCTCCCCGGCATTAGAGACTTCGCCAGCAAGCTGCCCTTCGATGTCAGCCTGTCATACGGCGTATCGACCAACTTCGAGCCCGACTCCAGCCGCGTCAACATCAACGGGGATTCTGTCGCGCCTCCTTCAGGCAAGACCATCGAGCGCGGCATTATGGTCGAGACGCGTGACGGCAGGTTCGCCCTCAAGGTCAACCACTACGTGACAGGAATCTCGAACGGCTCGAACCCGGACGGCACCTCCTTCGCCGCCGAGCTGGCCAATTTCGTTGGCAACTCTGCGTACTACGGCAACGTCTTTTATTACCGCACCGACCAGTCCACCCCGCTGCAGGCAGGACCCACGTCGGTCCCGTCCGCCAATCCGGGCATCGGCCCCGACGGCGGCACTCCTGGTCTAGCCGTCGGTGGTGAAGGCTCGGGCTGGTACTTCGATGCCGCGGGATACCACACCCAGGCAATGGAGAACCTGCAGCAGGCCTCGACCAATGCCACGCGGGCATGGGAGACCCAGCTTAACACTGATTTCCCCAACTTCTTTAAGGATTGGGGCATGGGTAGCCTGTCCCAAGTGCAGGCCGGCCTTGTCCCGAGGAGTCAGCTGCAGGGTGCCCCGGGTGAACAGAACTTCGCGATCACCGAGAACTCAGTGTCCCAGGGCTGGGAAGTTGAGCTCGACGCCAACCCCACTAAGAACTGGCGCGTTACACTCAACGCGACAGAGACGAATGCGGTCGTCACGCAAATCGGTGACGCGGCCCTGACCAAGTTCATGGCGGAAACGCAGGCCTACGTTAAGGGCCCCGGCGGCTCCCAGCAGTGGTTCTGGGGCCAGGATATCGCCCCCAGCGTTCCTGACGTCGCCCAAGCCTACTACATCGCCTACAACGGCCTTCCTGCGGCGGGTGGCGCTTACGCCCAGCTGCAGCAGCAGCAGGGTGTCGCGGAGGAGGAGCTCGCCAAGTGGCGCTTCAACCTGACGACGAACTACGACTTCGATCACGCCTTCCTCAAGGGCGTCAACATCGGTGGCGGCATTCGCTACACCGGCCGTGAGATCATCGGCTATCCCCCGAGTGGCGATCCCACGCTTCCGCCTCCGTACCTCCCCAACCTATCCGCGCCAGAGTATGCCGGGTCCGAGGTCTACTTCGACCTTTGGGTGGGATATCACCGCAAGATCACCAGTAAGATCAACTGGAACATCCAGCTCAACGTCGAGAACGTCGGCAAGGGCAACTACCTGATTCCAGTCAGCTACCAGGCGCCCATAAACGGCGTGGCACAACCTGCGTTCTATCGCATCGGGCCGACGGAGAAGTTCACGGTCAAGAACGTGTTCAGCTTCTAATCCCGTAGTCTCGAAACTCGCGCCCGGCTGACAGCAAGCCAGGCGCGGTTTCGGGCCGACCGAGGCGCCTACCTTCACAAATACCCTGAGGCCCCGACTTCTCGGATAGGTCAAAGGCACGTTTCCAATCCAAGGCAGGTGCCATCCGCGGGGATCGTACCGGTCACCAGACAAGCAAGGTGCGCTGCAGGGCTCCAACGAGGTAAGGCCTGCCGCGCACCTTCTCTTTTCAACAACGTTTTCTCCTACCAATTAAGTGGACCCAGCGAATGACCCGACCGAACAGAACATGGACAGCCGCCAGCCGGCGACCCCCGAGAGGGGGGCGACCGGCCTAGGCGGCGGCCCGGGGCTGCATTTCGAGGCGGCGATATTCGACATGGACGGCGTGGTGGCTGACTCGGCGGTCATCCACTCGAAGTCCTGGAAGCGGGTTTTCGACGAGTATCTGCAGTTCAGATCGCAGCAATACCAGGAGCCCTTTGTGGAATTCACCCACGAGCACGATTACCTAGGCTACCTTGACGGGCGGCCGCGCTACGACGGGATCGAGGCCTTCCTCACATCGAGGGGCATCCGCATCCCGCGCGGGAATCCCGACGACTGGACCGGCAGCGAGTCCATTTGCGCCCTAGGCGGCAGGAAGAACGCGATATTCAACCAGATCATCGAGACGGAGGGCGTCGAGGTCTTCGAGAGCACGGTCTCCATGATACGCGACCTCCTGCAGCGCGGGGTGAAGGTCGGGCTCGCCACGTCGAGCTACAATTCCGCCGTGATCCTCGGGAAGACCAACACGAGGCATCTCTTCGGCACCGTCGTCGACGGGCTGGAATCCGCCATCCTGGGCCTCAGGGGCAAGCCGGAGCCCGACATATTTGTCACCGCTGCGGCCAACCTGGGCGTCACCAGTGCCAGGGCGATCGTGTTTGAGGATGCGGTCACCGGGGTGCGCGCGGGTGCAAAGGGAGGCTTCGCGGTCGTGGTCGGCATCGCGCGCGAGGAGAACGAGCGGGAGCTGGAGGCGGCCGGCGCGGACTTGGTCGTGTCCGACCTCTCCGAGACCAATCTTGAGGAAATCGACAGGCTGGTTCAATCCAAGCGTGCTACCGCCCAATGAATGCTTCGTTGGCGATAGATCCCCCCATGCAAAAGAAACCCCTGCTTAGTTTTTGGCAGCTCTGGAACATGAGCTTCGGCTACGTCGGCATCCAGTTCGGCTTCGCGCTCCAGAACGCGAACGTGAGCCGCATCTTCGAGACCCTGGGTGCCAGGGTCGACGACATCCCGATCCTCTGGATCGCCGGCCCGGTATCGGGCATGGTCGTACAGCCGATTATCGGCTACATGAGCGACAAGACCTGGAACAGGCTTGGGCGCAGGAAGCCGTACTTCCTTGCCGGCGCCGTCCTGGCATCCCTCGCCCTGATCGTGATGCCCAACTCGTCCGTCCTCTGGTTCGCGGCAGGCATGCTATGGATCATGGACGCCTCCATCAACGTGACGATGGAGCCCATGCGCGCGTTCGTCGGGGACATGCTCCCGGACGAGCAGAGGACGACGGGCTTCGCGGTCCAGACGTTCTTCATCGGGGCCAGCTCCGTCATCGGCTCCCTGATGCCGTACCTCCTCACCAACTGGCTCCATATCGCGAACACGGCGCCGGAGGGCCAGGTCCCCGCGTCGGTGAAATGGTCCTTCTACGTCGGCGGCGTTGTGTATCTCCTGGCCGTGCTCTGGACCATCGTCTCGGTGAAGGAATACACGCCCAAGGAGCAGGCCGACTTCCACGCTCAGGAGGGCGATGGGGATCCGGAGGAGCCGACCTTTGTCCTGGATTCGGCAAGGTACTTCAAGGCCGGGTCAGTCCTGGTCGTGGCGGGAATCGCGGCGAGCCTCGTCATCCGCTACTTCGGCTGGGACAAGGCGCTCTACATCCTCTCCGTCGGTGCCTGCTTCTACGGCGTCCTGGAGATGGTCGCCGCGAGGCGCTACGATGCCGGCAAGAAGCACGGCCTGGCGGAGCTCGTCCACGACCTGAACGGCATGCCCGGGACCATGAGGCAGCTTGCCCTGGCGCAGATGTTCACCTGGTTCGCCCTCTTTGCGTTCTTCATCTACGCCACCTCGGCCGTCACGAGCTACCACTTCGGCAGCACCGATCCCCGGAGTTCCGCCTACAACGAGGGCGCGAACTGGGTCGGCGTGCTGATGGCCGTCTACAACGGAGTGGCTGCGCTCGTGGCGTTCCTGCTCCCTGTGATGGCCCGGCGCACGAGCCGCGTGACGACGCACATCGTGTGCCTCGTCATCGGCGGCCTGGGCCTCTGCTCCATGTACCTCTTCAGGCAGCCGCAGCAGCTCCTGATCTCCATGGCCGCGCTGGGCCTCGCCTGGGCGAGCCTGCTCACGATGCCGTACGCGATCCTGAGCAACATCGTCCCGTACCGGAAGATGGGCGTCTACATGGGCATGTTCAACCTGTTCATCGTCATCCCGCAGATCCTGGCAGCGGCGCTGCTCGGGCTCCTCGTGCGCACGGTGTTCCACGGCCACGCGATCGACGCGATCGTCGCGGGAGGAATCTCCATGATCGTCGCCGCCGGGCTCATGCTCCGGGTCAAGGACGAGAAGGTAGACCCAGTACCTATATGAAAGACCTCTGGTCCATAAGCACGGCGGAGCCCGATGGCGGCAAGGAGGGCGTCATGCGCCGCGGCAACGTCTACCAGATTTCCAACGGGTACATGGGGTACCGGGGAACCCTGGACGAGTTTGGACCGGAGCAGCTGGTGGGAATCACGATCGCTGGGATATTCGACAAGGTGGGCTCGGCCTGGCGCGAGCCCGTCAACGCCCCGAACGGCGGCTTCACGCGGGTCGCCATCGACGGGGTCGAGCTCTCGGCGCTCGGCGACAAGGTCAAGAAGCACACTCAGACACTGCGCTTCGCCAACGCCGTCTTCGAGCGCGAGACAGAGTTCCTGTGCAAGGACACGACGCTCACGATCCGCTCCTCGAGGTTCCTGAGCGCGAAGACGCCGAACCTCGGCGCGGTCCAGTTCTCCGTCACCTGCGACAGGACGGCCAGGCTCACCCTCCGCACGGGCATCGACGCCAACATCTGGGACCTGAACGGGCCGCACCTGGTCATGGTGGCTTCCGAAGAGCAGGATTCCGTGCTGCTGGTGCAGGGCGTCACGAGCGAGGCCGGCAAGCGGGTTGCCGTGGCGGAGTCCTGCGACTGCGTCTTCGGCGAGGCGGGCTACGTCTCCAAGGGCAACCGCAACCTCAGGGAGTTCTTTTTCATAGCCGAGGCGGGCAAGTCCTACACCTTCCACAAGTTCTTCGCGGTCTACACGGACAACGACGTCCCCGCCAAGTCGGTCGCCTCGGCCGCGATCGCCACGGTTCGCCAGGCGATGTCGCTCGGCTACGAGGCCTGCCTCGCCGTCCACACGTCGGAGTGGGAGAAGAAGTGGGACCGCGGCGACGTGAGGATCGAGGGCGACGACCAGGCGCAGCTGGCGCTTCGCTACAGCATCCTCCAGCTGCTGATGGTGGCGCCCGTCGAGGGGAGCTCCAACTCCATACCGGCGCGCGCCCTCTCGGGCCAGGTCTACAAGGGGGCGATCTTCTGGGACACGGAGATGTTCATGTTCCCGTTCTTCCTGCATACGCAGCCGAGGAAGGCGGTCGAGCTGATGCGCTATCGGATCCGCACCCTCGACGGGGCGCGCCGCAAGGCCAGAACCGAGGGTCCGGGCTACACCGGAGCCTTTTACGCCTGGGAGAGCCAGGACACGGGCGACGACGCCTGCACGTACTTCAACATCGGCGACCCGTTCACCGGCCGCGAGCTGAGGACCTACTTCAGGGATAAGCAGGTCCACATCAGCGGGGACGTGGCCATCGCCATGTGGAGCTATTTCCGACTGACCGGCGACGACACGCTGCTGCTTGAGGGCGGCGCCGAGGTGATCCTGGAGTGCGCCCGCTTCTACTACTCGGCGGCCTACTACAAGGAGGACAAGCACCGGTACGAGATCCTGGATGTCACGGGTCCCGACGAGTACCACGAGCGGGTGAACAACAACGCCTTCACGAACATGGTGGCGAGGGAGACCTTCACGATCGCCGGCGAGACCGTGAGCCACCTGAGGAAACATCACCCGAAGATGCTCCGCGCGCTGCTGAAGAAGCTGAAGATCACGGCCGAGCTCGCCAAGTTCAAGGAGGCCGCGCGCAAGCTCTTCGTGCCTAAGCCGGACCCGAGGACGGGCGTCATCGAGCAGTTCGACGGCTACCTCGGGCTCCGTGAGTCAACGGTCGAGGAACTGAGGGCTAAGATGTTCCACCCGAACGAGTACCTCGGGGCGGGGCAGGGGCTCGCGGTGCCGACCAAGATCATCAAGCAGGCCGACGTCGTGATGATGCTGAACCTCTTCAGGACGCGCTTCTCGCCCGAGATCAAGAAGGCCAACTGGGACTACTACGAGCCGCGGACGGAGCATGGCTCCAGCCTGAGCGCCTGCGCCTACGCCATGGTCGCGGCCGAGTTCGGCAACCTCGAGTACGCGTACAAATATTTCCTGAAGACCGCGAGGATCGACCTCGAGGCCAAGTACAAGGTGTACGTCGGGAGCGTCTTCATGGGCGGCTCGCACCCGGCGGCCAACGGCGGGGCGTGGATGACCGCGGTCCTCGGCTTCGGTGGGGTCCACGTGGACGAGAAAAGGGTCGCGATTAGCCCGCGTCTCTGCGGAAAGTGGAAGCGCCTTGAGTTCTACCTCGCGTACAAGGGAGACGGCTTCCGGATGGATATCACCAGAACCTCAGTGACGATCGCCGCTTTGCTATCCAACACGCGCCTGCACGTGATCGAGGTGGCCGGCAAGCCGGTGAGGTGCAGTCCGGGTATCCCGGTGAGTGTGAAGTACAAAACGACCCGCTAGGCCCCTAGCCGGCCAGGCAACCATGTCAAAGTTACCCCTGTCAGGATCAGCCTCCAGGCTCTGGCTCGCGCTGGCCGTCAGCGCCTGCGCATGCCGGCTGCTCGCGGCTGCCGGCGCCGACATGCCATGGGTGACCTACGAGGCCGAGGCGATGAGGACCACGGGCACGGTGATGGGCCCAAGGTACGAGCCCAACCTCGTCGAGAGCGAGTCATCGGGCGAGCAGTGCGTCAGGCTCACGAACTCCGGCGAATTCGTGGAGTTCACCGCCAAGGCGGCCGCCAACGCCATGGTGTTGCGCTACAGCCTGCCCGACTCGGCGGAGGGCGGCGGGACTGCCACCACGCTCGCTCTCTTCATCAACGGGAAGCGGGTGAGGGAGCTGCCGCTCACCTCCCACTATTCTCATCTCTACGGTGTTTACCCCTTCTCCAACGAACCTGCGAAGGGCAAGCCGCGCAATTTCTATGACGAGCTCCGCGTGAAGGACCTGGCGATATCGGCAGGCGATGTCATTCGCCTCCAGCGAGCGTCCGCGGACACGGCGTATTGCATCCTGGACCTAGTGGACCTGGAGAACGTCGCAGACCCGTTGTCCGCCCCCGTTGAATCCCTGAGCCTGGTCGACTTTGGCGCGGACAACCATGGGGGCGCCGACGCGACCGAAGCGCTCCGCAGGTGCATTGCCGCCGCGCAGGGCCAGGGCAAGGCCGTCTGGGTGCCCGCCGGGGACTACAAGGTGACGGGCGAGATTCTCCTTCCCTCGTCGGTGACGATCCAGGGGGCTGGCATGTGGCACACGACTTTCGTTGGCGACGCCGGCCTTTACGGGCAAGCCTCGCGCAGGGTCCGCTTCAAGCTCAAGGGCAGCCACATCCACCTGGCGGACTTTGCGATCCTGGGGCGGCTCAGCTACCGCGACGACAGCGAGCCGAACGACGGCATCATCGGCGCGGGCTGCGCGGAGTCCACCGTCTCCCGCATCTGGCTCGAGCACACGAAGGTGGGCATATGGATCTACAACGGTGTGAACCTCACGATCGAGGGCTGCCGCTTCAGGGACACGATCGCCGACGGCGTCAACCTCTGCGTCGGCACGAGCGGGACGGTGATCGAGAACTGCACGGCGCGGGGAACGGGCGACGACTGCTTCGCGATCTGGCCGGCCCCCTCGGACCAGGGCTTCCTCGACAATGGGCCGCGGACCGGAAACAACGCCATCCGCCGGTGCACGGGCCAGCTTCCATTCCTCGCGAACGGCGCCGCGGTCTACGGCGGGGCCAGTAACAGCGTCGAGGACTGCCTCTTCACGGATATCACGACCGGGTGCGGCATCCTGATCAGCACCACGTTCCCGACCTCGGATGAAAAGCTCGGCATCGACAACAACTTCAGCGGCACGACCAGGGTGACCGACTGCGAGCTCGTGCGCTGCGGCGGCTACGACCACGACTGGGCCTGGCGCGGCTCGGTGCAGATCTGCATGGACCGGCGCAGCATCTCGGGCCTCGTTGTCAACGGCCTCTTGATCAGGGACAGCTTCTCCAGCGGGATAACGGTCGTAGCCCCGGGTGCATCCAAGGGGAATGGAGCACTTACCCGAACCAAGCTTGATAACGTGCGCATCACCAACTCGGGCATCGGCAGCTCGCCGCATCATGACCTGTGGATAGGAAAGGGCGCCCTCGGGGAAATCGACGTGGTCGACTCGTCGATCGGCGACATCCTGAACGAGTCGCAGCCCTTCAAGATCTCCATCCTCAACCAGTAGGATCGGACAGTCAGCGGCTCCTGACTTCCTTCACGGATCCCGCTATCAGCCGCTCGAGGATCGTGATCTCGACGTCCGAGAGGCGCTTGATGTAGAGGCATCCCTTGCCGGCCTTGTGCTTGCCCAGCTTTGCCAGCAGTTCCTTGGCCTGCCCCAGGTAGCCGGGCGTCAGGTAAAGGGTTATGTCGCCCTTCCGAGACGAGAACCCGGCGAGGGGACAATCGCCCTCGTGGCCGCTGTCGTATTTGAAGTGATAGGTGCCGAACCCGACGATGCCGGGACCCCACATCTTGGCGGCGCACCCGGTGACGCGTTTCATGGTAGCAGCCAGCGCCTTGCAGTCCCTGCGGCGCTCGTCGTCCTGGATGGCCTCCAGGTACGTCTTCGAGCTGACTTGCGTCGGTTTTGTCTTCGCCTCGTACATGGCAACCTCTTGTGGCGAACAAAACCCGTTCCCGCGCCTTTGTCATTCCAAAAGCTGGTGTCTCGAAATTCCCAAGCATTTGGGTGGTGTCCCAAAACCGAGGCATTAAGAGTGCCGCCAGCCCCGCATAAATTCTGGGACCTTCCCCTGGGTTGCCGACCCGTTGGTTCCCTTACCCCCTGGCTCTAATTCAATGCAAAAGCTGATTTCCTTTGTCGGATGCGTCTGCCTCGCCGGAACCGTTTTATCACAGGCGGCGGAGCCCGCTGAGGCCGTGATGCGACGAGTGGCGGATCATGTGCTCGAGACCACGAGCTTCACCGTCGTGAACCGCGACAGCGGCGAGCACTTCCCTTCGACCGACGGGCTGGCGTATTCCCGCTCGGTCGCGGTCGAGAGCCCCTATAACCAGTGGGAATACTGGAACGGCGTGCTCGACCTGGCAATGGTGAGAATGGGCCAGGAGCTGCATAATCCGAGATACGCCGATTATTCCCGGCGGAACATGGCTTTTGTCTTCTCCAACCTCCCGTACTTCCGGCGTCAATATGACGAGGGCGTCAAGGATGCTTCGTTTTTCCAGCTCTTGCGCATGGCGAAGCTCGACGACTGCGGCGCAATGGCGGCCGGGCTGGCTGATGTCTACGGCCTGGACCCACGGCCTGAATACCGTGCATACCTGGACCGTGCGGCGGATTACATCCTCACCAAGCAGTCCCGGTTGCCGGACGGCACCCTTGTGCGGCCGGTCCCGCGGGAGATGACCCTGTGGGCCGACGACCTTTACATGAGCGTGCCGTTCCTGGCGCGAATGGGCCGGCTTACGGGCGACGACCGCTACTTCGCCGACGCGTTTCTACAGGTGCAGAACTTCAACAAGTACCTCTACGATGCCAGCACAGGCCTGTTTTTCCATTGCTGGCACAGCGACGAGAAAACAAACGGCGTGGCCCGCTGGGGACGATGCAACGGCTGGCTGATGATGGCCCAGGTGGAGCTGCTGTCTCACTTGCCAAAGGACGACCTCCGGCGCGGTGAACTCATCAATTTGCTTCGCCGCCAGATCGTCGGCGTTTCCCGCTACCAGGACCAGACCGGATTGTGGCACCAGCTCCTCGACAAGCCGGATTCGTACCTCGAGTCGTCCTGCACCGCTATGTTTGTCTACGGCATTGCGCGCGCCGTAAACGAGGGATGGATAAGCCCGGGTTACCTCAGCGTCGCGAGGAACGGCTGGGTGGGATTGTCGTCCAAGATCGACGCCTCGGGCCAGGTGGGCGACATCTGCATCGGCACGGGCATCAACGAGGACATCAAGTTCTACTATACGAGACCGACGCGGCTGAATGACATCCACGGGCTGGGAGCGACGCTGCTTGCCGGGATTGAAATGGCCAAGGCGGAGCGAAATCCCGCGTTCACGACCACCAATCCCTGAATTTCCCCGCCTGTAGAAATGAACCCACCATTTTCCGGGATTGGGTCCATGGATGGCCTGAAATGAACTCCTGGACTCATCGCGCGGCGCTCATTGCCGCCTTGTTGATTGGCTGCCAAGCCCACTCCCAGGTCGGACAGCCGCCGGAGCCCGCGATCTTTGCGCCCGGTGTGATTTCTGGCCCGGCAAATGACGGCTCTCCGACCTTCACGCCGGATGGTCGGACGCTGTGCCTCACACGCAGCGCCCCAAATTGGAGCATTATTGTCGAGTCCCACCTGGATGGCGGCCACTGGTCGATGCCGTCCATGGCGTCCTTCTCGGGGCAGTGGCCGGATTCGAGCCCGGGGTTTAGCCCAGACGGTTCCGTGCTCGTCTATGTCTCCGTTCGCCCACCGTCGGTGGATGACATGAATCCGAAGCACGCCGTCGCGAATCTGTGGAGGGTCAAGCGCTTGGGTTCGAATTGGGGCGCGCCGGAGAGACTGCCGGATACCGTGAATATCGGCCATTCCATCTGGAAGCCGAGCGTTGCGCCGGACGGGAGCATTTATTTCGTCTCCATCGACAGCGCGGGCGGCAAGAGGCTGTTCTACTCGCAATGGATGGGTGGTGCATTCCAGAAGGCCCAGCCCTTGCCGTTTAGCGATGGCACGAATGCGGATGTGGACCCGGAGATTTCCCCTGACGGCTCGTTTCTTGTCTTCTGCAGTTCCGGCCGAACCCCCGGTTGCGACAAGGACCGCTTGTTCATTGTTCTGAGGAAGGGGACGTCGTGGGGTCCGGTGACTCCGGTTCACTATACCGGCGACAAGATACTCGGTTTCAGCGACGACCAGGAACCTCATCTGAGCTCCGATGGCCACACGGTCTACTTCAGCAGCGATCGCTCTGTCCCCATTAAGTTTCCACGGTCGCAGGAACAGGCGCGCCAGGATCTCGAGCGGTTGGAGAGCTGGGACAACGGCAATTCCAACGTCTGGTCATTGGACTTGGCCTCGTGGATCAAGCCAAACTAGGGTTTGTTTCGAGTTGGACCGGGTTCCTCGGGTCACAAGTCCACCAGCGTTCCAGGATGAAAGGTTCGCCAGCTGTGCCAAAACTCCTGATGGGCGCCGAGCGCCTCAAGAGGACGACTCGTCGAACCGAGGTTGCGCCCTCCTAGGTCGTAATGCTGGTCATGGGCGGAGAGGACATCTCCCTTGAGCGTGAATTCCCAAGAAGTCTCCGGGCGCCGGAACGCGGCAAAACTATTGTCGTCCGTGGACAGAACCACGACCACGGGAACCTGGCCGATGACATCGTTGATGATGCGTTTCGACTTCAGCCGATTCCAGTCATAGGCCTTGCTGACGGTCCCGACTTCAACCCCAACGACCCAGGATTTTTCTTTCCAGGACCCTGGATCCGTCCGGGTGAGATCGCCCTTGCTCTTGCCGCGCTCGAACCTGCCTTCGCTGTCGTAATTCTCCTCGCTAGCCGTATCCGGCTGCATCACCAGGGAATCCGGGTGCAGGTCGAGCCATTTGCGAAGACTCAGTTGGCTTGCGGTGATCACCGGGAGCCTCGCGCCCTCCAGCGGGCCGGCCACGGCCTCGCCGGTAGCCTGCCTCCACCAGCTGTGGGTTGTTACGTCCTCAAACATGGCGTTGAAGTGGTCCATAGCTGGGCCGACGCCCAGAAGAAGCACTTCTCGGACGGAGGGATTTTTGATCAGATATATTCAGGCAGGTGACGAGCCGTGACGGATGCTTCGCAAGGCTATCGACATGCGCAGGCAGCGAGCTTCTAGTCTGGGCAGGATGAATGGTAAGCCGAGGCTCGTTTTACTAACAATATCGGTGTTGTTGCTGGCCGCGTGTACGTCCGGTCCGGCCTTCACGGATGCGCCGCAATCGGATGCGGCGAGCCTTGAGGGACCTGTGTTTCCGACGCAGGGAGCCGAAAACGGGAACTGCTCGGTCGCGGTTGTGCAAGTTGACGGGCTGCACAGCGATTTTACAGCCAGCCACCTAGGCCTGAACTGGCATGCGTCGGGTAAGGCGAAGCCATTGTTCCTTGCGGCTACCAAGCATCATTTCACTTTGAGTATTTCCTACTCGGAAGCGGCGGGAGGCGGCCCCCGGGGCCCGAGCCCACAGGGATCAGGGGATCAGGGTCCGGTTGGCGGCATCGGAGAGTACAAGGCGACCTCAATCGCCGAGATTTATCCTTCCCTTGAAGCCGGGCGCGTTTATCGGATCACTGCAGCCTACGAAAACGAGGCGATAGTCGTCATCCTATGGGACGAGACGGATGGAGCCCTAGTGCGAACGAGGGTTGCAGACTGGTCCTTCAATGCCCCTCGCACCCACACCTTGGGCACGGGACCTAACGATCATCTGATGTAGGCATCGCGGTTGCTGGCGTCCCCATGTGGCCTCCAACTAGGCTGGAACACGCAGTTAGCTTCAATTTACGGGCGCTCAAGGCGGTGATAAATGGGCGGAGCAACGAAGTCGTCGACTTGTCTACGGGTAATCTTGGCTCCCACACGGGCATTCGAATCCAGGTCCTCGGAATGCCATGCCCCATCCGTCTTTTGCTTGGCGGGTCGGTCTACCTTTGAACCATGCCTCAAGATGACATGTTTCTTGTCACCAGCGCGACCTTTTGACCTTTCCCGAATTATCCGGCCGCTGCCTGTCGCGCCGCGCTACGGCATCGCGGCGTCGATAAGAGACTTGGCCGCGGTGCGGGCCTCCGCGGCGAAAACTGGGTTGGCCCGGATGTCTGCATGCACGGTCGCCCCGTCGATAAGGAACATCAGCTGGCGCGCGAGTAGGGCGGGGGACTTGACGCCTGCCTCCACCGCCAGCACCTGAAGGCGATCCTGCAGGCCCTGCTTGTAGGCTGCCGCAGCCTTGCGAGGCTTGTCGCCCGCCGCGGTATACTCCCCGACTGCCTTGATGAAGGCACAGCCTGAGAATCCCTTCGAACTGAACCAGCCGGCCAGCCAGTCAAAGACTGCCAGCAGGCGGCGCTCGGGATTCGTTCCCGCGGCCGCGATGACGCCGTCGATCCCCGCCAAGATCTCGTTGCCCTTCTTTTCCATCGCGGCGGCGATCAGGTCCTCCTTGGAGTCGAAGTGGTTGTAAAGGGTCATCTTCGCCACGCCCGCCTTCGCCAGCACGGTGTCGATGCCGACGGCCTGGTAGCCGCTCTGGCAGAACAGGGCCCAGGCGGTGTCGAGGAGCAGCTCGCGCTCGTCCGCGCTGCCGGTGCCACCGACGCTGAGATCGTCGAGGTGGTCGCCCACGTGGCGCTCAACGTCCTGACAAACTACATGAATAACGTGGCCCGGACCGTGATCGACTTCCCGCTGGCCCGGCCTCTCGGGGCGGCCGTCGCCTGACAGGGGTACAACGTTCCGTCCTTAGGGCGCCCTCCTCGTGAGTGGCGCCCTTTTTTGCCCGGGAAGTCGAGGCGAGATCACTATTGGCCCCGGTTTCCTCGTGCATGCGGTGCCGTGAATGAGGCGGCCGGAGCGTTTCGAGAGGCAGAAAGGCCCGCCTCCGACTTGGGCAACGATCCAAGGCGTACGATTGGGAAGAACAGCGGATTTTTCTAAGGATCTTCAAAGCGACCTCTCGCGTGACCAGCCCCAGCAGCAAGCCCAAATAGTGAAGACCGAATTCTCATGAAAGACTCTGGATCCAAAGAAATGATCCAAGGTATTCGAAAATAAATGACACGGACGCAAGTTTTGGCGAAATTCAGTGTCCACCGATTTCTGCTGATCGGCGCAGGCTCTACCGCCGACCGTTCATCATCGGCTCCAGCTCGGGTTCGCCCATGCCCCTTCGCAATGGGTGGCGCAGGGGCGCCCCAGAGGGGGTCGATATCCGCGGATCGGCCTTGGCCGTGCGGTCGCCCAGCAGTGTCGTCAGGCCAGCGATGCTGTCGCGCAGGATCGATGCCTTGGTGCTCAGATCCTCTGCGGAAATCGCCGCCTGACGGGCGGTGGCGGCGTTGGCGCGGGTGCCCTGGTCCATCTGAGTGATATTTGCGCCGACCTCGGATAGGCTGTTCGCTTGTTCCTTGGAGGCAGATGCGATTTGGACAATCAGCTCGTTGAGCTGGCGTGTCTTGTCGGCGATGCGCTTCAACTCTTCGGCCACCTGGCCGGAGATCCTCACTCCGTTGTTGCTTTTTTGGATCGTGGCCTCGATCCGGTCCGCTGTCTCCCGTGCTGCTTCGGCCGCACGCTGTGCCAGTCTACGGACCTCGTCGGCGACGACGGCAAAGCCGGCGCCGGCCTCGCCGGCCCTTGCGGCCTCCACCGCCGCGTTGAGGGCCAGGATGTTGGTCTGGAACGCGATCTCGTCGATCGTGCGGATGATCTTCGCAATGTTGGTGGAGGAGGCGTGGATGTCATCCATCGCCAGGACCATCTCGCCCATCTGGCTCGTCCCGTGCTCGGTGGCCGAACGGGTCTCAGTGGCAAGGCCGAGAGCGGTGTCGGCATACTCGGTATTCCGCTTGGTCATCACCCCGACCCCTTGGAGCGAACGCGCGGTGCTCTCCAGGAAAGTTGCCTGGGCGGATGCGCTCTCCGAGAAGGAGGCTCCGGCTTGCCGCAAGTGGGCGCTTCGGACCGCGACGTCGTCGGCGATCCCGTCGACCACCTCGACGATACGACCCTGCAAGGCGATCATGCGCCGGAACATTCGGGCAATGGCGATCAGGACGACCACTTCGGCGACGACGAAGCTCGCGTGGAGGATGACGACTCCCAGGCTGGCATCGTAATTGAAGACGCTGCTGGGGATGAGGAGCCAGAAGAGGAGGTGGTGTATGGAGGTCGTCGCAGCGGCGGCGACAAGCACCGTCACGCGAGCCAGGGCCACGAGGAAAGCTAGCGCCACAAAAATGTGGAAGTGCATCTCAATCATCCCGCCGCCGAGGTGGATCAAGAGGGCGCTGAAGCACATGGCTGCGACCCCGATGGAGACCGAGGTCAGTAAGCTGCCGGGCCGCCACCAGGAGAGGACGACCGGCCCCGAAACGATCAGCAGGCCAACCCAGAGGGCGAAGGACATGCCTGAGTTGAAGTGGTAGGCCACGCCGACCATGATTGGCACATGGGCCACAAGGAGGCCCACGGCATAGGCGCACGTGCGGCGTTGGTAGGCTCTTTCATAGCAGGTCATCAAGGGGTAAGGCGCAGGCCTCGGGGTCTTCCGGACGTCAACCTGGCTAGGAAGTGGTTCAACCCGAGTCCGGGTTCGGCCCCGTCCCAGTCCTTCGGAAAAGGCCCGCTGAAGATGCGCCGACCGGCGGAGTCGAACAGGACCAGCCATGGGCCAGCGCCCAGTCCGGGAACCGTCGCTCGGTTGGTCCGTTCGACAAGGAAGCCCGCCCCCTCGAGGCGGCGCTCAGCCCCGGGGGCGTCGGCCAGGAGGCACACCCGCTCGTGCAGGTCGCTCCGCGGAGCGTGCTGGGCCAACTGCTCGGCAACGGCTGTAGAGAGGCCGCAGTCCGCGCCTAGGACGTACCAGGCCGTCTGGGCCTCCCGCTGGACCGTCGCCCCCGGCATATTGCCGGACGGAGTGGCATCGAGCGCCAATATCCAAACGCCCGCGACGCACGTGGCCGCCAGCCAGGCGCCGAAGAAAAGCATGGCTCCCTGCCAAACTGCAGGCCGCGGTATGCCGGCAGGCCGGTTGGTGGGGGATTGAGATTGAATCGGAGGCAAGCGTATCTCTTCAGGACTCCAATCGTCCCGGGCGGCGAAAAATTGAGCGCTGCCACTAATAGGAGCACACGTCGGTTATCAAAGCCTTCCTGATGAGGTGCACCCCCAATTCCGCCGGAATTACCCATCCCGTGGCCGCTATTGGCATCCGAAGACGTAGCCGGACTTGCTAATCCAATACACCACTGGTCTTTCGGAAACATTTTGAACGCCGGTTCTCCAGCACCACTGGCGGCATCCCCATCGCTCGGCACCAGATACTCTCGGCTGCCTCGCCGGTCGGCGCACTGAGGCAGCCTGCGACGTTGCAGTCGTGGCCTTCGACCCTTTGATGCTCAGGTCCGATCCAACCCGGCCAGACCGGTGCAGGATGCCCTGGAAGACCATCCCGCTTCTGGGGGTATTGGCATTGAAACTCCGTTCCTCATGAAGACCCCATTCCAAGATCGCCTAGCCGCGTCCCCATGCCGCCTTGTCATGCTTTTGAGAGCATTCGTCGTACTCTTCGCCGTGGCGCCGTCGGCGCTCCTCGCCGACGAGAGTGTCGATCTCCGTGGAGACGCGGGTGGCAAACGCTTCGACGGGATCGGGGCGGTGAGTGGCGGTGGGGCGACTTCGGTTCTTCTCAAGGATTATCCCGAGCCCCAGCGCAGCCAGGTCCTTGATTTGCTCTTCAAGCCCAAGTTCGGTGCGTCGATGAGCGCCTTGCTGGTCGAGGTTCCCGGCGACGGAAATTCGACGCAGGGTTCTGAGCCGAGCCACATGCGCGCCCGGGGAGAAACAAACTTCTCCCGCGGCTATGAGTGGTGGCTGATGCGCGAGGCGAAAGCGAGGAACCCGGGCCTCACCCTGGATGCCTGTGCTTGGGGTTGTCCGGGCTGGGTCGGCGGGGGAACCTTCTGGTCGCAGGATATGGCCGACTACTACGCCTCCTGGGCCCGCGGCTTGAAGTCCGTCTATGGGCTAGACCTAGACGCCATCGGATGCCGCAACGAGAAGGGCGTGGACGAAGACTTCGCAAAGAGACTTCGCACCACGCTGGACGCGAATGGCCTCCAGAGCATCCGGGTACATGGGTTCGACAACTGGGAGCGCAACAAGTTCGACTGGACGAGCGATCTCGCCAAGGACCCGAATCTGGCCGCGTCGGTGGCCATCCTCAGCAACCACACCCTTTGGGAAATGCCCGCCTCGTCCGAGGTCCGGCAGATAAGCGACGCGATGAACAAGCCGATCTGGAACACCGAGGAGCACGTTTACAAGGAGGGTTTCGATTGCGAGATCAGCCTGGTGAGCGCCTTCAACGAGAATTTCATCAACAGCGGGGCGACCAAGATCGTCGCCTGGTATCTCGTGGGCTCGACCTACCGCATTGAACCCTATCCCGAGACGCCGGCGGCGATGATCGCCAATACTCCCTGGAGCGGGCACTACTACACCCGGGACGTCCTGTGGGGTTACGCGCACTACGGCCAGTTCACCCAGGTTGGCTGGCAATACCTGAACGGAGGGTGCAAGCGCCTTGGTGGTGGCGGGACCATGGTGACACTCAAGTCGCCGGGCAGCGACTACAGCATCATCGCCGAGACCAAGGATGCGTCCGAGGCCCAGGAGGTCACCTTCAAGGTGGGAGGCGGCCTCGGCACGGGCCCTTTGTGCGTATGGCGCAGCAACGAGGCCGAACAATTCGTTCGGCAGTCGGACATTCAGCCCTTGAATGGCGTCTTCAGGCTCCTTCTTCAGCCCAAGGCGATCTACTCTTTATCGACGACGACGGGCCAGCAGAAGGGTTCTTTCGGCGCGGTGCCCGATGACACGGGCTTCCCGTTCCCCTACCGAGAAACCTTCGACGAATACCCGGATCCCGCAAAGTGGGGCTACCTTCCCCATTACACCGCGGACATTGACGGAGTCTTCGAGATCGCGGACAGGCCGGGAGGGCCCGGCAAGTGCCTGCGCCAGGTCGTCGACCACAAGGCGCAGAGCTGGGCGCCCGAGTGGATGCCCTACACGATCGTCGGCGACCGCGCATGGAGCGACTATGAGGTCAGCGCCGACGTATACCTCGACGACGGCGGATGGGCAGGAGTCATGGGGCGGGTGAACGACACCGGCACCGGCTACGGGTGCGCCCCCAAAGGCTACTATGTGCGTCTGGCCGCGGACGGCGGCTGCTCGCTCTATGTGTCGACTCAGGCGCCCAGCGCGGTTGCCGGGAATCTGCTTGCGACGGGACGGGTAAGCGGCATCGCCGGCCGCCAATGGCACAACCTTAAGCTGCGCCTTTCGGGCACGACGCTAAAGGTCCTCGTCGACGGCATCCAGGTGCTCTACGCGAACGATGCGACGTACCGAAGGGGAATGGCGGGCCTCGTCACCGGAGGCGAGGCAGACGCCAGGAACACAGCATGTTTCAGCGATCTATGCGTAAACGCTGTGGGGGCGCCCGCGCCGGCGCCCACGGTGGTAGAGCTGCAGCGTCGTCCCCTGTATTGAATTGCAAGCCGCACCGGGCCTCCGGCTCGACATTTTTTGACTAGACCCCATCTAGCGTCTTCCCCGGGTCCGTTAGTCTGGCGCACTCAATTGGGCGATTGCAGCGCATGGCGCCCGCTCGGGCTAAACATGGTGCTCCTTACGGGCGGGCAGCATCTTTCGACCGCTCCATCCTGACGGCCCGCAACGGCGTCCACTTCGGCGCAAAGCAAAGCTAGTTGCCGTGTCCTGGGCCGGGCGATTCGCCCAATTGACCGGGCCAATGCCATGATTGAAGGTCCTTGCTCCAAGCCACTCCAATGCTGGCGAAGGTATGAAACATTGTCCGCTCATCCTGCGGACCGCTGCCGTGAAAAAAAAGAAGGTAGCGCTCCACTCCGGGAACCCTGCGCGCATCGAACACGAATCCCGCCGTTATTCGGCCCTTTGCCCAGGGCCATGCGGCCTGTCCCAGGGTCAATACGCCTCCGTCGCGCCATTCGTGAAGGTTGCTCGAGCGTTTGACGCCGATCCCGTTCGGCGGCGAGTGAAACAGGACGTATTCGTCATTCTGAACGATCACACAGGCATTCTCGCCGCCGTCGACCCGGCCCTCCGGGTGCCATATTTCGAGGTCGTTCGACCAAGCCATGCTCACGCCTGTTTGCTTGATCTTGCAGAAGCACCACCATTTTCCGGGCACGTCCTTGTCGGCCACGATGCAGGGATCGATCATGCGCGGCATCCTTTCGCGCGGCACCCCGGGTCCTAGGAAAGCAATCAACCGGGGCGTGTCCCAGTGGCTAAGATCGCGGCTGCGCATGGTCCAGATCCGCGAGTCATCATCGCCGTGGGTGGTGTTTCCCGGGGTGGGGTAGGTCTGGAGGCACAGCACCCAAACGCCGTCCTTGCGAACGAGACTTCCGGGCGAGCTGAAATTGAGGCTCCGGTCTCGCGGAGTGATGGGCTGCGCTGCCGACCAGCGGGCCAAGTCGGTGCTCGTCGAGTAGGCAACCTGCCAGTACGGCGTTCCGTTGGAATCGTGGGTATTTAACGTGAAGAACATCCAAAATATGCCGGATTCCCATGTGACCAGGGGATCCCTGTACGCTGTGACAGCATCGCCATGGAAAAGAATGGGAGAGTTCAGGGCGGCAAGCAGGGACGGCGTGGTCTCTCCGCGAACAGCCAAGCACAGGCTCGCCAGGAACACGTTTCCAAAAAGCCCCAATCGCGCGAACCCGATCGGCTTAGATCGCTCCTCGAACGGATACCCGGCCGCGATGTTGGAAGTGGCCATGCGGTCAAAGGTGAGTGCACCCTCGAATCAATGGCAACTGACGTTGCGCCGAGCGCCATTTCAGACTTTCCTCGAGAACAGCAATCCGCCCAAAGGAAAGACGCCAAATATGAAAACATACAGAACGCTCCGCCTTGTCGCCGTGGCCCTGCTCCTTGTAGGTGCAACTCGAGCCGCCGATGAAACGAGAACCATCACCGGTGAAGCCATGTGCGCGAAGTGCGAGTTGAAATTACAGGATGAGTGCCAGACTGTCATCCAGGTCAAAGAGGGTAATCAGCTCGTCAATTATTACCTCGCGACCGATGATGCCGCGAGGGCCTTTCATCCAAGAATCTGCAAGGGCCCCGCTCCGACAACGGCCACGGGCACAGTAGCGATCGTTGATGGCAAACATGTGCTTACCGTCACCTCGATCCAAGTGATGAAGTAGATCGTCTGCTGGCGTCCCCGCGGGGATTCGAACCCGGGTTTCTCCCGAGCCATATTGGTGATCAGTAGTTGCTTCGGCAAACAATGGAGCTGTTGTCAGTGATTCGTACCCAAGATCAGGTGGAATTGGGGCACTACCCATTCTCAACGTCCATGTTCTTCAATAGCCCTGAAGCTGCGGGTTAGAATTGTCGTTGGTCGCGCAAGGGTCAAGGGTCCGGGCGGCCGTGCCCCCCCCCCCCACCCAACCCCGGATCCCCAGCAACCCGACTCGCCATGCCCCTTGCCCCGTCGAAACGAATCAAGGCCCGAGGAATCCGGCTGTCCGCAGCCCTCGTACTCGCGGTCCTTGCGCCGGTCCGCTCCCCCGCGGCCTCACCGGCCGGCGACGTTCCGGCCATGGCCGGGAGGGAGCAGCTCCTCTTGGACGCCCGCTGGCGCTTCGCCTTTGGCAGCCCGGTCGACCCGTCGAGGGACTTCGAGCACGCCACCGGCTACTTCTCGTACTTAGCGAAGGCGGGATACGCCGACGGCCCCGCAAGCGCGAAGTTCGACGACGCGGCGTGGCGCGTCCTCGACCTGCCCCACGACTGGGCGAACGAGGCGCCGTTCTCCGCCGCCGCGAGCCCGAGTCACGGCAACAAGGCCGTCGGCCGCGGCTTTCCGGACCGGACGGTCGGCTGGTACCGCAGGAGGTTCACAATCCCCGCCTCGGACTTCGGGCGGCGGATCAGCGTGGAATTTGACGGGGTCTTCCGGGACTCGGTCGTCTGGGTGAACGGGTTCTACCTAGGCCGCCACGCGAGCGGCTACACGGGCTTCGAGTACGACATGACCGACTACCTGAACTACGGCGGTGAGAACGTGATCAGCGTCCGGGTGGACGCCTCGATGGAGGAGGGCTGGTTCTACGAGGGCGCCGGCATCTACCGGCATGTCTGGCTCACAAAGACGGCTCCGCTCCACGTGACTCCCTGGGGCGTCTCGGTCCTCACCGCCTTGGAGCGCGACTGGGCCCAGCTCACGGTCCAAACGACCGTCGCGAACGACGGGTTCACGCCGGCGACCTTCGACGTCGAGCAGAGCCTCCTCGACGCCTCGGGTCAGGTGCTGGCGACTGTGACGACTACCGGCGCATCGGCCGCAGCCGGGGCCACCGTGGACGTGTCCGGACGCCTCGACGTGGCCCATCCTCGCCTTTGGACGCTCGAGTCCCCCGTCCTCCACCGGATCGTGACCGTCGTCCGCTCGGCGGGTGTCGTCGTCGACCGCCGCGAGACCTCCTTCGGGATCCGTACGGCGACCTTTGACCCGGACCACGGGTTCTTCCTGAACGGCAGTCGCGTCGAGATCCGGGGCACGAACGATCACCAGGACTATGTCGGGGTCGGCATCGCCGTCCCCGACTCGATGCACGAGGACCGAATCCTCCGGCTGAAGGCGATGGGCAGCAACGCCGTCCGCTGCTCGCACAATCCCCCCTCGCCCGCGTTCCTCGACGCCTGCGACCGCCTCGGCATGCTCGTGATCGACGAGAACCGGATGATGGGCACGAGCCCGGAGGCGCTGGGCCAGCTTGAGAGCATGATCCTGAGGGACCGCACCCACCCGAGCGTCATCCTCTGGTCGATCGGAAACGAGGAGTGGGCGATCGAGGGCAACATCAAGGGCGCGCGGATCGCGAGGACCGTCGAGGCGCACGCGCTGAGGCTCGACCCGACCCGCCGCGTGACGGCGGCGATCAGCGGCGGGTGGGGCGGGATTTCGAGCGTGATCGACGTGGCCGGCTACAACTACGTGAAGCAGAGCAACAGCGACAAGCAGCATGCCGATTTCCCGAAGCAGCCCGGCCTGGGCACCGAGGAGTCGACGACCCGGCAGACCCGGGGCATCTATGTCGAGGACCCGTCCAGGGGCTACGTCGCCCCCCAGAAGGATGCCCCGTCCGGCGGCAACGCCGAGACCGGGTGGCAGTACTATGCGGCCCGGGAGTACCTCGCCGGCCTCTGCTACTGGACCGGCTTCGACTACCGCGGCGAACCGGAGCCCTACGGCTGGCCCCAGGTGACGAACAACTCTGGGCTCCTCGACATCTGCGGGAACCCAAAGGACACCTACTACTACCTGAAGTCCTGGTGGACGGACGCGCCTGTACTGCACCTTTTCCCCCACTGGAACTGGGCCGGGCGGGAGGGCCAGAAGATCGACGTCCTCTGCTACAGCAACTGCGACCGGGTCGAGCTACTTCTGAACGGTCGCTCGCTGGGCGCGCGGGATGTACCGAAAAACGGCCACTTGGCGTGGTCGGTTCCCTACGAACCGCCGGCCCTTGAGGCACGTGGCTACCGCTCGGGCGCCCTCGTCGCCACGGAGCGGGTCGAGACGACCGGCAAGCCTGTGCGCCTGCTGCTGACGCCCAACCGCACCCGGCTCCGGGCAGACGGGACGGACGTTGCGCTCTTCACGGTCTCGGGGCTCGACGAGAGGGGCCGCGTTGTGCCCACGGCCGACAACCTCGTTCACTTCCAGGTCTCGGGCGGGCGCGCCATCGGCGTCGGCAACGGCGATCCGTCGTGCCACGACCCGGAGGTGTTCGTCGACGAAGTGCGCCAGGTCCTGGTCTCTGACTGGCGAGGGCGGATATCCGCGGCGGCTACGGGCTCCCCTGCCCCGGCCGACGAGCTGGCGCCCCTGCCGAGGCTCGGCAACTGGAAAGCCGTCCTTCCGAAGCCGGGCGAGGTTTATGAACTCGCCGCCTCGTTTACCCTCGGCGAGGTCGCCGCCGGCGACCGCTGGCGCCTCACGCTCCCATCGCTCGGCAGGGAAAGCTCGGTCTGGCTGAACGGCCGGCTCCTCGCGAGGGACCTGGACACCTCCTCCGCGGGGATCGACCTCGCGGTCGAAGCCCCCTCGCTCCAGGTGGGGCTAAACCGGGTCCAGCTCTTCGTCGTGCCGTTTGCCGACAAGACGAACCACATCCCGGAGCTGACGAGGCTCGGCGCCGTCGAGGTCGTGACGCCGGCACGCCCCTGGGAGCGCAGGCTCTTCAACGGGCTCGCTGCGCTGGTCGTCGAGTCAGGCACCGATGCCGGCCCCATCCATGTCACGGCCACGTCCGACGGCCTTGCGAGCGCCGCATCCGTGGTCGATTCCGAGCCGGCTCCGCCGCTGGGCTCGGTCCCCTGAGGGAGTCCCAATGCACCGCCCGTCATACGCCCGGTCAGCCCTTGTCGCCCTCCTCGGCATCGTCCCGGGGGCGGCCGTCGCCGCTAGCGCCGCGGATGCGGAGCCCGGTCCCGTACCGGGATGGGTGACGATCCACTCGCGCGGGCGCAGCTTCGAGATGGGCCAGCAGTTCGCCGGCCACCGCTGGACCTTCACCTACCCGGTCCACCCGGTCGCCTTCACGTACGACTTCACGATGTGCGCGACCGCGGTCACCCAGGCCGAGTACCGGGCGATCGCCGGCGCAAACCCGTCGCTGCACCCGGGCGACGACCGCAGGCCCGTGGACAACATCTCGTGGTTTGACGCCGTCGTCTATTGCAACGCCCTGAGCGCCCGCGACCAACTCGCCCCGGTCTACGGCTATGCTTCGATCGTCCGCGACGCATCGGGAGCTGCCGTCGGCCTGCCCGGGCTGACGGTGAACCGGCGGGCCCCGGGCTACCGACTCCTCACCTCGGCGGAGTTTGAGTACGTGGTCAGGGCCGGAACGACCAGCCGGTGGTTCTTCGGCGACCGAGACCTGGACCAGAGCGCCTCTAAGGCCTACGCGTGGAGCGAGCTCAATTCAGGCAACACGACCCATCCCGTCGGGATGCTGAAGCCGAACCCCTACGGGGTCTACGACATGACGGGCAACCTTTGGATGTGGTGCGGCGACTGGTACGGCGGCGCCTATCCGTCCACCCGGCAGGTCGACCCCGAGGGACCGGCAGCGGGCGACGAGAGGGTCGCCCGTGGCGGGGCCTTCAAGAACGACGTGAACCACGAGCGCTCGGCCTACCACTGGCAGTGGGCCCCCGGACTCCGTAACTTCGAAGTTGGATTCCGGATCGCAAGGACGATCCCGCCGCCGTCCGATTCGCCGCTGAAGTTTTCGGACATCAACGAGGAGGCATGGTACAAGATCATCGCCGAGAACAGCGGCAAGACGCTTGAGGTCGCAGCCGGTCCCGGCGCGCAGGAGGGCCGGCCGCTCCAGCAGAACGAGTCGACCGGTTCCGACAACCAGCTCTTCAGGTTCCGGCGCGTGCGCAGCGGCTACTACCAGATCCTCACGAAGCAGGAGGGACAGGCCCTCCGGATCCGGGGCAGCTCGTTGCTGGACCATGCCCCTGTAGAGCAGAACGCCGACACGGGGGCCGAGAACCAGCTCTTCACGCTCGTGAAGGACACGGATGACGCTTACAGCATCGTCGCCAAGATCAGCGGATACTGCTTCGACATCTCCGGTGGGGTCGGTTCGGTCGGCAACGGGGCGCCGGTCATCGTTTACGCCCCCGGCAACGCCCTGAACCACAAGTTCGCGATCATAGAGGCGTCGCTCGCCGACTTCCGGCCGGTGGTCACACCGCTCTCGGAGGTGCCCGCGTACAAGCCGCCCTTCGACGCTGCTGCCGCGGGCATGCGCCCCCTCTTCGACGGGAGGACCCTCGACGGATGGGTCGGGGACCCCGCCTGCTGGAAGGTGGCCGACGGGGCCATCATCGGCGTGAAGGGCAACCAGAACCTCATGACCAGGGAGGACTTTGACGACTTCCGCATCATCGTGTCGACGATCCAAGTCGACTCCCCGACGAACCACCAGGGGATCGGGTTTTGGGGCGAGCGCCTCCCCCAGGGCACGTACGGCTACGGCGGCTGCATCGACGTCATGCCGCCGATGAATTGGACGTGGGATTACACGACGAACCGCGGAGCCAACGGCGCCCTGAGGCTCAACCGGGACCTGGACAAGGACCTTGGCATCACGCGCTCCGAGTGGACCCAGGCGGAGATCCTCGTCAACCGAGCAAAGGGCAGGATCCGGATGGCCGTGGACGGAATCGAGGTGCTCGACTACACGGACCGCAATCCCTCGAGGCTAAAACGAGGGCCCATCGGGCTTCAGGCCCACGGCGGCAACCGCGACGTCCGATACAAGGACATCTTCATCGAGACCTCCGCCAGAGAGGACCGCCTGATCACGCTGAGGGACTGAGGACGGCGGATCAGCGGATGCCGTTGGAGTGACGTGATTCCAACGATTCGAGCCATTCGAGGATAGGGACTGAGCCAGGCGGTCGCGCCCTTTGCCTTTCCACTCCTACACCGGATTTTGTGCATGAAAGCGCCAGCAAAAGGACGAAGTATTGAACTAACTGAATGCGTTAAGCGGCATTAGCGATGATCAGCGTCATTGGCGGTTTTATTCTTACCTGCATTCTCACTATTCAGATGCGAGTATTCGTAAATCTCGAAATAATATCATAATAAGCAACTTGACTGGCTGGCGTCCCCACCGGGATTCGAACCCCGGTTCTGGCGTTTCTCGATTTCATTAAGACGATGCCTTAAAAGGTATTATGATTTTGTCCGGTCCCGTTCGGTTGGCGTAATGCCCTAATCAGGGGGCAGGCTATGCTCCATTTATGCTCCGAAGGCAGCCACGATAGATTCGGAGAGAGCGAAGAGGCGGAAGGATTCGAGTGCTATGGCTTCGAGCGTCGGTTTGCCTCACGAATTCGTTCACGTTCGGCGGTGCGCTCCTCCTGCGCCTTGACAAGTTCTAGAGCATTTTAAATAAAACTGTAGCCATTATTAATTAATCGGCTACGGTGGGAGGCATGAAAACGCTCTCCCTTGATTTGCGTGAAAGGATACTGACGGCGTACGACAACGAGCAGGGCAGCCGCGAGGAGATTGGCCGGCGGTTCCGGGTGTCAACGGGCATGGTGAAGAAGCTGCTTCAGCAGCGCCGCCACAAGGGTGATATCGGTCCACGGCACCACCGCTCGGGCCGGAAGCCGATGCTTCTGGAGGAGCATCGCCAGCTCCTGGATCAGTTGGTCAACCAGAAGCCGGACATCACCCTGGCGGAAATGCGCGATGCCCTGAAGCTGGGCTGCTCGCTGCCGGCGATCCACTACGTGCTCATCGACATGGGCCTGACATATAAAAAAAGACTCTCCATGCTAGCGAGCAGGCTCGCCCTGACGTCGCCTGGGCCCGGAAAAAGTGGATCAGGCGCCAAGGCGGCCTCGACCCCTCCCGGCTCGTCTTCCTCGACGAGGCCGCGGCGAAGACGAACATGACCCGGCTGCGGGGCCGCTCCAGGCGCGGCCAGCGGCTGGTCGCCAGCTGTCCGCATGGCCACTGGAAGACCACGACCATGATCTCCTCGATCCGGCTCGACGGAACCACGGCCTGCATGACGATCGACGGGCCGACTGATACAGAGGTCTTCCAGGCCTACGTGCGCGAGATCCTCTGCCCATCACTGCGGCCGGGCGACATCGTCGTCATGGACAACCTCGCGCCCCACAAGAACCCCCAGACCCTCGCCCTGATAAAGGCCGCAAACGCCACGCCGCTCTTCCTTCCGGCCTACTCCCCGGACCTAAACCCGATCGAGATGATGTGGAGCAAAGTGAAGGCCCTGCTTCGCAAGGCTGAGGCCAGAACTCATCCCGATCTGCTCCAGGCTATCACTCGCGCGCTGCATGCCGTTACACCCGAAGATGCCATCGGTTGGTTTACCCACTGCGGCTACAGTTTTATTTAAAATGCTCTAGGTGTGCACCGGTCAGCTCGGCACGCCAAGGTGCCTCGTGATTTCCATAACGCTAGCCTGCTTTTCGGTCCCTGCATTTGGCTTGGTCCATTTGCAGGTTCGGCCGTGAAGTTATTAGTGGCTCAGTCTGGGCGAAAGAGCGGGCAATACCCGTATTTTTCCATTACCCAGTAGGCGAATACCCGAACGACAGGAGCATCCGGGGGTGTGAATTCGCCAAGGGCCATGAAGTCGTTGTGGATTTGGATAAAATCACGGCCCATTGCTCGCGCCACGGAACGCACGCTGGGTTCGCCCCGGATCACAAGGAGGGTGACGCCGTTCAGGATCATCTCCACGTTCTCACCCGCCTTCCGTTATCAAGACCATTGCAGGCCTGATAGCTGGGGGCAGGTTGCCCGATCAACCGAAGAATGCCTCAAGAACCCACCTTATCTGTCGATATCCATTGAATTGAAAGCACTTGAATTACGTTGAGCGGTGTCGGCCCTTCGACCCTCCACCATAGGCGGGGAACTCCATCGCTCAACGCCGGCCGCCGGTAGTGCCAGCGCAGGGTCGGCACGGTCCTCCCCTTGGAGGTTAGCGCCACTCAGGTCGACGAGCGCCTCAGTGTATCCCGCGATGCGGACAAAGCGCCTTCTTCGGGGCGCCTCAATGGGATTCCTTGGATTCCGCTGGCTGGGCTGGACGGTACTGGCTCTCCTCGCGGTCCAGCGGCTAACCGCAGCCGACGCCTCGTCGCTCTTGGACCTGTCACTGGACGATCTTTCCCAGGTTGAAATCAAAACCGATATCGAATCGATCCGGGAGAAATCAATCGACGAGCAACCGGGCATCGTCTCGGTCATCTCCGAATCCGAAATCAAGGATGCCGGCGCCCGTGATCTTTCCGAGGTGCTCATGCAGGTTCCCGGCTTTGCGCTGGATACCGACGTCGAATCGATGGTGGGGCTCACTTTTCGCGGCCTGCAGGGCCAGGAAGGCAAGGTCCTGCTTTTGGTCGATGGCATGGAAGTCAACGATCCCCTCTACGGCTCGCTGCCGATCCTTAACCACATCCCCGCCGACCTCATTCGGCAGGTCGAAATCATCCGCGGGCCCGGAGGCGCGCAATACGGAGGCGATTCCGGCTTGGCCGTGATCAAGGTGAGCGTGCTGGATGCGAGCCAAGACGGGGGTTTTGCCGTCTTTACGCCTTCCTACGCGGCCGGACGCATCTCCGAGAGCTTCGCGGCCAGCCTAGGCTTCACGCTCACAGATTGGCGCGTGTCGGCAAGCTTCTCGACCGAGTCCACGACGCTCTCCAACCGCACCTACGCCTCCATTGGGAACCCGCCTTTGAACCTGACCAACGCGGACTCTATGCATCCGGTCTTTTTCGACTTTGGCGTCGGCTGGCGCGACTTGGACATCAAGGTGATTTACGACCGCTACCGCTACGACGACTCGATCGACTACGGTGAGACCGTCCCGTCCCCGAATTACACCCACTTTGATTCGCTGCTGGGAATCGCCACCTACACCCTTAAGGTCAGCGACCGGCTCCGAATCCTCCCGAAGCTTTCCTATCGCAACCAGGTTCCCTGGTATGTGAGCGGACCTCTGGGCGAATATGAGGCCGGCGTCACGCGCTACGAAGCCGAGCTGACCGCCGTGGACGATGTCACGGAGATGTCGAGCGTGCTCCTGGGTGTCCAGTGGCGGCGGGACCGCGCCGATGTCCATGGGAGCTCCTATTACAACGAGGTGCCGGCCGACTTCTTCTCGAACGACAGCCCCACGGTGGCCTACAACGACAAGGCTGTGTTTGCTCAGTATGACTGGGACGCTCCCTGGTTGAGCCTATCGCTCGGAGGGCGGTACGAGCGCCAGGATTACGTGGGAGGACACTTTGTGCCGCGGTTTGCGGTGACCAAGGTCTTGGGACCTTGGCATGTGAAGGCCCTGGCGTCGCAGGCTTCGCGGATTCCTGCAATTAATGTGATCGCCGAGTCGGTGGGTCCGAGGCTCCAGCCCGAGGAGACCACGAACTACGAGATCGAGGCCGGCTATAAGTTCTCGGGCACGATGTCGCTCACCGGCAACGTCTTTTACATGGGCGTGGACCGGCCGATCATCTACGAGACCTTCAAGGACGACGGGGATGGGTACTACAACGGCAAGCGCATCAGCTCCGCCGGAATCGAGTCGGAATTCCGCTGGTCTCCGACCGGATTCACCAACTATGCGGGGTTTTCACTCTACCGCGCCGTCGACAACAGCGAACCTTACGTTCGGGCGGACAGCACCCATTTTGTGGGCAGCCCGTCGTACAAGTTCTCTTTCGGCTCGACCTGGCACGCCTCAAGGAACCTGAGCCTGAATGTCAATGGGTACTGGCTCAGCCAGGAACTCGCCTATACGGCGCCGTCCGGAAATCTGACCGGCCTTCCCGCCGTCGTCGTGACCAACACCTTCGTCGACTACTCCTTCAAGCACGCGTTTGTCGGCCTCGGGGTATCGAATCTCTTCAACCAAACTCCGTACGCTCCGCAGCCCTACAATGGCGGGGAAGCGCCCATTCCCCTGATGGGCCGGACGGTTTTCTTCAAGCTCGGATGGAAGTTTTGAATCCGCGACGGCCGCGGTAACCGACGATGAATCGCCTAAGCTACGTGAGGGCAAGACAGCTGATACCGGGCTTGCTTGCCTTGGCTCTGGTCTTGGTTGCGGGCCCGATTCGCAGTCTGGGGCAGACCCAGGATGACCTCACGGTTGCGTACCTTTACAATTTCGGGCGGGCGGTGGAGTGGCCGCCGGCCGCCTTCGCCGATGGTGACGCTCACTTTACCATAGGAATAGTCGGTCGGCCAAAGCTTGCGCTTGCCTTTGCCGAAGAGGCTCGCGGCAAGACCGTCGACGGCCGCGAAGTTAGGGTTCTTGCACCCAGTGACCCGTCCGAGGTGGCCAACTGCCAGATTCTCTTCATCGCCGACTCCGCTCAGGACGCCCCCATGCTCGCGGCAGCCAAGGGCAAGCCAGAGCTCTCCGTCGGTGAGGGCGCAGACTTCCTCAAAGCAGGCGGGATGATCGCGTTCAGCCGGCGCGGAACACGCCTGGTCTTTGACGCCAACCCGGAGGCGATCGCTGCGGCTTCCCTCATCGCCACCGCCGCCATTTTGAACAACCGGCAGCAGGATTCGGATCTGGCCATAATCGTCGCCCGGGACCTGTCGCTCGATGGCGTCACCTCCCACGAGCTTGAACAAATCTTTCGCGGGGAGACCAAGACCGGTCCAGGCGGAGTCAAATTCGTGATTTTTTCCCGCGAGCGGACATCGACCGAATTCCAGGTGGTCCTGGAAAAGATCTATCACATGACGGTGCCCGCCTTTGACCGGTATTTCATGCGCGCCCTCTACATCGGTGCGGTGGCGGAGGCGCCTCGGGTGATCCGCTCGGCGACTGCCATGAAACGAATCGCAGCCGGTACGCCCGGGGCGGTGACCTATGTTTTTGCCTCGCAACTCGATTCCACGGTCAAGGCCCTCAAAATCGACGGTTTCTCGCCGGGCGATTCCCAATATCCGCTGAAGGGGAACTGAGTGGGTCCCGGCGGGTAGCCGGGCGACTTAAGGGACGGGGCGGAATCACGAGGAGGGATCAGCTTCGAAGCCGTGCTTCAGATGTGCCCGCAGGCGACCCCAATGATAAGTAACGACGTACGCTGGCGTCCCCGCCGGGATTCGAACCCGGGTTCTCAGGTACAATTTGTGACACCCCTATCACTCGACGCGAAGCGGAAGATAAGTTCTGCGTGTCGGTGGTTCGCTTTCATTGGACGCTGTTAGACTTTCATATGTAAGTAGTCCCACCGCCCTGTTAGCCCTCATTCCTTGGCATCATGGGCTCGATGCAAGCGCGAACGTCGGCGCCAAGCGAAGTCTTCACCAGGGCAGGTATTAGAGTTTCGAGGGGAAGGCCCTGTTCTCTGGGCGCTGGCGGCAATAGATTGACAGGATTTAAACTGTAATACAGCTGTAGTGCATGGCGATTTCAACAAAACCGACCTCGATCAGACTGACTGATGCCGAAAAACGCCGGATTGGCGCCGCAGCAAGAAGGCGCGGGATGAGCCCGGCTGCCTACATAAAGCGGGCCGCATTGGAAGGTGTGGGCAAGTCAGATGACGCCAAGCTTCTTCGGCTGGAGAGCCTGGCCGCGGGCCTTTTGGCCGCTGTCCAGGACGAGAGAGATTATCGGACTGCTTCCTCGCGTTGGGAGAGCCACAAGAAAAATGAGACCAGGCTCTATACCCCCGAGGAGGCTAAGCGTGAGTTGGGTCTACAGGGTTGAAGAGTCTGCATTGCGCGAATTGAGATCTCTCGGGCCCTCTGTGGCCGCGGAGATCTTTGCCTATTTGGACACAAGAATATCCGGTTCGATCGACCCTCGCCAGTTTGGGAAACCGTTACGTGGCCCTCTAAAGGGATTTTGGCGCTACCGGGTCAGAGATTACCGGATTCTTTGTCGTTTGGAGGAGGGAATACTTACGGTTGTGGTCATTTCGGTTGGCCATCGATCAAGTATATACGGCGACTAGAACCATAGTTGCTTGGCAGGCTTGGATCTTGAAACCTGCGGGCCCACTTGGATCAATACGAAGGCTCGCGTGCGCACACTTGACGCACGGCTTCGAAGAGTCGCCCATCCACGAAAGACATTTACTCCTTCTTATGGGATCTGCGCCGACGTCTGGGATGAATGGCGTGCTCAATTCCGATCTGTTTCAGCAGAGATTTCGGACGGCATCAGAATCTTGGGCGGATCGCGCAATGCACCTTGAACCGCCGTCGTTGAGTCGGCCGAATACCCATCACAAAGGAAGTCAGATTGTGAGGGCGACTTTGCCAAAAGGCCGTTTCTCAACCAGGTAGTTCAGGGCATTTGCGGCCTCCGCAAGAGGAAAGGTCTTGGCGACGATTGGTTTGATCGCTTCAGAATCGAGTAGCGCGCGGATGATGGTCCAGGCTTCATTCCAGAGGGACTGCGGCTGGCCGAACAGTGAGAAGCTCTTTATGCTGGCCCGTTTCCAGATCAGATGGGTGACGTCGATTGTGGTCTTGCGATTCGCTGAATAGCCAAGCGTTGTCAGGCTTCCGCCCGCTGCGAGCGTTGACAGGGCTTCGCTCAGCACTTCGCCGCCGATTGAGTCGATCACGATATCAGATCCATAGCCTTCGGTAATGCGTCGCACGCCATCGCCCAGCTTCTCCTGTGAGACATCGATCACCTCGTCGAATCCGAGAGCCTTTGCCCGTTGAGCTTTTTCGGCACTCGTGCTGCTCGAAATTGCATGCTTTGCGCCCATGGCCCGCGCCATCTGCGTTACTGCATTTCCGACCGATCCTCCTATGGCTGGCGCAAATACCGTCTTGCCCGGCTGAAACCCGGCGAGGCTTAGTGTCATGTACGCGGTCAGGTAGGCGACGGGAATAACGGCTGCGCTCACGTCATCGATTCCCTTCGGGATGAGGCTGAGGTGTTCTTTCCTCACATTGACCCATTCACTGTAAGTACCGTCTTCGGAGACGCCATAGGGTCCGGTGAACATCACCCGTGAACCGTCTGGAAACTCCGCTCCGCCTCCCTCTTCGGCAATGCCGGCGCCCTCGTTACCTAGTACCAACGGCGGTTTTGCGCGCGGAAATTGACCAAATAGAATTGTATGATCAAGGGGCGTGACGCCTGCTGCCGTCATCCGCACCAGCACTTTTCCGTCCGAAACCGACGGCTTGGGATGGTCGGCCAATTTGAGGCCTTGATAATTCCCGAACGTCTCTGCCGTCATTGCTCGCATATTGATTTACCCGTTTTCGCGTCAATTACGATTGCCAGGCAGTTTTCTTGAGGTGCCCCTTTAACCGCTATGAGTCGATAACGCGGTGGACGGTGGCTCTGAACGTCGTTCGGTTGCAACCCGTCTTTCAAGGCCGTGCCGAATCAAGTTTGCTTATGGCTTCTCGAGCATCCGCGACATCGGCGTCTTATTGTCACCTACATTGTCACTTAGCCTATTTCCACGAACGCTGAACTCACGTCTCATTGGATCCTAGTTCCTTAAATTGCTGGCGTCCCCACCGTGATTCGAACCCCGGTTCTCGCTTTTCTCGATTTCATTAAGATGGTGCCTTAAAAGATATTATGCATTTGTCCAGTATTGTTCAGCTAGCATAAAGGTCCTTTAAAGGCACGGGCTATACTCCATTTATGCTCCGTGGAGTGCTTCGACTATAAGCGTCCATTGAACAACGTGTGACCATGATGTTGCTTGGAACACGTTACATCGGTTGAATTGCTTGTCGTGAAGGATTCCCCTTTTTCCGGCTCACTTCGTCCGACGCCGCTGCGCCCAGAGATCGTAGTCGACATTGATCTTTTGCCTACGGAGCAGGGCGGCCGGAACGGACCAATACCAAGCGGTATTTTCCGGGGTGTATTTGGTGTCAATGGGGAGCACTTCTCAGCGGCATTTTTTGTGTCAAATCCGGGTGGCTTTGCTCCGGGGGAGGCGGGCCAGTTTGGCGTTCAGTTCTTGGTTCCCGATGCGGCCGTTCCTTTATTTCCTGTCGGGACTTCATTCACTGTTTGGGAGGGCCGGACAATTGGAAATGGCTGCGTCATGGAGGTGATTGAACAACGTCCTCGCAACCCATAGAGACGTCTGGGATATCGCGATTTGGTTAGCCGACGGAGATTGAGACCGATCTAATCGCCGGCTGATGCAGTAGTGTTGCCAGTCCGAAAAAGCGAACACCCAATCTTAGTGCCCACTTTCAGCTGTTTGGCCACGGGACATCCGCTAGGCAGCATCCAAACGTCCCTTCACAAGTGTGTTAAATACTAGACAATAGTAATTTAGAGCAAAGATCTGTTGACCTCGGCGTAGAATCATTGACCACAGAAATTCCTCCCGAGTTAGTGTCGCAGCAATTTGATTGTTTCGCCGAGGCTAGTGGTGGCGTAGATGGTGGTTATGTACGACCGGCTATCACATAATTCGTTCCTGAATATTGCCATTCCTGCCCAGGAGGAAAATCAAGCGGTCGCTCGGCCCAGGTTCTCAAGATCGCCTCGACGCTGGTGGGCCGCTGCATCCGGGCGGGAATGTACTCCTGCAAAAAGTAGTCCCGGTAACCAGACGTGTGACTCAGGAGTTCACGAATCGTAACCTGTTTGGCGTCGGTCAGCTCAGGCAGATACTTAGATACGGTGTCATCGAGAGACAAGTTGCCACGGTCCGCCAGCACAAGGATTGCAGCTGCCGCAAACTCCTTGCTCACCGAGCCAATAGCGAAGCGGGTAGAAACACCTGCCGTTCGAGATGATGGCGTTGTCTTAGGTTCACCGAAGCCTTCTGGCAGCTCTGCGAAACCGTATGCTTTCAGATAGGCGATCTGACCCTGCCGCACGATCGCCAGAGAAATTGCCGGCGCACCCGTGTGATCCATAATCGCACGAACGGCTTCGTCCACCTGAGAACTTTCAAGATCACTCAAGGGAGCGACGGCTTGCTGTGCCTGCGAGAGAGCAGTCGGAGCAGCCGCGCTGAAAACCCAGAGCCCCAACAAGTGCCTGAAAGAAGCCAACTCCATCATTGTCGTCACCTTCGTCAGCTAATTCGTCCGGGCGGTCCTCGGTACGCAGAACTGCTCCTGTGATCAGTCAAGAAAGGGCATCTCCATGATAGTCGGCAATCCAGAAACTGACCCGTTACCTAGATCCCCCGGGGGTAACAAAAAGAAACTAAATGGGCCGCGCCAAAGTGGCTCAAACTTAGTTCCGTGTCTCCAAATGATAAGTAACGACGTACGCTGGCGTCCCCACCGGGATTCGAACCCCTGTTGGAACCGGCAGATTTTATGTATCGTTCGATTGCTGAATATCCCGTTTAAAGAAGGCGGCGATCGCTTCCAGGGGCATTTGAGCTATTGCTCAAATACCCGCGTGTTGTTTGGCATTGGGAGCCTAGGAAATTTAACGACCGCAAGGTCACTCCCAACGGAAAAACACCAAATATGAAAGCCTGCAGAATCCTCAGCCTTTTTGCCGGTTTCGTGGTCCTTGTAGGAGCAACCCGAGCCGCTGAAGAAACGAGAACGATCACCGGTGATGCGATGTGCGCGAAGTGTGAATTAAACCTGCAGAAGAATTGTCAGACGGTCATACAGGTCAAAGAAGACGGCAGGGTCGTCACTTATTATCTCGCTGCCAACGACGCTGCGAGGGCCTTTCATCCAAATATCTGCAAGGGCCCCGCTCGAGCAACGGTCACGGGTACAGTTGCGATCATCGATGGCAAACAGGTGCTAACCGTCAGCGCTATTGAAATCACGAAGTAGATTCGAAACCCGGCGTCCCCTGCGGGGTTCAAACCCTCAGGTTGCCTCAAGTTAAGTTGCTCGGCCTGCGAGCGAGGTGCTGCCTAAATTAAAGAGGGTATTTAGATTTCCTAGCATTGATGGAGCGGCGTAAACCGGTGAGTTCATCCTTCGCGAAGGGCAATCATCGGGTTCACTTTCGTCGCGCGGCGTGCTGGGAGATAGCTGGCCAGCGCGGCCACTCCAAGTAAGAGCAGGGGCACGATCAGAAACACAGCCGGATCATGGGGGCGAACTCCATAGAGCAAACTAGCCATCATGGACGCAGTGGATGCAGAAAAGACCAATCCGGCAACGATGCCCACGCCAGCAAGCGCGACCCCTTTGCGTAAGAACATTCTCAGAATGTCGTCCCGCTGCGCGCCCAGGGCCATGCGGATACCGATCTCGCGCGATCTTTGGCCGACCATATAAGCCAACAAGCCGTAAATCCCGATGGAGGCCAGAAGCACCGCCAGCCCAGCAAATCCGCCCACAAGATCGGCAGAAAAACGGCGTGAAGCCAGTGACCGATCGAGGACATCGTTCATGGAAAATACATTAAATACCGGCAAGCTGGGATCGATGCTCTGGATTTCATGTCGAATCTGTGGTTCGAGGAGAGTCGCGGGCAAAGAAGTCCGCAACACCAGGCTCAGTCGCTTGCTGGAATCTTGATAGGTCGAAACATAGATGTGGGGAACTCCATCGATGTCTAGACCGTCACTCTTGATATCCTCGACAATACCCACGACGGTCGTCCACGGCTTGGTAGGGTCTCGTCCGAACCGCACTCGGCGCCCCAGCGGGTCGCGGGTTGGCCAAAACCTATGAGCGGTGCTCTCATCAATGATGGCCACCAGCGGCTTGCCGTCTACATCGCCCTCGGTGAATGAGCGGCCGCGTAGGAGCGCCGACTGCAACACCTTAAAATAATCGGGGCTTATCCGAATTCTCTCGGCGTGCAGATCCTGCGAGGACTCGACCGGTCTATCTTCAATCGCTAAGCTTTCATTCGCTAAGCCACCGACCGCGTTGGGGTTGCTATTGGTGGTCGGTAGAGCTGAGGTGATTGCGGCGAGCTCCACACCCGGAATTGCCTTCATTCGTCGCAGCAACTCACGACCAAAGGTGGCTCTGCGAGGAATTTCGAGATACGGATCCATCTTTGGATCGTTGCGATTCGCAAGCTGCATGTTTGCCGTGACTACTTGAGTTGGATTAAAGCCTGGATTTTCCTGCAACAGATCCCGCAGCGTACGCAGCAGCAAGCCGGCTCCGACCATCAGTATGACGGCGAACGCAAGTTCAGAGACGATTAGAACATCCCGCAGTCGGCCGGTTTTAGTGCCGTAGCCGGACCCTCGAACACCTTCACGAAGGCCCGAGGAGAGAGCGGCTTTTGTCGAGTGAAGCGCTGGAGCAAGTCCAAACACTAAGCCGGTGAGAATGGAAATCAGCAGAGCGAACATCAGCACCGCCCAGTCGATTCGTACTTCGTTGAGCCGGGGAACGTACGGCGGCACAAAATGCAGGATGAGACCCAAAGTACCCACGGCGGTTGCGACTCCCGCGGCACAGCCGATGAGCGACAGTAGCATGGACTCGGTCAGCATCTGGCGCACCATGCGGCCGCGGCTCGCCCCCAGCGCTAACCGTACTGCCATCTCTTGTTGTCGCCCCGAAGCGCGCGCCAAAAGGAGATTGGCAATGTTCAACGATACGATGAAAACGATCAGGATTGCCGCACTCAGCAACACCAGCAGCATGGGCCGGACATTGCCCACCAAAGTATCTTTCAACGGTTGAATCTCAATTGTCCATTGGGCCTGCGGCGGGTAGTCTGTGGGAAAATCGTGGCGTAGTTGGGCGGCCATGGCAGTGAGCCGCGCCTGGGCTTGCTCCCGTGTCACGCCAGGCTTAAGTCGCCCGATTCCATTTCTTAAAACCCGGTTAACCCGTATTGGCTTTGGAAAGGGATCTCCGCTAAATCCGGCGGCGCCAAACACTTCCGCGTCGCCGGAAACCGTCGGTCCAGGATGGCGAAATCCGCGTGGCAGAACCCCGATAATCGTAAGGGGATCATTGTCGATCCAGATGGTACGGCCGAGAACATTCGGGTCGGCGCCATAGGCACGGCGCCACAGGCTATCGCTGATCACGGCCTCTGGAGCGAAACCAGGCGTGAAGTCCTGCGGACCATACAGCCGTCCAATTTGCGGGATCACACCCAGCATCGATAAGTAGCTAAAACTGCCATTGACCCCCTCGACACGCTCAGGCTGTTCGGCGCCCGTCAGAATCTCGCTACCCTCAGCGATCGGGGTTACATCTTCAAATACGTCCGCTCGCGTCTGCAGGTCATCCAGTTCGGGCTTGGAAAACTTGATGTCCCGCAATCCTACGCCGGGCTCGTTAAAGTAGATCCGCACCAAACGATCGGGATCGCGGTAGGGCAGAGAACGCAGCAACACGGCATTCACGACGCTGAAAATGGCTATGTTGGCACCCACTCCCAGAGCCAAAGTCAGGATGGCAATCAACGTGAAGCTTGGGCTTTTGCGCATCATTCGCCAAGCGTAGCGAACATCTTGAGCTAGTGAGTTCATAAATTAGATCTTTCCAACCTCGCGGGGAATTATTCCGGAATTACCCGCCTTATCGATCAACTCAACAAGCCGCTCGGGGTTGGGGGGCACGCCTCCGTTTTCAATCGAGTGAACCATCTGTGTGATTGCAGAGTTCATTGAAACCGGAAGCCCATTGTCCGCCCCCAGCTGCGCCACGTAGCCATTGATAAAGTCGATTTCGGTCCGTCGACCGCGTTCAAAATCCTGCAGCATCGATGGCTTGAGGTCGCCATAAACGCCGAGGATCTCATCAATCCAGCTGTAGTAGTCTTTCCCCGTTGTGCTTCGTTCCTTCCAGCCGGGCGGCACCGGATCGACGATCATTCGTTCCGGCTGGGTTCCGGTGCCGATGGCTACGGTAAGGGATTCATCATACGCTCGTCGGAAAACGTCTGCTCCACCCGGCAGGATCATATACTGACGCATTGTTCGTCCCGCAATAGCTCCAACGGTGGTCACGGAACAATTGAGCAGCAGCTTGGCCCAGATCGCACCGCCCAGGTTCGCTGTCGCGCGAAATTCGATCACGCCCGTCAGGGCCTTCGCGATGTGCTCGACGCGCTCACTTAGGCCTCCCGCCAGCTCGCCAACGAGCAGATAGCCACTGTTTCGTTGTTCATAAACTCCGGGCTCGACCATGGTCGCTCCGAGATTGGAAAGCCCCCCGATGACTCGACCGCTTCCGAGACGGTCCGCCAGGATCTGCGCTACGGCGCCGTTCTGAATCGGCAACAGAATGCCGCGGGGGGTCAGCAAGTGGGTCAGGGCTGGCGCGCTGTCCAGCGCGTCATATGCCTTGGTGGCCAATAGGATCACATCGAATTTCTCCTGTGGCCCGTAGTCTTCAATCACCGCTACCCGAGGTGGAACGGCACTCGCCTCACCTCCGACTCCGGATACCTTCAGGCCGGAGCTAAGAATTTTAGCAGATTCCTTCGTCCGGGTGGCGAGGCAAACCTGCAAACCGGCACTGAGCGCCCTCGTGGCGATCACACCGCCCAGCGCACCGATGCCTACAATCAATATACGCATTTGGGGGAATCAAGAAACGTTGATGATATGTATTTCATCATGCGATGTTCCAATTCGGGGCCCGAACATGGAACATTGTTCAGACCTGCTCCGGGCTGGTTGAACGATATTTGCACGAGACGATTTGAATCCGGATAGGGAAGTGGATCCAGCAAGACGGACTTCACCTGACCACACTGAAAACCGCCGCATTTGCGTCGACGCCCAAAACCATAGTCACGATGACAATCAGCGTGAAGCCCGGGCTCTTGCGCATCATGCGCCAAGCGTGGCGAACATCTTGAATTATTGAGTTCATAATCTAAACTCCACCGGAAGGATTGGTTTGGGTTTTGAACTCGGACGCCCGCGGGATGTGCGGGCATCATTCTGCAATCTGGAGCAGGAGTTTCCCGGTGGTTGTCCGTGCCGAGAGGTCACGCTGGGCTTCGGCAGCGGCGGCCAGAGGATACACGCGCCCGATCCGTAACTTCAGTGTGCCGTCCAACACCCAGCCTAGGACTTTGGTGGCACGCGCCTGGAGGGAGGCTGCGTCAGCTACATAGTGCGCCAGTGTTGGCCGGGTGAGGAAAACCGAGCCTTGCCGCATCAAGGCCAACGGATCGATAGGCGGCACCACGCCGCTCGATTGGCCGAAGAGCACAAGCGAACCGAGGGGGCGCAACAACGCCAAGCTGCCTTGGTAGGTGGCTAGGCCGACGGAATCGTAGACCACCTGCACTCCCTTGCCGCCGGTCGCCGCCTTTACGGCGCCTACGAAATCCGTCTCGGTGTAGAGGACCACCTCGTCCGCGCCGGCGGCGCGCGCCAAGGCGGCCTTTTCCGGCGTCGACACGGTGGTGATGACGTGCGCGCCCTTGTGTTTGAGCAGCTGGATCAACAACAGCCCCACACCGCCGGCACCGGCGTGCACCAGAACGTCATCACCCGTGCGCACCGGATAGGTCGTCTCGCAAAGGAACTGCGCCGTAATACCCTGCATGCAAGCGGCGACGGCAAAGTGATCCTCCAGCGTCGCCGGTACCGCCAGGAGCTTCCACACCGGCACGGCGACGAATTCCGCATAGGCGCCCGGGTGCGGCGTCCACATTACCCGGGTGCCCGCCGGCAGCCCGCCGGCAGAGTTCTCAATGACCCCGACCCCTTCCAGTCCGCCAATGTGGGGCAGGGCGGTTGGGGTTACACCGGTGCGCTGGTAGATGTCAGCATAGTTCACGCCGGCTGTTCTGACGCGGACCAAGGCCTCGCCCGGCTGAGGAACGGGCGCCGGGATTTCATCGAGGCGGAGTACCTCCGGTCCGCCGTGGGAGTGAAATCGAACCGCTTTCATAGGCCTTACGACTCAAGAGCAAACCCCGGCACTTCGATCTCGCCGCTTGCGATGTAGGTTGTTGCGCCGCCGACACTGATGGAGGTCACCACATCGTTGTGCTTCCGCGCTTCCGCTTCGATATCGCTTCGGCGCCCCATAAAGACGCCCTGCTGAATCGAAAGGCGATAGGCCATCCCGGTAAAATCGGGGTTCGATGCCAATGCCCCGACTAGGCCGGCACAAGCGATGCCTGTCGCGGAATCCTCTTCAATGCCCAGCGCGGGTGCCCACATGCGAGCATAGAGCTTGCCGCCATCCCGTAGATTTCCCGCGAAGAAGAAGACGTGCGGAGACCAAGCGCGCGAGAGCGTTGCTGCCCAGGAAGCCCGATTGATCGTCGCTCGATCGACGACCTCATTCGAACTCAGATGCGCAAAACAGAAAGGGACGCCGGCGCCCGCGAAAAAGACTTGGCTCACCTCGGCGGGCTCGATGGATAGGACGGCGGCGAGATCGGCCGGAGAAGGTGCGCCGGTCGGAGCCTCGATCTTCCCCGACAACGTCAACGTGCCGTGGAACCTCCCGTTTCGCTGAGCGACGTCAACCGTCACGGGGCCGACATTCTCCTCCAGAATGATCCGGATTGGATCACCGGGCCCTACATGCTGTTTCATCACAAGCGCACAGGCTGTGCCGACCGAGGGATGTCCCGCGACGTCGAGCTCCGTTCGAGGTGTGAAGATGCGCACCCGGCACGTGTTCGCAGGATCCTTCTTTGGCAGGACGAAGGTCGTTTCGCCGAAATTGAATTCGCGGGCAATCTTCTGCATGCCCTCGGTCGAAATGCCGGCTGCGTCAGGCAGAACTGCGAGTTGATTGCCGCCGAACGGTGTCGAACTGAAAACGTCGACGATGTGAAATGTGTACTTCAAGGGATTGAACCCGTGCTTCGCCTCAAGCTTTGACGACGAGGTCGATCTCAACGCAGGCCCCAAGCGGCAGCGCGGCCACCGCGATCGTCGTGCGGGCGGGAAAGGGCTGGCCGAAATGCCTCGCGTAGATGCCATTCATCGCGCCGAAGTCGCCCATGTTCGTGAGATACACGCCGGCGCGCGCAACGTCATCGAAACTCTTGCCGGCCGCCTTGAGAACCGCCGAGAGATTCCGGAAGATGCGCTCCGTCTCGGCCACGATGCCCCCCTCGACCACCTTGCCAGTGGCCGGGTCTTGGCCGACCTGACCGCTGAGGTAGAGGAACCCACCGACTTCGATGGCGTGGCTAAACGGGCCGGCCGGCGGCGATAGTTCGGGCGACGTAATTGCGTTCTTGGTCATGGGAAACTCCTTTGGAGGGGTGATGGGTGACGCACCAGAGGTAGACAGACCTGTATAACGCTAGTCAAGCTATTAGACAGGGCTGTCTAGTCTTGAAATTGTCCCAGCCATCTCGCTATCTTCGATGGCATGCCTGACCTGCCCAAGCCACGCGGCGCCAGCACCCCCAAGCGCGAGCATCTACTCGCGACCGCCTACCGCCTGTTCTATCGAGATGGGTACCACGCTGTCGGCATCGACACGATCCTGGCCGAAGCGAAGCTCGCAAAGATGACGCTCTACCACCACTTCGCCTCAAAGGAGGAGCTCATCGTGGCCGTGCTCGAGCAGCGCTCGGCTCTGGTCAAAGAGAAAGTGCAGACGCTCCTGAAAGAGGCAGGACCTTCGCCGAGGAAGCAACTGCGCGCTTATTTCGACCGTTATGACGCTTTTATTTCGAGCAAGGATTTCAATGGCTGTCCCTTTATCCGCGCCGTTGCGGAGTATCCGGAGATACACTCACCGGTGCACCAGTCCGTAATCCGGCACAAGCGGAGGGGCATCGCCACCCTCCGGCAACTCCTCTCCGGCTTTGACATCGCCGAACCGGAGCCGTTGGCGCAGCAGATATCGCTGCTCATCGAGGGTGCGATTGTGAGCGCGCACACCTTTGGGAACACCTCGGAGTTGGTCCATGCACGCAACGCCGCCCTAGCTCTTGTGAAAGCGGCACAGTAAATATTGGGAATTGCTGCCGGGCCGGACAGTCACCTGATGGATGCCTTTGGCGAGTAAGCCGGCTTGCGCAGTATCAAGTCGGGTAATGGCTTCTCGAGCGTCTGCGTCGTCCTCGGCACTCGGCGTCTTATTGTCACCTACATTGTCACTTTGCCCGTTTTCAAAAAAACTGAACTCGCATCTCATTGGATCGGAGTTCCTTAAACCGCTGGCGTCCCCACCGGGATTCGAACCCGGGTTCTCACCGTGAAAGGGTGGTGTCCTAACCAGGCTAGACGATGGGGACCAGCGCTGGATTGGGTAACCTAGGGCCGACCGCTAGGCGAGCCAAGAGCATTTTTCCGTCTGGACGCGGGGTCCCTACGGCGAATCCTATGTGTATGAATTTCCACGAGATCGAGGCCTGCCTGCCGGACGAGGCGGTGACCTCCATCGACACGCGCTTCCCCAAGGTGGCCTCGGGCAAAGTGCGGGAGATATTCGACTTGGGTGATTCCCTGTTGCTGGTGGCCTCCGATCGCCTGTCGGCGTTCGACGTGATCCTGCCCGAGGGCATTCCCGGAAAGGGCATCCTTCTGACTCAGATGAGCCACTGGTGGTTTGCCGAGATTTCCGGGATCATCGCGAACCACCTGCTTCCCGACCAGGCCGCGGAATTCACGCGCCTCGGCATCCCGGAGGGCGACCTGCGCCTGCGCAGCATGATTGTCCGCAAGCTGAAGCCTTTGCCGATCGAGTGCGTCGTCCGCGGCCATATCGTGGGCAGCGGCTGGAACTCCTACCTGAAGTCCGGCTCCGTCTGCGGGATCGCGCTGCCCCCCGGCCTGCGCCAGGCCGACAAGCTGCCAACGCCTATCTTCACACCGACCACGAAGGCGCCCAAGGGGTCGCACGACGAGGCGATAGACGACGCACAGGGAGCCGCTGCCGTGGGCGAGGCGCTCTACGCAAAGGTGAAGGCGGCGAGCCTGGCCCTTTACAATTTCGGCCACGAGAGGGCTCTGGCGGCGGGGATGATCCTCGCGGACACGAAGTTCGAGTTCGGAACGGACGCCTCGGGAAACCTCATCCTGATCGACGAGGTCCTCACTCCCGACTCGTCGCGCTACTGGCCCGTCGACAGCTACGAGCCCGGGCGCTCACCCCCCAGCTACGACAAGCAGTTCGTGAGGGACTACCTTCTGTCGATCAAGTGGGACCAGAGGCCGCCGGCCCCCAGCATCCCCAGGGACGTGATCCTCAGGACCCGGGACAAGTACATGGCCGCCCTGCGCAACCTGATTGCGCAGTGACGTGGCCTACTGCATCACGCCGTGCTGCTTTGAGGGCACCGTGGCCCCCTGTGAGGCCCTGACAAGTTCCCTGCGGAGCCAGTCGAGCGCGGCGTTGATCGCCCGCTGCTTGACCGTGGTGCGCGGGCCGGGATAGCTGACCTTGCGCGACCAGACGCCGTGGGGCGCGTGCAGCGCGACGAACATGGTGCCAACGGGATTCTCGTTCGCGCCGCCGCAGGGTCCCGTGAACCCTGTGATCGCGAGGGCATAGTCGGCCCCGAGCTTCTCCGAGGCGCCCGTCGCCATGGCGACCGCAGCCTCGGCGCTCACGGCGCCGTGCTGAAGCAGCAGGCACTCGGGGACATCGAGGAGCTGCATCTTCGAGTCATTGGAATAGCAGACGCAGCCGCCCGAAAAGAACTTCGAGGCGCCGCAAATGTCCGTGAAGGCATTGGCAAGGAGGCCGCCCGTCGCGGTCTCCGCGACGGCCAGCATCTTCTCCTGGGATCGCAGGAGATCCGCGCAGACCTTCGCGAGCGAGTCGTCGCCCAGCGTCACGAAGTCGTCCCCGAGAAGCTGGATGCACTCGATGGCGATGACGCCAAGTTCCGCGATCCCCATCTCGCCGCCCGGCGAGCTGAGCCTGCAGTCGACGTGGCCCGAGTGGGCGCAGAAGGCGACGCCGAGCGTCGGTCCGTGGCGGTCGAAAACCGGCTGCAGCTTGGTCTCTAGGAGGGATTCGCCGATTCCAGCTGTCCTCAGCTGGACGTAGGCCTCCCGGTCGAGGACGAGGCCCAGCTTGGCGAGCCTCGGCATTACCTGCTCGGTAAACATCGGCTGAAGCTCGTTCGGGGGCCCCGGCATCATGCAGAGGACCTTCCCCTCCTGCTCAACCCAGAGGCCGGGTGCCGTGCCGTTGGAGTTGGGGAGAACCTCGCCCCGCTCGAAGCGGTAGGCCTGCTTCAGGTTGTTGGGCGTCATCTTGCGCCCGAAGAGCGCGAACCGCTCCTCGATGTGGCGCTCTATCGCCTTGTCGAAGACCAGCTTCTGATCGAGGACCGTGGCCACCGCCTCGCGGGTGCGGTCGTCGCAGGTGGGCCCGAGGCCGCCGGTGATGAGCACCACGTCCGAGCGCGCCCAGCTTTCACGGACCTGGGACGAGATATCCTCCGCGTCATCCGTCACCGTCACGTTGCGCCGCAGCTCAATCCCGCGGGCCCCCAGCTGCGCGCCAATAAATGTGAGGTGCCCATTGGCGGTGAGCCCCAGGAGGAGCTCGTCACCTATGGTCAGCAGCTCGTAGCGCAGCTTGTGAGGTGATTTTTTCAAACGTGAGGCTGTTTACCAGAAAGCATGCTTTGCGGACTCAGAAATTAGGCTAATCTTTAGAAAATGCCAGCTGTTGATCCACATAGCGGGGTACCCCCCACGCTCAAGGAGAAGGTCCGGCGCCTGCCGGACCGCCCGGGGGTGTACCTCATGAAGGATCGAATAGGCCGAATCATCTACGTCGGCAAGGCAAAGGCCCTCAAGCGCAGGGTAGGCTCGTATTTCCAGCCCTCCCGGGCCTTCACGCTTCATCCCAAGATACGGGCCCTGGTCGAGATGATCGCCGACTTTGACGCCATCGAGGTCAAGTCGGAGCCCGAGGCGATCCTGCTCGAGGGCAAGCTGATCAAGCAGTGGAAGCCCCGCTACAACACGGACTTCACGGACGACAAGCGCTTCCTCCTTGTGCGCGTGGACCCCCGCGAGGAGTTGCCTAGGTTCCGCCTGGCGCGCATCCGCAAGGACGACCGCGCGCGCTACTTCGGGCCCTTCGCCCACAGCGGCCCGCTCCGCAAGGCCCTGGCCCAGATGAGAAAGCAGTTTGGCATACTCCTGGGCGACGGCACGCCGACCCGCCTTGCCGACGGCACGTGGCAGCTCTACGACGACGTGCGCGCCGAGATATACGGGTTCCCCGCCTCCGTCTCCACCGAGGACTACAGGAAGCGGGTCGATGAGGCGTGCAGCTTCCTCGAGGGCAAGTCGCGCGAGTGGCTGGCATCGCTCAGGGCCGAGATGGCCTCGGCCGCGGAGCGCCGGGAGTACGAGAAGGCCGCGGGCCTTCGGGACGTCGTCTACGCGCTCGAGAAGACGCTCGAGAAACCGAGGCACTTCAACCGGACCGACCCCACGGCGATAAGCGCTGGCCTGCCCGCGCTCGAGGCCTTGGGGCAGGCGCTCGGACTGCCGGTGCCCCCGCGCACGCTCGAGTGCTTCGACATCTCGCACATCTCCGGCACCTTCGTGGTCGCCTCGATGGTGCGCTTCGCCGACGGCAAGCCGGACCGCGACAACTACCGGCGCTTCCGCATCAAGGGCTTCATGGGAAACGACGACTTCCGCTCGATGGAGGAGGTCGTGGGCCGCAGGTACCGGCGGCTAAGCGTCGAGGGAAAGCCCTTCCCGGACCTGGTGGTCATCGACGGGGGCAGGGGACAGGTCGCGGCCGCGCTCAAGGCCTTCGTCGCCCTGGACCTCGTCCCGCCCCCGATCATAGGGCTCGCGAAGCGCGAGGAGACCGTGATCTTCCCCGACGAGCGCAAACCGCTCGACATGCCTCTGGACCACCCGGGCCTGCGGCTCCTCCAGCGCCTGAGGGACGAGGCCCACCGCTTCGCCAACACCTACAACGCGGACTTGCGCTCGAAAAAGATCCGCGAGTCGCTCCTGGACGACTTCCAGGGCCTCGGTCCCGTCCGCAGGGCGGCCCTTATGGACTGGTTTGGGAGCATCGAGAGGCTGCACAACGCGACCCCAGAGGAGATCGGCGAAATTGACGGTTTCGGACCGAAGCTGTCGGCCGAGCTCCATGCTTTCCTAGAGGGGACGAGGGCTCCGGCCCAGAAAACTCCTTGAACAGTCTCCCGCCTTAGGGCTCTTACGAGGTAGCGATGTTCCCCTCACGTCTTCTCGCCCTAGCCCTAGCCTCGTGCGCCGCGATGCCCCTGACGGCGCTCGCGGACCCCAAGCTCGCCAGCCTTTTCCAGGACCACGCGGTCGTCCAGCGCGACAAGCCCATCCAGATCTGGGGCACCGCGGACGCCGGGGAGCACCTGGCGGTCGCCTTTGGCGGCCAGACGGTGCCCGTCACGGCGGGCGATGACGGCAAGTGGCTCGTGACGCTGGACCCGCAGCTCGCGAACAGCGCGGGCGCCGACCTGATTGTCGCCGGCAAGTCGGTCGTGACGATCCACGATGTCGTCGTCGGAGACGTGTGGATCTGCGCCGGCGCCTCCAACATGGAGTTCACGGTCGAGGCGCACGACGGGATCTACGGCGTCGAGAATGCCTCCACCGAGGTGCCCTCCGCGCGCTATCCCCTGATCCGCCAGTTCAAGGTAGCGAGGAAGGCCTCGGCCGCCGCATTGGACTCGGCCACCGGCGACTGGAAGCCGTGCGCGCCGGAGACCGTGGGCGACTTCACGGCCGCCGGATATTTTTTCGCCCGTGACCTCGCGGACCGCCTCGATGTGCCAATCGGCATCATCAACGTAACGTGGTCCCGCTCGCAGATCGAGTCATGGCTGAGTCCTGGCGCATTGCCCGGGTTCGCGGGATCGGCGAACGGCGCCGCCGAGGCCGCCGCGGGGGACCCCTCGCTTCCCTCGTCCCTCTACAACGGGATGATCAACCCCCTCCTGCAGTTCGGGATCAAGGGCGTCGTCTGGTACCAGGGCGAGGCGGACGTCGCCCACGCGGCCACCTACGCGAACGAGTTCCCGGCGCTCATCACGGCGTGGAGGGCGCACTTCAACCAGGGCGACTTCCCGTTCCTCTGGGTCCAGCTGGCGAACTATTCCCCGCATGAGGCGCAGCCGGGCGAGCCTTGGGCTGGCCTGAGGGAGGCGCAGTCAAAGGCGCTCTCGCTGCCGATGACCGGGCAGGCCGTAACGATCGACATCGGCGAAAAGGGCAACGTCTACCCCCGCAACAAGCAGGAGGTCGGAAGGCGCCTGGCCCTGATTGCCAAGGCCCTCGTCTACTCCTTCGCGGTCGACTACTCGGGCCCGGTCTATGACAAGGCCGCAGTCGAGGGGTCGGCGATGCGGGTTCATTTCCTCTTCGCGGGCGAGGGCCTGACAGCCTCGGGCAAGCCGCTCCAGTCCTTTGAGCTCGCGGGCGCGGACAAGGTGTTCCACCCGGCCTCGGCCAACATCTCGGGCGATTCCGTCATCGTGCGCTCGGGCGCCGTCCAGAAGCCGGTCGCGGTCCGCTATGCCTGGCGCAATGCGCCTGAGGCGAACCTTTTCAACGGTGCGGGCCTTCCCGCCGCCCCCTTCCGGAGCGACTCCTGGTAAGGAGCCGCTTCCGGCCTAGGGAAGCTCGTAGACCTCGCCGAGGGCCTCACCCGTCCCGTTGCTGGCGCTCGTCACCTGGAAGGTGTACTGG